>Ga0247611_10000250_pt1 | contig 112605 bp, 93 predicted proteins | sample 177DNAGHGhighgp2_FD_192422 | JGI IMG/M metagenome (GOLD analysis project Ga0247611, IMG submission 192422) | Sheep rumen microbial communities from Palmerston North, Manawatu-Wanganui, New Zealand - 1770 DNA GHGhigh gp2 | ecosystem: Host-associated > Mammals > Digestive system > Stomach >... | reverse complement strand
GAGTGGTCGTAGGTATAAGTTCCGGATTGGGTGAATGTTTGGCCGTTCCAGATGTACTGGCTGCAGGCAGTGACGTAGTAAGCGGTGTCGTCGTGATTACTGATTGTAAGATGGAGAGTATCGGTACTGGGGCAACCATGCTCGTTGGAATAGTTGAAGGTGTAAATGCCGGAGGTGGTGTAAGAGTTGTTGTGCCAGTTGTATGAGTCGCAGGCATCTTGGTTGAAAGATTGGTGTGTGCTTTGGTTGATTGTCAGATATAATGTGTCTATGTTGTTGCAGGAAGAACCTGGTTGTGAGTGGTCGTAGGTGTATGTACCGGATTGGGTGAATGTTTGGCCGTTCCACGTGTACAGGTTGCAGGCGGTGATGTGGTATGCGGTGTCATCGTGATTGCTGATTGTAAGATGGAGTGTATCGGAACTAGGGCAACCTTGCTCGTTGAGATAATTGAAGGTGTAAATGCCAGAGGTGGTGTAAGTGTTGTTGTGCCAAGTGTAGGAGTCGCAGGCATCTTGGTGGAAAGATTGGTGTGTGCTGTGGTTGATAGTGAGGTGCAGGGTTACAGTGCTGTCGCATCCATATTCATTGGATGTAATGATTGATGGTGTATTGGTTGAAGAATAGTAAGTGGTTCCGTGCCAAGTGAGACTATCGCAGGCAGATATGGTCTCTGTGGAGAAACTACTATGATTAATTGTCAGATGTAAAGTGTCGGTACTAGGGCAGTTTTCTGCATTGGTATAGTCGAAGGTGTAGATACCTGAAGTAGTGTATGTGTTGTTGTGCCAAGTGTATGAGTCGCAGGCATCTTGATTGAAAGAATGGTATGTGCTGTGGTTGATGGTAAGGTTTAAGGTCACAGTACTGTCACAGCCATACACATTGGTGGTAATGAATGTGGGTGTATTAGTAGATGAATAATAATATGTTCCGTGCCACAAAGTACTATCACACACTGTTAATGTCTCAGTGGAGAAACTACTCTGATTAACTGTTAGGTGTAAGGTGTCTGTGCTTGGACAGTTTTCCTCATTAGTATAGTTGAAAGTGTAGATGCCAGACGTGTTGTAATTGTTGTTGTGCCAAGTGTATGAGTCGCAGGCATCTTGATTGAAAGAATGGTATGTGCTGTGGTTGATGGTAAGGTTTAAGGTCACAGTACTGTCACAGCCATACACATTGGTGGTAATGAATGTGGGTGTATTAGTAGATGAATAATAATATGTTCCGTGCCACAAAGTACTATCACACACTGTTAATGTCTCAGTGGAGAAACTACTCTGATTAACTGTTAGGTGTAAGGTGTCTGTGCTTGGACAGTTTTCCTCATTAGTATAGTTGAAAGTGTAGATGCCAGACGTGTTGTAATTGTTGTTGTGCCAAGTGTAGGAGTCGCAAGCATTTTGTGTGAATGATTGGTGTGTACTGTGATTGATAGTAAGGTTTAGAGTTACGGTACTGTCGCAGTCATATTCATTAGATGTAATGAATATGGGTGTATTAGTAGATGAATAATAATACGTTCCGTGCCATAATGTACTATCACACGCTGTTAATGTCTCAGTGGAGAAACTACTTTGATTAACTGTTAGGTGTAAGGTGTCTGTGCTTGGACAGTTTTCCTCATTAGTATAGTTGAAAGTGTAGATGCCAGACGTGTTGTAATTGTTGTTGTGCCAAGTGTAGGAGTCGCAAGCATTTTGTGTGAATGATTGGTGTGTACTGTGATTGATAGTAAGGTTTAGAGTTACGGTACTGTCGCAGCCATATTCATTAGATGTAATGAATGTGGGTGTATTAGTAGATGAATAATAATACGTTCCGTGCCATAATGTACTATCACACGCTGTTAATGTCTCAGTGGAGAAACTACTCTGATTAACTGTTAGGTGTAAAGTGTCGGTACTGGGGCAGTTTTCTTCATTGGTATAGTCGAATGTGTATGTGTCGGAGGTGTTGTAATTGTTGTCATGCCAAGTGTAGGAGTCGCAGGCATCTTGGTAGAATGATTGGTGTGTGCTTTGATTGATTGTCAGGTATAAAGTATCGATGTTAGTGCATGAGGAGCCGGGCTGCGAGTGGTCGTAGGTGTATGTACCGGATTGGGTGAATGTTTGGCCGTTCCAAGTGTACTGGTTGCAGGCGGTGATATAGTAAGCGGTGTCATCGTGATTGCTGATAGTGAGGTGGAGTGTGTCAGTGCTGGGGCAACCTTGCTCGTTGGTGTAATTGAAGTTGTAGGTGCCAGAGGTAGTGTAAGTGTTGTTGTGCCATGAGTAGGAGTCACAGGCATCTTGGTTGAATGATTGGTGTGTGCTGTGGTAGATAGTAAGGTTTAGAGTTACTATGCTGTTGCAGCCATATTCATTGGTTGTAATGAAAATAGGAGTGTTCGTAGAGGAATAATAATACGTTCCGTGCCACAAAGTACTATCACACACTGTTAATGTCTCTGTGGAGAAACTACTCGGATTAACTGTTAGGTGTAAGGTGTCGGTGCTGTGGCAACCTTGCTCGTTGGTGTAATTGAAGTTGTAGGTGCCAGAGGTAGTGTAAGTGTTGTTGTGCCAAGTGTAGGAGTCGCAAGCATCTTGTGTGAATGATTGGTGTGTACTGTGATTGATAGTGAGATGGAGGGTCACGGTGCTGTCGCAGCCATACTCATTTGTGGCAATGAATGTGGGTGTATTGGTTGAAGAATAGTAAGTGGTTCCATGCCAAGGGAGACTATCACAAGCGGTTATTGTCTCTAAAGAAAAACTACTTTGATTTACTGTTAGATGTAAGGTGTCCGTGCTGAGGCAACCTTGCTCGTTGGAGTAGTTGAAGGTATAGATACCTGATGTTGTGTAAGTGTTGTTGTGCCAAGTGTAGGAGTCGCAGGCATCTTGAAAGATGTTTTGGTGTGTGCTGTGGTTGATGGTAAGGTTTAGAGTCACGGTACTGTCGCAGCCATATTCATTGGTTGTAATGAAAATAGGAGTGTTCGTAGAGGAATAATAATACGTTCCGTGCCACAAAGTACTATCACATGCTGTTAATGTCTCTGTGGAGAAACTACTCTGATTAACTGTTAGGTGTAAGGTGTCAGTACTGGGACAACCATTCTCGTTGGTATAGTCGAAGGTATATACACCTGAGGTGGTGTAAGTGTTGTTTTGCCAAGAGTAGGAGTCGCAGGCATCTTGGTGGAAAGATTGATGTGTACTATGGTTGAGGGTAAGGTATAAAGTGTCGATGTTGGTGCATGAGGAGCCAGGTTGCGAGTGGTCGTATGTATATGTTCCAGATTGGGTGAATGTTTGGCCGTTCCATGTGTACTGGTTGCAGGCGGTGACGTAGTAAGCGGTTTCGTCGTGATTACTGATTGTAAGATGAAGTGTATCAGTACTGGGGCAGTTTTCTTCATTGGTATAGTTGAAAGTGTAGGTGCCAGAGGTAGTGTAAGTGTTGTTGTGCCAAGTGTATGAATCGCAGGCATCTTGGAGAAATGATTGATGTGTGCTGTGGTTGATGGTAAGGTTTAGAGTCACGGTACTGTCGCAGCCTGATTCATTGGTGGTAATGAAAGTGGGTGTATTGGTCGAGGAATAATAATAAGTTCCGTGCCATAAAGTACTATCACACGCTGTTAATGTCTCAGAAGAGAAACTATTCTGATTAACTGTTAGGTGTATGGTGTCAGTGCTGGGGCAACCTTGCTCGTTGGTATAATTGAAGGTGTATACACCTGAGGTGTTGTAATTGTTCTCATGCCAGTTGTATGAGTCGCAAGCATCTTGTGTGAATGATTGGTGTGTGCTATGGTTAATGGTAAGGTTTAGGGTCACGGTACTGTCGCATCCATACTCATTGGTAGTAATGAATGTGGGAGAATTTGTAGTGGAATAGTAAGTTGTACCGTGCCATGTTAGGCTGTCGCAGTTTGAGATTGTTTCGATGCTTGATGAAGGCTGCCGAATCGAGAGGTGAAGGTGGTAGAGATGAGGAAGTGAGTCGTCCACCACCTGGGCATCCCAATAGTCGCCAGATTCCGAATATGTGTTACCTCTCCATGTGTATGGTTCACACGATTGTATTGTATCATGAAGAATGGATGGGGGTAACATCTGTATGGCTCCGTGGCTTCTGTTGAGAGAGTCGCACGAACGGAGGTGAGTTATCTCATCAATGGTGTCGGGAATCAACTCTACAGAAGGGGAACCAGAAGAAATCCATGAATTGCCACTCTGGTATGCTATAGTTGTATTGTCAGAACTATGGGCAGTGCATATCCCCATTTGTGCAGCTATGGAGCCTTCCATAGGATTGTATACAGTATGGGGCACCCCTTGAATGATAAAATGAAGTGCCAATGGAACACCTGCAGTTGACTGGAATAGGCTTATGGTATTTGCATTGGTGACAGGACTGGCCCAAGACTGAACAATGTTGGCTGGAAGATTATGCCAAATATTGTAAAAGGCATAGACTGGGCCGCTGATATCGACATCGTATAGACCTATGGCATTGGTATTGTGGTCGGAAAGATTGTTGTACAATCCAATCTCACCCGTAGGGGACATGATTGCAGCCCCGTTGGTGGTTATGGGACTTGAGTTGTTGACAAAAGTGCAATTACTGATGGTAGAAGGTAATGATGGATTGTTGAGGTATAGTGCGCTGGCGATATTGGCTTGGTTGGAACTGAAGGAGCAGTGGTCGATGTTACATCGTGATGAGGCTGAACAGCTGACGGCTCCTCCTTGGTAGGCAGAATTGTTCGAGAAGGAGCTATGACCAATGGATAATCCGCGCAAACTACTGGTTGACCTGAATGAGATGGCTCCACCGGTTCCAGAAGCTGAACTATTGGAGAACGAGCAGTTGTAAATTGAAGTTGTGGCATTTGCCAAATATATTGTTCCTGCTGATGCAAGCGAATCTGTTCCCGCAGAGACGCTGTTGCTGTCAAATGTGCAGTTGGACAACTCCAGGGAATAGGAAAGAATGCAGAGGGCACCTCCGCGACTGACAGCATTGTTATTTTCGGACTCTGCCCTGTTTTTGAAAAACTGACATTGGTTGATAATGCATTTCAGTAGTTCAGCGCAGATGGCACCGCCCTCATTCGTGTTGGAGGTGCTATTGGTGGAAACATTGTTTATAAACGTGCAACTATCTATATGAATGGTTTGAGATTGTGCATTGAAGCAACCGTAAATAGCCCCACCTCTGCCGGCAGTATTGTTTGAGAACAGGCAATGGTTCAATGTCAGTGATGATTGAACAGCCATCGCATAGTTTTCCCGTATAATGCTAATTGCTCCCCCTTCGGTTTGGGCATAGTTTGAGTCAAATTGGCAATGGTTTATGGTGACTTTGGATCTTGCAGCGCTGATGGCACCACCGGGACCTGATTGTGCTTTGCCGTTCAGGAAACGAAGACTGTCGAAAGTTATCTGCTGGATGTTGCTTAGAAAGAATAGTCTGCATCTTCCATCCCCATTAATGCATACAATACCACCGTCAGGACCATGGTTGCTGCCATTGATACGGTTGACAGTGTTGGGCCCTATTGGTGGAAGGTCGGACTGAAGCGTAATGGTGGTGGGTGAACCAGCAGGAAGATTGAACGATATGGTTTGATTCGAAGTGGCGTAATTGATGGCTTCGCGGAGGGAAATAAGTCCGTCGTAGCTGTCGGTTATGTCTAGATGTGTGGTTACCACAGTGGAGTGTGGCTCCGGGGTGGGAGGCCTCTGTGCTGATGCGGTGGCAGCAAAATGTGCCAGTACCCACAGTGCTATTATATAGGATGCCCTCCGCATAACCTATCAATAGTTCTTGCTCCAGATTTCTTCAATAAACGAGTTGGCGTAGTTGATGTACACTCGCACCTCAACTCCTAACTCTTGTTGGGGGTCTTGAATGTCCGTTATTTTTTTGTCTGCCATCGAAGCCAGTTTGAGTGTCAGTGAATGTACTTCGTTCTGGGTCGTGTTGCGTGCTATAACACTGTTGTCGTTCAGCCGTTCATAGTATCCAAAAAATGTTTCACTATATGCCTTCTCTATTTGCTCTATGCTGATGTTTTTGCTTTGCATGTAGAGTTGCCAGTAAATGGTGCAGTCTATCTTGTCGCTTTTCTTGCAACCAGTGAGGAATAGTAATATGGATAATAATGAAAAGAGGATAACATGTTTTGTTTTCATAGGGCAAGTGTATCGGACATAAAAGATAATCTACGCCTACGGCTCTAGAACAGGCCGTAGGCGTAGAAATAGAGTTTTACTATCGGTTAGATATCTTTTTGTAGATAGAGCCTTGTGGGGTGATGAGCTCAATGATGTACAAGCCGGGGTGGGAGAATTCCACATCTTCTCTTTGGCTGCTCACTGCGCGTTCCTCCAACAAGCGGCCTTCAATCGAGTACACTTTCATCCGGCTCACCGCAGTACCTCCCATATCCAATACACAGCGACCGTTGGCAGGATTGGGGTGTATGGAGATATTGTCGGCTTGGGCATTCAAGATGCCGATAGGCTCTTCGTGCCTTTTTGTGGTGAATGAGAAATATGACCATGATGTCTGGCTGGAGTCTCCACACAACCCACGTACATAAACCCCGTAAGTTGTGCCTTCCTGTAAGTCGTCCAGACTGAGTGCGCTATTGTTCAAATCCACAAGGGTGCCGTGACCTTGGAGGAATCCTTCTTCACCGTATTCGGCTTGCCATCGGTCGGGTGTAAGGGTGTTGTCCCATCGTATATCGGCCCAGGTATAGCCAATTAGTTCTTCGTGTATATTGATTATTCTGCCGCACGAACCGTCAGCATGAATCAGTTGTAAACTGTCGATAAACAATCGGGAGCCCAGAGAAGGCGATTTACTGCCTGCAGATGAGATGATGGCAATAATCATGGAGTCGGCTTCTACGAATGAATAATCGGCAGGGTAGTAACTGCTCAGTGAAAAATATTCCAACTGGAACCGTTCGTAGTCTACCGAGTCGTATAGCTGGAAAAGATTCTTGGTTCCTGCACCGACAAGCATACGGCGGTGGGAAAGGCTGTCATAATATGTGCCCAAGGCCACAATAGCGCCGTTGTCGCCGCTGTCACCATCAATATATTTGAAGTATCCGGTAAGATATTTGGGTTCAAAGCCATTTAGCGGGAATCCTCCAGCGATGTAGTCATCCAAATTCAGTGTGTCCACCATGTCCAATAGCCAAGACATGTCGGCGGTGTTATTCGTCAATTGATCCATCAGGGGAAGGAACTTCATCACATCTATGTCGGCATTCGATACCACGGTGGGAATTGCGGAATTAAGGATGGACGAGTCGAGTAAACTACCTGCAAAAGTATAGGCAACGGGGGATAGCAATTCGGAGAACAGGAACGTGCGGGCCACCAAAGCGGAACTACCTTGTGGTTGGTTCACAGAGTCCTGTCTCACCATACCCACAGGCACAGAAGCATTAATAGTGATAGGGGTGCCGAGGTCGGTAAAGGTCTCGTTGATATTCAGCAAGGGCAGTTTCCAACCCGTAGGCAGCGAGTATTCGCCATACAAGGGGATGGGAAGGCCCATCAACGTCATAGTGTCACCTGGGTAGTTGTCCCATTCTTCAAAGCCACCATAAGGCACTTGCAGTGTGTCGCCGGGCAGCTGTGCATTAGCTTTTTGACCCATTCCGGCCAATAGGATTGCCGTCAAGGCAATTGTGAGGATTTTTTTCATGATATTATTATTTAGTGATATGATTTTGTCCAAATCAAAATGCAAAAATACAACTTTTTTTGCTATTTAAAAAAAAAGTTGTACCTTTGCATCACCATTTCGGAGAGAGTTGTTGCTTTAAACGATTGGAAATCAGGAGAGGTGCCGGAGTGGTCGAACGGGGCGGTCTCGAAAACCGTTGACCAGCTTGCTGGTCCCAGGGTTCGAATCCCTGCCTCTCCGCTGATGAAAATCTCACAAGTTCCTGTTGGAAAACTTGTGAGATTTTTTGTATCTATGGAACAAAACGGCGTCAGCTTCCCGTGGGTGACTTCGGTTGCCTTACCCGTCTTCTTCTTGGTATCTTTCAACCATCGCTTTCGCCTCTTCCCGCATATCGTTGCGGAGCGACTCCGGCTTTAGCACTTCTAGGGTGCTGCCGAGAGAGAGGAGCTTTTGTTTGAAGTCGAATGTAGGGCGGACTCTTAATGCGAAGATAGTGTATTCCTCATTCTTACGCAACTCTATTTGCGAAGAATGTAAGGGCAGTGAACGCAGGTAGTTGGCTTGGTAGCTATCCACTTTCAGCCAAATGCTCTCCACTGGCTTGTCTTCAATTATCACGCCGTATGTCCCTTCGAACATCTCTTCCAAGTTGAATTGAGGGTCTCTCACAAATGTTTCATCTTGCGTTTCCACATTGGCCATTCTGTCAAGGGCATAGATACGATGGGGATTGTCGTCATCGTAGCGGCCAATCAGATACCAACGTTTCTCAAACATCTTTAGGGCATAAGGTTGGAAATTGAAATAATGTGTTTCGTGGTCACTCCAAAAAGGGTGATAATCAAAACCGACCATCATATTCTCCTTCATTGCTTGAAGCAACATTGGCAACGAGTCGGAATGGGTCCTCTCCACCCCGACGAACTTTGCAATATCTTTACCAGCTTCCATGATTCTATTTAGAGATATGGAGTCAAGCAGCCAACGGCGGAAATAGTCGTTGTTGCCGCTGTCGGATATGCGATAACGATATTCGCTGCCGGTATTATAACATTCCACTTCTATGCCGAAAAGGTCTTTTATTTCATTGCGGTGGCGATGGAAGCTTCTAGGCGAGAATGCCCCCAAGTCATGCATCTCGTCATCATAGTCCCAATGGTCGGCAATCTGTTCGAGTGTCAGGCCTTTCTCGCCTTTCCTCATCAGTGTGTCGACAATCCAGATATATTTCTTCAGCGGATTCATTGATTATTCTTGTTTATGAGGTTCACCACCACCTTCACCATCACATCCTTCTCTTCGGGGCGGCTCTCGGCAATCATCAGTGTGAGAGCTACAAGGCTGTTGTCGGCTATGCGCTTGCTGCCATCCTCGCGGTAGAGGATGCGGTTGTTGTTCAGAAACCAGAGGAAAAGCGTGGCGGCGATGCGTTTGTTGCCGTCGCTGAACGAGTGGTTCTTTGTGACAAGATACAGCAGCATGGCGGCCTTCTCTTCTGTGCTGGGGTAGAGCTCCACGCCGTCGAAGGTCTGGTAAATCTGCCCGATAGAGCTCTTGAACGAATCATCTTTCTCGTTGCCGAACAGGGCACTCTCGCCAAACCGTTCTTTCAGCGAGAGGATAGCCTGCATGGCATTTTCGTAGGTGGCATGGAAAGGAGCCTCGCTGGTAGTATCGCTTACGGTGAGCCGTTGGTAGTCGTAGCTGTCCAGGGTGTCGAGGGCGTAGGTGTAGTCGGTCACCACGTTGAAGAGCGCATTGGTCTCGTCATTCGAGAGTAATGGCTGGTTCTGTATTGTCCTACCAAGCATCCCCACCAGCTGGCGGAGTTCCCCAATCTGCTCCTTGTGTATCCGCTCATTCACGGCATAACCCTTGACAAGATAATCCTTCAATACACGGTTAGCCCAGATGCGAAACTGTGTGCCTCGCTGGCTCTTTACACGGTAGCCCACAGAAATAATCACATCAAGGTTATAGTATTTGACCATGCGTCTAACGCTACGTTTACCTTCATTTTGAACTGTCAAGTATTCCTTGACAGTTGATTTTTCCTCAAGCTCACATTCCTTGTAAACATTATTTACATGTAAGCTAACATTTTGTTTTGTGGTTTGAAATAGCTCAACCATCTGAGCCTGTGTCAGCCAAACGGTATCTTTATCCATTTTCACTTCCAGATTGATCAACCCATCGTTCGTCTGATAGATGATTATCTTGTCATTGATGTTTTCCATGTATAAAATAACGCCATTTGTGCCATTTTATTGCACAGCAAGTACCCTTTTCAGCGCTTCCCACTTGGCAATTTCAGCCTCACAGTTCTCCTGGATGAAAAACACCTTCTTCTCATCAATAGTGAGTCCCAATAGAAATTCTGCCTCCTGTGGCCCGAATCCGAACCTCCAGTTTAGCCTCTCTACCGCATCTTTGTGCGATGAAGCACATTGGATGAGCGCCTCATACTCTCTTACATCGTAGTTAAATTCTGCAGGTATCGCAAGTTCTGCCAGACGTGTATCTATATACTCTGGGGTGATAGGCAGCACCTTTATGTTGATGGTGCCGTCCTCCGACGTTGTAATAATAGGTTTTCCGTAAAGTTCCATATCATCAATTATTTAAAATATCTTGTGTCTCTTGAAGTATACGTCGCATGATAGTCATACGTTCTATCTGTTTGGGATATTCTTCCTCGTCGAAGAAAAGCGGAACATACTTCATAGGAATATTCAATGCGAATTCCGCCTGTTGTCGCGATACACCATACTCGTCCATCATCTGCTGAACGCTGCCGATCTTCTTGTCCGGCCGGTTGACTGTAATATCGGCTATCACCTGCGTGCTATAATCAATCTTTTCAATCCCCGAGGCCTTCTCAATAAGTGCATCAATGTATTCGGGAGTAATCTCCACGGTTCTCAACGGTTCTCCATTTTCGCCACAGGCTTCATAATCAATGTATAGCTTCATAACATAAAGATTAATTTTTTTCGAGATGCAAAAATACAGCAACTTTATGCCATTTCATGACATACATATAATCTATCTTTACTGGTGTGTGTGATTGTTTCAATCATATTGACTATCATCGCATAATACACCTATTGGTTTTGCTCCCCTTCTACTCCCCTTTTCATCATCTTTTGGGTGCCTATATGGTAACTATAGTGTTCCTTCAGGGTATGTGGTACCGACAATAGGTTATGTCAATCAATCCACCTATTGTGTCGTTGCAGAGCACACTAAATGTTCTTAGTCCTTTCGACTGCTAAATAAAAGAAAAGTGCGCCCCATAGTGGTGTGCCCATCATTTTCCAAAAGGCAATCAATTCCACATTATTGCCTCTTTTATGAATTCTCTTGGTTTTTCAACCTCTCTGCTACAGAATGGACAGATAATTGGCACATCTTTGTCAAAACTCCCACCGCATTGACATTTGATATTCTCAAATTCCAGTAGTCTTTCCGTTGTCCAGAGTTCCCGGCCACATTTGTCGCAATGCAGCACATCAGCGACTGCGCCAGGTCCCTCATTCCACTCAAACGGTTTATGACATTGAGGACATTCTATTATATACAGGCAACCCATTGTAATTCAACTAAAAGAAACAATTATTTCGTTCCCATCTTTTGGACTTGTTCAAATAAGATGAGAAACTCTCGTCGGGAAACGCCCGCCAGTGTTCGCGCTCGATGGTGTCGAGGATGGTGTCGTTGTATTTGTATTCGTCCGACACAATCCAACTCTCGTATGTCTTGAAACCTGGTGTGCTATTGGGTTTGTATCGATTCTCGTATACAAACTCGGTGGTTCTCTTTACACACATCTTCAGTTCCTCCGACAACAGGCGCAGCAACTCGTCCACCTCCAGCCGTTTGATTCTGTCGGCAGTCGGCTTATTTTCAAACTGTGACTCCTTACCCATCATCATACGCCAGATATAGGCAAAGATTACCCAATGAATACGGCTGCGGTAGGTCTCGGCGCGCTCTTCCGCATAGCGTTCAATAGCCCGTTTAAAGTTGCCTCCCTTCAAGGCGAACCCTCCGAGAATAACTATTTTTTCATCAAAAGGGCTATAGGACCATTCGTGGGAAAAATCGTCCCAAATCTCGCGTGAGGAAGCCAAACGAGCCTCATACTCCCTCAAATCACAGTCATAAGGTTTAAAGAACTTCTCCATAAGTCATATTATTACTTGTCTTTTTCTGACTGCAAAAATACAAAACAGGAGTGCCATATTGTGACACTCCTGCTTTTTTTTACAAAAAAGATAAAATCACAAAATGATTTTTCTTACCCAGTTCATTATTTCTTGAGTGGCATCAATAACGAACTCTTGCCCTATGGCAGCAGAAAGGAAATAATCATCCTTCCAGGAATTGGGATTGTTGCTGATGTCTACATCCCTAAAGAAAGCAGGCAAGTCCCAACAGCGCCTCGTCATTCCTTCTTTGGTCAATATTCTATCCTTTCGATAGGTAAGTACATCGCATCCTTTAATGTTATCCATAAAAGACAACCATTCAGTCGGCAAGAATATTGCATTTTTTTTATCATTCCTTACTTTTTGGTCACCAATATGGGGATGATTTTTCAACCACTCCGGGGCTTTGTCCATTTGCTCGACAATCTCCCCAATTTGCATATAGGCATAAATCACATGTAAGTCTCTTGCTCCCTTCTTGTATGCTAACTTTCCATTAATTACTTCCGTTTCTTTAAACCAGCCATAAAACAGAAACAAATCTCCTTCAGTGACTCCATGATTTCGCAAATGAGTTAATGCACTACCGGCTTGTCCAAAGGCTGGCATCCAACCCGGAAGTCTGTCCTTTAATTCTTTTCTTAAATCAGGATCTAAGTGGCAATAATCATTTGGCTGTAGTTTTGTTTTGGGTTTCAATGAACTGATAATGTCATAATAACTCACGCCATCCCATAATAAAGAATCAAATGTATTGTTACCATCTTTGTCTGGAATTGGCAAAGACAAAAGTGTCCCATCTGGCATAATTGGGTTAGGCTGCTTTCCATTCGAAGAATCAAAGCCTTTTCTGCTTAATATGATTTTCATGATAAAGGGTAAACTATTCCGGGTTTGTAGTTGTTAATGACTTGATCAATAATCTTCTTTGCACTATTGTTTTCTAATGAGAGTTTATTTAATCGATGCACGACAAATCCTTTCTCCACATTGATAGGGATTGCATTCTCCACACCAAAGTAGTAGAACTCATTGCAAATCAAAACATACTTTCCACTTAAGTCCCGTTTTATATTAGTGGAATTGTGTCCTCCGCCATTATTGTGCTGGTGGAAATCATCACCGCCAAGGGGTTCGTAAATGTTATCACCAAAATCGTTAACCCAATCATTGGGCGAGGGTCGCTTCTCTGGATATTTTTCCCAATAATCCTTAATGAGCATTTTATCACTTACTTTAGCCAGATAGATTAGTTTTTGACCATAATCACTAAAAGTGTACTTCTGTTTTTTCCCTTGAACCTTATTAGAAGTCCATCCAGAAATCCAATAACCTATTTCTGCACACCTTCGAATTGTGGGTTTGCATGTAGCCAAAGTCAATACACCCTGATATGGATTTGGGGCAAATCCAGTATCATGAGTCATCTTATAACAATAAAGAAATCTTTCTCCTTTCATGTCTTATCTGTTTTGTAAAATGTTTTTATCCAATCCTATCCCCACAGAAGTCCTTCCGTTTGCATTTGGTGCAATGGGTTCCTTGCCAGACGCTGTCGAGATGGTCGGCGGCGGTATCCACCAGCGATGGCTCGTCGGTGAGGATGCCGGCCTCGAAGTTGCGGTTGTTGTCGCCTTTCATGCCTATGCCGGCACCCGTGAGGTTGGCGGAGCCGATGTAGGCGATAACGCAGTCGAAAATCATTATCTTGAAATGCACCCTTGGGCAGAGTCTCCGTTCCAACCTGCTCCACAACCCAGGATACTTGTCGAAATCCTCGCGGAAGTTCTCACCTGGTTCTTTGGCGTGCAGCAGACGAATGTCGACACCGCGCTTCAGCAGCTTGTCGAGCACCGACAGAAACGGAACCACATCCCGACCTCCCTCCACATATAAGTCTTTGAGGTCGGCGGTACCAATCCACAGGTCGTGCTTGACCTTTTCGCAACGCGAGAGGACTTCTGTGTAATGGTCATTGTCGGCGATGTATTGTATCATTGCGAGTTGTTTAGACCTATGTATTCTTCTTTTTGCATAATTAGGTTTTCCAACGCAACGACAAAATCTTTTGTTGTCATTTTATCATTTACTCGGAAACAATAATAATTATCATCATCTGTTCCTTTGTCGGTTGTCGGATTAGGTCGTTCTTCGTATTTACTCCAATTTTCCTTCATTAGGTAAACATCAAGCTCTATATCGTTTGGATTACCATACCATTGGAAGAAATGGTCACCCCTATAAATAAAGTTGATGTTCCAGCCGTAAAAATAGGAGGTTTCTCCAACTTTCGAGTTATTCTCAATTTCAATCTTCTTTTCGTTAAGTAATTTATTAAGTAAAACGTTGCGAAACGTATTAAGCACAACTATTTGGTCGTCACAAATAGCGTCTGACCTGCGTTGTGAATAGAGAGTAAGAACTTTATAACCTCTCCAACCATGGAGAATATGCCAAGAATCATAGCAACGCAATAGTTCTTGTAACAATGAATCGTCAATTATCCATTTCTCTGAGCACGTCTTTTCTATTTCTAAATCAGGTGTGGTTAGTAAATAATGAATGGCGCTTTGACGGTCTTTGTTCAATAAGAATGTGTACCAAAAATCCTTGTAATAGCCAAACCAGTTTTCTGCAATATCAGTTCGACTAAATAGCACCCTCAATATAATGGCCTTTTCTTTGTATACATCAACTATCCCGTTGTTGTCAAAATACTTCTGAACATTCTTCCATTTAGTATCAAAGTCATCCCAGTTTGTTATTCCTTCTCCATTAGTAAACAAAAATCTTATTGCTCCTTTAAAGAAAGCGAACTTTTCAGCATCGATGATGATCTCTTCCCAAGTATTATAGTCCGAGCCATCTTCTTTTTTGCAAGAACCTTCATATTTACGCAGGACTTTTTTTTCAATAAGGATTTGTTTGGCTTTTTCTATTTCTTCTTTGCAACGTTTGTCAAAATCAAATTCTTTGAGTTTCTTTGTGTCGTAATTAATCAAACTTTCATATACAGAATGACTATTAAGCTCATCGACAAACTTAATAGCATTTCTTATTGCTTCTGTACTTCTTATTTGAGGATTTCCATCTGGGCTGTCTCCGGAAACAAGATTCCATACAACTCGCATCCATCTATTCAATGAAATTTCATCATACTCGTTCTCCTTGTAGTATTTACATAATGCAAAAAATACAATTCGATGCACTTGTGTAAGTTTCGTCACCTCACTTTTATTATATTCAGGAATAAAATAAAAGCTTTTATCCCATTCGCAAACAGGGATGGTTGAACGATACCTATCCAATACCAATGTTAAATTGGTGAATAATGTCAAGGGTATCGTGTTGTTCAAATATTTATATGGGGCTAAATCGGAATAACTTATAACATCACCATTCAAATAAACATATGATTTATTTGTATTTTCGATATTTCTATATTCTTTCCCATCATTAGTTTTCCCTTGGCCTATTTTTAAAAAGTATTCATTTTCTTTTTTTGCTGTAAAAAACTCATTCCAAAAAAATCTATTAAGAAAAGCAAAATAAATCTCGTCTATTTTATTATCTGTGGAGTGGTTGTTCCAAAAAATGTCCGTCCAAACAGTATCCATCTTTATTGGGATTCCTTCCGTGGCATTTAATAGATTTTTCCACACCTTATCATCCTCTTTTGATTGTTTTGTAATATACCCAATCAAATCGGCTTTGAAATTTTCAAAACTAGTCAATTGTTTACCACGAGCATTCATTTTTATATATAAGTCATCGGAAAGGCCGAAGTCTTTGAGTGGAAGGTGATAGAAAACAATAATTGCTTCATTAGTCAACTTTTCCCAATATGATTTGAAACCATCTTTGCTTGTTCTTTGGAATATTTCTTCAATGCCGTCTTCTATATCATCTCCATTTTTGTCAGCAATCTTTGTACCACCTAACATCCTCAACATTGATTGAATAGTAGGGTCTTGTTTCCATGCAGAATAAAACCATGTCTGATTGGTTATAAAGTCCACAATACTTATTTCTTTTTCTCTGAATTTTTCAAAGTGTTCAGAAACGCATAATTTGTCACAAAATTCGCGTGATGAAATTCTTGTTTCGTAAGTGAACTTTCGAAAAATATCACAATTATCTTTGCTTAACATTCCAGCACATAAAGCAATGTACCAATGCAGTAGCCAAAGCGTGGTTAAGCGTTGTTGACCGTCCAATGGATTCAGTTTGTCGTTTTCCGTTGAGCCATAAACGAAGTCTAACTTCATTATTTCACCGTTATCTAATGCGTTTTTCAAATCTCCCAAAAAACTCTTGCGAAGATTCTCCTTTCCTAATCTTCCTTGCGCATAGTCACGTTGGATGATGGGGATTTCAATGACATTGTCTTTTAAATAATTCCAAAAAGTTGTATTGTTGTTCATGGATTAGTCTTCTAATTTTTTGATACAATCTTCTATATCTTTCAAGTAGCCCTCAGCATCAACCTTTGTCCAATAGTTGGCATCACTCATTGTTGCTGAGTAATACTTCATAAACACCTGTTTTGTACATGGCGGAACAAAGGCTGATTTGGCTTTAGTTTCCTCACTCAATTGAAACTTTCCATCTTTGCTGATTTTGGGTATGGCGATTGACAACCCTTTGTCTTTGCCGATAATCACGCGCCGTTTTCCTGAAAAAATAGCATTTCCATAACTGCGATTGGTAGATGAGTCTAATAGTGTGTAATTGCTAATCCGATTTTTCTCCTCCGAAGTCCATTCTTCATTTTTCGGGATTATCTGCTTGAGTTCATCAAACACATCTTTCCCATCAAAAAAAGACTGTATTTTTTGTTGTGTCTTATCGTCCACACTAAGGTATACATTCAACAGCCATTCTTTTTGCGTATCAGCATCATCCTCATCGTTTGTGGTGTTAGAGTTGATATGTTCCACATCCCAACTTTCGAGTTTATACAAATGGAATGGGAATTTGTAAAAGACCCCCAATTTATAATCTTCGTTATTCAGGTTATTTTTGTTTTGATTTACAACTGTTTGAATATTATGAAAAAGCAAAATTGGTTTGCATTTCCCCTTATCACTACCATCTTCTTTGTATTGAAAATCTAGTTTTGGGCATCTCTCGATTTTCTTTTTTATTTCAGACTTTAGATATTTTACAAAGGCTTCTTTGTTGTCAGATTTACCCCATTTATAAAAGAGCTCAGATATTGAGTATGCATATTCAATCAAGAATCCTACATAGTGATACAATTCCAAATCGTTGAACCACTCTTGGAATGTTTGGAAATATTTTTTAATTTCTTTCCAGCAGCTTTCAATGTCTGATGAGCCCGATTTGAAATATTCGTAGAAATAGCGGAATGTTTTATAATCATCAGTGCCAATATTCTCATATTCCCCCAATGCTTTCTGCTCACAAATCAAATCGAAAATATAATCTATTCTAGTAGGACGTTCATAGTCTTTTTCATGTAAAAACAGCCAAAACTCGTCGTTTTGTAAAGTGTATTCTATATTATCCCATTCGCTGGCAATTTCTTGCTGACGCAGTTTCAATTGTTCAGATTCTTTCTCTCCAAAGTTGGAACGGTTAAGAAACAAAGCCTTGATGAGTTCGGCGTTTGTCAGTGAAATCTTACCGATATTAAGGCGAGTGAAAACCTTGATTGGGTCTTCATCAACCGATTCGTACCAAATGAATTTCACACTCTTTAGAAGAACATCCTTAAATTTTGATCTCTTTTCTTTATCATTACCAAACCAAGAAGACACAGTATGTTTTGCTAGGTAAAAATGAAAGAAATCGACGTTATTGTCTTTTTTATCCTCACTTATATTTTGTAAATAGTCATCACTTTCTTTTCTAGTTTCGTATTGTAAATAATATATATTTTTTCCCTTTAATTCAGAAAGAATGATGAATATAGTAGTCAATCTTTGCTGTCCATCAATAACTTCCCAAGAACCTCTTAGCAATGCTTCAACTTCTTCTATTGTTTTAGCCTCTTTAATTCTTCCTAAAATATCCTCTTCTTTACGTTTAACAACCAAAGGCTGTAAACAATAAAACTCAGTTTCCTGCTTTTCCGTTTTTGAAAATTCCCAGATATCATTCAACAAGTCTGTTACCTGTTGTTCGGTCCATCGGTATCCGCGTTGATAACTAGGTATAAAAAACTTCATTCCAAGAAGTTCATTTACTGATTTCAACTCAATATTATTATCGGCCATGATATTCTGTCTTAATTTGTCTTTTGTATATTAATTCCATAAATGTCAACTCTAAAAGAGTATCTCCATCACAGAACTGAATAGATAAGTTATTATTTTTTAGTTTTAAATCAAAGTGCAAAGATACACATTTTTTTTCAATATAGGGGCATAGTTTGTAGAACCATCGAAGAAGGATCGCCGAATGGTCGTTGTTGTTATCTGGTGAAACCAATCTTTCTAGACGAAGTGTTGTTAATCCTTTCCGAGTCGCAGTACGGCATCAGGTTGTTGGCGGTGGGGGCGGCATTGCCATGCAGGATGGCATCAATGGCATAATGACGGGCGATGTTCTCTATCTGTCCGCCGCTGAAATCGTACCGTTCTGCAAGCAGGGTGGCGTCCGCATTGCTGAGGTGCAAAAATACAACTAAGGTGTGCCAAAGCATGACACCATCATCCTTTTATGCCATTAATATTGCAAATCCCTTTTGAACCCGATCATTGGCTGCGCCACCGATAATCGACCTAAAACGGCGTGTTGCCCTCACCTCTGGTGTGTCTTTTGCTGTACCGAAGAAGACATCGTTGGCATAATGAGTTGTCAGCCCGTTGTACAGCCAGAGTTTTGTCCCTCGGTTTTCATTCTGTCCTACACCACTCTCAATCGAGTTTAGCAATTCGCCTATTCTCTTTTTGGTTATCTCTGCAACAGAGTCTACCGACTGGATATTCCAATTGTTCAGTCGTGCCTGTTCTATTTGTCGTGCTTCGTCGAGAATGACCTTGGTGGCAAACTCTGCTACGTCAGCATGACTGACACGTTGCAGTCGCAGATAGTCTAACGAATCAACAAACTCCTTGGAGTATTTGGTATGAAGCCCGAGCACCTGCTTTACCATAGCTTGGTTGTCTTCGCGTGTCAGGTCTATTCGTTCCATCACGTTTTTCGAGTGCCGGAATGTTATCTTATTGCGAGAATGCAGCGATGCGTTCAAGCAATTCTGACATACCAGTCGAATAGGGGTGATGACGACCGTAACAGCACAAGAGCAGTCGTGCGAAGTATGAAACAGGACATACTCGTCTATCCCCGAATCACCGCCTATTCTGAAATTGACAGGCATTCTAGCGCTGAAATAGACTGTTGAGCCATGATTGATTTGACCGCAAGCCTCGATTATGGGATGCCCTCCATTGACATCTGTATTACAGAGGTAGTCAATAAACTCAAAAGCCTGATGGTTTTGAACAATACCATAATCCTTACCGACAACGCCCAGTGTCTCATCGTCACGTGTGTTTACTGTCGCTTGGTGGCTTTTGACAACCATTCTAGATAGAGCTGACAGCGTAATGTCCTTTGGCAGCCGCCCAGTCGTTAGTAACGAGCCCAACACATGGTCAGGCATCCTCATCAAAGGCTGTTTCTCTACCAAGAAATCCCCTTGAATAGTCTCCAGTGCCTCTCGGACAGTGACCGGCTCATCAAACGTTATGAATCCCGGCACTCCGTCCCATGCCTTTCTCGGTTCCGTGGGTGAAATGATTTCTTTTTCCATATTCTTGCATTTTATATGTCTCTTTCAAAATGCAAAAATACAACAAAGGTGTGCCAAATCATGACACACCTCTATATTTTTATCAATAGATCTATAAACGTGTAGTGAACCTCTTCCCACGAGCAATTCTTGTTTTCCATGTTGTTCTTTCTGTTCTTTCGAGATGCAATAATACAAAATGGGAGTGCCACATCGTGACACTCCCTTATTTTTTTACTAACGGTTTCCTTATTTTCGATGAGATGTAGAAAAGTCAATGCCCTCTGTCTTCTTTAAATGCTTCAAGAACTCATAATACATTCCAATCGTTTCATAATATCTATCCTCTAGTGCGTCAGACCCTTTACATTTCGGTATAGAATATGCTAAATGATAGGCATCAATTGCAAGTTTGTTTCTTTTTTTGTTGTAGTGCATTCCTGTCCCTTTGCCATCAACACAATTCACATATTCGAACTCATCTTTATAAATCTCAAATACTGTGTTTAGTATTAAATTGTTGCCATTCTGACTTCCACAGCAAACAAGGATATCTGCATCTAATGTTAAGATTTGCTCCTTTAGATATTTATAGTTTTCTTTTATCGCATCTCTTAATACACTATCCAATATTTTTGAACCTCCCACTTCTTTCTTGCAATTAATTCGTGCAAAAATATTTTCATCAGAAAACTTCAAAGCATCTTCCCAAGAAAAATCATCGTACTTTATCATTCCATCTTCAGCGAGCTTTGTATTCAGGAGCCCGTACAATAGACATGCTTCATTCTGATAAAAGAAACTACCTGATACCGTCTTGTTCTCGGGGGGTAATCCATAACCTTTCTCATAAAAAGTTTCTGTTCGTACGTCCCACGCAATTTTGGCATTCTCATCTTTAGTCAAAAAAAGAACCCGTAATGGACACTCGTTCCATAGTGTATTTTCTTTACCACTTTCTTTCCGTCTCACTGCTCCATACTCATCAATGTAGAAATCTCCTTTGTTCATTATACCATCGAGAGCAAAACTATAGTCTTCTATCATTAACGACTTACGCCATTCTTCGAGAATTCTCTTATTCTCTGCAACATAATCTTCCATGTTTTTTCTATTAGTTTATTCGTTTAAAATCAAAATTCAAAATGTTAAAGTTAGCTATCCAACAAAGTCACCAATAAATAATTACTGGCGAACCCCCTGATTCCTTTTGGAATCTCAATACCATAACTGCGCATAAAGGCATCTGATATTTCTTGCATGCCTCCACTAAGTAAATTCCCGGATGAAGATTTTTTGGACGTGAGATTGACAGTCATTCCTTCATCCAAACAAAATCCATTATTGTGAGTCCATTTCTTTTTTACTTTTACTTCGTATAACATAACGTTTGTTTTTATTGGTTAATAATAAAGGCACAAGTCATCGGTTTCGATTCATCTTAGTAGGGGTATCGCCAGAGACCTGTAACAGAGACGGAACTTCACCTGAATGTCTTATGCCTATAGAGGTGCATTTAAAGCACATATAGGCAAAAAGCATCGGCATCTGTCCTTCTGTTAGGTCGAAAACTGGCGATTTTCTACTAAAGGAACTTATCCTATATGCATTTTGCCATGATTTGTTGTCTCCCAAATCACGTTGCAAAGATACACTTTTTTTTCGACACCGATGCATTTTTTTTATGCTATTCTATCAACAGGCATACTAATTTGGTAGTTGAAGGCGTAGGTGGTCATTCGTAGGAGGTCGGGGATAGAGTAGTGCATGTGGGTGCAGAGGGCGTGGACGGCGTAGCAGACACAGAGGTGGTCGAGCTGGGGTATGCGGAGGGGGCCTTCGGCCCACGTTTGGCCGTCGTCGAGGTTGCAGACATGATTGCCACAGCACCAGCAGATATCGTCTAGCCGCGAATTCTCCCCAATAACCCACAACATCTCGCTCCACCGCGAGCCATAGAAAGCATCCTCCTCCATTGTGAAGAGTTGCGGATTTTCATCGTTGTGACAGTAGAGGAGGGTTGTCTCCAACTCGAAGGGTTCGCCACCAAGGGTATGGATGGGGGACATCTGGTCCTGCAACGTGAGGTGACGCTCGTTCAACTGCTTCGTCATCGCCAGCAGCCTCTCATTGACCACCTCAAAGCGCCGCACCTCGGCCTCGGTTGCGTGCTTCTCGAACATCTTGTCAAGTATCCATTTCCGCGTGCCCAGGTGGTCGTCAATCACCTCCTCCGTCGCCTTGTCCCAATAGCCGTCAAAAGGCTTTGCTATACGCAGGATATAATCCTCGCAATCCTGCAGCCGCTTGCGCAGCTGGCCAATGTCGTCTTTATCTTTTTGCATATCTTAGCGTCTTTTTCGGCTGCAAAGATAGCAAAATGGTGCGCCACATCGTGACACACCTTTTAACTTAAACCCCAATCGGTCATTAGATATGATTCAAATAGACTATACAATAATACAATACTTCACAATGTGATTTTTCTAATGACTGTCATTAGATAAATGATTATCCGCAAGTATTCGATAGACGGCCTGAAAGGCCAAAAGCAGATAGCCTACGGCAACGCCGTAGGTCATGGGAACATAAGATATCGCCCTGAAAGGGCAAAATCACAATCCTTGTTTTAGCTTTTGCCCTTTCAGGGCGATTGGTCTGCATCTCATTTACCCAAGGCGATGCCTTGGGCTATTATCTCGTTGCCCCGTTGGGGCGTTTCGGTGAATTGTGGAGAATTATTTAGAAAAATAAGCAATACAGTTTGTTGATTACCTGATTCTTATAATGTGCGTATTGCGTTTTCCTCTACTAATGACCGATTTGGATTAAACATATTTTTACTCGTTGGTAGGCATAAACCCCGTACTGGCAGAGTGTAAGGAAATTGGGGGAATGATAGTGCCGTGAAGTCTAGTGGAAGTAGTTGATGCCGTGCTGCGAACCGTCGGAGGCGATGACCGTATTGGGGAATATGGCTCGGGCTTCGGACAGCAGGATTTCCGGCTCTTTGTATCGGGCGCTGATGTGAGTCAGCAGCAGGCTGCCGGCGTGGGCTTTGAGGGCCATTGTGGCTGCCTGTGCGGCGGTACAATGCAGCTTCTCATTGGCGACAGAGGTGAATGCACTGTTGAAAGTGCTTTCGAGACACAGCAGATTGACGTGGTCGATATAAGGGAGAATAGTCTCGGTATAGGCGGTGTCGGAGCAGTAGGCATAACTCCTTGCGGGATTTTTGCCACGGGGCTTTTCTTCTATCAGGTATCCGTATGTCGGGACGGAATGGACAAGCGGGAAGGCATGTATGCGGCAATAGTTGTTTTCGAAAATGGCGAGAGAGCCCTCTGTATGGGTGAGCTCGTGATAATGCACTTCGAAGTCGATATGGCTTCCGGACACCTGAAGGATGAGCGAGAGGGCTTCCTCTATGCCTTGGGGGGCAAAAATGTGGATAGGGGCTGTGCGCCCGCATAGGTGCATGCTGCTGATTAGACCCGGAAGTCCAAAGAAATGGTCGCCATGCAGGTGGGTGATGAAGATGGCGGATATGGATTGCAGTTTCTGGTGATACACCCGTATTTGGGTTTGGGTGTTCTCACCACAGTCCAACAATAAGCGGAAGCCATTGATATTAACCACCTGGGCACTGCAGTGGCGTGAGGTTGTAGGCAGGGCGGCCCCGGAACCGAGAATGGTGGTATAGAAGTTCATAATGGCAATGGGAGGGTGTATATCAGTTTTGGTAATATATGATAGCTCCGGTCGAGGGATCAAACAAGGCTTTGAAATGCTTGTGGGGTAAACTTATCACGGGACCATACTGCGCCACTGGCAGGGTTACGCTGTAGTCGAACAGTTCGCACGAAAGGGAAAGGTGCGCGCGCGAAGGGAGGCGGTATTTGAAGGTGCGGTCCGGAAGAAACCACACACCTGCCTTGCCGCGGCTGAAGTGACGCACATTCTGCAAGGCGCGGTCGGGACGCAGGGTGCACACAACGGGAAGTGCGTCGTAGTCGTCGCTTTCGCAAATGCCCTCACTGCGCGAGAAATAGAACAGCACCATCTGCTGCACCGTGTCGGACGGAGAGGTGGCCGGTTTGGGCTGTACGTAGAAATGAACGGTCTCTGTGACAGGTTTTCCGATAAATTGAGCCAGGAGTTGGGCTTCTTTCTCTTCGAGTTGTTGCAGGGTTTGGCGCTTTCCCTCAAGGGTATAGCGGTCGGAGAGGGCTATGTCGGCACGCGAATCCTCAAGCTCGGCTATCTGTTCGGCAGCGGCCTGGGCACGCTGGCGTAGCGAACGGGGCGCTTTCTTGGTGGATGTGCCAGTGGGGCGTCCGGGATTGTCGCCACGCACATAGAAGGTGTCGGTGCGGTCATACAGGTTGTAGGTCGGCAGCATCTTGTCGGCTGTTGCGTTGTGGAGCACCAGTTTGGCGTCGGCAGCATCGTTCTGGTTAACGGCTAGTGCCGGACCGGTTTCAGCGGCCACTTCCTGGGGCGTCATGCCCACGGCGCGGAGCAGATGCCTGCTGTCCACTTGTACCGATATGCCGTTGGGCGTCACAAGATAATAGTTGTCCGGGTCGGGGGTGACCGTGTATGAGGTTTGGATATCTTTAATGCGGTAAGGCTTCTCGACATCAAAGTTGTCGAGGGCCAGCATTTCGGATGCATATTCGCTAAATACGGCGTCGGTGAGGTCGAAATACTGATATGTCACTTCCACACATATCTTCGTGAGCGGCAGAGCGTAGTACAGACCGCCATTGCTGGAATTGCCGTTACTGCTGACGGGGGTTACTGTGTAGCAGCCAGTGCAGAGAAGTGCCAATGCACACAGGGGAATGAATTTGCGAATCATGATGGGTTGCAATATTGTTTTGTGTTATCTTTTTGTTTGCTAATGAGCAGGAGACCGATGAACGTGAGCAAGCCGTTCACCAGCAGAATCTCGAAGCCGAAGTGGTAGCCCGTCCACAGGGGCATGTATTTTTTGAGTATAAACGAGATGACAGGCGAGGCAACGGCGATAAGGGGCACCCAGCGGTCGCGCACTTGTAGACGGGTGAAAAGGCCGAAGGTGTAAAGACCGAGCAGGGGCCCGTAGGTGAATCCGGCTATGTCGAAAAGTGTATCAATCAGCGACTGTGTGTGGAAAGGCCGGAATATAAGTATCACCAACAGGTACAGGAATGCAAACCCCACGTGAACCAGTCGACGTGTGCGTATCCCTGCCGGTGTGTTCGATTCCTTTTTGTCGAATCCCAGAAAGTCGAAGCAGAGGGTGGTTGTGAGGGCGGTGAGGGTGCCGTCGGCGCTGGAATAGCCCGCCGCAACCATGCCGAGAACAAATACCACTGCGGTGAATGTGTTGAGGTGGAAGGCCACCGCCGGGAAAATCTTGTCGCCCACCACCACACCATCCTCCGATGTCGGGAGTTGGAAACCGGTGCTTTGGGCATAGGCTATAAGGGCGGCTCCGAGACAGAGGAATATGAGATTGACGACAATGAAAAGCATACTGCTCGTGAGCACATTCTTCTGTGCGTCGCGCAGGTTTTTGCATGTCAAGTTTTTCTGCATCATGTCCTGGTCCAGTCCCGTCATGGTAATGGTGATAAACATACCGCTGAGAATCTGTTTCCAGTAGTATTTTCCGGCAGTTGGGTCGGTCTCGAAAATACGTGTGTAGCCCGCTTCGGACGAGCGGCGCATGAGCTGGGGCAGCGATATGTCCAGCTGGTTGAGTATCGCCACCACGGTGGCCACAGCGGCAAGAATCAGAAAGGTGGTTTGCAGGGTGTCGGTCCATACCACTGTTTTGAGACCGCCGCGGAAAGTATAGAGCAGTATGATGAGTATGAAAACTACGGCAATGATCCAGAACGGAACCCCCCAATATCGGAAAACGAACTCATACAGAACAAAGACCACCAGGTACATCCTCAGTGCCGAGCCCATAAGGCGTGAGATGATGAAAAAGAGCGCACCCGTTTTCTCGGAGGCCACGCCAAAACGCTGCTCCAAATAGCTATAGATGGAGGTGAGATTGAGCCTGTAGTAGAGTGGCAACAAAACCAGCGCGATGGCAATATATCCAAGAACGTAGCCAAACACCAGCGGCATATAGGTGAACTGCCCGTGATACACGCCACCCGGAACCGAAAGGAATGTGACGCCCGAAAGAGAGGCACCAATCATGCCATAGGCCACAACAAACCACGGCGATTTGCGCTGTCCGCGAAAGAAAGCGTCGTTGCCACTGCTTTTGCGCGACGAAAACCACATAACCACGAAAAGCAGTATGGTGTAGGCTATGAAAGATATTGAAATTATGTACTCCAAAACAAAATTAATATTTTTTTTGAGCTGCAAAGATACTAAATTTTTTCCAATTCCGTTTTTTTTTGTACCTTTGAAAACGCTAATATGCGTCAAAATTGGAATAAAAGTAAGTGCAATATAATGTTTTATAAATAGTTATGAAGTTAAAGCAGATTTTTATTGTATCCCTATTCTTGGGAATTGCAGGCAGTATGTGTGCCCAAAACAATGATAATTTGCGCGGGAGAATCAACGACAGACCCAATCAGGCTGTCCAGAAACGCCCCAACGCTCCGCAGAAAAACGACCAGCGTATGCCCGACCAGTTGTCCGACTGTCAGCGCGATGGTTTGCATGGTGAGGTGAAGGACGTTCTGTCCATAATGTACGAAGCCGACGGTCGAGGCAGCGACGCCCACCGTGGCAGCATTCTGGAACGACTGAAAACAGTATACAATCAGAAAGGTCAGCGCCGCAGCCAGTCCTACCTCTCGAACGAGGAGGATATGATTTTCCGCACTAAGTATAAACATGACGGTTTCGGCTTGGTTACTCTTGAGCATATACTTGACCCCGAGGAGAATGTGATTGGCCGCACCTATTACCTCTACGATGCAGACCTTTTGCTGACCGAAGTGTACGTCGAGGACGAAGAACGCCAGATTGAAAGTCGTGTGCTTTATAAATACGATGCCCAGGGCCGAATCAGCCAGTTGAGCTACAACGACCAGGCCAACAACGTGTTCCGCCGCGAAGTGTATATCTATGGCGAGAACGACAATGTTTTCAAAACCGTCGTTTTCAATGCCAAGGGACAGAAAGTGCAGGAAATACGTTACGAATATGACGAACATAACGAGCCCATCAGTTCAACCTTGTTCGACTATTACGAGGACCCCAACGACCCCGAGCTGACCATCACCCTCTACGAGTATCGCTATGATGAGGAAGGCAACTGGGTGACCCGCTACGAGTATCAGCTGGAAAACGACAAGAAAATTCCGGTCTACATTGTTGAAAGAGATATAAAGTACTATTAGTAGAGTTATTCTTTCATAGTATAATAACTGTTTTTTTCATATTCAATCCCGCCCCTCGTCCTCTATTGGATGAGGGGATTTTTTTGTCAAGTTTACCTCCCTTGTTTGAAGGAGGTCTTGAGCATGATAATTGGATGAGGGAATTTTTCTTGTCAAGTTTACCTCATCTTTGCGATGTTATAGCCTTTGCCAAATATGCCCTCTGGCCATGCCGGGGTTTGGTATCCGTACTTCATTGCCCAAGTCATGATACAATCAGAGTGCCCACCACCCGTCACAACGTTGCCACACATCTTCTATCCCCATACGTTGTAAAGCCTCTTCCACTTCCCCCTCCCTCATGTCATGACAAGCCAATCAGTTTAACCAGCAAAAATCTGTCAAGCGATTTCAGGAAAACACAGTCATTTTTGCGTCCTGTCCGCAAATGTTTTGCCTTCGCTTCCTATTAAGCCGTTAGTAACCTTCTATCAATCTCTTCTTAAGCTTGGCGGCGAAGTATGGGTTGTTAGGAGGTTGTTGGATGGTGAAGGGGGAAGGAAGCTGGAATGTGGTTGGAGAAAGATGGATTTGCTACTGGGGAGTATGTGGGATGGATTTCCGTTTTGAGAGGATGGGCGGAATTGTTGTCGCGGGTGTGATGAAAGATTATGTCGGCTGTTTCCGATGGTTAAGCAGGGTACAGTGCTGCGCTATCGTCGGAGGAACAGTTTATTTGCTTGAAATGTGAATTGAATTGTTATCAGTTGTGTCCGATAAACGTGCTGAAAGCACGTAATCTTATTAACCCCACACAAAGCAAAGTGCCGTGTGGGGAGGGGACGGATAACTAAATCCTGCGTGCCGGAGGCACGCTACTTTGTTGAGTTGTTGACAGCGTGGATTGGCTGTTTCCGCATACTGGCGAGGCTTGGGAGCAGAGGGGAGGGGGTGGGGTGGGTGCGGGAGAGAGCGTTAGTCGGTCTGGTAGCCGAATTGCTTGAGGGCGCGGTCGCTGTTGCGCCAATCTTTCATTACTTTGATATAGAGGTTGAGGAAGCATTTTTTGCCGGTGAACTCTTCGATGTCTTTGCGGGCTTCGATGCCTACCTTTTTGATGGATTTGCCCTGATGGCCTATGAGGATGGCTTTCTGCGACTCCCGTTCAACGAAGATGACTGCATGTATGTTGTCGACACCTTCCTTCTCCTCGTAGCTTTCAACGGCAACCTCACAGCTATAGGGTATTTCTTTTTGGTAGAAGAGGAGTAGTTTTTCGCGGATTATCTCGCTGACAAAGAAACGCATTGAGCGGTCGGTGAGTTCGTCTTTGGGGAAGTAGGGGGGATTTTCGGGGAGGAGGTTGATGATGTGGTCGAAGATGGTGTCGATGTTGAAGCGTTCGGTGGCAGAGGCGGGCACTACGATTGCGCGCGGTATTTGTTTTTGCCAATAGTCAATCTTCTCGCTGATGACCTGCTGGTTTGAGAGGTCTATCTTGTTTATGACCAGGATTACAGGGGTTGTGGAATTGACTATTTTGGTCAGTACTTCCTGGTTTTTGAAGGTTTCGCCCACCTCGGTCACTAGCAGGAAAAGGTCGGCGTCCTCGAGCGCGTTGTTTACGAATCCCATCATCTGCTCGTGCAGCTTGTAGTGGGGGTTGACAATGCCGGGTGTATCTGTGTAGACTATTTGGAAGTCTTCGCCATTCACAATTCCCATGATGCGGTGGCGTGTGGTTTGCGCTTTGCTGGTGATGATGCTGAGGCGTTCGCCTACCAGTGCATTCATGAGGGTGGATTTGCCCACGTTGGGGTTGCCGATGATGTTTACGAATCCTGCTTTATGCATAGGGATGGTTGTTTGGTGGTGGGAATTGAATTGACCGTTGTTTGACAAAAAAGCCGCATAGCACAAGGCATCTGCGGCTTTTGTCTATTTTTGTTGTCGATATGGACACTATTATTCAGCCTCGGTGCTTTCTTCACTGCTCATGGCAGCTGCGCGGGTGCTGTTGATAACAACAACTTCGCTGCTCTTGGGGTTGAGGATGGCATAGTTGTCGGTGGCAATGTCCTGCACTTTGCAGCGCTGGTTGACATCGAGGTTGGTGATGTCGATCAGGATTTCGCTGGGCATGTTGGCGGGGAGAGCCTTGACGTTGAGTCTCTTTTGTTTGTAGGCAAGTTTGCCGCCCTTCATAACGCCACAGGAGGTACCGGTGGTGTGAACGGGGATGGACATGACGATTTCTTTGTCGTCGCTCAGCTCGTAGAAGTCGCAGTGATAAACGATTTCGGTTACGGGGTGGAAGTCGATGTCTTTCAGCATGGCTTGGTGTTTCTCACCATTGATGTTGATTTCGACAAAGCAGGGTTCGGGGTTGAACAGAATGCGTTGGAATTCGGTTTGGGGAACAGCAAAAAGGTACTGTTGGCCTTTACCATACATAACACAAGGCACTTTAGCGTCGCGACGCAGAGCCTTAGCATCTTTTTTCCCTACGTTCTCTCGGAGAGAACCGCTCAATGATACTATTCTCATTTTAATTGTTTGTTTTGTGGCCTCACGGCCGGTTAATAATAAATATTGTTGTTTTAAGGATTAATTATAAGCGATGGATAACACCTTTGTGGTGGATGGTGGTTTCGTAGAGGTTGTCAAGCGATTCGTACATCACCACGCGGCGGATGGCTTCGGCCAGCAACCAGTCGCAGCTGAGCACGCGTATCTTGTCGCTCTCGCGTTTCAAAGGAATGGTGTCGGTGGTGACTAGTTCCTCGAGTGCTGAGTTTTCCACTTTCTCGATGGCGTTTCCGCTGAGCACGGGGTGGGTAATCATGGCACGGACGCTCTTGGCGCCATTGTCCATGATGATGCTGGCGGCTTTGCAGATGGTGGAGCCTGTGTCGATAATGTCGTCGAGAAGGATGACGTGCTTGTCTTTCACATCACCGATAAGGCGCATCTCGCCAATTTCGTTGGGCTTGTTGCGGTGCTTGTAGCAGATGACAAAACTATTGTTGAGGGTTTTGGCATACATGCCGGCACGTTTGCTGCCGCCCATGTCGGGGCTGGCGAACATGACCTCGTCGATGTCGAATTTTTCACGGATATAGGGCATGAAAAGTGACGAGCCGTAGAGGTGGTCGACGGGGATGTTGAAGAAACCTTGGATTTGGTCGGCGTGCAAGTCCATGCAAATCACGCGGTCGATTCCGGCCACGGTGAGCATGTTTGCAATAAGTTTTGATGCAATGGGGACATGGGGTTTGTCCTTGCGGTCCTGACGAGCGAACCCATAATAGGGAATAACGGCAATGATTTTTTCTGCCGATGCACGACGGGCGGCATCAACCATCATCAACAACTCGAACAGGTTGTCGGTGGGGGGGAGGGTGGACTGGATAATGAAGACCACGCCACCACGGATAGTTTCCTCGTAGGAGGGTTGGAATTCACCGTCTGCATATTGGAAAACTGTCGAATTTCCCAGAGGAATTCCGTAAATATCGGCTACTCTGCGGGCCAAATTTTCGGTTGCTCGGCCTGCGAAAATGAATACTTTATCAGTTTTTGTATTGCCCATTTTGTGTTGATTTTGAGATTGCAAAGATACAACATTTTTCTTGATTATTGCCTACTTTGAAAAAAAAATTTTGCCATGTCGAAAAAAGTATGTACTTTTGCATCCGATTTCGAAAGAGAAAAAACGGGATTTAGGAGGTAAAAGTCAGCCTTTTTAATCATCAATTCCGGTTCGAAATGCCCTGGTGGCGGAATGGTAGACGCGGTAGACTCAAAATCTGCTGTCAGCAATGGCGTGGGGGTTCAAGTCCCCCCCGGGGTACAAAATAGTGGTCGGTTGATCACTTTTTTTGTTATATGGCCCTTACCTTTATTGCTATCTATTGGGAATGTTCTTTTGACCTTCGCCGCAGTTCATATTAATATAGGTTGTTGTTTAGGCTTTTCAAATACGGGTTAGGCGTTTGGGCTAATATGCCTTTCTTGGGTTGTTGTTTTATTGTTTGTGGTATAACTAATTTACAATTAGGTGTATATCGCGATTTCTTTTGGATAATACTTATGTTGTCGCGATTTTGTGTTGAAAATACACAAAAGGTGTTGTCTCTACCCGTGTTTTTCGTGTGGAAATATAATTGGTGTGTAAAAAATACACAATTTTATTCTGCTGATAATTTGTGATTTAGAATATGAGTTCTGCATTTATATGCGATTTTTTTTTGTCGGAATGAAAAATATTATATACTTTTGCGTCGAAAATACACAAATAACAATTCACTCTTATGGCTACAGAAAATAATAAACAGAAGTATGTATATGATTACCCACATCCGGCGGTCACTACCGATTGCGTGGTGTTTGGTTTTGACGGGCGTGATTTAAAGGTATTGCTTATAAAACGCGGCATAGAGCCGTTTAAGGGTATGTGGGCATTTCCGGGAGGTTTTATGCTTATGCATGAGACGGCAGAGGAGTGTGCAATCCGTGAACTGAAGGAAGAAACGGGTTTGGACTTGAAAAGTGTGAAGCAATTGGGTGCCTTTTCGGGCATTCACCGAGACCCCCGCGAACGGGTTGTTACAATAGCCTTTTATGCACTTGCTGCCAAGACAGTGATTAGGGGCGGAGACGATGCTGCCGATGCCTGTTGGTTTGCCATCGACGATATTCCCCAGCTTGCATTCGACCACGACTATATTCTCCGTCATGCAATGAAACGCATCCGTGAGGATATCCATTTTGAGCCAGTGGGTTTCGACTTGCTTGATGAAGAATTCAGTATGTCAGAGTTACAACGTCTTTATGAGAGCATTCTGGGTGTTCATTTCGACCGCCGCAACTTCTATAAGAAAATGATGCAGACGGGAATACTGAAGGAGGTGACAGACGATAGCGAAGAGGCGGGGACAAGCGCTGACGATGTGTTGTATGACCGAGGGGTCAATAAAAAGCAAAACACCTTTTATGGCGAACACAAAGAAATGCGCAACAGGAGTATAGACGAGTTGTTCGCCCCCCAAGGTGGAGCCGGGCATTCGTCAAAACAGGCAATACCGACTAATACATTTTGTTATTGTGAGAACGCAATCTCTTTCCATGATGAAATAGAGAAACCACGTCCATTGGGGCGTCCGGGCAAACGTTTCCGTTTTGACAAAGAAGGATATAATCGTATGAAAGAAAGTGGCAACTTCCGTCTCGAGTTTTAGTGAAATGAAATAATAACTCTTTAAATATTAAAGTATATGGAAAACAACAATCTTAAAACACAAGTGTTCAACCTGGTTATTCTCGACAAGAGTGGATCCATGACCTCTATTGCAAAAGCGGCTATTGAAGGTTTTAATGAAACGGTAGGCGGAATACGTTCCGCCCAAAAGCAATTTGCCGCCACACAGGAACACTATGTAAGCCTGCTTCCATTCTGTGCCTGCTCTATGGAGTATGTTTACGACTGCGTTCCGGTTGAGATGGTGGCAAACTTGACCTCCCGCGATTATCAACCCTGCTGCTCCACGCCCCTCTATGACGCAATGGGGAAAGGCATAACAGATTTGTTTGAGAAGACTCGGAAGATGGAAAACGCATCGGTGGTAGTGACAATTATTACCGATGGCATGGAAAACGCCTCACAAAAGTACAGTGGTAGGGCTATCAAGGATTTGGTGGACAAGATGAGTAAAGAATATGGGTGGAATTTTTCCTATATTGGTACCAACCAGGATGTTGAGTCGGTTGCTATGAATCTCTCTATCACTAACACATTCTTTTTCCAGGACACTGAAGAAGGTATGGGAGCGGCTTGGGAAAAGGAGAGGAAAGCCAAACACCGTATGTTCAACCGTATGGACGGGGCTTTCACCTATGCGTCGGCAGAAACATCCTACGCCGAACGCTCAGCGATGGTTCGAGAGGCACTGCGTACAAATGTGAACTATCAGAGCTTTGAAGAATTCTCGCACCGAGTTACCCCCAATCATATCAAACACCTCAAATCCGGTCAGGTGTTTGTGTTTGGCAGTAATGGCAAAGGTGAACACATCGGAGGTTCGTCCAAACTTGCCCTCGATTGTTTTGGCGCAGTGATGGGACAAGCCGAGGGGCTGCAGGGTAGGAGCTATGCCATAGACTCTATGGACGGGCTTGAAGTGTTGCGTGAGCAGGCTATCCGTTTTGTTGTCTTTGCCAAGGAACACCCCGAGTACACTTTCCTTGTAACCGCCATTGGTTGCGGCGTGGCTGGATATACACCCCGTCAGGTGGCTCCACTCTTTGTCGGCGCAGTCGATGTTGAGAATATATGGCTGCCGAAAGAGTTTTGGGACGAATTGGTATAGGATAATCCTTGATGAGTGCTTGTGTTACAATAGTGAGTAATGGCAAGGAGCTGACATAAGGCCTAGATGGGCTATAATATTTCGACTCGCCAGATTCACTTGCTAGTAATGAAAGACCGAGACTATCCGTTCGGGTCAAGAGCCCCAAGATAGTCTCGGCTTTGCTTTTGGCTATATACTGCCCCATTCTATAGATGGGATGGATTTGGTTACAAAGGTAAAGAAAAAGCCCCTGACCGAAGGGGACAGGGGTTTAAAATAGAATCAGCAGAAAGCCTGAGTCAGCCGAAGGTCAAAGTAAAACGCCAAGACTGTAGTAATGATTCTTAACGGGTAATTTGGTGCCGTCAAGGATGGCATCGGTAAGGATGAGGCCTTCAATGCTGGCACTGGAGAGGTCTGCATCAGTTAAGTCGGCACCGGAGAGGTCAGCCCATTCGAGGTCTGCAAAGGAGAGGTCGGCACCGCGCAGGTCAGCTTCGTGGAGGTCTTCCCCAACAAGCACCGCCTCGTAGAGCTCTTCGCCCTCAGGGAGGGTGAGGATAACTTCGCCGTGTATGTTCTTAATCTGGACCATCTCGTGTTATTTTTCGATGCAAAGGTACGCATCTTTTCGGACAGTGGCAAATATATTTTTCAAGTGGCTATGGGATAGATGCTATAGAGGGGATGGGTTTGATATAGGGATAGATTTGATAGAGGGGCTTTTTGCATTTTTTACTTCTTGATGCCCATGAAGGTATGGTGGTATTTTCGGACTGGTGCACGGAGATGATTCGATGGAAATGCCGAGCTGCTCGAACTGTAAGCCGATGGCAGCGATGTCGTCGTAGGAGGCTTTGAGGCTATACGGAACACTGTTGCGTAGAAAACGTTAGGTCTTAGCTTCTGCCGCTCGGTTATTGCTTTCGGGAGTATGGTAGAGTGGTATCGTATTCGCCATATTCGCATCCCACATTTTCCACATGCAGGCGGTCTATCAGTTTGCCGCAGCGGTATAGGCACACTGTCCCATGTCCGTTTCCGCCGTTCCATAGGCGGTTGTGCCGTTTCTGTCCATTGGGGGCTTCGTAATTAACAAGCAACATGTCGCTTTTGTCGCACTCGATGTCCGTCACCATGCGGTTGAGCCAGGTGCGTTGCTCCACATGCCATACCATCTGGGTGTCGGTTTCATAGCAATGGAACTTCGTTCTGCAACCGGTCCAGAATTTTGAGAAGTTGAACTCGTATGCCTTGCCTTCATACCAGAACGCGGAGAGCAGTTGCCTGGGCAGTGCCACTGGCCCCACTTTGGGTTTCCCGCCACCAATGTCAAACACGCTGTTGGTGAGCTTCCGTCCGGTTATCTCGCTTGTCAAATGGCACGAGGAAAGCCACACCCATGGGGTGGTGAAGTCTTTTCCCCAGTTCTTGTCGGCATAACCGTAGCAGTTTTCGGGGTGCACCACATAGCGCCTCCCGTTGAAGGTGATTTCTCCTTCATAGGCGGTTTTCATACCCTCGGCATGCCAAAACATTTCAAATAGTTGCCATCGGCGCATGGGCTCTGAGGCTCCATGGCCAACGTTGAATGCCACCTGCTTGTCTATTCTCAAATTCCAGCTCATCTCTCCGCTTCCGCACATCCATTCGGGATGGGCATTGGCCTGCTCTGGGGAGATGGATATTGAGCCGGCTGTCTCGGTCTCGCTCAGTCGGCAATCCCCGGCCGCTATTCGGAACGGCACACCCCAGTCCACTTCCGTCTGTTTCCAACCGAAGAACCTGTGCAGCTGCACCCTGTCTTCTCCGCACCATGCACCGGCTTTCACCATGAGGTACGACGGCTGCAGGCCACGTCTCTTGGAGTCTTGGCCAAACTGTGGCTTGTCCGTTCCTTGTGCTGGGTTACATAGGAAGAATTCTATGAAGAATGGCCGTGGCTCTCCTGTCTCGGCATCGTATGCAGTCAGGCTGTGCCACCACCAGTCGTAGCCGCAATGTGCCTGTTTCCCGAATAGTTGGCACGCATTGCGCGATATGTCATGTGTGTTAAAACTCATAGTTGTATTTATGCTTCCAATTGTTAGTATTTCGTATGTGGATTCAACGTTGGCTCTGCATCTAGTTTTCGGGCATTCTTAACAATGTCTCTTTTGGGGTCAGTATTTGTATCTTTTCCCGGGGAGGAATTTGTTCACTTCTTTGCAGTAACGCCCATATTCCGGGTATTTGTCTCCGCTTATCCCTTCCGAGAGGCTGGAGCTGGCCACAAACAGCACTATAAGCAATAGTGCCCCAATCATGCTCCAGTTGATGATGCCGACTCCTGCACCGATAGAGAAGATATACAGGCTCACCCATATAGCCTGTTCGGCCATATAGTTTGGATGCCGGCTCATGCTCCACAATCCCGTTGTGTTGAATCCTTTGTTGTATGGCACGGGCAGCTCTTCCAGCTTTTTCCCGCCATTTATCATTTCCCACTTCTTGCTTTGGAACTTCCATTGCTGTTCGTCGGCCACGGTCTCGTATACTATGAAGCCCAGCATCAGTATGGCCGCAATGGCATCCACCCAGCCGAAAGGCGCGGAGGAATTCATGCTTACCAACGCAGGCAGGGTTATCAGGAGCAGCAGCACATTCTGATAGATGGAGATGAATAGCAGGTCGAAAACGGCCCACACCCACTTATGTTTAAACACCGGGTTGGAACGTACCAGCTGCCAGCGGTAGTCCTCGTTCCCTTCCCAGAATTTGAGCCTGTAGGCTCCCTTCCGCGCAAAGTTGAATGTCAGACGGCATCCCAACAGGGTTGCCAGAATGGCCATTACTACCAGCCGGGGGTGCATTCCGCCGTGGGCGGCTATTATCCAGCAGTAAACAAAAGGCAAAATGCTCCATATCTTATCCACCTGGCTGTTGTTGCCCGATAGTTCTCCTACCGTAAAGCAGAACAGCGCACTGCATCCGGCAATGATAACCAAGGTTTTGAACACCGATAGTTGCTCACTGTTGAGGCCGGGCCCTACATATATATAGAGCAATGGACACACGATTACTGACAGTATCAACAAACTGCCGATTAACGGGATATTGATTTTGTTCATAATGTTTAGGTATTTTGTTTTTTATTGTTCAAAATGGATTCGTTCCTTGTTGGCTCCACGTGATATCAAGGGTTCAGAAATATCGATTCCGGCCCAATGCATTTATTCATAGTCGATGCGTTCAATTTTGAATATCACAGGTCGTGTGCCGTCCGAGCAGCAGGCTATCATCTCGTTCTCGTTCTTCATCCATCCTTTCATGATAGATCCGCCCTGTAGCCCGGTGTATATGTATCGTGATATCGCATCCCATAGCTCCGAACAATGGGGCAGCCGTGGGCCTCCGGCAACTGTGTTTGGGTCGGCATTGCTGTGAATTAGGGTGTCCAGACCCATGTGCCAGAAGTCATCGCGAACATCATCGCGATAGAATTCGAACACATCGCCCACATTATAGCATGGACAGGGACCTGAACATGGGTCGGCACAATAGTGTTGCTGGAGGTCCGAAAAACATTTCTTGTCAATTACAGTCAGTCTTACTTTATGTTTCATGGTAGTTTAATTGTTGTGTGGATTGTAAGTCAGTGCATCCGATGGCCATCCGGTCACATTGTGTCCTGTGTCCAGCCAACGGATTTCGTTTATTTCCTCTTCGGTCAGCTCAAAATCAAAAAGGTCGATGTTCTCTCTCATACGCTCTCGGTGAGTGGTCTTGGGGATAATCACTATACCATTCTGGACAAGGAACTTCAGCGCCACCTGTGCGGCGGTCTTCCCATGCCGCATCCCGATGGCTGCCAGTGTTGCGTTTGATGGTATTCCGTGTCTGCCTTCGGCTAGGGGGCTCCAGGCTTCCAAAGCCACGTTGTAGGGTTTCAGATATTCCATCATCTTACGCTGCTGGTATAGCACGCTGCATTCGCATTGGTTCACTACAGGCATTATGCTGGCCCCGTTTGCAATCAGGGGGAAGGTGTTGGGATAGAAGTTCGACACTCCTATGGCACGAAACAGCTGCTCCTTGTACATCTGTTCCAATGTGTGCCACATCACGTCAGGCTTTCCCACAGGCCAGTGCAGCAGCATCAGGTCCACATAGTCCAGACCCAGTTTCTTCATCGAGGTTTCTATTGTGAGCATTGTCTCCTTCTCTGTGTAGCAGGGCTCGCAAATCTTGGTTGTAACAAACAACTCTTCTCTTGGCACCCCCGAGGAACGCACCGCGGCCCCCACGCCGTCTTCATTGTGGTACATGGCAGCGGTGTCGATGCTGCGGTAGCCTTCTGCTATGGCTTCTTCCACAACCCTCTGTGTTTCGTGGCTACTGATATTGTATACCCCCAGCCCTACCATCGGCATCTCTACGCCGTTATTGAGTATCTTGTGTGGTACTGCTGTTCTATCGTTTTTGCACATGTTTTTTGTTGTTGTGAGTGATGTTTTAGTCTGTCCTCGTGTGACTGTTTTTTTTCTCACTTCCGCAAAGGGGACTCTATCTTCTTGCGGCAAACAGTTTTGTTCGGCGTTTCTCTTCCAATCCCCCGAATCCCACCATTATTATATCTTCCTGTCTTACGTATGTTATTCCGTCGGGCATTCCGTCGCTATCCACCTGTTCTATCTCCACTATGTTGTCGCCAATCTCCCTCACCCAGCCAAATATCTCCACTCCGCACTCCAGCCTCACCACTGCTATCAATACCTCTTGCATGCACAGGTTCAGCACCACGCTCTGCAAATTCAGCTCTGGCCAATACCCTTTCGGCAATTCATACTTCGGCGCTTTTGCCTTGATAAAATGAAGCATGTTCTTTAAATAGGTGGTATCTTTGCGTATCATCAGTATGTCATCGTTCTGCTTCACATAGTAGCCATCGTCCAAATCGTTTTCCTGAAAAGTATGCACCAAGCAGTCTGTTTCGGTGCAGGCTTCTATATATCCCACTCCGAATTTGTCGTAGTCGTCAGGGTTGGTGTATAACTCCACCAGCTCGTTGTCCTTGCAGAGTTGTCTCACAATGTTGTCCATAGCCTGTTGATATATATGTTGTTGTGTTCTTGTTAAGGGGTTGCACCCTTATGCAAAGATACATTTTTTTTTCGAATCTGCATATCCTTTTCCCCTTTTGGCGGGAATAAGGTTTGCCTTTCTGCGGTACAATATTTCTTCCGGTTCTCCGTTTCGTTATTGTATGAAACGGTTGTTTTGGCTCTTTCTCATAGCTTTTGTACTCGGCTGCGGTCACCATCGGGGCCAGCTCGGTGCAGGCTCTACGCTAAACAATTCCGATTTCGACTCCCCTCCGCGCCAGCGTCCCTACTATACTGCTACCGAACGGCGTTTTCTTGCCCTCGGTCTGGTGGATATTCAAACCCTCGACCCCTCCATTCAGGTCCATTTGGTCTATGCTACCCCCGACAATTTTATTGGTGAGGTGCTCTATTCCGACTTCCACCATGCCTTTTTCCTTCCAGCGTTGGCTCAGAAGATTGTGGCCGCCCAACAGGCGTTGCGTAGTGAGCGGCCCGACCTCTCTCTGCTCATCCTCGACGCTGTGCGTCCGCTTTCTGTGCAATACCGTATGTTCCATCTAGTGCAGGGCACACCTAATAATATCTATGTCGCCAACCCCCTTCACGGCCCAGGCCTGCACAATTATGGTGCTGCTGTCGATGTCACCCTTGTCGATTCCTCGGGCAATCTCTTGCCTATGGGCTCCGCTTTCGACCATTTCGGCCCTGAGTCTCATATCACTTCCGAATCCCGGCTCCTCTCGTCCGGTGCCATCACCCGGCAGGAACTGGACAATCGTAAACTTCTTCGCCGCATCATGAAACAGCAGGGTCTGCAACCCCTCAATTCCGAATGGTGGCATTTCAACCTTATGTCGCGTACACAGGCCCGACAACGTCTCCGTGTGGTGGAGTGAATTCCGGTTCCTATCTTTCACTCCAATGCTTCCGCCACGCTGTTCGATGCTAAAGGATTAACTCCAAATCGTTCATTATAATAGTGAGGGGTCTCTCTTTAAATCACCCCGAAGGGGTGAGACATGAATACCACCGTACAAGCAATGTACGGTGTCGCGACCAAGGGGAGCAACACCGTGCATTGTGCAGTGCGGTGATATTTGGATGTATGCATGATGCGTCCCGTCAGGGAAGCGACACGAAAACGGATAAACCGAACCCGCTATAAACAGAACTGAAAAATCGTCATGATAAAAATAGTCGGCCTAATGTCCTATTTGAGCCTAATTCCAGTGTCCTGTTTGTGGGTTATAGGTCTTTGGATACAAAACGTGCCACCCGCAGCTTCAGGTAACTGTATTTCCCCTCGAAGTGCTCATACATCTCTTTCAACAGGCTGTTGTTGCGGTGTTCAAGCATGTACGAGATTATCTCGTCCTGTTCTTCTTGGGTCAGTATCAGTTCTGGGTCGAGTGCTCCTTTCTCCACAGCCGAAATGAGGTATCCCTCCACAGTGCTATTTGCTCGCGACATCTCCTGTGCAATCTCCTCCACATTTTTCCCCTCGGCCAGCAACTTTGCGGCTGTTTTCCAGTTGTCCGCCCCGCACGAGGTGTTTCGGGCGGGTTTGGCCTCGTCCTCCTGTTCCGGAACACTGTCTTGCTTAGGCTCGATTGTCATATTGTTGTCGGCACAATAGTCGTGTATTATCTGCAGCAGCTCTTGGCCGAATTGTTTTGCTTTCATCTTTCCGATGCCGGGAACTCTTAGCAGCCCCGCCATGTTCTGTGGCAAGATGTCGGCTATGGCCAAAAGCGATTTCTGGGTGATGATGGCAAAGGCTGGCAGGTTGGCCTCCTCGGCTTTCCCGCGCCGCCAGGCCGACAGCCGTTTTATCATCTCTGGATGGCGGTTGTTGGCATATACCGATTCCACTTTTCCGCTTTCCTGTCGCTTGTTCTTGGGCTGAAGGGTGAAGTCTACTTTGGCTTTTTGGTATTTCGCCATCTCAAATCCCTCTTCTTTCACCCTTTTCAGCAGGGCTATTTTCAATTCAGTGCCCGAACGGTATTGCTCGGCCAATTCCCTCAGTCTTGCGGCGGTTTCCTTGTTGTCCACCACCACCTCCAGCAGTGGTTTCACTCGTTTGTCCATCTGCTCCATCTGGTCTAGGAAATAGGCCGAGCCTTTGGCTATCCGTTCTTCGGTGTACTGTTTGTTGCCATTGGTCTCGGTCTGGGCTATGGCGGTCAGTTGCCGCTTGAAACGCTCGGCCACAGCGGTTATGCATTCCGCTATCCCCGAGGCTGCCTCGGTCAGTTGGGCTGCCTGCTGTGGATAGGTGGAGCGCAGATGCTCCTGAAACAGCCTTTCCAAACTCTCCACATCGTGCTCTGTCCTGCTGAAGTCGAAGAGCTCGAACAGCATGTCGTAGTAATATTGTGTGCGGTAATAGTCCAGCTGTTGGCGGGCTTGGTCGGGCGGAGTGAGTGCGTGGTTGTATTGCTCCACCTCGTTGTTGGCGAATGCGTTGTTGGCTGTAATGGGCGACAGCAGGGTCAGTCCTTCAAGGCTCCGGCATCGGCTCAGCGCAACATATACCTGCCCGTAGGCAAATGCCGACGCGGCGTCCACCTGCACACGGTCGAATGTAAGTCCCTGTGCCTTGTGTATGGTGATGGCCCAGGCCAGTTTCAACGGATATTGAGTCAGCGTGCCGTCCACAATCTGTTTTATCTCCTTGTCGGTAGGGTTGATTTCGTATTTCACGTTCTCCCACGTCTCGGGCGACACCTCTATGCGTTCGCCCTCCTCGTCGCGCACCACAATCACCTGTTGTGTCTGGTTGCCGTTAGCCTCTTCGTCGCGCACCTCCTCAAGCGTTCCTATCTTGCCGTTGTAGTAGCGGTGGTTGCCCGAGCTGTCGTTTTTCACAAACATCACCTGCGCCCCGGGTTTCAGCTCCAGAGTGCTCTCTACCGGTGCCGACGAGGGCGGGAAGTTTCCGGTCACCTTGGCCTCGAACGTGTAGCTCGGTGTTTTCAGCTCCTTCATGTGGCGTTGGTTCACTGCGTCGGCTTGATAGTTGTGGGTGGTGAGCAGTATGGGTTCGGTGTCGTCGGGCTCTGTGCCGCTTGCCTTGCTGCTGGAGTTTTTCCCTTTGAGCCGGGTGTTGAGCGTCTGCAATGTTTCGGGGTCGAAATGGTTATCCCTTATGTTGTTCAGCAGATTTACAAAGAGGGGGTCCTGCTGGCGGTAGATGGTGGTGAGCTGTATGGTGATATAATGTATCCGCTGCAAGGCCTTGCTGTTGAAAAAGAAGGGCGACGGGTACACCCTTTCCATATAGGGACGTTCCTCGTCGGTCACCACCGGTGCCAACTGCTGCACATCGCCAATCATCAGCAGCTGCACGCCACCGAAAGGACGGCCGTTGCGCCGGTATCGCCTCAATGTGGCGTCCACCGCATCAAGCAGGTCGGCCCGCACCATGCTTATCTCGTCTATTATCAGAAGTTCCAGCGTCCGCAGTATGTCTATCTTGTTTTTGCGCAGTTTGCGCTGCTGCTCCGGCATCTGGTATTCGGTCACCAACTCGGGCACATCGGGCAAATAGGGACAGAAAGGCAGCTGGAAAAAACTGTGTATGGTCACTCCCCCCGCGTTCACGGCAGCCACCCCGGTGGGCGCCACCACCACATGGCGTTTGGAGCAATGGCTCACAATATGTCGCAGGAAAGTGGTTTTGCCGGTGCCTGCTTTCCCGGTAAGGAAAAGTGACACACCCGTTTCTGTCACATACCTTTCGGCCAGTTCTATTTGTGGGTTGTATTCCATGATGTGCTTGTGTTTGTATGTTTTTTCTTCCATAACGCCGCCGTTGCCGGTTTTATTGCCCGTCCTTCCGCCCTCGCTCAGCATTTACCCTATAATCAGGATGAAAAAAGTTTTTGTCCAGCGGTAAGCTTGACAAGAGCTAAATATGATGTTATTAAGAAGTGAAAAGATAGCGAAGGCGGGAGGGAGGCCGGGAGGAGTGTGTTTTCCTGAAATCGCTTGACAGATTTTTGCTGGTTAAACTGATTGGCTTGTCAAGACAGAGCCGGACAGGCGGTGGGTTTGAGTTGGGGTGATGGAGTGAGTGAGGTGGGTTTGAGTTGGGGTGATGGGGTGGGGGAGGTATGGGGAAGACACAGGGAAGGTTCGGTGTGGATCCCGAGAAGGTTCGGAGAGTTTCAGTGAAGGTTCGGTGTGTGTCCAGGGAGGGTTCGGTGTCGAGGGGGGGCGGGTGGGGAATAAATAAAGCCCCCGCAGGGGTTGCGGGGGCTATAAGATGAGGCGGGTAAAACCCGATTAGAATCTGTAGCGGACACCCAGTGCACCACCCCAGCCAAAGCCTCTATAGCCACAGCCTTCGGGCAGGAGGAACTCCCAGGAGGGACGGGCATCGAGAGTGAGTTGGAGAGGGAGCGAGGAGGGGGTGAATTCAAGACCAATCTGGAAGGCAACGGCAACGCCGAAACCGTGGTTGGCGCAATGGCCAAGGTTCAAGCCACCACCAATGAACCAACCAAAGTCGGTGGAACCGAATTTGTTGCACCACTGGTAAATGCCGGCGAGATTAATGTAGTTGTCTTTACTGCGGTTGAAACCGAGGTCAACTTCCAAACGGTTGGCTCCGCCAAGTGCTCGTTGGTAGGAGACTTCAGCACCGTAGGCGGTACCACCACCCAGACGGACACCGATTGCGTTCTGTGCATTGGCTGCAAAACCGAAGGCGACAACGGTCACCAAAAGAATCAGTACTTTCTTCATAATGAAATGTAATTAAATTTGTTAAACGTTGTTTTTAACTTTGTTTTTTGTTGTTTGATAACTGCAAAGATACAAAAAAAATGTAAATGTGGACATTTTTTTGTACTTTTGCAGTAAATTTTTAGAGGTAAAATAAAATAATATGGCTGAGCGGCAATGATATATGCAGCGGATGGCAACGATGGCTGTGGCGCGGTGTCCGGGCCAAGGGGATGCGGAGCGGAAGCAATGTGTACCGTAGGCGGCATGGCACCACATGCAGAGCTAGACCGCATCCGGGGCAGGATGGTAGGCCGCAGGCCTTAATAATTCAATAAGAAGATGAATATTCATATTGTACAGCATGATGTTGTTTCGAACAACCCCGAGGAAAACCTGAAATGGATTATTGAAGAGTTGGAACGTCCGGAAAGCAAGGAGTCGTTGCTCACCGTTTTTCCGGCCTGCACTTTGTGTGGGGCTCCGCTGTTCGGGTCGGTGGCATACACCGATTTGCAGAAACGCGCCCAGCTGGTGTTGCAGGAGTTGATACAGCGGTCGGAATACAGGGCTTTCCTTATCGGACTGCCATTGCAGATACAGGACAAGGGACTGTGCAACGCGATTGTGTTTGTGCAGAACTGCGCCATACGCGGCATCATTACCAAGAAGTACCTGGCCCCCGACGAGCAGAAATATTTTGTGCGTGGCGAGGGCGTGCAGGTGATACAATACCAGGAACAGCAGATAGCCATAGGTTTCTATGAGGACTTGAAAGAGCTGTCGAAGTCGCATGTGGAGCAGCCCGATATGGTGGTGTGCTGCGGGTGCAACGTGTTCGACTACAACAAGCCCTACCGCATACGCTACCGCATGCACAAGATTGTGGAAAATCTGAATTCGTCGTTGGTGTTTGTGAACCGAACCGGCGGCGAGGGGAGTTTCCTGTATGCCGGAGGGTCGATGGCGCTGAACGCGGCAGGGACGGTGTTGTGCCAGTTCCCCTATTTCGAGCCTCATGCCGAGAGTGTTGACCTTCAGTTGATGGAGGAGTGCGTGGACGAGAAACCCGAGGCCGTGGAGTTGGTATATAAGGCATTGGTGATGGGTATAAGAGACTACTTTGCCAAGAACCGCCAGACCAAGGCGGTGCTGGGATTGTCGGGCGGAATGGATTCGGCAATGGTGTGTGCCCTTGCCGCCGATGCATTGGGGCCCGAGAATGTGCACGGCATATTGATGCCTTCGCAGTATTCGACCGACCACTCGGTGAAGGATGCTGTGGACCTGGCCGAGAATCTGGGCGTGAGTTACGACATAGTGCCCATCAAGCCCATGTTCGACATGCTGCGCGAAACCATGAAGCCGGTGTTTGGCAACCGGCCGGAGGATGTGACCGAGGAGAATATGCAGGCCCGCATACGCGGTACGATAGTTATGAGCTATGCCAATAAATTCGGAGCCGTGGCGCTGAACACCACAAACAAGTCGGAGGCGGCCATGGGCTATGGCACGTTGTATGGCGACAGCTGTGGCGGGTTGAGCGTGATTGGCGACCTGTACAAGACAGAGGTCTACGAGTTGGCCGACTATATAAACCGCGACGGTATACGCATACCGATAAATACCATACAGAAACCCCCTTCGGCCGAGTTGCGTCCCGGACAGAAGGATACCGACTCGCTGCCCGACTATAGTGTGCTGGACGGCATATTGAACTTGCATATAGAAGAGCAGATGTGTCAGGAGGAGATAGTGGCCGAAGGCTACGACCCCGCCTTGGTGGCCGAGGTGTTGCGCAAGGTACGCATCAACGAGTGGAAACGGTTGCAGTTTGCCCCGGTGCTGAAGGTTTCGCCCATGAGTTTCGGGCTGGACCGCCGAGTGCCTATCAGTTGATGACTTCTGTCGGCTGAAGAAAGCTTGATAAGTATAAAGCCTTCCCGAATTGCAGTCGGGAAGGCTTTTGTGTTGTGTGTTTTTGTATTACGATTTGGAATTATTGGTCTCTTTTCGAGGTAACGCTATCGGTGCTGGATCAAGGAGGGCTGCACCGATGGCAGGCGGAGTGTGTTACCAGATGAAGGGGAAGAGGCGTTTGCGCGGGTGGTCGGCCATTTGGAGGGGGAATTCCTGCTGGTAGTGGGTGTAGATTCGGGCGGCACGGGGTGCGAGATTGGCGGCGGTCCAGACGGCAAAGAGCAGGCCGGAAGGAGACCATGTGAGAAGTGCGAAACCGCACCACTCAACGATTTCGCCAAGATAGTTGGCACTGGTGACATAGTGATAGAGCCCTTTGTCGGGCAGATAGTGGCGGGTGTCGCCGGGGGCACGGAGATGGCGGATTACATTGTCGGAATGATGGTTTATGGCCATGCCGAAAAGGAACAGCGCGAGACCGGAAAGGAAGGGGATGGAATGTAGCCAGCTGTCGGGACGGGGCTCGAAGGGCAGGGGCGCAAAAGTGCCGAAAAGACAGTAGCCCTGCAGTACTGCGTTGCCACCGTTGAAACAGGCCCCCATGAGAATGACAGAGAGGGGCATGGAGTTGTTGCCCCGAAGGAGGAAGGGGAAAACGAAAGTGCGGTGGAAATAGTGCAATTCGAACAGCAAAAGGAACACCAAGGGCGCCACGCTGCCCATTTGCCGAGCGGGGCTTGCAAGATAAATGACAAGCATGACGATGAAGGCGGGAGCCTCCATCAGAATCCAACCGGCGCGGTTGCCGATGGAGGGTCCCCAGCGGGGGTTGAAGAATTTGCCGTAGCCGGCATCGACGTGGAACAAGGCAATGTAGACAATGATGGCAATGAGAATCAGAATAAGATAAAGGATGTTCATGTTTTGAGAATTAGGGAATATAATAGGTTTTATGTATTACTTCTATATGGACTGGCTGGAGGATTGGGGCATGACGAGCTGTTCGGTTTGCTGCCAGAGCCAGGCGGCGAGGTCGGGCTGAATCCACCGACGGGGAATAATGGAGTGGGAGCGGCCGCGGAAGAGCTGCAAGGAGCAGTTGGCTGCAAGTGCGTTGAGGGCGGGTTGGGCACCTTTGGCAGGTGACTTGGTGAAGGGACGGAAGAAGAGGTCGGCGAGGGGGTCGAACCAACGGTGCATGGAGAGCATGCGGCTGTTGACGATGCCGGGATCGGTAAGGTTGACAACGAGGCGGTCGGGATAACGGCGTTGAAGTTCCTGGGCAAAGAGGGCGACGGCGAATTTGCTGTTGGCATAGGTGCCGAGCTGGCTGTAGTTGCGGGGAGAGAGATTGAAGAAGTTGTGGTCGACATGGGCGAAATGACAGGTGAGGGAGACGGTGCAGACGATGTGCGCACCGGGGTTGAAAAGCGGAAGGAGCTGACGGGTGAGGAGATAGGTGCCGAGATAGTTGGTGGCGGTGACCCGTTCGAAGCCCTGTGGGGTGGTGGAGTAGGAGGGGAGCAGGGTGCCGGCATTGTTGAGGAGAGCGTCGATGCGGATGCCCTGACTGGAGAGGCTTTGGACAAAAGAGTTGATGGAATCGGGGTTGGAGATATCGAGAGGGTAGAACCCTTGGTGGTCGGGGCGGCGGGAGGTTGCAATGACGTTGTGGCCTTGACTGCGCAGGGCCAGTACGGCAGCGTTTCCGATGGCACCTGTGGCACCGGTGACGATGATGGTGAGGGGATGGCTCATTGCTGTGGAGGTTGAGGGGATTGGGGTTGGCGTAGTTTGTTCCAAATGGCGGTTTCGAGGCGGTTGGGAAGCAAGTGGATGAGGACGGGGAGGTAGTAGTTCATGGCACCGGGTTTGACATAGTGGCGGTGCCGGAAAGCACCACGCAGTGCTTTGTGGACCAGCCATTGGGGCGATTTGATGAGACCGACACGGGTGGCCAGACGCATGAGTGAGGGTTTGAGATTGTAGAGGGGAGTGGCGATGGCGCCGGGGAGGACGGTGGTGACGCCGACGCCGTAGGGACGCATTTCGAAATAGAGGGATTTGGAGAAGCTTTTGAGATAGGCCTTGGTAGCGGCATACATGGTGATGCCGGGGGTGGGGAGTTTGGCGGCCAAGCTGGAGACATTGATAATGTATCCACTGCGGCGTTGCTTCATCTCCTGGCCAAACAGGAAGCACAGCCGGGTAGGGGTAAGCGCATGGAGGGCGAGTGTGGATTCGGCACGGGGAAAATAGTCGGGGGTGAGCTCGTGGAAAAAGAACATGCCGGCATTGTTGATGAGTATGTCGATTTGAAGCTGGCGGTCGTGGCACCAAGCGAGGAGGCGTGTGGCGGCGTCGGGCAGGGTGAGGTCGATGCAAAAAGCGTGGACCTGGACGGAATATTGGCGGGTCAGCTGCGGGGGGAGGGATTGGATAAGGTGCTCCTGGTTGGAGACCATGACAATGTTGTGGCCCATGGCGGCCAGCTGGCGGCAGTATTCGAGACCCATGCCGGAGGTGGCACCGGTGACGAGGGCGGTGAGGGATGGGCGGGGGGAGGAGTGGCGGCGGGTCATTGGAGAGAGGAATTGAGGTGTTCGGCTGCGCTGATTTCGCGCTGTATTTTGCGTGGAAGGTTGTCGACGCACGAGTGGCAACGCATGTCGAGGGTGTACATGCGGCCGATGCAGTAGTTGCTGTGGCAGCAGAGACTGCGGGTGCATTCGCCTTGTTGGATTTTGTTGACAAAGTCGGTGTCGCGGATGAGGGCACGGGCCATCTGGAAAGCAACGAAACCGGATTGGAGCACTTGCTCCATGTGGTTGCGGTCGGTAATGCCGCCCACATAGATGAGGGGCATTGAGAGGGCGGACCGGAAACGTTTGGCTGTTTCGAGGAAGTAGGCGTCGCTGTAGGGCACAGTGGGAATCATTAAGCGTCCAGCCAGAGCGAGACCTGCCTTGAGCCACCAGAAGCGGCGCATGTCCATGTAGTGGGCAAGGGTTTTGAGGGGCATGGCACCGCGCATGACCTGCATGGGCGCTTTGCTTACAAAGCCTGCACTGAGCACCAAGGCATGAACGCCGAGACGCTCCAACTCTTGTGCCACAAGAAGGCATTCGGGTTCCTGCATCCCGCGACGAAAACCGTCGAACATGTTGATTTTGACAACCACGGCCATGTCGTTGCCAGCGGCTTGCATCACTTTCTTGACGACCAGGCGCATGAAGCGCATGCGGTTGTCGAGGCTGCCACCCCAACGGTCGTGGCGACGGTTGGTATAGGGGGAAAGGAACTGACTGATGAGGTAGCCGTGTCCGGCGTGGATTTCGACGCAGTCGAAGCCGGCCTGACGGGCGAGATTGACAGCATTGCCGAAGTCGTCGACAGTTTGGAGGATTTCGGCTTCGGACATGGCACGGACGAAAGTGGGAGAGTAGAGATTGAATCCGGTGGAGGCACCGATGGGCGTTTGGCCGCAGGTGGCACGGTGTGTCATATTGCCGCAATGGCCGAGCTGGATGGATGCCTTGGCCCCCAGGTCGTGTATTGCTTCGGTGAGGCGACGCAGTTCGGGCACAATTTCGGGGCGCATCCAGAGCTGGCCGTCGAAACTGAGGCCGCTGCGGGATACAGCAGCGTAGGCAATGGTGGTCATGCCGATGCCGCCGCGAGCCACAGCGGTGTGGTAGTCGAACAGCTGCTGGCTGGGTTTGTTGCCAGAACACATGTTTTCGAAAGCTGCAGACCGGATGGTGCGGTTGCGAAGGGTGATAGGACCTATCTGGCAGGGGGTGAAAATTTGCGATTCGGAGGGGTGGGTATCGTCGTTTTGCATAGCGTGAACGGATTGATAAAAATATGGATGAAAGAAATGGAGCTTGTCGCTGAGAAATGAGGTTGAAGATTAGGACAGAAAGACGGGCGTGCAGAGGGGAAAGCTGCGGGACGGGATGTCGACGTGGAAGGACTGAATGGATGTCGGCTTTGAAAAGAGAGGGGTGGCAAGGATTTTGGCGGGGAAGAGAAGTAGGGAGGAAAAGAGAGATTGAGAAGAAAGGAATGGAGAATGCAATGTGCTGTGGATGAATTGCCCAAGGGAGTTGTTCCGGACCTGTTTGTTCCCAAAATGAGATGCGCCAAAATGAATAGAATGAGTCATTGAAAAAATAATTATCATTTGAAAATGCAAAATTACAATTTTTTTTCGTAATTTTGCAACTCCAATACGAAAATAACAATTATAAAAGTATCAATATTATGACAGAAAATGTTAAAACACTTAGAGACAGTGCAGCAATGAGATGGATTGCACTGCTCTTGTTGGCACTGGCAATGTTTTGTGCTTACATCTTTATGGACATTTTGTCGCCCATTAAAGACTTGATGATGTCGGAACGCGGATGGGATTCCACCGCATTCGGAACCATGCAGGGAGCGGAAACGTTCCTGAACGTATTTGTGTTCTTCCTCATCTTTGCAGGTATTATCCTCGACAAGATGGGGGTGAGATTCACTGCTGTACTTTCGGGTGCAGTGATGTTGGTAGGCGCAGGCATTGAGTATTATGCTATTTCGGAGTCGTTTATTGGCAGTAGCATGGAGCGCTGGTTCACCAACAATTTGAACTACATACCGTTGTTCGACGAGTTGGGTGTGTCGCCTTTCTATCGCGGTATGCCGGCATCGGCTAAACTGGCAGCTGTAGGATTCATGTTCTTCGGTTGCGGTGCCGAGATGGCGGGTATCACAGTGAGCCGCGGTATCGTGAAATGGTTCAAGGGTCGTGAAACGGCTTTGGCAATGGGCTCGGAGATGGCATTGGCCCGTTTGGGTGTTGCCACTTGCATGATTTTCTCGCCCTATTTTGCCAAGTTGGGTGGACACGTGGACGTGACCCGTTCGGTTGCTTTCGGTGTGGTGCTGCTCTGCATTGCATTGATTATGTTCATCACCTATTTCTTCATGGATAAGAAACTGGATGCCCAGACCGGTGAAGCCGAAGAGAAGGACGATCCTTTCAAAATCAAGGATATTGGAAAGATTCTTTCGAGCGGCGGTTTCTGGCTGGTGGCATTGCTGTGCGTGCTGTACTATAGTGCTATCTTCCCCTTCCAGAAATATGCCGTGAATATGTTGCAGTGCAACCTTACATTCAATGTGGTTGACCCCAACTCGTTCTGGGCAGGCGACCAAGTGACCATTGTTCAGTATATTGTTATGCTCATGGTTGCTGTGTGTGCATTTGCAAGCAATTTCTCGAAGAAATCCGGTATGAAATATGGCTTGATGGCCTTGGCCGTTGTGGCCCTGATAGTGTATTGCTATATGGGTTATATGCGCGGCACCGCTGAAACTATCTTCGCAGTGTTCCCGTTGCTGGCTGTTGCCATCACTCCTATACTTGGCAATTATGTTGACCATAAGGGTAAAGCCGCTTCGATGCTGGTGATTGGCTCGCTGTTATTGATTGCCTGCCACCTCACCTTTGCCTTTATCCTGCCCATGTTCAAGGGCAGTGCTATGGGCGGTACCATTGTGGCTTATGTCACCATTCTGGTATTGGGAGCCAGCTTCTCGCTGGTGCCTGCCGCATTGTGGCCTTCAGTCCCCAAGCTGGTTGACGAGAAGATTATTGGTTCGGCCTATGCATTGATTTTCTGGATTCAGAATATCGGCCTTTGGCTGTTCCCGCTCCTCATTGGCAAGGTGCTTGACAATACCAACCCCGAACTTGTGGCACGGGTCAATGAAGTTAAAGAGTCGACCGCTGCCGCTGTTGAGGCTGGCACCATGACGGCTGCAGAGGCACAACAAGAGGTTTCTGTCATTTCTGAGCAGGTAGCTGTCTCGTTCGACTACACCTGGCCTTTGGTTATGCTTGCTTGCCTTGGTGTGGCTGCCCTGATTATCGGCTTCCTGCTTAAGATTGTCGACCGCAAGAAGAATTTGGGTCTTGAAGAACCCAATATCAAATAGTGTTTGGCATACTCTTGAACGCTAAACATTATTAGTTGATTCAGAGAGGTCGGATTTCCAAAAGGGGGTCCGATCTCTCTTTTTTTTCTTCCCGATGGAGAGAGGGCTTGTGATTTGTAGTGCGGATATACGATGTTTGTTATCGGCCTATTGCAGGAGGGGAGGGGAAGGCAGATTGTTAAAACTGCAAGCGTTTCTTGTCCGAATGAAAAAAAAAGCGTATTTTTGCATTTTTAAAGGAGATATTCCATCGTCATGAGTGATAAACGACTTTATATCCTGGCGGGCTGCAATGGTGCTGGTAAAACCACTGCTGCGTATGCTTTGTTGCCTGAGCAGTTGGATTGTAAAGAGTTTGTCAATGCGGATGAGATAGCCCGAGGACTATCGCCTTTCAATCCGGAACGGGTATCTATTCAGGCTGGAAAGCTGATGGTGCACCGCATCGACGAGTTGCTGGCGGCGGGAGAGAGTTTTGTGATAGAGACTACGCTTTCCACCCGTTCTTACGTTTCGTTGGTGCGACAGGCTCAAGAAAAAGGATACACCGTGGGAATGCTCTTCTTCTGGATAGAATCGGCCGAGATGGCCGAGATGCGCGTGGCAATGAGGGTGGCAGAAGGTGGGCATAATATTCCCCGCGAAGTAATATATCGTCGCTACGACTCCGGATTGCGTAATTTGTTTAGACTGTACCTTCCCTGCATGGATTTCTGGATAATATATGACAACTCTTCTATCCACCGCACTATTGTTGCGGAAGGCGGAAGCCATGTGAGGGAAAAGATACACAATCAGGTAATATATGATAAAATATTAGACTATGTCAGAAGATGAGATAACACAGATACGTACACATGTTGACTATGGTTTGGCTCGAGCAGAATGGTGTATGTTAAAAGAAAAAGCTCTCCGCAACGACAAGGTTGTGACGCTATCGCAGGGGAGACCGTGTGCCGTGTCGGCCCGATATCTATATAAAAAACTCTATGGCAACACGAAGGAGTTCCCTTCTTTCGATAAATATGAGAGCAATCTAATATAAAGCAATAACAATACGTAAATAATTATTTTACAATAAAACTATGCAGACAGTAACACTTGGAAAAACCGGGCTTGTGGTTCCTAAAAATGGTTTCGGGGCACTGCCCATACAGCGCATCAGCTTAAGCGAAACGGTCCACTTGCTCCATAAAGCCCTGGACCATGGTATGTATTATTTCGATACTGCCCGTTTCTATACCGACAGTGAGTCGAAACTGGGTGCGGCTTTTGCTGACCGCCGCGACAAGGTTATTATCAGTACTAAGACTGGAGCCACCAAAGTGGAGGACTTTTGGAGTCAGCTTGAAACCAGCTTGCGTGAACTGCGTACCGACCATATTGATTTATATCAATTCCATAACCCCTCATTCTGCCCGCTCCCAGGCGACGGAACAGGACTATATGAGGCTATGCTAGAGGCTCAAAAGCAAGGAAAAGTACTCCACATCGGTATCACGAATCACCGTCAGGCTGTGGCGAGACAGGCCGTTGAGAGCGGAATGTATGAAACATTGCAGTTTCCGTTCTCCTATCTTGCCAACGACGATGAGTTGGAGCTGGAGCGTATGTGCCGGGAACATAATATGGGATTTATCGCCATGAAAGGACTGGCAGGCGGACTTATCAACCATGCTGCCACTGCCTATGCCTATTTGGCGCAATTTCCCAATGTGGAACCTATTTGGGGTATACAGCGTGAGAGCGAGCTGGACGAGTTCATCTCATTTCAGGACAATCCTCCAGTGTTGACAGATGAGATGAGGGAACGTATACAACGGGACCGCGAACAGCTTTCAGGCGATTTCTGTCGCGGCTGTGGCTATTGCCAGCCTTGCACTGTGGGCATTGAGATAGAAAGTTGCAACCGCATGTATCTGTTCTTGCGCCGAGCCCCGTATAGTGTGTATCTCACTGACGAGTTTAACGAGAAAATGAATCAGGTGGAGAACTGTGTAGAGTGCGGTCTGTGCCGTGAAAGATGCCCCTATCATCTCGATATACCGAATCTATTGAAACGTAACTTGAAGGATTTCAGAGAGCATTGGGCTCGCAAACAGGAGCTCAATCCGTGATGTCTATTACGATGACCCTGGACTCGTCCACGCGGAAGTGAACTTTGTGTTTGCCATAGTCCAATCCGTATATCCGTTGGCTGTCCTGCTGGTATTGTGGACGTGGGTCGTGCGAAAGAATATCAATTAATCCCTGCTGCATGTCGGCAGGGATTTTGTTTAAGAGCATTGGGCTGCAATCTACCTCCAGCAGTTGCTCTGCAGCCGATGGGGCAAAGCCACTGCGGGCATTGGGGTGTGAGTCGGTATAGGGAAGATACGGTTTGATGTCGTAGATAGGTGTCCCATCCATTAGGTCGGCACCGCGCACATGGAGTATTGTGCCATACTCTTGAGTGTGTTCAATTCCTATGAGTTGCACGGACGATAGCCCAATTGCGTTGGGGCGGAACGGACTGCGGGTGGCAAAGACCCCTATGCGTCGGTTCCCGCCCAACCGTGGGGGACGGACTGTAGGCGACCATGTGTCGCGAACCGCTTTGTCCATGTTCCATATCAGCCAAATATAGTCGAACCCCTCGAGCCCTCTCACGGCTTCGGCCACACGGTATTCTGGTTCAAAGATGATGCGTCCTGGCGTATTGGCCAACCCCGCCTGTCGAGGAATGCCGAATTTGGAGGTAAAGCATGTTTCTATATGTGCGATGACCTTCAATCGTTTTTTCGAGTTAGAATCTTAAGTAGGGTGCAAGCCAATACATTATGCTGGCACTCAGTATTCCTATGCCCGCTCCGGCCACAACGTCGCTGGCCCAGTGACGGTTGTTGTAAATGCGCAGGAGGCCTACACCAGTGGCAACCGTGTATCCGGCAATGGCTATGCCGGGATATTCCTCCCCATATTCCCGTCGCAGCATTTCTGCCCCCATAAAGGCAGTGGTGGTATGCCCTGACGGAAAACTATTGAAAACTCCTTCGTACGGACGTTCAACCCTTGTGGCGTATTTCATCCCATGGCTTATGGCAAATGATAAAAGGCCGGAACCCACACCTAAGTTTACCAAATCGCGCCAGCCATGTTTGCTCTGAACCCCGCATGCTTTCAAAATGAGAATTGAGCCCAAGGGGGTATATTGTATCACATTCTCGGCCTCGAACCGGGGATGGTTGTCGCGTTGGCTCCAATCGTGTATGCCCTTGTCCAGCTGGGTGTGTAGCCATGGCGAGGCGGTGATAATGCTTCCGGTGGCAACCAATGCCGCAGGGGCGATGGTTTGGCCCCACCCGAAACTATGGTCATATCCGCACTTCAGCGAGTCGCTCTGGCCTCTCAGCATCAAGGGTATTAGTATTAATAAAAAGATAATCTGTTTCATAGTGTTCTTGGGATAATGATAAAATATATATGATGTCGGTCTGTCACAAATTTCTTCCACTATCGCATATTGTTTTATTCTGTATTAATTCCATAGTGTCTACTATAATAAGGTCAAGACTCCATTGTTCAATATGGGTAGTACAGGGCAAGTGTTCATGCGGAACGAAAACTCAATGTCCCTGTCCGCACCGAACCCTTTCAGCCTTTGAACATGGCTTGCATGCTCTAAGCAGTAGTCATAAGGATTGTTCTTGCAGCTGTGCCACATCTCTATGGCCATGTGCACGGCATCGTGTGTTGATTCGTATTTGCCCGATGCAATCAGTCTGTCGCACAGTGCACCGGCAAAAAGGGTATCCTCCATACTCACATCGTTCACCCATCCGCTGCATAATATCACAAGGTCCTGCGGATGGTCGGTCAGCTCTTCAGTCAAACGGTCAATGTTGGCAAAACAGCCAACAAGAGTCCGGTCGGCATCGCCGCCATGTAGTATCGAAATGGTGCCGTTGGTGGTGCTATAGGCTATGCGCTGACCTCTCAAATCCATTGTCAGATATTCGGTGGGGGAATTGCCACATTCTGCTTCCCCTATCTTGCGGCCTCCGCGTTCGGCTGCCCTCAGATACCCATTCTTGTGGAATTCGGTAAGAGGTTCCAGAGAGTCCAGTGGCACCACCTCTTTCACTCCTGACTGGAAAGCGGCACAGATGGCCGTTGTGGCACGCAGCACATCTACCGCCACCGTGGTGTGGTGGCTCTTGATGGTACGCCATTCATACAGAGCTGGCGACAGCGACAGTTCAATCCGTGAAACACTCATTTCCAAATGCGTCCTCCGAATAGTTGTTCCTTTCAATGCTCCCGTCGGGCATAATTACGTAGTTGTAGTATGTTGGGTTGGCCGGCATATTGCGGTCGTGTTCAAACATCCACCTGCTGGAACTTGTGGGCAGTCCCCGCAGCACGAAGTCGCTCATGCCTTGAAGTAGCAGCAGCCTGTGAGCCAAACGGTTGTTTACACCATTTTTGTTGATGAATTCATTGTCGGTGGTCAGCTCTATGGGGTCACCCTTCACGTCGACGGGCTGCATCTTGCTGCCGCGCACCCAGGTGTGCATCAGTTCCAGACCGGTGCGGGTGGAGCGCAAAGTGTATTCTGCATATACCACCACCTCGTTCACCTCCGGCTCCTCCCATTTGTGTATGGCTACCAGCAACACTGCATCAATGCCGTATTTAGTGTGCAGTTCAGTCAATCCATCCAGCGAAAGCTGGCGGTAGTTCTTTCCGTATTTCTCCAATATCACGTCCGATGCCAAAGGGGCAAGCGGATAGTAACCCATGTTGACAAGCGGCTCTGTGGTGCTTTGACGCATAAAGTGCGCTGCTTGAACCAGTTCGTCGTTCAGCACCTCATCTTGTTTGGTCTTCACCACCAGTCTCTTGGCGTTATCCTGCACAGGCGCCACCAAAATGGTGATGGGCCTCTCTTTATACAAATCCTCGTATGTCGCTATCTTCTTAGGGCTTTTGCACGACACAAATGCCAAGATAATCAGTATTGGGATTATTATTCTGTATTGTTTCATAATGGGCGTTCGGCTTCAAGTTTGTGTTAGTTTTTCTTACGCTTGGCTTCACGCTTGGCGGCGGCTTCGCGTTTGCGCATTTCTTGTTCCTTCTGCTTCATCATCCGTTTATACTCCGGGTCGTTTTCCATTTCCTGTTTCAGGGCGGCCTCTTCGGGAGTCAGGGTAACGTGGATGGTGTCAAGCAATAGCAGGTCTATCTTGGAGGTGTCGACAGTGCGGTCCGACATATAGTTCGGAGCCAATGTCTGTTTCAGGAAATCCACATAGTGAGAGCTGTTGGGGAATAGCATCATCTCATTGTTGAACATAATGTTGGCCTGTTTCGGGCATCCCAGTTTTGCCAATGCCACACCATAGTCGGCATACTGTCCCGGTCGTGGTGTCTGTTTCTCCAGGTTCTGGTTGATGGTGGTGGCATACGCTTTGGCCAAGGCGAGCAGACGGGCCTCGGTGGGCTTGCTTTCATACAGCATCAAGGCAGAAGGTGTCTCAATAAGGATACCTTCATGAATGCAACCGCTCAGCAAAAGGGTTGCCAAAACAATGTGAATCAGATATGTTTTTTTTCTTTTCATCATAGTCCTCATAAAAAAAGCGGCAACTTCATAAGCCGGGTTCTGTTCTGCCTGTTGGGCAGCCTCTATCATCAATCTAGAACCGTCGTCGCCGACGGTCTCAATCAACCTACCCCCCGACAATGGGCGAGTCGGCCCTTAACAGTCGGTATATTTGGTTTTTCAACCCATAAGGTTTGCCATCGGACGGTATCGCTGCCTTCCGTCGTGAGCTCTTGCCTCGCGCTTGCACCCTTACCAACTCTTTTCGAGTGGCGGTTTATCTTTCTGTGGCACTTGCTGTGAACTGGGCTCTTTCCTCCCAGCCCCCTTCCCGTTAGGAAGTATGGTGACTCGTGTTGCCCGGACTTTCCTCCCGCAGCGGCCCGTAGACCGCTGCCGGCGATAGAGTCGGTTGCCGCTATTATGTCAAAGTGCTTTCTTTGTTTTAATTTGCAAAGATACAAAAAAAAATCAATATGGGCTTTTTTTTATTCCCTAGATTTCTGTCACAACGTCTGTACCCGCTTCTCAGGTCGGCACTTCCAATCGATAAAATAGGTCATTCTCAATTGTATACCGCCATCTTATTGTATGGGTGCATCTCAATTCTTTCTCCGCATCGGTTTGTATGTATGTTGCATAATCAGGCATGCTTTCATCTCCCGCCATTCGGCATTTGCCGAAGTCTGTCGACAGTTTTATCGTCATTGTCCGTGACTATCTTATCGTGAAAAAATTTATTAACATGATACAATAAAAAGCCTTGTTGTATCGTTACAGAATACGAACCCGCGGAAACTTTTTTCCAGCGCGGGGAGGTTTTTCCCTTCGCAGTGTGAGGTTCGTAGAGCAAGAAAGTGGTAACATTGTCAAACAGAATATATGACTGATACATCTGATGTAAAACAAGCAAATAGAATTCAGACTTCTTTTATAAACGGTATAGAGAAAAAGGCATTGGTATGGTTGGCCCAAAGACAACCCAAGTGGGTTACTTCCGATTTCCTCACCTGCATCGGGGTGATTGGCGCTTTTCTTGTAGGCCTTGGCTTCTATCTTACCAACTATAGCATCAATTGGCTGTGGTTAAGCTCGTTTGGCCTGGTGGTCAATTGGTATGGCGATTCGCTTGACGGCACCTTGGCCCGGGTCCGCAACTGCCAACGTCCCATATACGGCTATTATCTCGACCATACTATTGACTGTATCAATGAAGGTTTCATGTTTATCGGGGCCGGTCTCTCGCCATTTGTGCATCTCGATTTGACTTTGATAGTTTTCGTCCTCTACCTCTTTATGACCGTGAATGTCAGTATCAATGCCCACCTTAGAGGCGAATTCCGCCTCACCTATGCCAAATTGGGACCCACCGAATTCCGCCTGCTGTTCATCATTGTCAATACGCTTCTCATCTGTTTCCCCAGTCTTGCTTCCTATTCTCGTGAGGTCCACTTTTTGGGCTATACTTCCATATTCACAACGCTCGATTTCGTTGTTTCCGGCACCATTGTCTTGTTGTTGTTGATATATATCTTTTCAATTATATTCGATGCCCGCTATTACGCAAAGATTGACCCGCTGAAAAAGGATAAATAACGCCTCTTCCAGACAGGTTTTTCCCATCTATATCATCGTTACTCCGTAGGTTGTAATCGGTTACGACAAATACTTTCTCATATCACGGCTGAAAATCAACCCATTTCCCTCCCGATTCCAATTCCAGTTTGTTCCAACTTCGCTAACTGTTAAGTTTTTCGTCACCCATTCTTAAGCTTTTCTTCACCGCAGGGGTTGATATTAAGTTGCGAGCGAGTTGATTAAAGGTTAAGGGGAAACGGAAGTGAGACGTTGGCGGTTATAGTTTGGAAAGGGTTTACGGCTGAAATGGTTATTTGTTTAGTTGTTTGTGTTGGGGAAGAGATGGGTGTGTATTATGTATCTGTTTATGGTTTGTTGTTTGAAATCATATACTTGAAACCAACATTTGCAGGATGATGTGTATGGGATTGATTTTTCATCGAGCGGTTTGGGTATTGTATTCTGAATAAGTTTTGTTTGCCGACAAAATAAAAAGAGGATGCCCGGTTGGACATCCTCTTTTGTGTATCTATGGGTGTTTGCTTTATTTGCAGGCTTCCACAGATTCTTTGATGAGTTGGAAGGTGGCTTCGATGTCGTTGTCGAGACCCATGCTGAAACGGATGAGGCCTTCGCTCATGCCCATCTCTTTCTGGATGTCTTCGGGAACTTCAGAGCTGGTGCTCTTACCGCTGTTGCTGAACAGGGTTTTGAAGTATCCCAGGCTGACGGCGAGGTAGCCAACGCCTTTCTGCTGCATCACTTCCATGATACGGCTGGCCTTGTCGGCGGTGCCCATGTCGATGCTGATCATACCACCATAGCCATATCCTTCGTTGCACATGCTGTTGAACAGCTCGTAGTCGGGATGTTCAGGCAGTCCGGGATAGTTGTATTTGAAACCTACCTCTTTGAAACGTTTGGCCAGATACATGGCGTTTTCGCCGTGTTTCTTCATACGGATGTGGAGGGTGTGGAGGTTCTTGTTGATGGAGGCACTGCGCATAGGATCCAATACAGGACCCAGGAGCATGCAGGTACCGTTGTTCACATCGATGAGGCTGTTGATGTATTCTGCACTGCCGCAGATAGCGCCGGCCACGCAGTCGTTGGTGCCGTTGACGTATTTGGTCATAGAGTAGACGGTCACGTCGGCGCCAAGTTTGCAGGGGCTGAAAATCATGGGGGTGAAGGTGTTGTCAACAATCAGTTTGGCACCGGCGGCATGGGCTATTTTGCTCAGTTCGGGCACATTGGCGATGCGGAGCAGGGGGTTGTTCATGGTCTCGGTGTAGACAACCTTGGTGTTGGGGTGCTCGGCCAGAGCTTTGCGCACTGCATCGAGGTTCTGCATGTTGACGAAAGTGGTCTCCACGTTGAATTTCTTGAGGTAGTTGGCCAGGAAGGCGAAGGTGCCGCCATAGGTGGTCATGGAGCTTATGATGTGGTCGCCGGCTTTCACTTCGTGAATCAGGGCGCAGGTGATGGCTGCCAAGCCCGAACCTGTAACCCAAGCGGCTTCGGTGCCTTCCATTGCTGCCAGCGACTGGCAGAGGGCGAGGTTGGAGGGGTTCCAGTGGCGGCTGTAGAGGAAGAAGCCCTCGGTTTCGCCGTGGAATGTCTCGGTCATGAGGTGTGCCTCGGGAAAGGTGAATGTTGCGCTGTCGCAGATAGCGGGGTTAACACCACGGTTGGCGTCGCGGCTGTCAAGACGCTGGATAGCGGTTGCGGGATCGAAATGTTTCATAATGTTTGTAATTTTATATTGTTGTTATTTTTGTGTTTATTGTTGTCTTTTGTGTTGATGCGGCTATTTGTATAGCAGGAATATGGCAGGACGTTTGTTGAGCTCAGGCGGGTCGCTGCGCCATTGGCGGGACGGACGGGTGCGAATGTATTGGGTGGGCAGGGTGAGGTCGCAGGCCACACAGATGCGTGTGGTGGGCAGGAGGGTGGAGGAGAGGAATTCCAGCAGCTTATCGTTGCGATAGGGGGCTTCGATAAGTATCTGTGTTTGGTCTTCGCGGTATATCCGTGGCTCTATCTTTTTGCAAAGGGCTAATCGTTGGTTGTTGTTTATGGGCGGATAGCCCAGAAAGGCAAAATTCTGTCCGTTGAACCCGGAGGACATGAGTGCCAGCATGATGCTGCTGGGACCTATCAAGGGCATTATCTCGATATTCTTGCGGTGGGCCATCATCACTATGATGTTTCCGGGGTCGGCCACACAGGGCAATCCCGCTTCGCTCATCAGTCCCACATTCTTGTCTTCGTCAATGTCGTCGAGATAGTGGGTGATGCTTATGGGGTCGGTGTGTTCGTTGAGCTCGAAAAACTTGGTGTCGTCGATGGGATATTCATAGCCCATGTGCTTGAGATTGCGCCGGGCGGTGCGAATGTCTTCCACGATGAATGTGTGACAAGTGTTGAGCATCTCGCTGTTGTAGGGGGGCAGCGAGTAGTGGGGCGAGTCGGACCCTATGGGAACAGGGAAAAGAATTAGCTTGCCTGGCATCAGATCATTTTTAGGTATCCCACTTCTTTCTCCGTCAATTCGCGATAGCGGCCGCGGGGAAGGTCTTTCTTGGTCAGTCCGGCAAAGAGTGTGCGGTCCAGTTTGTGGACGTTGTAGCCCAAATGCTCAAAAATGCGGCGGACAATTCGGTTCTTGCCGGAGTGCAGTTCAACACCAACCACACGTTTGTCGTGTGCGGTCTGGACATATTGTATGTCGTCAACATGTATCGGCCCGTCTTCCAGTTCAATGCCTTCCAGCATCTGTTTCATGTGTTCGCGGGTCACGGGTTTGTCCAGTTCAACCTGGTATACTTTGTATACGCCGGTGGAAGGGTGCGTGAGGCGTCGGGCAAGGTCGCCGTCGTTGGTAAACAGCAGCAGGCCGGTGGTATTGCGGTCGAGGCGACCGACGGGGTATATCCGTTCGGGGCAGGCACCGTCTATCAGCATCATTACCGTTTGGCGTTCCTGTGGGTCGTCGACAGTGGTGATGAATCCTTTGGGCTTGTTGAGCAGGAAGTAGCGTTTCCGCTCCGAGCGCAGTGTTTGGCCTCCGTAGTTCACCACATCACCTTCCTGTACCTTGTAGCCCATTTCGGTAATCACTTTCCCGTTGACGGTCACACTTCCGGCGGCAATGAGCTTGTCTGCTTCACGGCGCGAACAGATGCCTGCGTTGGCAATGTATTTGTTCAACCGCGTGGTTCCGTCGTAGGCCTTGGGCGCAGGAGGGGGAGTTTTCTTTTTGGGAGGGGGAGGAGTTTTTTTGCGGGGTTTGAAGGCCTTTTCGGGCTTCTGCTCCTTGTCGCCATCTGAGGCGAAACGGGGCTTTTTGCGGAAAGTAGTCCCTTTGTCGGACTGGCTGGGGCGACCGAAACGGGGACGGCTTGGGCGTTTATTGTCTTTCTGTTCCATATTGTTAGAAGCGCATTTTGTATGGATAACTGGCGTCGAGTTCTTGCTTGTTTCTCAGTTCGGCCACTTCGTTGGCGAGATTCATCAATATGTCGAGTTTCATGAATTTAAGCCACGAAATAGCTTTGTCGTCTTTTCTGCAAGCCAGGACAAACATGGTGTTGGCGAGGTGGTAGTTGCTTTTCAGCCACAAGCGGGAGCGGGGGTCGCCGTCTATGGCATGACTCATGATTCCCAACCAGTGGTAGTCGTTTTGTACCAACCATTGCTCTGCTTCGATGTCGTCTTGCAGAAAATTGCTGAAGGCCGCCAGTTCGGGATAGCCCGCTTCGGTCAGCCATTGGAAGAATTTGATGTTTCCGCCAATGGAAAACTGCAGTGCCAGAAGCACTTTGGGACTGTATGACAGGAGGCCTTTTTCCACGCAGTTATTGTTTTGTTTATTAGTATTATTGACGTATGGTGGCGTTCAGTTGAGTCTCGAGATTGTGCTGCAACTTGGCCATAACGGTCTCAATTTGTTTGTCGTTGAGGGTCTTGTCTTTGTCCTGAAGGATGAAGCTCACAGCATACGATTTCATGCCTTCGGCTATTCCCTTCCCGTGATATACGTCGAACAGGCTCACCTGTTTCAAAAGTTTCTTCTCGGTGTTGTAGGCCACCTGCTCTATTTGGGCGAAGGTGATTTTCTGGTCTATAATCAGAGCCAGGTCGCGGCGCACGGCGGGATATTTGGCCACTTCGGTGTAGAGCACTTCTTTGGTTGGGTAACTCTTCAGTATCAGAGACCAGTTGATGTCGGCATAGAACACCTTTTGTTTGCAATCCATTTTCTTCAAAGTCTCTTTGCTCAGACGGCCCAGAGTGCAGAGCTCTTTGTGGCTGTCGCGGAACACGAGGTCCATTCCTTCGCTGAAGTAGTGATGGCTGGTGGGGACGAAATCCAGACGGGTGACATTGATTCGCATGCGACGCAGAATGTTCATCACATGGGCCTTCAGGTAGTAGTAGTCGGTGGGAGTGGTGGGCATCTTCCAGCTCTCGGGATTCATGGCTCCGGTCATGAACAAGGAAAGATGCTTGGTCTCCACATATTTCTTGGTGACGGGAGTGTCGGCTTCGGGTTGTTTCTGCGACAGATATTCCTGTGAGATTTGATAGGTGTTGCCGAATTCGTACAGCTTCAAATCGTGCATCTTGTAGTTGATGTTGCGCACCACACATTCCATACCGGAATACAGCAGTGTTTGGCGCATCACGTTCAGCTCCTTGCTCAACGGGTTAAGGATGTGGACATTCTGTGCGACATCGAAGTCGGGGTTGTTGTCATAATAATCCGATTTGGTGAGCGAATTGTTCATGATTTCGCTGAAGCCATTGTCGGTAAGCATGTCGCTCACAATGTTCTGCAAGCGGATGGGGTTGGGTTTCGTGCTGAACGACAGACAGGTGCTAATGCGTTCATCTACATGGATGTTGTTGTATCCATATATACGCATAATTTCCTCCACTACATCGCATTCACGTGTCACATCCACTTTGCATGAAGGTATGCTCAAGGTCATTCCCTCCGGGGTTTCATTCAGAATCTTGATATCGAGCGAGGTGAGGGCCGTGTGTATGGCTTCGAGGGGTATTTCCTGACCTATAAGGTCGAACATGCGCTGATAGTTCACTTCCACCTTGGCGCATTCTATCGGGTTGGGGTACACGTCTACCATCTGCGAGGCCAATGTGGCACCCGTCAGTTCTTTTATCAGGTACACCGCACGTTGCAGAGCCCAGACGGTGATATTGGGGTCGCAACCGCGCTCGAAGCGGAACGAAGCATCGGTTTTCAGTCCGTGACGCTTGCTGGTTTTGCGTATGTTGGTCGGATTGAAATAGGCGCTTTCAAGAAATACACGTGTGGTTTGGTTGGTGACACCACTTTTCTGTCCGCCGAACACACCGGCGATGCACATGCCTTCTTTCTCGTTGCATATCATCAGGTCGCGGCGGTCCAGTTTGCGCTCCACTCCGTCCAGAGTCACGAATGGGGTGTCCTGCGGCAGAGTGCGCACCACTACATGGTTGCCCTCAATCATGTCGGCATCGAAGGCGTGCATCGGCTGCCCCACCTCCATCAACACGAAGTTGGTGATGTCCACCACATTGTTGATAGGTCGTATGCCGACAGTGCGCAGCTTGTTCTGCAGCCAGTCGGGCGATTCGGTTACATGCACGTTCTCGAGCGTGATGCCTGTATACCGGGGGCACATCTCTGGCTCCTCAACAGTCACCTTCACGGCTTTGGCTTCGTCGCCATTATAGGACAACTCGGCCACTTCAGGCCACATTATCTTTTTGTTGGCTTTTTGGCGGGTGTTGAGCACAGCCACCACATCGCGTGCCACACCTATGTGGCTTGTGGCGTCGCTACGGTTGGCCGTGATAGCCACTTCCAGCGTGTGGTCTTCTTCCAGATGAAAATATTCCTTGGCGGGCATTCCCACGGGGGCGTCATCAGGCAACACCATGATTCCGTCGTGGTCCGACCCCAGTTGCAGCTCGTCGGCGGCACACAGCATTCCTTCGCTCACAGCTCCGCGAAGCTTCCCTTTCTTTATCTCGTAAAATTCGGTGTCCGAAGTGTATATCTTGGTGCCAATCTGGGCGCAAACCACTTTCTGCCCGGCAGCCACGTTCGGGGCTCCGCAAACAATATTGAGCGGTGTGCCGTTGCCCACATCCACTGTGGTCAGATGCAGGTGGTCGCTGTTGGGGTGGGGCTCGCATGTGAGCACCTGTGCTATCACCACATGCTCCAGGCCGCCTTTTATACTTTCCACTTTTTCCACATCCTCTATCTCGAGTCCGCTGAATGTCAGCAGGTCGTCCAGTTCATGAGGGGTCAGTTCAGTGTCTACATATTCCCGCAGCCATTTATATGATATTTTCATTTTTCTGTTTTGTTTTTCGTTTCAAGTATTGTTTTCTCTTTCTTTCTGTCGGTCGACAGCAAATGTGCCATTAGTTGGTTTTAATCTTTGCCCAACTGTCTTTCAGCGAGCAGGAGCGGTTGAACACCAGATGCTCGGGGGTGCTGTCGCGGTCGGTGCAGAAATAGCCCATACGCTCAAATTGGTAGCGCATCGGCTCTTCAATACCGCGCTCGTTCACCACCATGTGTGCGTCGGCCAGCGACGGTTCAAGCTTGCAGCCTTGCATCACCTTCAGCGAGTCGGGGTTCAGGTTGTCCAGGAAGGTCTTGCCTTCGGGGGCCTCGTCGGGTGCCTCGGTGGCAAACAGGCGGTCGAACATTCTCACTTCGGCATCAATAGCATGCTGGGCGCTCACCCAGTGCAGCGTGCCTTTCACCTTGCGGCCGTCGGGTGCATCGCCACCGCGCGTTGCGGGGTCGTAGGTGCAGTGGATGCAGGTGATTTTGCCGTCAGCGTCCTTCTCCACACTCTGAGCGGTGACAAAGTAGGCATAGCGCAGGCGCACTTCGCGTCCCAGGCTCAATCTGAAGTATTTTTTCGGAGCCTCTTCCATAAAGTCTTCACGCTCTATGTACAGCTCGCGGCCAAAGGGTACCTCGCGGGTTCCCTCTGCCTCGTTCTCGGGATTGTTGATTGCGGCCAGCATTTCGGTCTTTCCTTCGGGATAGTTGTCTATCACAACCTTCACGGGGTCCAGCACAGCCATACGGCGCGGTGCCACCTTGTTCAGATGGTCGCGCAGGCTGTTCTCCAACCGTACATAGTCAATAATGTTGTCGCGTTTGGCCACTCCGATATCCTCGCAGAAATTGCGTATGCTCTCGGGAGTATATCCCCTCCGGCGGAAACCGCAGATGGTGGGCATACGGGGGTCATCCCATCCGCTCACATAGTTCTCTTTCACCAATTGCAGCAGTTTGCGCTTGCTCATCACCGTGTAGTTGATGTTCAAACGGGCAAACTCATACTGGTGGCTGGGGAATATGCCCAGCTGTTCGATAAACCAGTCGTATAAAGGTCTGTGAATGTCAAACTCCAATGTGCATATTGAGTGGGTGATGTTCTCTATCGAGTCGCTCTGGCCGTGGGCGTAGTCGTACATGGGATAGATGCACCATTTGTCGCCGGTTCTGTGGTGGTTGGCATGCAATATGCGGTACATAATGGGGTCGCGCATCTGCATGTTGGGGTGTGCCATATCTATTTTTGCACGCAGCACTTTCGAGCCGTCCTCAAACTCGCCGTTCTTCATTCTCTCAAACAGGTCGAGGTTCTCCTCCACTGTGCGGTCGCGGTAGGGGCTGTTCTTTCCGGGTTCGGTCACTGTGCCGCGTCCCAGGCGTATCTCCTCCTGGGTCTGGTCGTCCACATAGGCCAGTCCTTTCTTTATCAACACTACTGCCCAGTCGTACAGTTGGTCGAAATAGTCGCTTGCATAGTGCACTCCTGCCCAGTCAAACCCCAGCCAGCGTATGTCTTGCTGTATCGAGTCTACATATTCTGTGTCCTCTTTTACGGGGTTTGTGTCGTCAAACCGCAGGTTGGTTTTGCCGCCATACTTCTTCGCAAGTCCGAAATTCAGACATATCGACTTTGCGTGTCCAATGTGCAGATAACCGTTGGGTTCCGGCGGGAAGCGCGTCAGGATACTTTTGTACGTGCCTTCACTGAGGCCTTGTTCAATGATTTCTTCCAAAAAATTGAGAGGCAGTTTTTCTTCCATCTTTTATAATGTGTTCATTATATATTGCTTATATTTCTATCTTCTCGATAGTTTAATTGGCAAAGATACAAAAAAAATCTCTTTGTTCAAAAAAAAATAAGCATCCAGCCTTAAATTATTGCTGGATGCTGTTCCCGTGTGGCTATATCTGTCTGTTTAATGTCTCATTTTCTGGGTAAAAAAAGAAGGAGACACCCATCGAGGGCATCTCCTTGCAATTCTCTATGAAAGAATGGATTTTAAAGCACAAATCCGGCTCCGGCAAACCAACCGGCAGCGGTTGTCTTCACATTGTCGCTCTTGTTCAGGTCCATGAATCCCATACGGTAACCGGCATAGAGACGGAAACCTTTGAAATTGAACGATAAACCGGCGGTACCCATAATGTCGAGGGGAGAGTTGTTCGAGTTCTCACCGTACATGCTGGAGCTTTTCACTGTGTTTGCTCCAGTAATGCTTTCGGATATAGTGGTTGTGATTTTGCCTTGAAGGGCATAGCTCACAGTGGGTCCCAGGAATACCGAGAGGCGGGCATCGTTGCCCACGCGGATGCCATAGTTGAACAGCAAGGGAATGTCGGCCAGGATTTTAGTTCTATTAATTTTGGTGGTCACTGTGCCTACTTTATCCTCGCTGCTGTTTGTGCTGTAACGGGCCTGAAGTCCTACCGAGAAGTTCAGATCGCCACTAACATTGATGTTGTAGTTCACACCGGCAAAGAAACCGTTCATCACATCGGTGCTCGTGGTTGAAGTGTTGCCAATGGTCAAAACTGATGTGGTTGTTTCAGGTGCATAACCAACATTGATGCCCAACTGGGCTTGTGCGCTGCCGGCAATCAGCAATGCTGCTGCTACGGCAAAAAACGAAACTACTTTTTTCATTTTAATTGTATTTTTTGAGTTGTGTTGTTTAGTTTTTTAGTTATTGAGATTAATGTTTTTTCAGTCATATATGGCATACAATCCTGCGGTGCTTAGAACACAAAGCCGGCACCCAGGAAAGCGTGATAGGCTTTCTCGCTCACTTCCGATTTGTAGCGGCGGTTGAACAGGTCGCCCGTTACGCCGGCAACAATGTTTATAAAGTCAATCTTTGCACCCACGCCAAACATCAGGTCGATGTTGTAGCGGCTCAGCTCCTTGTCGGCATAAATATCCTTGTCGTTGTAATAATCTATCTTCAGCCGGTTCTCGCTGTTATCCATCCACTGCTCTCTTATGGCCGAAATGCCAATCTTGAAATTGGGTCCGATGAAAGGATAGATGTAGGTTAATTCCGAAAGATAGATTCTCACATTGAAGACCACAGGCACACTCACCGATTGCTCAACATATTTGTTGTGGAATTTTATTCCAGCAGCATCTTTCACATCGTCTTTCCAAAGGCGGTTGTAGTATGCTCCAAAACCAATACCTGTGTGACGCGAAAGTGCCATGTTGGTCGTAATACCAGCCGAGAAACCGGTATAGGTCTGGTCGTTCTGACCCTCGGTTTTCAAAACCATTCCATTTCCGAAAGCACCAATAAAGACTTGTGCCGAGAGGTTTCCTCCTATTGCCAATACTGCAACAATGGCAATGATTTTTGCAAACTGTTTCATTTTATCTTGTATTTAATTGATATTTATTGTTTTGTATTGATTTTCCGTTTTCTGAATCATCATGCAAATATAGTCATTTATTTTAAATTGATTAATTTTGTTCAAAAAAACTGTGCTTTTGCGTCATTCATGCAATGTGGAAACGGCTCCGAAAATGTGTAAGTATTAATATGTTGGACCTCTTTTCCCTTCACACAGCCCGAAGGTGTTGATTGTTGGGAAATGCCCCACATAGTATGGCGCGAATCCAGATGTCCACAATCGCTGTCGCTTCGCCAATTCTTCGCTATGCAAGCGAACCTATAGCGAACCAACAGCGAACCTTCTCTGGACAATTCCCGGTCGCGTGTTTTCCTGAAATCGCTTTACAGAAAGTTGAGAGGCAGATATAATGTACTGTGTGTTTTCCAGAAATTGCTTGACAGATTATTGCTGGTTAAACTGATTGGCTTGTCAAATAATGTACTCCCATCCCGTTTCCCTCCAACTTTGCTCACTCTTCACGGTCTAATCACCACATAATCAATCCTTCTCAACCTTAAGGCTTAATAAGGGCTTGCTAAGAGCTTGATTCAAGCTTAAGAGTAAACGGAACTGGATGAATGACACGAATAAAACAATGCCCGATTAAACCCAAATCGGTCACGACTAATACTAAAAAGGAAGACGCTATTTTACCATTTTGTTACAGTGCTACAGTTGCTACAGTTCTTTTTTGTCCATCTCCTTTCTTGATTTCGAAAATCAGATGATTGCCTAAAAGACCAAACCATAAGTTGCAAACTAATGTTTGGTAATTGTTGGTTTAAATGTGTTATCGTTATTTCTAACTGAAACAATTGTAGCAACTGTAACAAATCGTCTTTTTATATTTATTTGAGATAGTGGGTCTTTTTTGTTTTACCATGAAATTATTTAATGTAGATCATTTTTTTTATTGTAAATTTGCAATTTGAAAAGAATCCATCACGAAGGCTCTAAAATGATGTATAGTGGTTATTAATAATGTACGTATTTGGCTATTGTGAGAGACAATAAGAGTTTTCAAATGGAGTTATTGATGATAGTAAAAAAACAAAGATAGGAAGGAACAATTGACGATGAAGGCAAAACCATTTGTTAAATGGGTTGGGGGTAAGGGACAACTAATAGAACAGCTAGAAGCATCACTTCCAGCTGACTTTGACAAGTTGGATAACGTTACTTATATTGAGCCATTTGTAGGTGGTGGGGCCATGCTTTTCAATATGCTTCAAGGACATTCTAATATTACGTCTGTAATTATAAATGATATAAATGAAGACCTTACGACCTGTTATAAGGTGGTTCGAGATAGTCCTGCTGTACTAATCGAATCTCTTGACGAAATACAGAGAGAATATTATGCATTGAATACAGAAGACTCTAGGAAGAGTTTTTATTTACATATACGCGATGTGTTTAATACTAAATCGCTTGATGCTGTTAGAAACACAACATTGTTTTTCTTTCTAAACCGTACATGTTTTAACGGATTATATCGTGTGAATAAATCAGGTTTGTATAATGTTCCTTTTGGACGATATAGTGCTCCAACCATTTGCGATCCTGATACTATATTTGCAGATAGTGAGTTATTAAAGAAGGTAGAAATAATGACTGGTGATTATCAACATACTTTTGAAAAAGCTGTTGATAATACGTTCTTCTATTTTGACCCGCCTTATAGACCTCTAAGTAACACATCAAGTTTTAATGATTATTCCAAAGTCGCATTTGACGATATAGAGCAGAAACGCCTAAAGCTTTTCTGTGACAAAATAGAGAAAGCAGGCTTTTTATTTTTACTCAGTAATTCCGATTGTTTAAACACTCCTGCAAGGGATAGTTTCTTTGATGATTTATATAAAGATTATACGATACAACGAGTTACAGCAACACGAAGTGTAAATGCTAATCCTCTGAAAAGGGGTAAATTAACAGAATTGCTGATATCTAATTATCCACTATGTAAAAAACAATCATAGATATAGAAGTAATTGAAAGTTGATATGAAGAAGGATTTTAATCTATTTATGTCGCAATTATATGAGACGAATGCCACACTTGATTTCTATTGCGATTTCGAAAAGATACAGAAGAACGTTGCTGATGTAGCCATAAATCTGAATACTCTAAATTATCTTATAGGTAAACAGGATATTGAGTTGGCGGTTGGTCAATTGTGGGATAAGGATAAGAGCGTTTTTGATTGTTTGGATATATTAATTGCCATACGAAGGAAAGATAAGAAGAGATATTTATTACAGGATAAGACATCACGACAAATCAGTGAATTGTTCCAGACCAAGGAGGGAGTTGTGGAATTCCTGAATGGAACGGGATTGTCTAAACTATTTCAAAATAGAGAAATAAAGAACTTGGTCGATTATGTGTTTGGGGTTGAAACAGGATTAGATTCCAATGCTCGTAAAAATCGAAGTGGTCATGTAATGGAAAATTGGGTACATGAGGTTTTTATTACAAATGGTATTCCGTGCGATAAGGAAGTTGCCTGTAGTAGATTGCCTGATATTAAACGTGAACTGGGTAAAGATATTAAACGTTTTGATTTTGTTATTCGGACTTCAGTAAATACATATCTGATTGAGGTTAATTTCTATTCTGAGGGAGGAGGCTCAAAACCTAGTGAAGTTGCACGTGCCTATTCGGAGCTGTCACCCAAAATAAACAGACTAGAGGGTTATAAATTTGTCTGGATTACAGATGGCAAGGGATGGGATGGAGTTGGGTCTTTTAGAGAAGCGTATGATGAAATACCATATGTTTTTAACCTAACAACCCTACCAGAGTTTGTGGAAATAGTAAGAAAAGAATTATGAAGCTAGAGGCCTATTATAAATCCTCAGACCATGCATTTAATTTGCTTTTGGGCGACACTTTCGAGCTGTTGCCTGAATTCGATTTCAAGTTCGACATGATATTTGCCGACCCTCCATATTTCCTTTCCAATGGAGGAATAAGTGTGCAGAGCGGTAAGGTGGTGTGTGTCAATAAAGGGTATTGGGATAAGGGTATGACACAGGAGGAGATGAACGATTTCAATATGAAGTGGCTGTCGCTGTGCCGCGAAAAGCTGAAGGACAAAGGCACAATATGGATTAGCGGGACTTACCACAATATCTTCTCTGTGGCCAACTGTTTGACTCAGTTGGGATATAAGATTCTGAATGTTATTACTTGGGCAAAAACCAATCCACCGCCCAATATTTCTTGCCGATACTTTACTTATTCAACAGAGTTTGTGATTTGGGCAAGAAAGACGGCCAAAGTACCCCATTACTACAATTATGAGTTGATGAAACATATCAACGGGGACCGACAGATGACCGATGTGTGGCGACTGCCGGCAATTGCCCCGTGGGAAAAGTCGTGCAAAAAACACCCTACTCAGAAGCCTTTGGCATTGCTTTCCCGTATCATTTTGGCATCCACCGAGCCGGGTGCTTGGATACTTGACCCCTTTTCCGGCTCGTCTACAACAGGCATTGCCGCCAATCTTACGGGACGTCGGTATCTCGGCATTGAGCGCGAGGCGGAGTTTGTGGCAATTGCCAAAGCCCGTCGGGAGGAGTTGGAAGACCCCAAGCTGTATTCTGCTTATCGTCGCAAAATACCCGATATAGTCAAAGCCGAAGATACTCAGTTGGACTGCTTTGTGTGTCAGGAGTCCCAATGTGTGGCGCCTCTGCCGTTTTTGGATTAAGAATGTATGTGGCTCCCGGTATCTGCACATTGTGTAAATACACAGTTCCAATGGCATGTGCCAACTTGGCAAAGGGTGGAGAAATGTGTGCGGAGTATTCTTTTTTTTGCGGGGGGGCGTTTATGTCAGGAAATTTGTGTAAATTTGCAGCGTTAAAAAATAAAATGTTTAGCAATATGAAAAAGTCTTTAGTTATTGTAGCAGTTGCATGTAGCCTGCTGTTCTCCTCTTGCACTTTCCTCGATAATTTGGCTAACAATCTGTCGAGTATGGCCAATTTGTTGAACTGCGAGTATTCGCTGCGCAATGTCTCGAATGTGTCGGTGGCTGGTGTGAACGTGAAGAATGTGGCCAAAGGCAATATTTCCGCCACCGATGTGGTGATGCTTGCCTCTGCCATTACGTCGAAACAGGTGCCCCTGGCTTTGAATGTGAACATCGATGTGAAGAATCCTACCGACCGTAGCGCCCTTCTCACTATGATGGACTGGGCTCTGGACGTGGCTTCGAACGAGTTCGCCACCGGTGCCACCAACCAGAACTATACCATCAATGCCAAGAACACCACTATGGTGCCACTCGGTGTGAGCACCGACCTCTACAAGCTCTTTTCGGGCACCGGCGTTGAGGCTTTGAAGACCTTTGCCAGCAGTTTCAGACAGGACGGCACTTCGTCGCAGCTGGGTCTGCGTATCCGTCCGTCGGTTTCGGTGGCCGGACAAACCATCAAAACCCCGAACTACATCCAGATTATGAAACCCGACGGCACTTCGGGCACCTCCACTTCCGCTACCTCTACAAACACTAACAACAACAATAACAACACTGGAAACACGGGCTCGAATGGCAACACCAGTTCTTCCGGCAAGAAGAAAATGAAGAATTCTGTGGGCTTATAATTGAATTAGTCCAAAAAGAAAAGGCGGTGCAATGCATCGCCTTTTTTTGTATTTCTGTTATTGTCGGGAAGAGAGTTGACGGGCAATCCATACGGCCCAAGGCACTGTGAGGAGAAACGTGCAGAGGTCGGCCACCGCTTGGGTCATCTCCACTCCGTGTATGCCCAGAAAGCGGGGCAATATGAGTATGGCCGGGATGTAGAACAATCCTTGCCGACCGATGGAGAGGAGTGTGGCTGGGAGGGTGTAGCGGATGTTCTGGAACAGCATGCCGGTGGTGGTGCTCAGGGTGCAGAGGGGGAACACGACGCACTGCCACCGCAGGGCGCGGGCACCGATGGCAATCAGCGAGGGGTCCTCGCTGCGGAACAGGCTGATGATTTGCGGCGCGAAGACAAACCCCAGTACCGACAGCACGGTGAGCATTGCGGCCGAGATGCTGAAGGTGTAGAGATAGGCGCGGCGCAAACGCCCGAAATGCCCTGCCCCATAGTTGAAACCGCACACGGGCTGGAAGCCTTGGGCAAATCCCAGCACCAGCGAATAGGCAAACATGGTGGTGCGCGAAACCACCGCAAAGGCCGCCACAGCCGAAGCGTCCATCCCGTCGGGGGCGTAGCGTGCGGCAGCGTGGTTCAGCAGGATGGCTGCGGTGCAGTTCAGTGCCTGCCGCATGAGCGAGGGCAAGCCTCCCGCCACTATCTCGCTATAGCATTTCCACGATGGCTTGAAGTTGGCAAAACGGATATGCACCGATTCGCCCCGACGGGTTCCCCACAGCAGCAGGCACCAGGAAAGGAACTGGCTGAGGGCGGTGGCCAGCGAGGCACCGGTGACTCCCATGTGGAGCCCGAAGATGAGCAGCGGGTCGAGGGCCATATTCAGTATGGCTCCGCTCACGATGCCTATCATGCCGAAACGGGCGTTGCCCTGCAGACGCAACTGGTTGTTGAGCGTGAGGGCCGACATCATGAAGGGCGAGGCAATGAGTATGTAGCGCAGGTAGTTGCATGCCTGTGGCACCACATCGGGCGGAGCTCCCAGCAATATGGTGATACGCTCCAGATTGGGTAACCCGATGGCCGCAGCCATTATGCCGATAATCAGCGGACTGAAAAATCCCACTGCCGCCATAGTGGAGGCCTCGTCGCGGTTGCGGGCACCCAGCGCGCGAGAGATGAAATTGCCCGACCCGTGGCCGAAGAAGAACCCCACGGCCTGAATCAGCGTCATGTAGGCAAAGCCAATGCCGATGCCGGCGGTGGCCTCGGTGGAGAGACGGCCCACAAAGGCGGCATCCACCACATTGTACAATGCCGTGACTATCATGCTAACCATCGATGGCACAGCAAGCCGCCACACCAGGCGTGCCACCGGTGTCTCGGTCATTTCGCGGTATTTATCGTCCAAATCGGGCATTGTGTTTTTTATGTGTGTGGATTGGGGTTTATTCTAAAAGATGAAAGGTTGAACAGTCAACCTTTCATCTTTATAGTATTGTGTCGCAAAGCGTAACGGGACTATTAGAAGCCCATGCCGAACAGGCTCCAGTATTTGGCTTCCAGTTTGCTCCAGGCAAACGAAGTGTTCTCGTACTGGTCGCGGGTGAAACCGTTGAGGGTGGCGCGTACATCGTCGATGCGTCCCAGACGGTCGAAGCGTGCGGCTTCGCGCTCAATGGTCTCGAGACGGCCAAAAGCGGCATCCTCAAGACTCTTCAGTTCTTTCATCATCGAGCCTTTGGTGCGTTGCCAAGCCACAGTGGCCAGCTTGTTGGCGCGGCGGTATTTCCAAATGATGGCGTCGGGGTTATACTCTTTCTGACCGCAGATGCTGAACGGCTGGGGCAGCTCGGAGTTGCCGCTGAAGATGGGAATGCGGGGTGACTGGCCGGGATTGTCGACCGACATCCAGCAAAGACCGCCTACACAGTCGGGCAACCAGTCGCGCATTTGGGCCACAAACGAGTAGGAACACCAAGCCACGCTGACGGTGCGGCGGAACTGGATGGTGCCGGGCGCGATGGTGTTGAGCGTCTTCTGCATGGAAGAGCTGAGCCAGGGGTTGGCGATGGGGCTGATGAGGGTGTCCACTACCTCTTTGCCGTCGCTGCCTTTGTGGCTTACAGGCATCTTCACATTCTGGCACATGTCCATATCGGTGCCCTCGTAGGTGCTGCGCAGAAGTTCCATCACTTTGCGTACATCCACATTGCGGTCGGGGCGGATGGAGAAGGGCAGCTCGTCCATATCCATAGACAGTTCCATAGAGGGGGCAAGTGCGTTGAGAATGAAGTATTCGCGTTCGCGGAAGTTCTTTCCGTTGGCATAGCTGCTGTTGAACACTTTCCAGAAAACGAGGTCCTCTTTGCCGTCCCAGAGGTTGTAGCGGCGGGCTACAGCCTCGATATTGTCCGAGCACATGAAGTATTCGGAGTTGCCGCGCTGCAGGCGACCGATGCGGGGGATGTTGCAACTTACGCCCACGTGGTCGTCGGGAATGCGTTGTGCAGCCCAGATGCCGCCAATCTTGTCTTTGCCTTCGCCCAGGATTTCCATCTGCCACACTTCCTTGGTGTCGGCAATAGTAATGCACTCGCCGCTGTCGCCGTAGCCATAAACCTTGATGAGTCCGGCAATGAGGCGGATGGCGTCGCGGGCGGTGGTGCAGCGTTGCAAGGCCACACGCTCCAGCTCCTCAATCAGAAACATGCCCGCAGGGTTGCGCAGTGTGTCGGGACCGCCGAAAGTGCTTTCGCCAATGGCCAGCTGGTGCTCGTTGAGGCAGGGGTAGGCGGTGTTGAGGTAGGCATAGGTGTGGGCTGCCTCGGGGATGGCTCCGGCCAGACGCACTCCGGTGGTGTCGCCACGGAAGGTGGTGTGGAGGGTGCCCTTGTACACGGGGTGCACGGTGCCGGGCTCGTGGTCGGCAGCGGGTTCCATATACATCCATGTGCGGTAGCGGCCGTCGCAGGTGTGCGAGGTGATAACGCTGCCATCCTTGGAGGCCCTTTTGCCTACCATGATGCTGGTGCAGCTCTGACCGTCAAATTCGGGTTGGCTGATTTCCTGTCCTATGACGGGAAGGACTAATGCCAACAGTGCTAATGAGAGTAATACTTTTTTCATGGTGTTATTATTTATATTTTATTATCACTTAATATGTCATAGAATACTTGTGCGGCAATGGGGATGAGTTGGTCGGGGAAGTCGTATTCCGGGTGGTGCAGTTCCACATGCTTTTCGCCGGCACCGATGCCGAACATGGCGCCGGGATAGTGGACCAGGTAGTTGGAAAAGTCTTCCGACCAGCGGAATGGGGTCAGTACATAGCGAGTGTCCAGTCCGCAAACTTCCTCGATATGCTCCACACAGAGGGAGTTGTTTTCGGTGGCGCGGAAGGGCTCGATGAGAGTGTGTTCTATTTTCAAATGGTGGCGCGAAGCAATTTCGGCGGCGGATCGGTTGGCCTGAGCCATAAATTGTTCCATACTTGAGTTGGTATAGGCGCGCAGGGTAAACATGACCTCAGCATCGCCTGCAGAAGTGCCGAAGGCTTCTTGGCCTAGATGCACACAGATGAGGGTGGACTGGCGGAATTCGTCGCCGAGAGCATCGGGGTGGCTGTTGAAGAGATGGAACTGCTTTATGATGTCGGCTACGGCAAGGCCGGGATTGATGCCCTTCTCGGGAGTGGAGGCGTGGGTGGAGCGGCCGGTGAGGCGGTAGATGATGCCTGTGGAGGCGGCGGCGAAGGTGTGGCGGTTGAGCACTACGGTGCCGAGAGGGAATCCGGGAAGGTTGTGGAGGGCGTAGATGGCCCGGATGTTGTATTGTTGCAGTATTTGGGCGTCGATTATTTTTTGAGCCCCCATACCGGTTTCTTCCTCGGGTTGGAATATGAGCATCGCATTGCGTCCTTTGGGCAGACCGTGGGTGGCGATGGTTTGAGCCAGCTGGAGGAGGATAGTGGTGTGGCCGTCGTGCCCGCAACGGTGTCCGATGGGCAGGGCGTCGATGTCGCCACGTATGGCTATTGTAGGGTGTGAGGGCTGGTTGCCCCACACGGCTATCACGCCGAATCCACCGACGTGGGAGAAGACTTTGTCGGGATGGAAGTCGTTGAGGAGGCGCACAATGAGGTTGTGGGCGTAGGATTCGTCGCCCGAGATGCCGGGATGGCTGTGGAGGTCGTGTCGTATGTCGGTGAAGTTCATGAGTGGCTGCGTACTAAATTGATAAAGGTGTGGCCCCGTTCTTCGAAATTCTTGAAGCTGTCGTAGCTGGCGGCAGCTGGGGAGAGGAGGCATATTTTGCCGGGACGGGTGTGGGTGAAACACCAGTCGACGATTTGTGTGTAGTTGTCGGAGAGAAGAACGGCATTCATGTTTTGTAGTGTATTGGGAGATTGGTGGTTGATGCCGTTGTATATCCTACGGCCGGCCTCGCCAACAAAAACGATGTTGTGGATGTTGGCTCCGGCTGGGGTGGGGGAGATGAGGTATTGTTGGAGTGAGGTGTAGTCTATGCCGCGGTCGAATCCGCCAAGGATGAGTGTGTCGACATCTTTCAGTGCCTCGACAGCGGCGATGGTGGCTTGGGGTATGGTGCTTATGGAGTCGTTGTAGAAGGTGATGCCGTTATATGTGCCTACAAGTTCGAGGCGGTGGGGTAGCCCGTGAAAGGTGTTGAGGGCTTGGGCGAACTGCTGGGGAGATACGCCGCAGAGTTCGGCCGCCAAGCGTGTGGCAAGTATGTTGCTGAGGTTGTGGTCGCCTTGCAGGTGGGATGGCACTTGGTTCAACCCCATTTGGCGGGCCATATCGAGGTTGAAGGGATGGAGTGTGGTGGAGAGTTGGGGGCGTAGTTGGTCGACCCGTTGTGTGAGGTCGGGGCTGTCGGTGCAGTAGAGGCAGTGGTCGCCCGGTTGCTGGCGCAGCATGAGTTGCATCTTCGCCATTTGGTAGTCGAGGTAGTTGTAGTAGTGGTCGAGATGCTCTTGGTAGAGGTTGAGAATGATTCCTATGTGGGCGGAGCGGTGTATGTTTTCCAGCTGGTGGCAGGAGAATTCGGCCACCACCAGTGTGTCGGGGTCGAGTTGGTCGGCGATGTCGAACAGCGGGATGCCGATGTTGCCTGCAAGGATTACCTTGCGTGTTTTGCCGTAGGTGTGGTTTAGGATGTGCCAAAGTAGGGAGGCGGTGGTGCTTTTGCCTTTGGTGCCTGTTACGGCAAGAGTTTGGTCGCCATATACTTGAAGGAATAAGTCGGTTTGGGAGGTGATGGTGTTGAGATTGCAGCGTCCTTCGAATTTGAAGGTGGGGATACCGGGCGATTTGATGATGAGGTCGTAGGGACGACGAGCTTCAGCGGCTTGATGCAAGCAGGTATATATCTCCTGGTCGTTTGAGGCAACAGTGACTAATTGCGGCGAGGTGATGGTTTGGAGTAGAGCGTGGGTGCTTTTCCCCTCACGGCCGTATCCGGCGATGAGTATGTGCCGGTCGGTCAGTAGTTCTTTAAGCTGTTGCTGCCTGTACATGTTGGAGGAGTATTGCGGTTTCTTTTTCGGAGAGATTGTGTTGTGGGAGAAGTGTTTTCAGCGGTGTGGTGGCCGGGGAGGCTTGATATGACTGGAGCAACAGGGGGCGTTGGTCGGCATACCAGCGGCTGATGGCCATGCTGAGGGCGCTGTTGACTTCGCTCACTGTGCCCACACATTCGAAGGGTTTGGTGTCGGCGTGGCCGATGAGTTGTTGGAAGAAAGGTTCGAGCGAGGGGTCGTTGAGCAGGTCTTTGCCAAAGATGGCATTGAGTTTGCGTGGCTCAATGAAGGGTGAAAGTATGATGTAGGCAAAAAGGCATTTGGCGCATTTGCCGCACCAGATGTCTTGTTTGCTGCCTGCGTTGCAGCTGCGGAACACGGGGTGGTATTGTGGCAGGCGGCTGAAAAGCATGGCTATCTGCAGTTCGGAGAGAGGACGCAGATAGCTAAAGTAGTTGTAGATTGGAGAGATGTATTGGGCGGTGTAGCTGCGGAAGTCGTTTTCGAATTCGAGGCTTTTAGAGTACTGGTGGTTGACAGAGGTGCCGACCACAGTTGACTCGTTGGCACTGCTTTCGTTGGAAAGGGCTATGTTAGGGATGCCGCTGAGATGGGAAGCCAGAAGGGTGTAGAAGGCCAGCATGGCGCTGAAAGGGGTGTGCCCGTTGAGGCATCCCTGAGAGTTGAGTTCGAGCAGTCGGGGATGGATGGTGCGATGTATTTCCAATACATCGTCCATAGTGTAGCCTGCGGCTTGGATGCATCCGACGGTTGCCCCGCGGGGGTTCATGATGAGCGGGACGGGTCGTTGGGTGGGAGCGGTGGCCTGCTGTAGAAGCTCGAGAGTGACAACCGAGTCTTTGCCACCTCCTATTGGGACCAAGTAGTTATTGGCTTGAGGGGCGGGGGGTATTTTGGTTTGGGTGTTGCAGGCAGAGGACTGTGGGGCTATTATTTCAACAAAGTCGTTGATGGTGGATTGGATGCCGTTGATGTAGAAGAATTCTCCCAATCCATTGAAGTATATCTTTTTCCAGAAGGCTTTCTGCGTGTTGTCAAGAGAACCGCACAACACTTTTATAACAGGGGGGCAGACACATTTCCAATAGCTTATAAGCTCTATCATTCCGATGTTGAACACGAGGGTATCCATCTGGGGTGTGTGTTCGGGGAAGTGAAGGAAACGGCGCGACGGGATGAAAGCGGAGGGAGAGAAAACAATGTCCGAACCGATACGGAACGTAAAAACGATGTGCAGTCCGTCGGACTGCACATCGTATCGGTAGCTATCATAGACAAACTCGGGGTATGTCTTACGATAAGCGTTGTATTGTGTCTGGTGGGACATTTACTTTAATGTGGGAGTGGGGGCTCCATTACTTCAACTTAAACTCGGTGACACCAATCAGATTGCCGTTGGCATAGATGTTCAGGCGGTAGGTGCCCGACTCGAGCTCGTAGTCGTCGTCCTTGCTCCAGTTCATTTCGAAGGGGCGGGTCTTGCCTGTGAATTCGTAGGCCTGGACGGTGGTATAGGTGGAGCGCACGCCGTTGGCATCGAATTTCTGTTCCACAGTGCCGTTGTGAAGCACGATGTTGGAGGGAGATACGATGACGGCATAGAGGGTGATGGTGCCGGGTTCAATCACGGTGTTGTCCAGCAGATAACCTTCAATGTGGAAAGCTTTGGTGGCGGAAGCACGTGATGTGGGACGGCCAGTATTGTTGGAGAAGGTCTTGAGCGGGGTAACGTTCAGGTCGGAGATGGAGAGAACCGAGGCGCGGTTGACTTTGTCGGCCATCTTGGCGTTCTCGACTGCCACATTCTCCATGTTTTTCTTCATGCTGACCACTTCGGTGCGGAGGCTGTCATTCTCGGTGCGGAGAATGAGGTTTTCGGCACGGAGGCGTTCCAGTTCTTCAAGATATTCGTCGCAGAGGGCTTGCAGTTGAGCCAGTTTCTTGTTGATGGAGCCTTTGGTCTTGGCAATGTTCTGGGCTTCGGTGGCCGACTTGGAGGCCTGGTTGGTGGCTGCAGCGGCTTTCTCGTTGGCTTCGGCGACGAGAGCTATCTGTTTGGCCAGTTCAGACTGCAGGCGGTCGATCTCGGACTGCTGTGAGGCCACTTGGTTCTGCAGGATGGTGATTTGAGAAGCATAATTGGCGTTTTCGGCAGCGGCCTCTCTGTTGCGCTGGCCCATGAGGTAGGCCACATAGGCAGTCAGAGAGTCGTTGGAGCAGGTGAGCTCCACTTTGTCGTTGGTGAGGGCCACGATACGTGCATCCTGTTCTTTGACAAGGAGCTGAAGACGTGCAAGGGTCTCGATGTCGCTGTAGTTGGCGGCGTTCTTCAAGGCGTTCAGTTCGTCCGACTGTTTCTTCAGGCGGTTTTGAAGCTGGTTGATTTCGGCTTTCTTGGCTTCCAGTTCGGCATTCAGGCGGCGCAGTTTGGCGTTGCCGGCCTTGCTGCTCTTACCGGCCACGCGGGCTTTACCGTTGTTGTTGGTGCCGGCATTGTTCAGCTGGTTTATCAAATTCTGTATTTCGGCGGCTTGAGCCTGAATGGAGCTGTCTTTTGCGGCCAGTTGTTGGGTGTAGTCGTCACAATTGCGCTGCATCTCCTGATACTCCTTCATGATTTCGTCCAAACGGGTCTGCATTTCGTGGACGGAGGGTCCGTTTTGGGAGTTTTGGTTGCAAGAAATCAGGCAGCCAACAGTCAAAAAGGCAAGGGTAAAAACCTTGATTAAGGAACTCTTTCTTGTTGTCTTCATTGTATTTATGTATTTAATTCTATCTATTTGAAAAATATTTTGTACTTTTGTAATCAAATTGCAAAGATAAATCTTTTTTTTTGAATAGACAATTTTTTCGACAAAAAATATGAGACGAATCATTTTGACGATACTTTTAATGGTGGTAGCGACACCTGTGACGCGAGCCGGTTGCGGGGAAAACGACACTTTGTTGTTACGGTTTGACGGTGGGGCCGGATACGGGATTTTCCGCGATATGGGAGCATCGCCGTTGACTTATAAAGGCCTCGAAATCCATCCCGGCATAGGTGTGGAGTGGAGGCAGGCAAACTGGCTGCTCGACGGCTCATTGCATCTGTCAGGAGGAGCCTACGGCATTTTGTTTCGACTACAGAGCCTCAGAGTGTTTGGTGGTCAGGTGGGTGCCGGAGTGGAGTTACTGCACAAAGTCTACAGCCACGGTGGTTTCACCCTATGGGCTGGGGGAGGAGTGAACGACCTGTTCGACCTGCGTTACAACAGTGCGCTGAACAACTCAAATGTGGGAATGTCCAACTGGGTGCGGCTGGATGGTTCGGCGAGAGCGGAATACACATTGGGACGCTGGCGTTTTGACGCTCGTATAGGTCTGGATTTGCTGTCGCTCAACATGCGGCCTGGATTCGCCTATATTGATAATTATGACCACGATATCTCCAATCCGGTGAACGATGCCGGCACTCATTATAGTTGGTATGTTACAGGTGCCCCCGGGGTGTCGACGGCTCTCGGTGTACGCCGTTTGACCAAGCACGGCAACGAGGTGGGGCTTTCTTATGCCTGGCATTATATTACCTCCCGGGTCTCCTCCGACGGCCTCAGTGCTCCCCACCGCTTTAATCAAGCCTCCCATGCATTGATGATTCACCTTCTGGTGCCTTTGAAATAATTGTGCCATTATAACTACAATGATATGAATCAGAATAATTTCAATTATAATAATACAAACAAGTCACTTTGTCTCGCCGGTGCCTCCGGCCGAAAAAAGCTTCACAGTTGTAGCGTGTCAAAGTCTCATCACCGCTGCCCTCGCCTGGTTTTGCTGGCAGCCTTGATGTTCGGCGTGGGCTTGTTTGCCTCGTGCGAGAAAGCTTTCATGTCGCCCGACCTTTCGGCTTCGGCGGTAAACACTTTCGACTATCTTTGGACTAAGGTTGACCAGCAATACTCGATGTTCGATGTCAAGGATGTGGATTGGAATGCTGTGTACGACAGTATCCGCCCCAAGGTGCACAATGGGATGAAGAGCGACAGCCTTTTCAATGTGTGTGCCGGAATGCTTGACCTTCTGCGCGACGGACATGTGAACCTCGTAGGCCCTTATGACGTGAGTCTCTCTTCCGACGTGTACCATGGTTTCTATTCCGAGTCGGGCATCGACCGTAACACCGTCTTCCTCTATTATCTTGGTTCCGGCTACCACGTCTCTGGTGGCATGACTCATAACGCTCTCGCCGACGGCAAGGTGATATACATCTTATACAGCTCGTTCTCCAACGGAGTGTCCGACGCACAGCTGCGGAACTTGCACAAACTCTATCCCGATGCGCAAGGAATGATATTCGATATTCGGGGCAACGGCGGAGGTGCGTTGTCGAACGTATACGAGTTGCTGAAACTCTTCCGCTCACACGGCCAACAGATATACAGCAGCCAGATAAAGAACGGCCCGGGCCACAACGACTTCAGTCCCCTGCAACCCACTTTCGCCCCCAAGGCCGACACCACCACCTGTTTCAACCTCCCCGTCTATGTGCTAACCGACCGCGGTTGTTTCAGTGCTGCCAGCACTTTCGCTATTGCCACACAGGCCTACGACCACGTCCACCTTCTGGGCGACACCACCGGCGGCGGCATGGGGCTGCCCGCTATGGGGGTATTGCCCAATGGTTGGAACTATCGGTTCAGCATCACCCGCACGTTGGCTCTTGACGGACACAACTACGAAAACGGTGTTCCTCCCGACATCCCTGTCAAGTTCAACCCCGACTTGGCGTTCCATTCCCACCGCGACAATATCATAGACACCGCCGTCCAATTGATTCTCGGCGACCAGGCATCCCTTTGATTTTGCGTTTATAAACTATTAATAACTCAAAAGAATCTTTTATGAATGATATACTAATCAGGGCAAGTTACCAAAACTACCAAATGTTATACCGCTATTCACAATGCGGGCCTGAGGTGTTCAACTGCGACGTAGACGACGTGAACAACACCCTCGAAGGCAACAAACCGGGCACCGTCATCTATCAGTTCGATGGCGATGACACCAAGCACGAGTTCCCTCCCCGTTGGTACGATATGTATCAGTTGCTCAAAACACGTGGTGAGCATAGAGAGCAGTACTTGCGGCTTCTCTTGGCCGAACACGACGGCACCGCCACCCCCCAGCAGCTCCAATCGCTGGCTACCCACCGCACCATGCTTAAAAAAAAGATAGATGAATACGTGGCCACCCATCAGCTGATTGAGAACGATGAGCTTATCACTGCTCTTACCGAAAGGCAGTTCACCGACTCGGAGATTAGTTATAAGGGACGGATGCTTGTCGAACTGACCCGTAACTGCTATCCTGTGCCCGACTTTGTGATTCTCACCTCCCAGTGGTTCCAGCACCCCGAACACTTTGTGCAGGGATTGTGTCAGGCCATCCAGAATCTTGAGGTGATGACTGGCTACATTCTCGGCGACTCCCATCATCCTCTGGTGTTTGCCATCCGTTGCGCTATGCCGCAGTACATCCCCGGACTTATGCCCACATTGCTCAATGTGGGTGTTACCCGTGAGGCCTACCAGGCGCTCTGCCGTGCCTACGACACCAGTATGGGCAATCGTGTATACCTCTCCACCCTCCACACTCTTTGCGAGATGCTGGGCGTGGAACGCAAATATCAAACCTCCGATATCGCCCTCAGCACCCAGCAACAAATGCAGCGTATTGCCCAGCTCGAGCAGGAAATATGCAGTACCGATAACGGCGAGCTGCTTCTCACCAATGCCTTCTATCAAGTAACCAAGCTGGTGGAATACGTGCAGGGATTCTATACCAAGAACCAGGATCTCATTCTCACCTTCATGCAAGGCAAACAGGCTTTCCCCTCGCTTATCCTCCAACGCATGGTGTGGACCATCGGCAACGACGATTCTTACCCCGGCGTACTCTACAGCCGCAACAGCCGCACCGGCAAGGGCACTCAAATTGAGAGCTATCGCAACATTTTCGGCGAGGAAATCATGACCGGCGACCTCGTCCCCATGGATTGCAGCTACACCAACCGCGACACCATCAAAACCAGCTACCCCGCCGTTTACCATTTCCACCCCCTTCTTGTTAAATTGGAGGAACGCTACAAATCGCCTGTCACCATCGAGTTTGCCGTCGAAACCCGCCCCCGTCAGCTGAGCCTCTTCGCTGTGCTGCAGCTCAATATGTCCGAGCTCACCGGCCGTGCGGCGTTGGTGTCGGCCATCGACCTCTTGCGCGAGGGCCGTATTTCTAAAGCCAATGTGATGGATATTATCAAACCTTACCATCTGCGCCAGATTGTTTCGGCCTCCATAAACGACTCGTCCATGAACCGCCTCGAACTCTTCGGGCGCGGCATCAGCGTCCTGCCCCGCACTGCCATCACCGCCGTGCTCTGTTTCAGCGCCACCACCGCCAGCCAGATGGCACAGAAAGGCCAGCAGGTGTGTCTGTGCCAAGAGCGTTTCGTGCCCGAGGACACCATCACCCTCAACGAGGTGCATGCCATCCTCAGCATGACCCCGGCGGCCATCCATGTGGTCACCTGCTGCCGTGGCTACGGCATCCCCGCCCTGCTCGACCTCTCGGCCTACGGCATCAAGATGGTCGAGGACGGCGATTCCTACAAGCTGGTCAATCCCGAAGGCCTCGAGTTGCACGAGTACGACAATATCACCATCTCCAGCAAGCAGCAAACCCTTTTCAAAGGCATGGCCGATTTCAAACCTGCCCGCTTCACCAAATACCTGCATGGCGCACCCGTTCAACTCAGCGACGAGGAACGTGTGTTTTTCAACGATATGAAGAGCGCCTACGAGGTGTATCAGGAAATAGTTACCAGCGAACAGGCTTCGGTAATCGACGACCTCGACAAGCTGGCACGCCTCATCCGCCTCGAGTTGCAGGACAAACCCGACACGGCCAAGGGTATTGTCAACAACTGGTACAATGACCATTCCGACCTCTACATTCAGCAGGTGCTGCAAAGCAAGATGGGTTCCCACCAAGACCAGTCGCGTGTGTTCAACCTACTCAGCAACAGCCGTGTGGTGCATTTCTTCCAAAAGGTCAGCCAAATCTGTATCGAGCAGCGTATCTCCGGACTTAAAGCCGGCTCGTTCATGATTGGACGTTTCGTCTCCAAGCCGCTCCCCACCAGTGTGTGGAACAAACTGAGCGGCCGTTGCGTGGCATTCCTCCTCAACGAGTATGTGCTTTACGAAAAATACATACAAGTGCTGCAGGAAGTGGGCGAAATCCGTTTGGCCCGTGCCCATAGCCGCATCGAGACCGAGGGTATTGACAATATGTCTATCAACAATTTCGACCTCAGCATTTTTGTGCCTCTCATCTGCTCCACCCACGATTGGTCCCAGATACGTCAGGAGCTGACCCAGATAGAGCATCAGGACAACACCTTTGTCCTGCTCGATAAACTGTCGCAGCCGCTCGACAAAATCTACGATATGTCCAAACCCTGGGTGGCCGCCGAGGTAAAAAAGTGGATGATGCCATGAAAGTACATTCCGCCACCAAAGCGCTTATCGGCCTGCTTGTCCTGATGTCCCTTGGGGCGTCGGGACAGCTTGCCGCACAAGCCCTCCCCTCCGACTCCGCACAGGTCTTGTCCGCCGACTCTGCTGTCAACCGGAATTTAGACTACAGAGTGCTGAAAACCATTCAGCTGCACCGCACCTCGTTTGGCAATGGCTTTTGGGTTCCGGTCAGCAACACCTTCGTCCTTTCCGTACTTCCGGCACCGGTCATGCTGGTGGGCGGCCTTTCCGCCTCCGGCACCACCTCCGCGGGCATTCCCCGTTCCACGGCTTGGCAATACGATGCCGCCCAAGCCGGTGCCACTCTGCTGCTCAATGCCGCTGTCACTATGGGTCTCAAATCGTTGGTGGGCCGACCCCGGCCTTATGTCACCTATCAGGGCGACCTTGTGTGCCTGCAGAAAGTGGCCAGCTCCTCATTCCCGTCGGGGCATACTTCTTTCGCATTCTCCACGGCTACCATGCTCTCCCTGCTCTATCCGCGATGGTATGTGGTGGTCCCCTCCTACCTCTGGGCCGCTGCCGTGGGGTTCAGCCGCATGTATATCGGTGCCCACTATCCCTCCGACGTGCTTGCCGGAGCCCTCATTGGCACCGCCAGTGCTGTTGCCGTGCATCTGCTGCGCCAACGCCTTGCTCGGTCCAACCCCAACCTCACCCCCGCCAACGCAGTCCTTGTCCCCGTCACCCTGACGTTCTAAAAGCTTGGAATGTTTTTTATTTTACTTGTAAAAGAAAATCTGATAGGTCAGAATCAGGATGGAACTTGTCCATGTCGACTGGTTTTGTTATCCCAGGCACGTTACCAGTCTGGCTAAATTGCCATATGTTATAGTGTCCTTTGCCAGTAATAATAGGCGGCGTATTCCCATATCGACCTATCATCAAATTATAATCGTTAAAATCAGGGGCGCAGTAAGTATTATATGATTTGTTTGTGCCATATATCATGGGATACTTGCCATATTTCTGCTTTATTAAATTACAAAATAACAGGATGCTGTCTTTAGCGATTTTTTCTTCGACGTCAACCATTGGAATCAAGTCCTGCAGATTTTTTTCCACGTGAGATGAGAAGTTTACAAACTGGTCTTTAATAAAACTACTATTCCTTAAATAGTGATATGAGCCTACTTTAAGTCCATTTTTTCTTGTTCCTTTTATGTTTTTCTTGTATGATTTGTCAACATGTGTTGCTCCTTCGGTAGCCTTGATGTATACAAACTTGATATTGGGATCAGATGCAACTTTCTCCCATACAATATTCCCTTGATGATTGGAAACATCAATACCATTATATGTTGCATTGTGATTTGTCTTTTTGTTGTTTTCTGTTATTTGTATATCAGTTTGTTTTACATCCTCTTTTGTCTTGGAATTAATGATATAATATGTAGTAGATGCTCCCATAATAATACCCAGTAGGAAGATTCCTAAACTCCGTAACAATCTATTAGAGGTATTCATTTTTTTTACATGTTTATTTATTCGGGATTTATTAGTCCACGAAGGTGTCTCTCCCTGTTATATGTTACTTCCCCAATTGTCTTGACGTTGATGAAAGCTTCAAGCTATGATTATTATTTGACAATTGAGCCTACTTGGCCGGTGAAAAAGGGCATTTTCGGCCGATACACTGATTGTTGATTTGGCTGCGGCTGCACGTCACGTTGGCTTTTTTCATCTCCACTCCCAGATGCTCTTTCACAAAGTCGACAGCGGTGAGAACAGACAGGTAAGAATCCCTTTTGCAGCAACGGGGTCCCCCGTTCAGTGCCACCTGCTCAAGTGCCCGTGCGGTCATGAGGTTGCACAGCCGCCATGAGTCGGTAGAGAGGGGTGTGTTCTTTGTAACCACCGACATGAATATGCCTGTGCTTATGGCCGCCCCGCAGGCCCCCATATATCCGCAGGCTCCACCCGGTACGTTCTTGCCCCGGCTCATCACCTCTGTCAATGCCTCGCCCAGCTCTATATGGCTGCTGTCGGGCAGAGCATTGTTGTAGGCCGTAAGCAGTGCTGCTCCCACCAGCACGTGGTGCTCCGGTCCGTGCATGTGGCAGAACGGCTGCGACATCATTTTTTCCAATATTTCAATCGGGTCGGTGGAGGTTTCGGCCATACACAAGGCTATAATAGAATCCATGCCAGCCATGTGGCACTCGTTGCAAACATAGTGGCCGTTACGGCAACGCGTTTTGCTTGCCTCCTGTTTGTGGCACAATACACACTCCATCAAGGTGTCCTGTTCCAGATATTCAAGCGGTGCTCCGCAAATCAAGCATTCTTCGTTCATCGGGTGTTGGTTTTGTTCGGTTTTTTCATTATTGCATCCCGCCACGGACAATAGCATTGTAGCGGCAATGCAGCAGACTATTATTTTTGAAATCCAAGGGCTTCCGTTTTTCGTTCGCATAAAGGTTCTCAATGATTGTTTACTTGTTTTATTTTCATTCCTTATATAACGCAATCCGGTTTGTTTTATTGTTTTTTTAGTGTCCGATAAACTTGCTGAAAGCACGTAATCTTATTAACCCCACACGAAACGAAGTGCCGTGTGGGGTGGGAACATGTATCCTAATCCTGCGTGCCGGGGGCACGCTACTTTGTTGATATTTATGTTGTAGCGTATCTTCGACACGCATAGGGTGGGCATAATTTCCCCACACTGAACACCTACGGTGTTTAGTGAGGGGTTAATAGGATTGTGTGCCATTGGCACACTCAAGCCTTCGTAAATCAATACAAGACATATAATATTGATATTATATTACTTACTAATGATTTGATTCCTTTTTTCGGACACCAATGATTGTTTTTCCTTTTCGCCTGCACTTCAATCTTACCTTCGTTACTTATTAACATTGTAATCACCCCTTACTAAGCTTCTCTAAACCTCTGGGGTGGAGAAAAAATGATTTGGTAGTGGCGAGGTGGTGGAGGGGGAAGGAAGGGGGATGGATTTTTTTTGCGATAGGGATGCAAGAAATGAGGGAGAAACGATACAAATATATAGATTGTTAATTTAATATTTATACCAGATGGAAAAAAGTAATTGGAACGTAAGGTTCAAGAGGCTGTTTCTGCTGATGGTGTTCGGACTGGTTGCCACGGGGTTGCAGGCACAGGTGAGTGTGACCGTGAACGGCGACCGGACATATACACTGAGCGGGAACAGCGGCATTTATTTCAACAATGACACTATGTGGGTGGGCAACGATGAGTACCCGCTGGAGAGTGTTCAGGTAATAACATTCAGGACGGTGCTGGGCATCAACGAGGTGGTGCAGGAGACCATGAATATTGCGCCCAATCCCGCAAGCGAGAGCTTTGTAGTGAGCGGCGTGGGTCAGGAGCCACAGCGGATGGTGCTGTACAGCACTGCCGGCGTGAAGCTGATGGAGCAGACCGTGAGCGACGGCACCAAGGTGGATATCAGCCATCTTTCCGAAGGGCTGTATGTGATGCGCTGCGGAAACCGGGTGGCTAAAATCGTAAAACAATAGCAAGGAGGCACAACTATGAAGAACATGATGAGAATGGGCTTTGTGCTCCTTATGGTTTTGGCCGGAAGCGTGGCTTCGGCGCAGGAAGAGATACGTGTGATGCGTGCCTATTTTGCCGGCAATGTGGTGTTCCAGACACCTGCCAGCGGACTGGACAGCATCAAGGCCGACGATTTGGGTTATGTCACCGTGCACTACAGCGATGCCACATGGAGCCGCCAGGCCAACCAGATTGACAGCATCACTTTTGCCATGGTTGCCGACGGGGATACCACCATTGTGGCCGACTCGGTGAGTGTGGACACTGCCGGGATGATTAGCATTGTGTGGAGCGGCAACACAGCGAGCATCCGCAATCCGTATCCTTCGGACAGCATTGAAGTGACGGCCACCGGCGGGCATGTGACGGTCAAGTCGCAGGCCACGGGAATGAACAATGTGGTGTATAACCTGAGCGGAGCCTGCGCCGACGGCAGTTTGCTGTTCAGCAAGTTGAGCACTCCTGTGGTGTTGCGGCTGGACGGTGTGAATCTCACCACGGTGGGCGGAGCGTCAATCAATATCGACAAGAATCAGAATGCTTTGATACACATGGTGGCAGGCACGTCGAACAGCTTTACCGACTGCGACAGCAATGTGGACAAGTCGGTGGTGTATGGCAAGGGCAGCCTAACCCTTCAGGGGTCGGGCAGCATCGCGGTTACTTCGCATTTTGCCAACGGCTTGCAGGGCAAGAGGGGTGTGATTGTGAATGGCGGCAATGTTTCGGTTGCGGTGACTGCCGATACCAAGAAGGGTATCAAGAGCGACTACGATTTTGTGATGAACGGTGGCACGGTCAAAGTGACGGCTTCGGGAAGCGTGGCGATTGATACCAGTGCCGACTATGAAACGGGCTACGACTTTTCGTATTGCACCGGTATCAAGAGCGGCGACATAGACGATGGTTCGGTTGGCAACATAATAGTGAACGGCGGCAGCCTGAGTGTGACTTGTCCGGCCAGCAACGCCGGCGGCCGTTGCCTTTCGAGCGACTATAACATCGTTTTTAACGGGGGCAACACGGTGCTCACCACCGCGGGCAGCGGTGCCTGTGTGGGTGGCACGGGAGTGAATGCTGTGGACGGATATGCCTGCACCTGCGTCAGCGCAGACAGCAACATAATAGTGAACGGAGGACATATAGATGCCCGCAGCACCGGACTGGGTGGACGCGGGTTTAAAGCCGACGGCAATATGGTGGTTGGCACCGTGGGGGCCGACGACGAATTGATACATGTCTACATCCAGACATCGGGCAATCCTATCAACCCCGTGAGTAGCGGCCATGGGCCATGGGGCGGGAGCACGGATGACTATTTCAAAGGCCTGCCCAAGTGCATCAAGATAGAGGGTAACCTATATTTCAACAGCGGCCATGTGGGTGCATACTGCTCGCAAACCAGCGGTGACCCCAACGGGGAGGCCATAGAGAGCAAGGACAGCCTGTTTGTGAATGGCGGTGTGATAGAGGCCAACGCATACGACGATGCCCTGAATGCTGCCAACTACTTGGAGATAAACGGCGGCAAGCTGTGGTGCTATTCGCGCGGCAACGATGCCGTGGATTGCAACGGCAACACCAATATCCACGGAGGATTGATTATTGTGAAAGGTAAAGAGGTGGGGCTGGATGCCGCAACCGATGCCGGTGGCCGTTTCTTTATTGACGGCGGCACAATCATCTGCCAGGGCGGCAACATGGGTGCCTGGGATGCACCGAATGTGAACGGATACCAGAAATACCTGCAGATTAACAATGTGGGTACCAACGGGCTGACGGTGAAGAACGCGTCGGGGGATGTGGTACTGATGTATCTGAACACCACTCCTTCAGGCAACGGATTTATAGAGAATTATACTGACCCGGGGGCCAAACCTCCTCCGGGAGGCGGCGGTGGCGGCCAGGGAGGCAGCAACACCATAGTGTTCTGCAGTCCTGACATCACATCGGGTACCTATCAGTATTGGACTTCATCTACCTTTAGTGGCGGTACCAGTTGGCATGGCTATTACATTGGCTCCACGCCCACCACTTCGGGAAGCTCGTCGAGCACCACGGCACGGTAGCTGTGGCGGGGTGCGGCCGAGGGCCGTACCCATAACAAAAAAAGAGCCGGCAGATATTGCGTCTGTCGGCTCTTTTGTATGTGGGTGTATAATAGTCAGAATAGTAAAGGGTGGGAGATGGGTGGGAACGAATTGCCGTGACGGACAACGGGAGGCTTTAGGCCTGATAGTCGTTGGCCAGGGCGGCAACCATGTTTTCGGCACCGGAGAATATTTCGCTGATGCGCGAGGCCACCATGTAGGCCGGGGTGGTATACACGTGGTGGGTGCGGTCGATGCACACCTGGGTGGGGGTGCAGCATTGGGTTTTGGCACCGAGGAGTTCGGCTGTGCGCGATGCGGTGTTGGTGTCGCCGAGGGTGAGAGTGACACCAAAGGGTCCAAGCACCTTGGCCAGCACCATGGGTGCAATGCACATGGCCATGATGGGTTTGGAACTGTGGTAAGTGTCGAGGATGGCTTTCTCGACATCGGGGCGGACCTCCATGCGCGACATATCGAAAGCGTAGGTAGAGAGGTTGCGGGCGGCACCCATACCGCCGGGCAGTGCCAGGGCGTCGAACTGGGCGGGGTTGTATTCGGAGAGGGGTTTGATGTTGCCGCGGGCTATGCGGGCGGATTCGGCGAAGAGGTCACGCTGGGAGCCGTCCTCGTTGCCGGTGAAGTGGTCGACCACGTCGAAGACGCCTTCGGGAGAGAAGCACTGATAGTGCCAATTGCGGCGGTCGATGGCCAGCATGAGCGAGAGGGTTTCCTGAAGCTCGCTGCCGTCGCGGTTGCCGCAGCCTGAGAGGATGATTGCAATGTTCATAAACCTAGGATTAATTCTATTTTGTCAATATCTTTTATGTTTTTGAGACTGTTGTCGGTTGCGACTGCATCGTCGCCCTTGCTCTTTTCGAGCATGTGTTGCTGCACAATGATGAAAGCCTCGTATTGTTGGCAGTAGATGTTTAGATCGGAGACGTGGTTGATAGTTTTGATAGTGAGGTAGAATTTTTCGAGACGGGAATAGGCTTTGCGCATGTTGCGGTAGGGCTGGATGGCCGGGACGAGGGTTTCGTCGAGTTTTTTGTATTGGTCGTTGAGCTGGATGCCGTGGAGGCACTGGTTCTGGATGGCAATGAAGTTGGAGAGGTTGTCGATGAACTGAGTACCGCCGGCGATATCGATGAATGAGGGGGTGAGAACGTAGTTTTTGCGGATGTTCTGGAATCCGTTATAAACGGTCATGTGGGTTACCCAGCCTTTGGTGATGGAGTCTTTGGCCTGGTCGATATAGTTGCGCATGTTGATGATGGAGTCGTATTGGCGTTGGATAACCTCGAAACGGTCCATCTCGAGGGTGAAGCGGTCGGCTTCGGAGAGGGTACGGTAGCGGGGAGTCATGGGGTTGATGTCGCAGATGATGCGGTAGGCCTTGGCGATGTCGGCAAAGCGCATGGGACAGCGTTTGAGGATGGTGTCGCTTTGCTCATTAATGCGAGACAGGCGGTTGTAGTCGCTGACGTAGCGGTCCTGCACTTTGATAAACTCCTCGAGGTCGTTGATGAAGAGTTTGGCATCGGTGAGATTGTTGAAAGCGGGCACGGTGTTGACGCTGTTGGCCACTTCCTGATAGGTGCGGGAGGCTTCTTTGAAATCGGAGTTGAAGAGGCTTGTAATGCGCTTGTTGCTGGCGGTGATGGTTTCGCGGAGGTCGACGACGGTGAGGTAAGACTCCTGTATTTTGATGATGTTTTGGAGTTGGCTGATGTAGCGGTAGTATTCGCTGATAGAGGAGAAGTTGACGGGGATGGATGTTTGTTGGAAAGTGCGCTGATATGAGCGGAGGATGTCGGTGTGGGTATGGCCGCAGCGAATACGGAGGGTGTTGGTGAAGTTGTTGATGCGGACGGTGTAGTTGTTGCTGCCCAGAAGGTCGTTGATAAGGTCGTTCTGGAATTGTTTGAACGACTGGAGCTCGGCGATGTAGATGCTGTCGTTACGTTTCATGGAGAAGTCGTAGCGGTTGTAGATGGCAAGGTAGCAGTAGTAGATGTCTTTGAGTTCCTTCTTGCGGTCTTTGCTTGAGACACCGATGCCGTCGCAGGCGTTGATGATGGTGCGGTGGTACTCGTTGATGGAGTCTTTGAGCACGTTGAGCATGGACATCTGGATGGCTTCGCGCTTGATGTGGTCTTTCTCGATATAGCTGTGGGCGCGTTTCAGCACGAAGTCGGAGGCCGCGGAGATATTGCGGCTATATGTGTTGTAGTCTTCGAGGTAGTGGGTGGCATCAATCCATACGGTGTCGTTGGTGTGACGGTAGTCGTAGAGCAGGACGTTGGCCATGGCGAGAAGGCGGGCGTTGAGGGTGACACAGGAGTCTGTCATGGCGTGGTTGTCGGCAGAGAGGCTGTCGAGATAGCGGACGATGTGGATGGTGTCGTCGAGGAATTGCGGCCGTATGCCGAACGAAGGTGCGAGGTCTTTGACCGACATGGGTATTCTGTCTTGGGCATGGAGCATTGACGAGGCAGGGCTCCAGGACAGAAAGAGTAGTATGAGGATGGGCAGAGAGAAGTGTGTCTTGTTCATGACAGTGGATGAAATGTGTTTTGTTTGATGTATTACTGTGAATGTGTTGATTCTGGATAATTACGGAAGAGTGGATGATAGATGCAAGGGGTGAGGGAAGGGGTTTATTCGCCGTAGGAGCTGCCGTCGAAGCAGTGGGTGCAGAGTTGGCATTTGGGCAGGCCGATGGCCTTGCATACGGTGTCGAGACTGTTGAACTTGAGTGTATCTACACCGATGGTTTTGCGAATGGTCTCCACAAGAGTGGCATACTCCTTGGAGGATTCGTCCATGTAGGCTTCCAAGTTGCGGAATTCGCCGCCTTCGAGTTGGGTGATGACACGGCGGGTGATGAGTTCGAGGTCGTTTTTGGAGGTGGAGAAGTTGAGGTAGTTGCAACCGAAGAGGAGAGGGGGACAGCTGATGCGGATATGGATGCGTTTCACACCGTTGGCATAGAGCATCTTTGTTTGGTCGCGGAGTTGGGTGCCGCGGACGATGCTGTCGTCGCAGAATACCACGCTTTTGCCTTCGAGCATTTTGCGGGAGGGGATGAGTTTCATTTTGGCCACAAGGCTGCGGGAAGCCTGGTTGACGGGCATGAAGCTGCGGGACCATGTGGGGGTGTATTTCAAGATGCCGCGTTTGTAGGGGATGCCCCGTCCGGAGGCGTAGCCCAGAGCCATGCCGACACCAGAGTCGGGGATGCCGGAGACGTAGTCGGCTTCGACATCGTCGATGCGTCCCATGGCCTCGCCAAGGCGGTAGCGTACTTCCTCGGCGTTGATGTCTTCGTATTCCACAGCGGGGAAGCCATAGTAAATCCAGAGGAAGGAGCATATTTGCATTTTGTTGTTGGGCTCGATGAGTTGCTTGATGCCGTCAGAGGAAATCATCACGGCTTCGCCGGGTTTGACGAAATATTCGGTTTGGAAGCCGAGGTTGACATAGCTGTTGCTTTCGGAGGCGACGGCATAGTCGTTGCCCTGACGGCCCACAACGAGGGGGGTGCGGCCGAGGAAGTCGCGGGCGGCGATGATGCCGTTGTCGGTGAGGATGAGGAAGGAGACGCTGCCACGGACGTGTTCAAACACATTGCGGATGCCGTCGGCAAAGGTGTTGCCTTGGGTTATGAGGAGGGCGACAAGCTCGGTGGGATTGGTCTTGCCCATGCTGAGTTCGGTGAATTGCTGGTTTTTGGAGAGACAGATCTGTTCCAACTCTGGAATGTTGTTGATTCGGGACACGGTGCACACTGCAAAACGTCCGAGGTGAGAGTTGCACACGATGGGCTGGGGGTCGGTGTCGCTGATAACGCCAATGCCTTGATTGCCCAGCATTTCGTGGATGTCGGAGTCGAATTTGGTTTTGAATTGGGTGTTCTCAATGTTGTGGATGTTGAGATGAATCACACCGTTGTCGATGGTGCTGAGACCGGCCCGACGGGTTCCGAGATGAGAATGATAATCGGTGCCATAAAAAAGGTCGGAAGCACAGGGTGTGCTTTTTACTACTCCAAAAATTCCGCTCATGATTGAATTAATTGTTTAAGATGATGAATATATATGTTGATATAATAAATTAATTTACAACGTGATGTATGGGGAGAGCCACTCACTAAAAAAAAAACAAATATACAAAGAATATTTTAATCTTCACAAGCGAAATTTTCAACAATTGTTGAATTGTTGATGAGATAGGGAGTTACGGAGCCAGAGAGGGCTGGGTCGTAGGGACGGTGGAGACGGATGTAGTTGTCGGTCCATCCTTGCATGTCGAAACCGCTGTCGGCGGGGTGTTGGGTGTGTTCCCAGAGGACGGAGCGGGTTTGTCCCATCTGACTCTCGATGAACTGGTGGCGTTTGATGTGCGACAGGTTGTTGAGTTCGACACTGCGTGCTTTGCGGACTTCGACTGGGATTTTCTCGTCCATGCGCAGAGCGGCGGTGTTGGGCCGGTCGGAATAGGGGAAGACGTGTAGATAGGAAATGGGGAGGCTGTTGATAAAGGCTTTGCTTTGTTGGAAAGTCATTTCGTCCTCGCCGTTGAAACCGGTAATCACATCGGCGGCGATGCAGGCATGGGGCATCACTTTCTTGATGTATTCTACACGGCTGGCAAAAAGGTGGGTGTCGTAGCGGCGGTGCATCATTTTCAGCACTTTGTCGGAACCGGCTTGGAGGGGGATATGGAAATGGGGAAGGAAGGCGCGCGAGGCGGCGACAAAGTCGATTACTTCTTCGGTAATGAGGTTGGGCTCGATGCTGGAAATGCGGAAGCGGAGAATGCTTTCTATTTTATCGAGCTGACGCAGGAGGTCGACGAATAGTTCCCCGTGTTGTTGACCAAAGGTGCCTGTGTTGACGCCGGTGAGAACCACCTCTTTGGTGCCGGATTGGGCAATGACACGTGCGGCGGCAACGGTTTGGTCGATAGTGGCCGAGCGGCTTCTGCCACGGGCAAAGGGAATTGCGCAGTAGCTGCAGAAGTAGTCGCAGCCGTCTTGTATTTTGAAGAATGTGCGGGTGCGGTCGTCCCCCGACCAACTGAGCTGGAAGCTATGGGGCTCGTCGGTGTTGACACAAACGGGATGGCCCGTGGATGTCGGTTTGGGAGTTTGTGGCGAAGAGGGGGTGGGGAGGAGACCGTGTTCAATCAATATGTCGAGAAGGAGGTGTTTGCGGTCGTTGCCAAGAACAATGTCAACTCCGGGGATTTTCTCAATCTGTGCAGCGTTGACTTGGGCAAAGCAGCCAATCACGGCAATTATGGCATCGGGATTCTGGGAGATGGCTTGACGTATTGCGGTGCGGCATTTTTTTTCGGCGACAGATGTTACGGTGCACGTATTTATTATGTAAATATCGGCTTTTTGGTGGTAGTCGACTATGTTAAAACCTATTCCCTCAAACTGTTTTTGCAAATGACTGGTTTCAGCAAAATTAAGTTTGCAACCTAAGGTATGTGTGGCGAGTCTCATGATTGTTAAATATAGTTAAAGGTAATTATGTGGTTGCTAGAATCGAGATAAAATGTGTAATTTTGCAAACGCATTTGAGAGGGAAAAAGCTCAATCATGGCTTATGTTTCGAATGCTTAGGTTTTGTTTTTACCTAAAAAGGATTTTGTAATAGTGTTTAATGGGAAGCAGGGCGCCGTGAGGCGTCCTGCTATTTTTATGTATGTTCTATTTAAACTCGAACACACCACCTGATTCCTGTGTTTGTTGCTGGAGGCGCAGGCTACGAAGCAGTCCCATGCAGTCTTTGTCGGGATAGACGTTGAAATCGGGTCTGGGGTCAAGACGCAGGATTTCGCGGCCTTCATTGTCGAAGGTTGTGCCGACAATGAGTTTGGTGGCTACCATGATGCGGGCTTCTTTATTGGCCAGCGAGAAACGTTCCTGTCCCACATGGTTGTAAAGGCGTTCGGCCTCTTCCTGGTCGATGAGCTTGGTGCCGTCGGAGAGGTAGACAACTGTTTTTTTCTTTCCGAGGGGTGCCATATAGTTGATGTCGTAGATAGATACAAATCGCTCTTCGGGAACCATGAGACGGACCAAGCGGTCTTTGAGGTCGCCCATGCGCCAGGTCTCGTCCACCACGAGCTGCTCGTTCTCGTAGTATTTGAAATGGCCGTTGCGGTCGCCTTTGGTGTAGTGGCCTTCGCGAACAAGCTGTTGGTCGTCGTTATATTCCACCAGACGTCCTTCGATGCCGCCATGCACATAGGTGGCGGTGATGTAGCCTTTCTTTCCCAGACGCTTCCACCAGCGGCCGTGACGGTGGTTGTCGCTCCAGTTGCTTACTTCGGCGGTGTCGCCATTGGAGGTGAAAGAAACCTGGATGCCGTGTCGGACACCCATCTTATAGGTGGTTATTTTAAGTAGTTTGCCGCTTTTGGCAAAGAACTCCCAGCGTCCATCGCGGTTTTTCTGATTGAAATTGCCACGAGCCAGCAGGTTGCCGCGGTTGTCATATACCTCGTGTTTGCACACTTTGCCGGGGACGGTGTACTCGTTGCGGATGCGGACGGTGCCGTCGGGATAATAATAAGTGAAGGTGCCGGTTTCCAATCCGTCAGTAAAGGTGCCTTCATAGATGGTGGTACCCTGTTTGTCGGTTTTCACCCAGTGACCTTGACGGCGGCCCTCTTTGTCGATTTGGTTCTGCGCCTGACAGGCGAAGCCCATCATCAGAAGCGCGAATGCTATAATTTTGTATTTCATGATGAATAAGTTATTTCGCATGATATATGTTGCACTGCGGAGTGATAAATAATTTGCAAAGATACAATTTTTTTTCAAAACCAACGTTTATTACGCATTATTTTAATGAACAGGACATTTGTTATATTCTTGCTGATGCTTGTGGCATCTTGGTTTCCGGCACTTCGTGCACAGGGGACACTGGAGGGTGTTGTGACATCCCGTGAGGGGGTGGCAATAGAGTTTGCCAATGTGGGTGTGGTTAGTTCTTCTATACCCTACGGGGTGAGTACCGACCGTAAGGGGCACTACCGTCTGGATGTGAAGGAGCGGGATAGTGTCACGGTGCGGGTGAGTTGCACAGGATATGTCCAACAGGAGTTTCGCATCCGGCTGAAAGAAGGGGAGAACCGCAAACTCAATATGGCGCTGGCTCCTTCCACCACCGAGCTGAAAACTGTCTCGATTACAGATGACCGCATCCGGTCCTCGACCTTCACCGAGATAAATATCCAGCGTATAGAAAACAGGGTCGGTCCAAACGATGGGGTAGAGGCTTTGCTCAAAACATTGCCTGATGTCAATTCAAATAATGAGCTTTCGTCGCAATACTCTGTCCGGGGAGGGTCGTTCGACGAGAATCTTGTTTATATCAATGGTGTGGAGATATTCAGACCACAGCTTATTAGAAGTGGACAGCAGGAAGGTCTCAGCATCATCAATCCCGACATGGTGGACCACATATTCTTCTCTCCGGGAGGCTTTGATGTGACTTATGGCGATCGCATGTCGTCGGTTCTCGATATCATTTATAACCGTCCGGTGGAGCGACGCCACAGGCTGTCGCTGTCGTTTCTTGGAGGTTCGGCGTCGGCCCAGGGACGTTTGGGCAACCGTTTCACTTATAGTGTGGGCTTGCGCTATCACAACAACCGCTATCTGTTCCAGAGTTTGAATACCGAAGGCGATTACACCACATCATATACCGATTTGCAAGGCGTGTTCAGTTACCGTTTCAACGATAGTCTGGACCTTTCACTGCTCACATTGTGGACCCGCAATGTGTATGGATTTGTACCCTATTCCAGCACGGTTACCTTCGGCACATTCGACGAGCCTTTGATGCTTCACCTCTATTTTGACGGAATGGAGAAAGACCGCTACGGTACACTGCTGGGGTCGCTCAACCTTTCATACCACCCCGATGATGATTTGCAGCTCAATTGGATTACCTCTCTGCAGCACAACACCGAACAGGAGCTGTACGACATTCAAAGCCAGTATCATCTTTATGAACTTGGAATGGGCGAGAATATAGGCGACACCAACCAGTTCGACCGTGGGGTGGGTACCTTTCTGGAACATGCCCGCAACTATCTTGATATGACCACCTACTCGACCGAAGTCAAGGCTGTGCGCTACGCCCTGCTGGGCTGCTGGCGTTTCGGCATTGGTGGTCAGCTCGACCAGGTGAAAGACCGTATGCGTGAGTGGAAATGGGTGGACAGTGCGGGATACAGCTACCCCACCGACCATCATGTTCCAGGAGTTGACGACACTGTTGTCTACAACCCGGTGCTACAGCTTTATTGCAACGCCAACAACCAGTTGCAAACACTCCGTGGCACCGCCTATGCCCAGCGGGAGGTGAGCCTCTTTACCCGACACGATGATATGGTCAAACTCATTGCCGGATTGAGAGGGCAATACTATGCCATGACTGCCGGCACGCAGCTTCTTGCCGCACAGTTCTTGCTTTCCCCGAGACTCTCGGTGAACTATAAGCCTCATGGCAATACAGATATCCAGTACCGCCTCACGGCTGGCATATATCAACAACCCAACCGCTATCGTGAGATAAGGCTCAATTCGGGTGCTCTTCAGCCCAACGTGCCAGCCCAGTGCTCCTATCAGGCTACGGGGTCAGTGGACTGGAATCTCCGTCTATGGGACATGCCCTTCCGCTTCACAGCCGATATCTATTACAAATACATTACCCACTTGGTGCCCTATACCATCGACAATATGCGTGTCCGCTACAACCCCGACCAGGAGGCTGTAGGTTATGCTGTGGGCACCAGCCTGCGCATCAATGGTGACTTTGTGCCCGGATTGGAGTCGTGGGCCAGCATCTCCCTACTCAAAACGCAAGAGGACATTATCGGCGACAATCTAGGATGGCTTGCACGTCCTACCGACCAGCGTTTCAGCTTCAAGATTTTCCTGCAGGACTATATGCCCACCATCCCTTGGTGGCGTATGAGCCTTAGCCTGTTTTATGGAACCACCACGCCTACTACTTTCCCCTATCAGCAGGACCGCTCAGTCGAACACCGTCTGCCTGCCTATTTCCGTGTGGACTGGGGCAACACTGTACAACTCACCCGTTTCGAGCGTATCCGCAATTCACGATGGGGCAAATTGTTTGACGACATCTCTGTGGGTATCGAGGTGTTCAATCTCTTTAACTATCGCAATGTGGTGTCCTACCTGTGGGTGGCCGACTACACCAACTACTACCACGCTGTCCCCAACTATCTTACGGCTCGTCAGGTCAACCTGAAGCTGAATCTCACTTTCTAACCCCTCGGCCGTAATAATACATAATCAATAATCCAACCTTATGCTCCAACCTCCGTCTCTTCAACACCTTGTGCCAGAAAGTCACCCGCTGCCCAATGGCAATACGCTCTACTCATTTGTTAACCCCAATATCGAGTTGGTCAAGCTTGACATCACTCTCGAAGCGGGCAGTGTATACCAGCAGAAGAAAAGTCTAGCCCATGCAGCCAATCAACTCTTCGGTGAAGCTACGGCCAGGCACACGGCTTCCGAGATAGCCGAGTTTCTCGACTTCCGGGGCATTGTGGTAGAGCGTCTGTCGGATGTATGTGTGTCCAATATCTCGTTTTATTTCCATCGCAAGTATGCTGCCGAGCTCTTTCCCGTCATTCGCGAGATGTTCGACAATCCAGTCATTACCCCGGAGATGTTTGAGGCCTATAAAAGCCACCGCCGTCAGCAAATAGAAATGGGATTCCAGCAAACCAACTTCACCGCACGCAACTTATTCTATGAGTGCCTATACGGATTCGACCATCCGTTGGGCACTTATGCCAAAGCCAGCGACCTCGATTTGCTCACCATCGACGATGTTTCGTCGTTCATCAAAGAGCGTTTCATACTCCCGGCCGCTCATCTCGTGCTCAGCGGACAGGTGGATGACGGGCTGCTCCGGTTGGCCGACGATTATCTTTCTCCATCGGTCCCCATTCAAACCTACGCTCCAGTGGTATTGTCCAATCCTGAGCACCACGGCCCTTTCCAGCCGGCCCATTATTCTCTCCCCGAAGCCGTTCAGTCCACTATCCGCATAGGCCGGGTGCTGCCCATGTCCTGGGACTCGCCCGACTATGCCCGTTTCATGTTGCTCAACACTGTTCTGGGTGGCTATTTCGGCTCAAGGCTTATGAGCAATATCCGTGAGGACAAAGGCTACACCTATGGCATTTACAGCACTACGCAGATTTTCCGCGGAAGCATTGTGTTCTATATTACTGCCGATGTGGCTTCCGAAGCTACCCGTCCGGCGGTGAAAGAGGTTTTTGCCGAAATAGAACGGCTGCAGGCCGAACCCGTCACCGACGAGGAAATGGACCGCGTGCGCAACTATATGATGGGCGACTTTATCCGCAGCATTGATGGCGTGTTCGAGGTATCGGAACGCTATCGCCAGATGGTCGCCACCCACGTCACCGAGCAGCAGGCCACCAATCTTTTGGATGCCATCGCCAACGTGACCCCCAAACAACTGCAAGATATTGCATGCCGCTACCTGACCGACCTTCTCGTCGTTACTGCCGGGGCGTGATTTTATGTTTGTGCAGCGCCGTCGTCTTGGGTTGTCAGTGATACGGCTTGCCGAACCATGTCGGGATGCGAAAGAGGCAGTATGGGAAATGTCTCATACTGCCTCTTTCGGTGCTAGACTAATCGGCAGTTCTATTCCACTATCAGCTTGCTAATGGTTATATTGTTGTCGGATACAACTCTGACGAAGTATACACCCCGCGGGACGTTTGTCAAATCTATAGTCATCGTTCCCGGTGTCATCGTCCAGCAGTTCACGGTACTGCCGTTGAGATTGATGAGTATGATTGTGGAGGGACTTGTTGCCTCAATGGTCACACTTCCGTGTGCCGGATTGGGGAATACCGCAACACCGCCAGTCTCGGCTGTTTGAATACCTATGGTGTGGGTGGTGTCCAGCGTGGTGAACTCTAAGGGCAAACTCCAGTCGCTCTTCTGCCCAGTCCTTCCTTGGGCTGCCACTCGTACAGTGTAGTTTGTCAGTGGCCTCAGGTTGGCAAATGTCACTGTCTGCGTGTAGCTTTCTATTACACTCTGCATATCGTCGCACGACAGTTCTACTGCCCAGCGTGTCTCTGTGCCGCCAGGCTGCCAGGCCACCGTAGCCGACATACTGTCTACTGCTATCAACTCCAACCCTGTGGGTGTGAACAGCGGCAGCAATATGGTATCCACTGTCAGGTCGTCGATGGTCAGCCCTCCGTCGCTCAGGTTTCGTATGGCGATATACTGGCCGTTGCCTGTATAGCTATAAAATTCCACATGCATGGTCTGGTAAGTGTCGGCCACTGTAATGATGCTGTCCATCAAAACAAATGTGGCTGGGTCCAGGGGGTCGGACATCACGCCGATGTCAATGCGGTAGTTGAAGCTGACATGTGAGCCCCACGCTGTGCGGTAGCCGAAATCCAGCACCTTGTCGCTCAGACTGTCCACCGCGGGCAGCACCCAATAGGTCGGTGTGTACCTGCCCGAGGCAACAACCAGTGCATTCATGCCGCTTTGCGCGCTTGCCAGCAATGGGTCGTTCTCCACAATGTGTACAAGTCCCGGCTCCACCACCGTCGTCCCGTCGGCCAACACTTTGTAGTATCGCCAGCAAGGCTCTTCGGCATCCCCTGAGGGGTAATCCTCAAAGTCCAGTGTGTAGGGCATATCGGCATAGGTCAATGGTGCACACATCGTGCGGAATGTGCATGATACCGATGCGGTCAATGTGCTGTCGGCACATAAGGCACTGACATACACCGTGTATTCGGTGGCGGGCATCAAGCCCGAAAGCGTTAAGGTGCTTGTACCCAAATGGGTGATTGTTTGGATGGTGTCGCCACTGGTAAGAACTATCCGATAGATTACTCCCGCAAGGGTGTCGCTTATAACCAGGTTCGCGGTGTCGGCACCTATGTGCATCACGGCTACACCCTGCGGAACGGGGCATTGCTGCACGGCGTGCACCTCAATGTCGTCGATATACCATTCGAAGGCGATGTCGCCCATAGGGATACGCAGTGCAATGCGGGCATCGGTGGGTGCACCGTCAAAGGCAACTGTCTCTGTGCGTGGCACCACATTGTAGCTCACCACATAGTCCGCTGCATTGATGCTGTACAGGGGGTGGAAACTGGCAGTATCGTCGGCTGTCTGAGTGTAGCCCACCTGCAATATATGGTCGGTGGAATTATAGGGATAGCTGGGTGTTCTGGTGAAACTCATTTCCATACTGGCCAGATCGCCTTGAAGTTCGGGAAGCACCACCACATTATTGCGGCTGTACGAGCCAAGCTCCAACTCTAGTCGGTTGTTGGTTGTGCCGTATACGTTGTTTATGGTGCTCAATCCGTTCCCGCAACGGGTCCAGCAGGGCAGTGCGTCGGTCAGTGGCTCTCCGGTCGAGTGGTTGGCTATGCTCACTGCGTCGAAGTTCTCGCTCCAGGGCAGCGGCATGGGGACGCAGATGTCTGTGCGGAACTGCACCATTGTGCTGGCCGTGAGGCTGCTGTCGGCACAGATGGAGCTGACGCCCACGGTGTACAGGCTGTCGTTGGCAAGTCCCCTAAGCGTGCATACACTGCTGAATATTTCCAAGTTGTAGCTGCCTGCATAAACCATATAGTGCGGCACAGCCATCGGCGAGGTGATATGCAGTGTGGCCCGGTCTCCATGTATGTCGGTCACACGGATGCCTGTGGGTTGGGCACAGGTGTCGGCAAACGCCTCGGTCAATGCCTCTACGGTGATGTTGTCGACAAAGGTGTGTGCCGTTTCCGATACGTTCTGCACGCCGAGGAACCGCAAAGCAACACGCCCCGATGTGTGGCCGGGGAAGGTGACGTTGTAGTGCTCCCAGGTCCAGAAGCTGGAGGGAATGCATGTGGACATAGGCATGAATGTCGAGGCATCGGCGGTATCGGCCACTATGCCCACCTCCACCCCCGAGGCCGAGTCGGAGCCGTGGGTGTAGCGCATCACCTCAAGGCCCAGCAGCAGGCTGTCGGGCTGCATGTCGAATTCGGGCAGCACCACCAGCAGCTCCGGTGTATGCAGGCTGTAGCCTGTCAGCGACCGCATCCCCGAGCCGTATCCCACAGCGGTGGCAATGGAATAGTGGTTGGATTGGCTGTTTATTGTTTTCCAACATTCGGGAATGGTGGTCCCGATGTTCTCGAACGATTCGCTCCAAGGCAGCTGCATCGGAGCGCACGCGGTGTGGAATGTTGCTGTGAGGGGCAGATGCTCGGTGTTGTCGGCGCAGTGCTTCCTCACGCTGACGGTATAGTCGGTTGTGGGGTTGAGGGCGGTAAGCGTCAAGGTGGTGCCAGTAAAGGTTGCCGTGCGAGTGGTCCCGCCACCTGTGAGGGTCACAGCGTAGGTGACCCCGGTGGTGTCGTTATCGTGCACCACGATGTCGGCCGAGGTCGCGGTAATATGGGTTACTTCTATTCCCTGCGCCGGGTTGCATGTAGGGCTGCTGTTAACCTCTATGTCGTCAATCTCAATCCAACATCCTGTCACCGTCGGTGCCATACCGGCGCGGAAGGCAATATGCCCAGTGGGGCCGGCATAGTTGGCAAAACTCACCTCCACATTCTGCCACGCACCCGCCGTCATCACCGTATCGAATACCGCCACAGGCGTGAAAGTCAGCGTATCTGTGGGGTCGGTCATCACGCCCACCTGCATGTTGGCCATACAGCGGCTGTTGCGCATCCTGAAGCTGAGGCTCATGCCCGCTATTCCCTGCATTTCGGGCAGTACGGCAAACTGCGGAGTGCTGTTGTCTTGTGGCCAAAAACTGAATACCTTGTTGCCTCCCGTGCCGCTCTCCACGCGCAACATGTTCTCGCGGCTGTAGGCAAGGAGGGTCCAGCACCTTATGCCGTGGAAGTTACTCATGGTGGGATAATCTTCGAAATCCTCCACAAACGGAAGGTCGAACGGCGTGATTACATCGCACAGGGTGGTAAACGTCCGCTGTACGGTGACGCTCCGGCTGACGGAGTCGCACACGGTCCGCATCCTGAAAATATAGTCCGTGGCTTGACTGAGTGTGTTGAAAACTAGTGTATTGTTGGTTGTAAATCCGCTGTCGGTCAATAACCCTTCGGCATACAGCTCCCACTCATACCCCAAGGCACCGCTCACGGTGTCCCAACTCAGAGAAGCGACATACGGTCCCACACTGTCGACCGTTACCACCAACGGGCGGTGACAGTCGCCCACGGCATTGGGCGTGTATACAAACGTGGCCGACGGCAGCCTTTGCGGCGTATAGGAAGTCCAGCTGTTGATTACATGCTGCGCGTTGGCGGTGCGGCAGTTGAACGAGTTGTAGTTTGTTGCGTACGAGCAGAAAATATTTTCGTTGGTGTAGAAGCCCCCGTCCTGCCCCGTGCAGAGGAACGAAAGCAGAAGGTTGCCGCCCATGTAGGGGAAAGCGGTGTCGAGGGTGATGGTCCACAGGCTGTCGCGGATGGCGGCCGAACCAGTCCATACCAGCCGCATGGCATTGCTATGAACCCACGAAAGGGGCTGTGTGGCGCTGTCCGCCACCTCCTCCATGCGCAGCATGAAAGTCTCGTTGAAATCCAACGAGTCGCGTACGGCGTAGAAGGTAATCTGCGTTATCGCTCCCCCCGCCATTTCTCCCACACGCGAGGCGGGGTAGATAAACTCGTTCTCGAAGCCCCAGTCGGCGTAGTTGGCATTGATGGGTACTACATACTGCACAAGGTTCCACGGCAGACACACATCCAGTGTGTCCGCCCATGCGGCGGTCATTACCATCATCAGTAAGGCGGTCAGTGTCAATCTTTTCTTCATTTCAGTCTGTTGTTTTTTAATTGCTCTAGTTTTAATAAGACTGTTTTTTTACAGCCTAGAAGAGGCTGAATATCAATAACACCGTACAAGCAATATACGGTGTCGCGACCGGAAGGGAGCAACATCGTATATTGCGCAGTGCGGTGACAGAATATACTCACTCCTAGCGTCCCGAAGGGACGCGACAATGAGAATATTTTGCAATAATCAGTCATACGTTGTACTATAGCGTCTTTAATATTTTATACAGTTTTCGGCTTTCCTGTGTGCTGTGGCGGCAGCTTTCCTATATAACACACAAACCCTGAAAATGTGACCTGTTTTTAACATACATTAACCTTTTTCTTGCATTCGGCCAAGCGTAATGGGCTGAACAAGTGTTCTTTTCCCCTATGCGGAGTATTGCCGAAAAGGACTTTTCATTTCAGTCACATAGTTATATGAGTAGTACATTTCCAAAGTGCAAAAATACAACTTTCTTTCAAACCGACAAGTTTTTTTCAGAAAGTCTGCCAACTAAACCCCGTCCTCGCCTTCCACCATTAAAGGGGAATTCAATAAATCACCTCGAGGTGGGACTATTAAGGGGACTTCTATAAATCACCCCGTAGGGGTGAGATATGAATAACACCGTACAAGCCGAAGGCGCAGTGCGGTGATTGTCAGTAACTACTGATGCGTCCCGATAGGGACGCGACACTCAGACAATAGAGAACTGCGTCCCGAAGTGAAGAAGTGCCAGTGGCACTTCGATAGCGTCAGCGAAGAAAAAACGACAATGAAAACAAATAAATAGAAACCACCAAGAAAGTCCACCGACAAAACCCCGCCTTCGCCTCCCACCATTCACCCCCGAAAGATACATGCCAATCCACTGTGGCTCCGCTATTTCTTCGATCCATAGTCACTACTTTCACATCACTTCAACGTCATTTCTACACTCTAAAAGTGTCGAAATAGTGTCGATATACCGTTGAAGTAGCGTTGAAATAGCGAACCTTCAGCGAACCCACAGCGAAGGTGCAATTTGTATGTGTTTTCCTGAAATTGCTTGACGGATTTTTGCTGGTTAAACTGATTAGTTTGTCGAGACAAAGGTGCAATTTGTATGTACATGAAAATGTGTGCCGCGCCAAAGTATTTCATTGACATTGGAAGTGGATTCTTGGATATGCTATCCCCGTTTCATGTCATTCTGCCGTTTTTCAAGGTGCTGGATTCCTTACATTTGAAAAGAACTTTATCCCAAAGGCATCGTGTATCAAAAAAAATGTGTATATTTGCAGCCGATTTGGACGCGAGTATGTCTAATCGGTGCAAAAAAGCATTTGTAAAAGGTCACTCTTGAAATTTGCCCAATTTCATCTTGATTGAAAACCGTGATACTGATGCCTTTGCTTATTCGGTATGTTAACGCCCTTGTGCGTCATCATATTTATAGCATGGGATAAAGTTCAAAGGTTTCATTCAATCAGGTCGGGCAAAACCTCAAGAGTTGAAACTGACAACGTTGTCTCCATGCTTTTTTATTGAAGTGCAACCGCCAATCTGGGAGACAGAGCGGCGACAAAAAGGGATAGCGAATGGACTATATCTCGGAGGCTGAACGACTGAAGCTCTACTACAAAGGGCTGAACGAGGCAGGCAGTAGCAAACACATTGCTACAGCCCATCCCGACCTTATGTCCGACAAGGATGAGCCCGACACCGACCCGGCCTTGCTTGAAAACGATGATTTTTATCTTCAATTCATGCTCCCGCTCTACTACAAGTTGGCCTACGTTTACAACAATCGTTTCATCCACGAAGACATTTCGCGCTACAATCCTGCCCCTCAGCGGGTATGGACGGCCAAAGAAATATACGATGCACTTCAGGTCTTTGCGCCATACGCTGTCCCTGAGATTATACGCACCATCGGTTGCTCCTCCACCACAATGACGCTGTTGCAGCAATCCTTCGATGCCCAGGACGAGGATGCCTTTGTCCGCATCATAGATACGTCGGACTGTGACCTTTTGCTTACAAGCTGCATCTGTGAAGATGTCTGGCCCAAGATTGTTTATCACACCGACCCGTCCGACGAAGACATTGCTAATAGTCTGGATTTTGTGGCAAGTATATTCAGGAACGAGGATCACCCCATCCGACGCTCGTCTAAGGAGTTGAGCGAGGCCACTGATTCTTTATTCGAGGATGGCGACGAGGATAGGTATATGCGGAAGTACGATCGGTATAATCAAGACTTGTTCGACTATATGTGCCAATTCTACCGCGACAACTACGACCGTTTCAAGCCCAAGGAGCGCAAGCAGATTGAACCCCTTATCCTGCAAGGTGGCGGCTATATTGACGCAGAGTTCTGCTTGCCAGACGACTATTTCTCATTCCATAACGAGGCGGACGACTCCAAGGAGTACTTTGGACTGCATCCAGAAGTTATCAAGGCGGGAGTCGAGCCGTTTGTGCAGCTGGTGGACTATCTTGCAGAGGCGGGTTATATCGACACATCCGCTGCCACCAAGCAACTCTTTGCCTACCGTTTCTCAGGCCGTATGCGTCCCGAGAAGGTTGAGACTATTGAGTGGCACGGGAAGAACGGCAACTCATACGAGCTCATCTACTTGGTGCGCAACCTGACGGAGCGAGCCAACTACCGCAAGATGCGGAACTTCTTCACCGGCCCCAAGTGGGTCAAAGACCGCGACAGCAGCTATGCCCGCGGCGCCGACTACCACCTCAAGGCTTACCTCCACCAACTCTACCCCACACTGTCCGACCAACTATAATTTGTCTATAATTATCTATAAACTGAAACTGAAATAAAAAAAACTGTAATTTTGCAGAATATTAACTAAAAATAAAAGATATGTGCAAGTACCCTCCAACAGATTATGATGAAGAAACAGATTGTGATGAAGTTTATAATCCCAATAAAGCTTGGGAACAACAAGACTATGAATCCGACGAAGAATACCAAGAACGATTAGATGATTGGAATGATATGGTAGACATACTTAATGATTGATGTTTGACCGTAATGAATTACTTATTATTGTCAATCAATATTGAATTATTTATGAGTACGGATATAACATGTAACAATCTTGTAAACATGAATGATAAATCAAGCAGTGACTTTGAAGTAAACACCAACTTTGGTGAAATTGATTATGATGCAATATCGGATGTGGATATTCCTGATGAGTATTTTGAAGAAGAAAAGAGTAACTCTGAATTATGGCAATCGTTAGATTCCCTGATAAAAGAAATCAATGAACCCGAAGATAAAGGAGAACTATACACATTTGGAGACCATGTTGTGGAAACCATTGTCGATTCGATACTTGGTCCTTTCGGATTGAGTAAGGCAATGTTTGACGAAAATACAAAGGAGAGTATAGGAAGCCCACTCTTGGACAAATTATCTCCTATTTCTGACAAGGATGGAGGTCCCGTTACAACAGGCCACAACGCTGGCAAAGGAATATTTGCAAGAGATGAGGAGAAATATGTTCGAAGTGACTACGATTTCAACGCAAAACAACGTAAAGATATATTAGACAGCAAAAGAGATTCATCTGGTGTCGTACATGGTGGGTATACGGGGAATCCAGTGGACGAAGGAAATATCGACCTCGACCATGAATATCCAGCGTATGCTTATCATAAGTATGCAGGATGGATGCAAACCAAGGAACAACGGAAAGCATTTGGGACAGATCCAAGGAACTTAAACCCACAGGAGTCTTCCTTGAATAGAAGCAAGGGGGCCAAAGAAACCTCGACTTTTGAGGGGAAACCGAACAAAGATAATCCCGACCAGACTAATAAGGAAGCCTATAAAATGGATGACCGACGAGTGAGAGGGTGTGAAAATCGTTCGCGAAAAGCTGTGGAGGAACACGCACCGACTACAAAAGAAAGAATAGAATACCATGCAAAACAAATAGGTATTCAGGGAGCAAAGACGGCATTTTCGGTTGCGACACGTCGAGCATTGGGTGTGGCAATAAAAATGTTAGTAGAAGAGGGGTGGGCTTCTATCAAAGAAGGCATCAGACGAATGAAACAAGGGTTAATAAAAAATGTGAAAGAATTCCTAAGGTTCGTCGTAGAACGTATGGAGAATGTCAAAGAGCGTTTGATAGACACCTTAAAGGAAATGTGCAAGTCGTTTGTTGAAGGCGGGGTAGCTGGATTCGTTTCAGTTTTAATTACCTTTGTAATCAATAGCTTCATCACCACGGCAAAAAGGATTGTTACAGTCATACGTGAGGCAGTGCTTACATTCACACGGGTAATCCGTGCTCTCGCAGAAAAGGGGAAGAGCGTAAAGGATAAGATGTCCAACGCGGGTTATATTTTAATGGACGGACTGAAGGTGCTCATAGCAGGAGTACTAATAGAGGCCACGAAGAAATTCTTGGAGACTACACCTCTTAATCCTCTTGCAGAAACAATGTCGCAGGTATTGGTTAATATCTGTATTGGTCTTGTGGGAATAATGATATTGTACTTTATTATGCAACATAAAGCTAAAATAGAGAAGGATCAACGTCGCTTAGAATTGGAGGAAAAATTGTTTAATGTCAGCGTTTTGGGTAACACTATTGCAATACAAAGCGCATATTCGACAACCTCACAAATCGAAAGAACAATAAAAATATTTGAGAATGCATTCCAGTCTGTAGTCGTAATAGGAAAGGAATGGGAAAGTCTCTATTTAGAAGGCATACAATATGATGAGATGACGGATAATCGGATTGAGGAAATTGTTCAACTGCAAACATCTCAACAAGAAAAGTTATCAAGACTTCGAAATAAAATTAATAATGCAAATTAATATAATCTAGTCGTATGAATAACATAGTACTATCAAGCCTTGTTTCAAATGAAGAGCAAATGCAGATTGCAAAGAAAGAGGCAGAAGATTTCATAAAAAACCAGAAGCTTTTTTTTGATGGACTGAGAGGAGATATTGATTTTAATAGAGCGAAGATAGAGTCTACAGAGGAAGCTATTAATTACTGCGGAACAAACACAATAAATAGCATCAAGGGAAAGATCTTTGGTACAGTTACAGAGTCAGTTTTAAAAGAAGCTCTTACCCAGTTGACAAAAGACCAATTGACTGGAATTTACACTCCCTTGCTTAAGATACTAAACATCACCAATAGTAACATTGAAACTATTTCTAAAATAAACCAAGGTATAATGGCATTACAATTGATAATGGCATACCAAGTAATGGCGAATACTAAGGTTGAAACTGAACGTGCAGCTCGAATATCACAACTAAGCGAAAAGGTAAAGAATGGTAATATTACTTTAGATGAGTTGATAGATCTTGCGTTAGAAACATCTGAGTTACAAGAAAAGAGAGAACTTGAAATAAACAATCATCTTCTTGAACTGTCAAATAGAATAGAAGATTTGAATAATAGGGTTGATGGGCAAGATGCTAATAACAATAAGTTATTTAATGAAATAGACTCAAAATTTACTGGTTTGCACAGCGAACTAACAACAGAAATCCAGGGTGTTCGAGTTGAAATAAATAATTTAAGAGAACAAATTGACTCAAAGATAGACGAGTCAAAAAAAGCCATGCAAAGCAGTATAAATAAGCTACAAAACCAAGAAGAGGCTGAGAGGAAAGAGCTTAAAACCACTCTCCAATCAGAAAATGATAGCAAGCTTCGTGAAATAAGGAATGACATTGTTCTTTTAAATAAAAAATTGAATACCAACAAACGTTTTGCCACCATTATTAGTCTCGTATGTGTTTGTCTTATTGCTTCAATAGTTATGTTAGCATTTAATATTATATAAAAACATCCGATCATCTTCGTTTTCATAAAAATAACACGAATTTAAGATGATTGAGGAGGAATATTTAAAAAAAAGATAACTATATAAAAGTTTATCGGCCTAACATGGAATTGGATGCCACTGGACTTCCACACCCTTTTCATGTATTCATATTAAATATATGTACATGATAATACCTCTTTCGAACACGGCAACAAATAAAAAGAATTAGAAAAAATATGAAAAGAACCTTCTACTTTAGATATGAGCAAGGAACTGAAAATATTCTCACGACAGGGATATATCGATGTTGACAAGCATAGGCTGTTTGATACTTGTTACGAACAGGCTGGTATGTTTGTCAATGGTTTGGCAAACGTAAAAGATGGCAGAAGTGGCAAATGGGGCTACATCAA
>Ga0247611_10000249_pt1 | contig 113733 bp, 85 predicted proteins | sample 177DNAGHGhighgp2_FD_192422 | JGI IMG/M metagenome (GOLD analysis project Ga0247611, IMG submission 192422) | Sheep rumen microbial communities from Palmerston North, Manawatu-Wanganui, New Zealand - 1770 DNA GHGhigh gp2 | ecosystem: Host-associated > Mammals > Digestive system > Stomach >... | reverse complement strand
TGTTGCCTTTGCCGTTGAGCATGCCCTTCATCTTGAGCGAGCCTGCGTTGGCTGGTCTGTCGAGCTCGATGACCGACACCTCCTGTTTGCCGTCGCTGTCTGTGCAGAAGAGGTTGACCAAAGGATAATGCGGCCCATCGGCGCGGAAATGAGGTGTCTGGTTTGTGACACGCATCGTGTCCTCAAACACTGCATCATTTGCAATACCGTTTTTCACGATAAAGAATCCTTGGTGCATGTTGATATAGCGGTCGCCGCCCTGAGCAGCTTCCTCCGAGAAGCCTACACTTTCGTTATCTATAAGATATTCCACAAAGATGTCATCGTCCGCGTTATAAATAAGGTATGACTTGTATCCTATTGTATCGGCATTGGCCCAGAGGTTCTTGTTGGCGTTTGCGAACTTGTTGAAGTCCAGATAGCTCTGATAGGGGTTACCGATGAGGTTGTAGCCTGTGAGATATTCGCCTGTGGCGGTAACAGGGATGGTGATATGTCCTTTGTTGAGTGTGCCTCTGGCCTGCATGAGGTTGTTGTCGAGGTCGGCATTGTCGCCGAGAGCTATCAGGTAGCCCTTGCCGGGGGTGAAGGTCTTCTCGTTGGTGTAGGTTATGCTGGGATGTGTGCCGTTTATCACGTCTTCGTGCCAGTGGTTTGTCGAGGCACGTTTGAGGTTTATCCAGTGGTACTGAGGCTCGTAGAAGCTATAAATGTCGAACTGTTTGCCAGGATTTGCTATTGAGTTGGTGATGCCATCGGGGAAATAGACTGAGTCGTTGCCTTGTTCAAGCGAGTAGTGAGTCCCAAAAGTCATGTCGGATTCGGTGAATTCATCGAACATCGACTGGTCGCCATATACCACGCCTGTCTTGCCTTTCTCTATCGCCGATGAGAACATGTGCCAGTCGCGGTGCATCGCGGCGGTGCCTTTGGAGTTGTCGAAAGTGATGCCGACGTGTGCGATGATGTCGCCAGCGGCGGCTGTCTGCAGGATGGCCACGTTCTCGTCGATGAAGAGCCGTGCCTCTGAGGGGCTGGTGGTCAGCGTGCCATTGCTGTAGACGTAGATGTCGGCGTTGGGGTTGTCGCCGTATTTCTTTATCATGTCGTTGGCCTCGCCGTAATAGAGTCTCTTGTCGTTGCTGATGCCCACCACGGCCATGATGGTGTCGTTGGTTTTGCGTGCGACGAAAGGATATCCTCCGTTTATCACCATCGAGCCTTTGGGACGTATCCATTGACAGTTGGCATTGGCGTTGTCGTTGAGCTTGTCAACAAGAGGTTTGGTCTCTTCGCCCACGGTGACGGTGTTGTTAGTGGTGTAATCGCCGTATTGGTGGGCAGCCGCATTGGTGAACTTGCCAGTGGCAGTGCCAGTGAACGAAATAGGGGCATAAAGGTTATAGCTGACATCCATATTGTAAATTAAATTCGCAATTGTGCCAGCACTCATGTTCTTATGCATATAGCAGTTCTTGGGCCATGCCCAACCGCATATAGTTCCTTGGTAAGATACTGTATTACCAGAAATTGTCACATTGGAAAAACAGTCGCTTATGGTTAGTTTATCGCTGTTTGTAGCCTGGGCAGCTATACCGCCAAGAGCGCCACTATACCCGGAATAATTATCAATAATGGTTGCCGTTGACATTGAAGCCAAAATACTTGAATTGACATTATTAGAGGTATTCATATGTCCTACAATACCGCCAATAAATTTTGATGAAGCTGTAAGCGTATCGGCTGTCTCGCACAACTCAATGTTGGTGCTTGTGGCGTATGCCACGAGGCCTCCCAAATAGCCAGTGCTTTGAGTGTTTGCCAATCTTCCACTCATGACAAATGTATTCTTTATCGTTGCTCCATTGGCATAGCCGAACATACCGGTGTGGGTCATTGAGCCGTTTGTTCCAACCGCGCTATTTTCAACATAGCCCACTTCGGTTGCGTCGGCGATATGGATTCCATCAATGGTGTGGTAGTTGCCGTCGAACACGCCGCTGAAAGGCGTTGTGCTGTTGAGGCCTATAGGCACCCAGACGAACTCTCCCATGTCAACATCGGCTGTCAGCTTGGCCTTGGCTGATGGGTGGGCGGAACTTCCGTTAAAGCCGTTCACGTAGCTGATGAACCAGGCAAGGTCTTCTTCGCAAGTGAGCGGGATGATGTAGTCGGCACCGCCGTCAGTTATTGTCGCGTCGTCAGGGAAGGTTGTGGGACGCGAAGTGACATATTCAGTCCAGAGGTTGGGCAGGGGAGAAGCTCCTATTTCCCACTCACGGTAGGTCTCTCCAGTCACATTGGTGAACATTATCTCCTGCTTGCCGCCTGTGCCATCGTAACCGTCGGTTGTCGGGTTGTTATAGGTATTGAAGGTGGCATCGTAGCTAACAAAGCCACCGTCGGAGGCGTTGTCTGTGCCGCCTGTTACAGCTGAGTTGTCGGTTTTTTTCTGTCGCGCGTGGGCTGTCGCAGTGTGCTCGCTGTCGGTGTTGACGGCGTAGAGGTAGCCCTGCAGCTCGCCGTAGGTTCCACCTTCGCTGATGTTGAGGTTGGCGTTGCTGAACACTATGGTGTTCTTGCAGTCGGTGAGTTGTGTCTTGCCCGATGCTCCGCTCACTGCTGTCACTTCTGTATATACTGGGCTGTCGGCGTAGACATCAGTGCACTGATAGCTGCCCACCTTGGCAATGCTGTCGGCATCGGCCTTGAGGAGGGCGGTGCTGTTGTTGACCACGCGCATTACCTTATGCACTCCATAGACTGAGTTTGTCTTTGTGTCGTCTTCTATCTGTTCTGCACCGTTAAAGGTTACATGTGCGTTGTTGAGGACGAGTGTGTCGGCATGCTGCACGCTGTTGACGGCCCATGAGGTGCTCGATAGCTCTTTGCCTTGGGCGTTGCGTGAACCTATGTTGCTGATATACACGCTGCTGCCGAGTTTGCCGCCTTCGCCGTTGGTGGAGCATCCGTAGATGTTTCCTGTTGTGGCGTCTTTGCTTCCGCCAATGGTGATGGCATCGCTGTAGCCTGTGCCGTCGAGGTAGACCTCCGACACGCCGCTCACCGAGCGGTTGGCGTCAGTGTAGTCCCATGCGCTTGAGCCATAGTTGCTGCCTGCATACACCGAACCTTCGATGGTGATTGCACCAGTGACGGGATTCTCGATGGCGTTCACGTTGGCCTCATGTCCCGGTGCGTTGGCAATGGCGTTGGCACCGATGTTGACATAGCATCCGCCATACATCTTGTTATTGTTGCCCGAGCCATAGACTGAGCCACCGATATGGCCTTTGGAGAAGTTGACGAAAGCAGTAGCGTTTTGTTTTGTGTTCTCTGCCGAAACAGAATAGGTGAATCCTACAACAGGAACACAATCCCTACCAAAGGTTGCCGCTGCTGCATTGCCAACATTTGAATTATTGAAATCATGCGTGTCGAAATAGGTTCCTGAAGCGCAGTTGTTACCGCCATTCATGTACATATACCTGTTATGGTCAGTGTGTATTGTCTTCCATACCAACTTGTTTCCTGTTATTCCAGAAAGATTGGAAGATCCGCTATATGTGTAGGTAGAGGCTTCATTTCCGCCATTTCCTATCACCGTGACGACAACATTGCTAGTTCCGTCGTAAACGAAAGTCTTTCCTTCATCAAAAGGCACCTCCAACAACGATGTCTCCGAATTCACTGTTATCGTTTTTTCAGTGGCCATCCTACTATCTGCCGATACGTTTATTAAATTCGAAGCGTTGCTTGTGTTACTATCGCCATTATAAGCAAAATAATTCTGGTCAGTATGCTGTATATATATAGTTATGGTTCGAGTGAACACTTGATTACCCAACTTGTTATAAAGTGTTTCAAACACTATTGAGGAGATGTTTTTTGGACCACCCATTTCCTCTGAAAGAATAATGAACTGATGCACGAACTTAGCATACGTGGGCCACACTGGCGACTGACCATACACTGCGGCATTTCCCGTCATTGCCGACTCTGTTCCCAACACTTGGTCGTTGGCATTCTTTGAGCCGCCGTAAACGTTGCCTCCTATAGATGCGTTGTCGGATACATTCACTGTTCTGACACCTTTGGTGTAAACGACATCACTATATTCACTGCCGCCGTAGGCTCCGCCATACACATCACCCCCTATGGTACCGCCTTTCACGTTTATGACAGGAGAGCTGTAACTTATGCCTCTCCATCCGCCACCAAAGACGTCACCGTAAACTGTTCCGCCGTTGATGTTTATGGTTGACAGGTCACTTGTGTACTGTCCCACGCTGCTATTGTCGCCGCCCCCATAAATCTCTCCCACTTCACCGCTGTTGAGGGTTACTGTCGTTGAGCCTAACAGTCCTTGTATGTTGCTCCCATGTCCACCACCAAAAATGCCGGAGTACATTCCGCCGTCTATCGTGATGTTTGTCGAGCCGTATATAAAGTCGGCATATTCATCGCCGTGAATGCCTCCATAGGTGAAATCCACATTGGCGTCTCTCAATGCTATGTTAACGTTCGATTTAGGGTTTGACGACTCCCAATTGTAGTTCTTTCCGAGTCCTGCGCCATATCCGCCTCCATAGATACTCTCTACCGTAATTCCGTCGGAAGCAACAATGTTGACATTGCGTACCGAGTGAAGGGTTTTCACATCGTTGTTGGCGATGTTGTTGTCGCCGCCATGAACAATTTCATTCAACACACAGTTTCCACCTAAATAAATATCGACGTCTGTCAAAGCAAGAGCTGAGAGGTGAGTATCGTTGATAAGTGTTGTTGCATTTGATGCACCTGCACCGAAATAAGAACCACCATAGACAAAACCATTCACCGTACCGCCAAGGAATGCGAGGTGACGGGGTTGGGCGGTGATTTCACGTCTTCCCGAACCGTTTTGTGTGAAGTCAACGTTGTCGCCTCCGTAGAAGTCTCCATTCATGATGCCGCCTTTCATGCGGAACTTATAATATAAGTTGCTGCAATCGCGTTTCAAACCATTATTGACATTGTATCCGTCGCCGGTTATTTCCAATGCGCAATAGTCGGCATTGTTGTTGCTGGATTGGCTATATTCAATGTTTTCATCGCGGCCTCCGTAAACAGAAGCATTCATCACGCCGCCTTCCATGACAATGTTACGTCCAGCTTGCAGGAATGAATTTGCTGCGCCAGATGCACGTTTTCGCGGTTGGCAGTTCTGATAGTTTACGCCAAGATTGACAATATCGCTCGATGAAGTACCAAAAGTACCACTCTTTATTGTCACATCAAATTTTGTCGTGTTGGTTGCAAATCGAACATATCTGAAAAGGCTTATATTGCCAGTAATTTGCAGCAATTCGTTAGCAGCATCTACACCTTGTGCCACACGCCAACGGTCAAAATCAGAACCAAGTACAAGGCTGTTCTCCGCATTGGCATTGGCAACATTGATATTTGGATAGTTGTTTGAGTTGCCTAGTGTAATCAAATCTTCCGTTGAATTGTAAAAAGCATCAAAAATTGAGAAAGTGCCGCTTTCAACACGTAGGTTTACTCCCAAACCAAGATTAGCATACGTTTTAGGTATATTATCCCCACTATTGTTGGCGGTTTTCAATCCTATAAAATTAAGACTACCTCCACCTAGCATTTTCACACCACGCCCCACAACGAGTCTGCGATAATAATTGGCTTTGTCGGAAGCTGCATTCTTTTGAATGTATCCAGAACCAGTGAAATTGAAGTATTCCACCTTATAATTGTATATTTCAGAACACGTTAATCCAGTATATGTTCCTCCGCTTACATAGCATCCAGCATCAGAACCGTCAGGATACAACATAGAAACCGTCATAGGATAATCACCTATATTATTTTGCGACACAATAGACATTCCTGTTGTATTGAAAATAGTAAACTGGCGTTCATAATGTGTAGGATCATTGGCATTTGTCGTATTTGTGAACCCCGACACAGTTCCATCAATATTCACCACCGCCTGTTTCCACAAAGCCTTAAACGTGATAGTTGGATTGTCTCCCGTCACTGTCACGCGTAGCTTGCGGTCAGGCCAGACTACATTGTCGAAATCGCCTTCAGAAATGAAGTTGCTGCCATCAGCATACGTCAGCGAGCAGTCGCTATATTCTGCCGCCCAGCCATAGAACCCCAGATATTTGCAGTTAGCACCCGTCTGTGCCGTGATATTTGGACGTACTGGCCTCCTGCTGAAGGGGTTGGGTATGGTCGTGTAAGTGTAATATGTGTCGGTTGCGTTCTCCTTCTCAATGGTCTTGCGGTAGAAGATGGCCTTCACGTTGTTGCCGCCGTCGTTGGCCACAACAGGGCTTATGCCGAGGTCGGTAACTTCCACATTGTCAACCATGTTCATTCCGCAGCCGTAGTACTTCACCACGATGTTCACCGCGCCGTTGCTGTGCACGGGGATGTCGGTGTTGGAGTAGTACTCCCAGCTCAAGTCATCGGCATCGTCCAAGGCGATGAAGGTGCCGGCGGCAGTGCCGTCAATATCGTCGGCCTCGTCGGTAAGGCTGTACTCGGCTGTTCCCCACCAGTCGGTGCGGGTAGGCTCGGGAGTAGAGGTCTCGTAATCACCGTAAAAATAAGAGCAGTACTCGTTTTCCGCGATGCTCATAGGTACTCTTGTGGAGGCGTTGGCCTGCGTGAAGAGGAACACCAGCGAAAGGAGTGCAAACAATTTTATTCTCATAAAAAATCAATTTTTATAACAATATAAAGCTAAAATAATTCAAAATCAGGCAGATATAAGCCTTTTAAAAACGCGCAAAGATAGTAAATCTTTGCTGAAAAGGCGATTTTTTTTCGGGGATTTTTTTGAATAGTAAACTTTGCACCGCGGGAATGTAGGATGCAAGAAAACGGCTGACAGCTGATAGCTGAAAGCCGAAAGCAAAAAAAAACATTACCTTTGCACTCACAAAAAATTGCTTGAAATGGATGTGTCGAACAACATAATCATAAAAGGTGCGAAAGAGAACAACCTCAAGGACATAAGTGTCAGCATACCCAAACACTGCATCACCGTGGTGACAGGCGTGTCGGGTTCGGGCAAGAGCTCGCTGGTGCTGGACACTATAGCGGCCAAGTCGAGGCGCGAGCTGAACGACACCTTTCCTTCGTTCACCCAACAATATCTGCCCAAATACGGCCGTCCGCACGTCGATGAGATTGAGAACCTGCCCATCGCCATCGTGATAGAGCAGCGCAAGCCCGCATCCAATTCACGCTCCACGGTGGGCACCTACACCGACATCTATGCCCTGTTGCGACTGCTGTTCTCGCGCATAGGCCAGCCTTTTGTGGGCTACTCCGACAGTTTCTCGTTCAACCATCCGGCAGGCAGCTGTCCGCGCTGCGCCGGTCTGGGCGAGATACGCGAACTCGACATCCACAAGCTTGTCGATTTCAACAAGTCGCTCAACGACGAGGACACCATACACTACATCGCCTTCGGCAAAGGAGGCTGGCGTTGGATACGCTATGCACACAGCGGCCTCTTCGACCTCGACAAGAAAATAAAAGACTATAGCCCAGAGGAGCTTGACCTCTTCCTCAACTCGCCACAGATAAGACTCAAGAACCCACCATCAAACTGGCCCAAGAGCGCCAAATACGAGGGCTTGATACCGAGAATGTACCGCAGCATTATAAACTCGGAGGAGGGCCTGCTCCATGCCGCCGTGCTCAACCCCATGCTCACCATGGGCACCTGTCCCGACTGCGGTGGAAGCCGGCTCAACGAGAAGATACGCTCGTGCAAGATAAACGGCACCAACATAGCCGAGGTGTGCGCCATGAGCATCGACGAGGCCCTTGACTGGATAAGCGGCATCGACAACCCCATGGCCGCCGATATACGCCATGCCACTTCGGAACGGCTCAAGGCTCTCACTGAGATAGGACTTGGCTACCTCACCCTCGACCGTGCCATAGGCACGCTCTCGGGCGGCGAGGCACAACGCTGCAAGATAGCAAAATACATCAACTCGCCACTCTCCGACGTGCTCTACATACTCGACGAGCCCAGCGTGGGACTGCACAACCACGACATACTGCTCATGCAGAAGTCGGTGCGAAGACTCAAACAGCACGGCAACACCGTCATCCTTGTGGAACACCACAAGGAGATGATAAAGATAGCCGACCACATCATTGACATGGGACCCGGGGCGGGCAACGCAGGCGGGAAGATAGTGTTCCAAGGCAGCTACGACGGACTGCTCAAGAGCGACACCCTCACGGGACGTATGCTCAACGTGAAAGGCGACACTAAAACGACAGCAAGGCAAAAAAGCGGCTCTTTCCACCTCGAAAACATCAAGTTGCACAACATCGACGGGCTCAGCATCGACATGCCTCTTGGCATTTTGTGCGGCATTGCAGGAGTGGCGGGTTCGGGCAAGAGCTCGCTAATGGAGAGTTTCCGCAAGGCATATCCCAAGCCCGAAGAGGTCGTCTATATAAGCCAAAAGAACATCGGCATCAGCCTGCGCTCAACGCCAGCAACCTACCTCGATGCCGCTGACGACATACGCAAACTCTTTGCCAAGACCAACAAGACCAAGGCCGACCTGTTCAGCTTCAACGGCAAAGGAGGATGCCCCGTGTGTCAAGGCAAAGGCGTCATAGTGAACGACATGGCCTTCATGGACTCGATAGAGACCGTTTGCGAGGCCTGCGGTGGACTGCGCTACTCCGACGAAGTGCTATCATATAAGGTGCAAGGCATGAACATCGCCGAGGTCATGGACCTTACGGCAAATAAAGCCTGCGAGCTGTTCCCTAACAGCGCGATAGCAGAAAAACTGGAGCCCCTGCGCAAGGTGGGACTGGGCTACCTGCACCTCAACCAGTCGCTCTCGACACTCTCGGGCGGCGAGCTGCAACGCATAAAACTGGCCTCCTACCTCAACGAGAAAGCCAAGATATTCATCATGGACGAGCCGTCGGACGGACTACACCTGAACGACATAAACCGCATCATGAGCCTTTTCGACAAGATGGTTGACAGCGGAAACAGCATCTTCCTGATAGAACACAACATCGAGATGCTTAAACAATGTGATTACCTCATCGAGATGGGTCCTTCGGGCGGCAAGAAGGGCGGACGTGTCATCTTTGAGGGAACGCCAGGCGAGATACAAAAAGATGAGAAATCCGTCACGGGAAGATATTTTTGACGAGTGACGAGAGAATCCCTGACGATATAGTCATGGTCATTGTCTCAGATTCCTTGTCGTGAAGGTCGGAAGAGAATCTTTGTCATCGGTTTTAAAGGTGACTTGTTTTGTCACACCAGGCTCCAAGTCAAAGTAGTTGTCGGAGAATGAACCGTTCACATCACTCGTTATACACACATCCTTGGCGAAATTCTTCGATTTTACGTAAAGTATATATTTATCGCCTTCTTTGGATGTTTTTATCTCAATGTCAGATTTTGGCAGGTCAAGGTCTTTGGGATAAACCAAATAACAGAATCTTTCTGCTACAGTCTTTTCTTTCTCATACAGTTCCAGCTTTATGTACACCTTGTTTTTCTCGACTTGCGATAGCATTTTGGCCAAACCATCTATTGCGAAAGCTTTGTTCTCGTTAGCCTCAAGCTCCACATCAACATTTTGCTCAAACAGCTTGTTGCCATAAAAGTCGTTTATCGAGACGTTTAATATGCCTTTTGTGTTTTGCAGCTTGTCGGAAGTAATAAATACTTTGCCGCTTTGGTTATCAAGCGAAAGCAAGACAGGCGCATATAGGGTTTTGAGCTTGTATTGCAAGGCTTTAGGCCTGCCATAGTAGTCGATCGACGACCACGAGATGACGGGCCAGGCATCGTTGAGCTGCCAATAAAGAGTGCCCATGTTATATGGTTTGGCCATACGGTGCGACTCGATGGCTGTTTCCATTCCGTAGGCCTGCGAAAGCTGGCTCAGATACACATAATCCTCAAAAGTTTTGGGGCTTGGATAATATTTTTCGATGAAGTCATTCACCTGACGTATTCCTCTCACGTGTTTTTCGTGCGCATTCAGGAAGGTGTTGTCACAAATCTGTTGGTATAGGTTGTCGCCCTTATGCTCAAAAAGGGTATCCAGCGCGCCGTCTGCTGCGTCTTTAAGCGTCTTTATGTCGGGATAGGACTGGTATCCATATTCGCTGTTGAAACGTCCAACTTTCTCGCGGTACATTTCAAACGGCAGTTCACCCCACCACACGCCCCAGTAGTGCACATCGCCTTCTGTTAGGCTCTCAGGCCGTCCCCAACCCTTTGATGGCGAACTTGGCCAGTATGGCCGTGTGCCGTCGAATACATCAACAGTTTGAGGAAGAAGGGATTCAAAGAGTTCGTCATAACCTTCCTTGATGGCCTTGTCGTCCTCATCCGACCAGTTCAACGACTTCTGCCAGCCCCAGTTGTAGTAGCCTTCCGAAATCTCGTTTCCACCGCACCACAGGGCAAGCGAAGGATGCGAAGCCAGGCGTCTTATTTGCTCTTCTGCCTCAATACGGGCATTATCAAGGAAAGCCTCGTTGTAAGGATACATCGTTCCTGCATACATGAAGTCTTCCCACACCAAGATGCCAAGCGAGTCGCAGATGTTGAAGAAGTCATCGGAAGGATAGATGCCGCCGCCCCACACGCGCAGCATGTTGAAATGGGCTTCTTTGGCCTGCTGCAACAATTCCAGTGTCTTGTCCTTGTCGGTCCATGTCTCAATCATCTCCTCGGGGATGTAGTTTGCGCCCTTGGCATACATTGGCTCCCCATTCACCTTGAAATAGAAAGCGCGACCTATGCTGTCGGGTTCGTCAACCATCTCGAATGTGCGGATGCCTGACTTGAAAGATTTTGAATCCAATAGCTTTCCTTCCTTCAACAAGCGCACTTCAAAGTCATAAAGAGGTTGCTCGCCCATCTCGTTTGGCCACCATAACACAGGTCTCTCGACAATCAAGTCTATTATACTGTGTTGTTTTTCTCCACTTGATTTGATGAGAAATCCATCAATCTGTTTGCCGTCAAAAAACACATCAACTTCATAATCAAATCCGTCAGTAGTTTTAAAGGTGTTGAAATCCAAATGCAGAGCAAGCTCAGCTTTGCCTTCATTTGCCGACTTAGTCACTATATATGCATTCTCAAGCCTTGCTTCGTCCCATCCGACCAGCCTCACAGGCTTCCAGATGCCAACGTTCTTGTATTTCGGAGCCCAGTCCCAGCCGTGCTGATATGGAGCTTTGCGCGAGACTGCATATTTCTCGGGCAGGGTGGGGTGGTGGGCTTCATAGAGTGCCATCTGTGTGCTGTCGTAACGCACGAAGTTGACCTCCAAGAGGTTGTCTTTCTCTTTGAGTATGTCGTTCACCCGCCTGCTCCAAATGCGGAACTGGTTGTCGGCAAAAAACAGTTTTTCTCCATTCAAGCTGACTTCCGCGTATGTGTCAAGACCGTCAAAAACCAATTCAACAACATCTTTTTCAAGCAAATTCTTGTCCACATCGAAATGCAAGGTATAGTCCCACAAATGGTCGGAAACCCACAGCAGGTCGTTCTCCACAGTGCCATGATAAGGGTTAGGAATCAAACCATTTTCATAGAGGCTCTGCTGCACCACCGAGGGCACCTCGACCCGCAGACTGATGTCCAAAGTGTCGCCTGTCAATGTCCAGCCAAAGCCAAGGTCTTGTTCGACGACATTTTGATTTTGGGGTTTTTGGCAAGAAAAAGCCAGAAACAAAAAAGCATATAAAAGATAACGTTTTTTCATCATTATTTCAATATCTCAACTAATCATGGGATTCAGAATCTTCTCCATCTCATAGATAATGTCCTTATTTGATTCGGTCCAAATCATCGAGGCACCGGTGTTGTCCGTCTTGTCGGGATAGAGCTGCTCATTAAAGCGCTCAACCCAGTGTCCCAGTGAGGCATGGCAGTTTGTCACCCCTGTCTGGTCGATTATTTTCACCACATTCCCAAGGTTGATGCCTCCCCCGGGCATAATGGTTATCTTGTCGCCATAGCGTTGCTGCATCTCGGCGATCATCGGAATACCTTCTTCGGCAGTGGGTTTTCCGCCCGAGGTGAGAACCTTGTCGAACCCCAGTTCTATGATTTGTTTCATTGCCTTGAAAGGTTCTGCACACGCATCAATGGCGCGGTGGAAGGTGAATTTCATGCCTTCGCCTGCTTCCATCATGGCTTTGAGTGCCTCGACGTCAGGCATACCGTCATTGCTCAAGGCCCCAATCACAACGCCTTCAAACCCCAGCTTCTTGCACAGCATTATGTCGGTCTTCATCTGGTCAATCTCGTCGGCATCGTAGATGTAGTTGCCCGGACGGGGACGAATAAGTACCCTTATAGGTAGGAAAGATATTTCCATTGCCTTGGCAAGGGTTCCGAACGATGGAGTGAGCCCGCCTACCTCAAGTGCTTCGCACAGTTCCACGCACTGGGCGCAGCCGTCCATCGCGTTTTGCAAAGATTTTATGCCGTTGGCGCATATTTCAAGACGTATCATAACAAGTAAAATTTTTGCAAATATAAAAAGGAGATTTTAAATCCAGGATTTGTAGATTCGAAAAAATAAAGAGATTTGCCTGTTTTTATCAAAAAAAACATATCTTTACACGCTGACAATTTTAGAGTTGCAACCATTTTTAAAATAATAGCGTTAACAATCTAAACAATTTATATATGAGAAAAATATTATTTATGCTGATTGCATGTTTCTGTCTTATCAGCGTACAAGCGGCTTATCTGAAAGACATCCCCATGACACTAACCCAGCCCGACGGCAGTGTACTGCAATGCTTCGCATCGGGCGACGAATACTTCAACTACCTTCATGACAGCAACGGCTACACCATTATACAGCACCCTCATACAGGATGGTATGTCTATGCCGAAAAAAAGGACGGCAAACTGATGGCCACCGAGCATGTGGCTGGCATACAAGACCCGGCAAGTCTCGGACTCCATCCATACGCCCTCATCTCACCCGAGGAATGGATGGCAAGGCGTGAGGCCTGGAGGGAACCAGAGATGCCCCGAAAAAACAGGGATTTCATACCCAACCATGGCACAATCAACAACATCTGCATTTTCATCCGCTTCTCTAACGACAGCCCGTTCACCAATTCCTATTCCGACGTTGACAACATGTTCAACGACGTGTCGGATGGCGCAATTTCCTTGAGGTCCTATTTCAGAGAGGCATCCTACGGCGCCATTGAGATTCCCACCACATTCTATCCAGGGCACAACGGCGATAACATCTTGTCTTACCAAGACATCTACCCCCGCAGCTATTTCAAACCATATAACGAGAGTACCAACCCTAACGGCTACCAAACCAGCGATGAAAGACGCGAGCGCGAGTTCTCTATGCTGGAAAGAGCGGTGAATTACATTAACGAGAATTACCCCATCCCAAGCGACATCAACCTCGACTACGACGAAGACGGGCTTGTCGACAACGTGTGCTTCATAATAAGAGGCGGTGTAGGCGCATGGGGCTCTTTGCTGTGGCCACACAAATGGTCGCTACAGGACAGAACAGTGGAAATGAACGGCAAACGGGTATATACCTATAACCTGCAATTGGCCGACGCAACCACCTACTTCAACGCTGCGGTGATGTGCCACGAGATGAATCACTCACTTGGTGCTCCCGACCTCTACCACTATGACTACGGCACCGACCTGAAACCCGTGGGCGTTTGGGACCTTATGGCCAGCACCACCATGCCACCACAACACTGCGGCGCCTACATGAAGATGAAATATGGCCACTGGATCGACTCAATACCTGAAATATCACAGCCAGGAACCTACACCTTGAATCCCATCAATTCACCGACGCCAGAGAATGTGGCTTACAAGATTCCCTCGATGACGTCCAACCAGTTCTATGTGGTGGAGTACAGAAACAACACATCCTTGTACGAGAGCGGGCTTCCAGGTAGCGGACTGCTTATATACCGCATCAACACGACATTTAGCGGAGACGCAGACTATAATCCTGACCAAGGCACATACGACGAGATATATGTCTATCGTCCCGATGGTACACCAGATTTAAACGGAGACCCCAGCCAAGCATTCTTCACCTCCGACGTCGGAAGGTCAGAGTTTGGCAGTACGACCAATCCGCCCCCGTTCTTCACCGACGGCACCGTTGATGACTTCCTTTTGATTCAAAACATAACAAGTGCCGGGAATACCATATCGTTCACCTTGATGAACTACGCCGTTCCCGCCATCGCCAGACCTACATACGGAGGCCAGGTGTTTGGAGCGGGAGCGTACACCGAAAACTCCACATGCACGCTGACGGCAGTGACAGCTCCAGGTTACACCTTCGCCAACTGGACAAAAGACGGAGTGGAAGTCTCCACCGACGAGGAATATACCTTCACAGTAACCGAGAGCGCCCACTATATTGCCAACTTCAACCCACCCACCTGCACCATCAACGCGACAGCCAACCCGACAGATGGAGGAACGGTGACCATGGAAAACCTGATCACCATTGATTTCGAGACAAACGATTTCAGCCAAGGCGTATTCACAAACAACGACACATATCCGTGGACGACAACATCCAGCAAGAACCACACAGAGGGAGGTTCCCTGTGCATGAAGAGCGGAAACAATGGTTTCAACAACTCGGAATCGTCCATCGAGCTGACAATGGTGTGCCCCACCAACGGACAAATCAAATTTGCCTGTTGGGCATCGTGCGAAAGCCCTTCAACCTATTGGGACTACGGCAGCTTCTACATCGACGGCACACTGAAGACAAGATTCCTTGACGTGACCGACTGGCAAGAGAAGACATACGTTGTCTCCGCTGGCACACACACCTTCAAATGGTCATACCACAAGGACGAATATGTCGGTAAAAACGACGATTGCTTCTATGTCGACGACATCCATTTCGTCCCCATTGGGACAGGCAAGGCTGCATACAGCATGGTTGTTGGCACAACATGCCTGCTAAGAGCCACGGCCAACAACGACTATACCTTCACCAACTGGACAGAGAACGGCTCGGTGGTCTCGACCAATCCCATAATCTCGTTCCAAGCGACCAACGACAGGAACCTAGTGGCTAACTTCAGCCCGATGATCTACCACCAAGTCACAGCCACAACCGACCCTGAAGGAAGTGGCATCATCACTGGCGCTGACACCTACACCCAAGGTGAAGAAGTAACCATGTCTGTCACGCCCAACGCCAACTATGTGTTCCTCAACTGGACTGAGAACGGCGAGATCGTCTCCGAAGAGCCTTCATTCACCTTCAACATAACTTCAGACCGCAATTTCGTGGCCCATCTGGAATATTATGACTTCATTGCCGAAAATTCCGACATCCCCGTCTCCATTTATCCCAATCCCGCTTGCCAAACGCTTAGCGTAAAATCTGGTGAGCCCATTGAAATGATTGAGGTGCTTACCCCGACAGGCGCCCTGGTTCTCAGTCAAACAGGAGCCTCGAAGAACCTGGAGTTGAACATTGACGACCTGCCCGCAGGCATATACCTTATCCGTCTCACATCAGGCAAGGAGGTTCTAACACGAACTTTCGTTAAGAATTAATGAAAAGGAGCGCCGTAGCGCTCCTTTTTTATTGCACAAGGGATCTAAAGAATACTTGATTATTCTTTCACAAACTTTTTGCCGTTCCATTTGTACCAATGGACCTCTTCGTATTCATCAGTGTCTCGCACTACGGATATCTCATCTTTATAGAAAAGGCCAAGATATTTGCCGTTGCTCAAAAAATCGGCAGGGAAATAATCGTCTATGCGGGTGAGTTTGCCGTTTTGGTAATTGAAAACCGTCAAGGTATAATCGGGACTGTCGGCAGAATGCCAATAGTCGAGCACAATCCAATATCCGTCCTCGTGTCTGTAACATGCCACTGTTTCGGAGAAGCCTTCGGTTTCGGAGCCTGGATCAAACACTGCCATCCAAGGGTGTTCGTTTTTGACATATTTGCGGTTCTCGGCAATCATATCTTCTGAAGGTATCTCGTCGCCATCCAACGTTCCAAACGGGTCATAGTGTTTCAACAGATTGTCCCAAACCTGCATGGCTACACCTTCGTCGTCATCGTTGTCACCGCTGTCGTCGTAATCTTCAAGATCCGACAGGTCTGGTTCCTCGCGGTTAATGTATTCAAGAGCATCCATGTATTCTTCGTCAGAGGGATATTCTTTTGTGATTTTGCGTTTCAGGTTATCCCACGAGTTGAAGTTTTTGGGATACAGCCATCCTCTGCCCTCAAAGAATATGTGGATAGGGCGTGTTTTGGGGTCTTCGTTACGCACTATACAAGCCTCCTCGTATTCTGCCACGATATAGAAAGCCCCGTCAACCGGCTGATTGTCTTTGATGGAATACATCCAGTAATATCCATCGGGGTTAGCCTCTTCTGAGGAGGTTTCCAAGTCAATTTTGCAAACGGTTTCGTTTTCGCCGTCAGAAATACTTATTTCATCGCCTTTGATGACAATGCGTTTGGCGTTTTTTATAACATCGGGAACCTCGGCATGTTCTATATATTCAATTTCATAAAATTCCAAATTGTCGAACACCAATTCAGGCAATGCACCTTCACCGGTGTATTCTGTTTCGGCGACAGCATCGGATGTGCCCTCGTTCTTGTCACGTGTCTGTGAGCCTCCGCATGATGCCAATACAAGCGCAAGTGCGGTGATGATAAAAAATGATTTTTTCATAATGAAGTGTTTTATTTTTGTTCAATAAATTTTCCGTCGTCGAAGATGTAGATTGTAGTGTATTTTTCCTCTTCGGGGATGTCAAGATCGTCAAGATTCGAGAAGTCTTCGTTGAGTTGCGACTCGTAGCTGCGGTCCTGCGAGATTTCGTTTACTACTATTTTGTATTTGCCGTCCGTGAGCTTGGTGAATGTAACGTCTGTGTCTTGATTGTAGCTGCCGGGAGACTCATAAATGCCAAAAGTAGAATAACTGCCGTCTTCATTTTCGTGTGGAATGGCACGGCCGTAGTAGCTTTCGATGTCGCATAACATCCAATGAAACATTTCTTCGTCTTGCATTCGGCGGTAAATGCCGCTTATAGTCATTTCCTCTGTTGAGTAGGCATTGTCGTTTTCGTCAATTGAGAACAAAAAATCAAGCATATCCCATTCTAGCGGTATCCAGCCGTACTTAATTGTCGGCTGCAGGGGCATGGTTTTGTTTTCAGTTGTTTTGGAGGCTCCTTCGCCATTGGTTCTGATTAGTTTTCTGGTTGAAAAATTGTACGATTCGTCGTAATGCTCTGTCTTGTGTCGGTCTTTCTTGCCTCCTATAAGCACAAATCCGTCATTTTGAAAACGGAACAGGAAAATGTCGCTGCCTTTATCGATATCGTTCTGAACCCTCAAAACTCCATTGTTGTTTACGGTAACTTTTGCATTGTTTCTGAAACGCAGGTCATAATTGCGGAAAAGTTTGTATCCGCCGTCGGCCTTGCCAAAATAAAACGCGCTGCCATTGTCTTCCGTGCATAGAAACAAATCTTTTATGCCGTCCTTGTTGAAATCGCCTTCGGCAGAGATAGTTATCTTTTCGGAGCATAAATCAGATAAAGTTTTGCCCGAAGGCTTGAATGTCTGGGCATTGCTTGTTGCGCCACAAGTCAAAAGCGCTATAGCGGTGATGATTAGAAATGTTTTCTTCATAAATTCACTGTTTTTATTGTCAAACAAAAATCCATACTATAATTGTGTGTTGCAAATATAAAAAAAATCTCAATGACAAAAAAAAAACTATCTTTGCACACATAACAATCGGATTATGAAAACAGACTTCGCGAAAATCAACGAAAAAGAGATATTTGACACGGCAACAGAAAAACTCGACCTTTATGCTCCAATCTGTATAAAGTATGATCAGCCTGACCAGGCAGCTGAATTTTTGAAACCAGGCGGAGAATATGTAAGGTTTGCAGTAAAAGAGTTCATCAAGGAACTACTTGGCGAACTGATAAAACCTGTGGGCGATTGGGCCACCGACAGCAAGTATTACATCGATATGGAGCCGGTATTCAACACCGTCAGCAGCTTGCTACCCAAACATTTTGATGTACAACATGGACTCATCGGTTATATTTTTTCGGAATATGTGAGTGTGACAATAAGCGACATACTTTCACTTCATCTCCTAAGGGGACACCATGCATTCCAAGTCGTCGGAATCAGGGTAGATGGCTTCTGGGACGACGACGAGATGTATTGGATGGGCACTGTGGCCGAAGAAATTGATGACGAGTATCTTGCGCATGCAGCCAATGGCGACGTTGAGCGGTGCTCTGCGTTCTTTTTCCCCGATCAGACCGAAGAGTTCTGCCGTGTTGCGGAATATTTGTACGCTAGCCACGCACGTCACCGCGAAATGGCTGAGACAAAGGCCAAATTGCTGAGAGAGAAATATAACTTAACTTAGAAAAGTCACTCTTCAACGATGCTTTTCAGTATCTCGCTGATATCGGGATAGGTGTCTGAAATAAGTATCGGCCGTCCGTTTTTGTCGGTGAAGCAATGTTCGCTTTGACCCTGGCACACCAGCTTGCCTGTGCGGAGGTTTTTCATCTCATAGCCAATCACAAACCTGACACCGGTGTATTGCAGCATCTTGGTTGTAATCTCAATGATGTCGTTGAAGTAGGAGGGGTACTTGTACTTGCAGTTCACGCTCACTACGGGCGAAATGACGCCTTTCGACTCCATCACATCGTATGGCATTCCTGCTTTGTCAAGCATGTCTACACGTGCTTCCTCCATCCAGCGTACATAGTTGGAATGATGGGCAACTCCCATCTTGTCGGTCTCGTAATAGGCCACTCGGTGCTGGTAAGGTTCTCTTTTCATTAGTTGGAAGTTATCAGTTGTTCAGTTGGAAGTTATCAGTTGTTCAGTTAGAAGTTATCAGTTGTTCAGTTAGAAGTTAAAAGTGTCTCGCGTCTCGTAGTCCCGCGTCTCGTAGTCTTTTATTCAAACAAACTTTCCACAAAGGCGTTGCGGTCGAAGACCTGCAGGTGGTCGATGCCTTCGCCAACACCTATATATTTCACCGGGATTTTGAACTGGTCGGATATGCCTATCACCACTCCGCCTTTGGCTGTGCCGTCAAGTTTGGTGAGAGCGAGGGCGTTCACCTCTGTCGCAGCGGTAAACTGCCTGGCCTGCTCAATGGCGTTTTGTCCCGTCGACGCGTCGAGTACGAGAAGAATTTCATGCGGTGCATCGGGAACGACCTTCTGCATCACGGTTTTTATCTTGGTCAGCTCGCGCATGAGGTTAACCTTATTATGGAGACGTCCTGCAGTGTCGATTATAACCACATCGGCATCTTGTGCAACTGCCGACTTGACGGTGTCGAAAGCCACGGAGGCAGGGTCTGCACCCATGCCTTGCTGCACTATGGGAACACCGACACGCTCAGCCCATATCTGGAGCTGTGTCACGGCGGCAGCACGGAAGGTGTCGGAAGCTCCAAGAATCACCTTCTTGCCGGCTTTCTTGAAGTTGTGCGCCAGCTTGCCTATGGTGGTGGTCTTGCCCACGCCGTTCACACCCACAACAAGGATGACGTATGGCTTCTTGTCGGCAGGTATGTCGAAGGTGGTGCCGTCACCGCTTTGGTTCTCCTGAAGCAACGCGGCAATCTCCTCTTTCAATATGCGGTTGAGCTCGCTTGTGCCGAGGTACTTGTCACGCGCGACCCTTTTCTCTATCCTGTCGATGATCTTCACTGTCGTTTCAACACCGACGTCAGCGGAGATGAGTATCTCCTCGAGATTGTCGAGCACGTCTTCGTCGACCGTCGATTTACCAAGTATCGCCTTCGATATTTTGCCGAATACGCTGGTCTTGGTCTTCTCTAGACCTTTGTCGAGGTCTTCCTTGTTTTCTTTTTTCTTGGTGAAGAATGAGAATAGTCCCATAGCTTTTATTTTAACAATAATAAAAAAGCCTTTCCATCGTCACGAAGGCAATGGAAAAGCGGAATGCAACAATTATGAATGACTTTTTTTATCTCTTTGCGAGGAACTCTTGAACCTTGTCAACAGGAACGATTGTCTCCTCGAAATAGTAAGCACCAGTCTTCTCCGATCTCTTCATGCGGATGACTTTGCTATATTCTTTACCCAAAGTACGCAGGGTAGCAACAACTTTCTTTGCCATAACTTCAAATTATTTAATCTCCTTGTGGAGGGTCATTTTTTTCAATATAGGGTTATATTTCATCAACTCCAGACGGTCGGGAGTGTTCTTTTTGTTCTTTGTGGTATAATAACGTGATGTGCCTGGCATACCACTTGCCTTATGCTCTGTGCATTCCAAAATCACTTGGACACGTGCATCTTTTTGTTTCTTTGCCATTTTCTTCTTCCTTTCAATTTTTGGGACTGCAAAATTACTACATTATTCAATTGCTTGCAAACTTTTTGAATAATTTTTCTTATTTTATTGATATTCAAAGTGTTATTCTGTGGTTTTTATGCAAAACAATGTGAAAAATGGCATCGAAAACACCTTTTTATAGGGTGTTTTCGATGTCTAAAACAGTCCAAATCTTATCCGTTTATGACTTTGTTGACCTGGACAAGTATCTCTTTTTCCAGTTGGACAGCTTCCTGTTCTATCTTCTCGGCTTCGGCAAGAATCTGGCTCTTGAAGGCCTCGTCCTTAAGCGATGAAGCGTTGATTTTCACGTTAAGGTGTGCTCCCATGACGGCTGAGCGAGCGCACAAGGCTCCCACGCCGGCATCGGTGACTGAGTTGGGGTTGCCAATTTCGGCCATTGCCTTAACCACCTCGAAAGCCTTGAAAGCGACCTTCATGGTGCGGAAAGGCACCTCTGTGGCATAGCGTGTGGCGGCTTGTATGGCCTCGCTGCGGGCGGCTTTCTCCTCGTCGGTCTTCTTGGGAAGTCCGAAGGCATCCATTATCTTGTTGAAGGCGTTGGTGTCCTCGTCAACGAGTTGGAGAAGTTCGTCCTTGATGGCTTGGCCTTTAACAGCCCAGTTTGAGAACTCTTCCCAACGTTCGTCCCAACCCGGCTTGTGCGACGACAGGTTAGCGACCATGGTAGCCAGCGATGCGCCGAGAGCGCCCATGTAGGCCGAGATGGAGCCTCCGCCGGGAGCCGGACTCTCGCTTGCTGTCTCGTTGGCAAAGCCTGTGCAGGTCATATCGACGAGTCTCTTCTGGGTGTTGTCCTCAATAAGGTATTCTATCACTTTCTCTTTTGGGTTGAAGGGTTTGAGGTCGTCGAGGCCCATCGACTTGATGGCTATCTTCATTATCTCGTCCTCGCTAATGCCGAGAGAGCGTTGCTGCTTGGCCAGATAGAAACGGCCTGCGTCCATCAGCACCTTCTTGGGTATCAGTCCCACTATCTCGCATCCTGTGACGCGCACGCCACGGGCAGCGGCTTTTGCACACACCTCTTCGAAGCACACATGCACCGGCGACACGTTGATATTGGTGATGTTCATTGACACCTGGGCGATTCCATAGTCCTCGATATACCAACCTATTGCCTTTGTGGCCTTGAGGGTTCCAGGTATCATGATGGGTTTGCCGTTCTCGTCTTTCATGGGCTTGCCTGTCACCTTGCCGCCTTCACGCATCGGGCGACCCTTCTCGCGCACGTCGAAGGCAATGGCGTTGGCACGGCGTGTGGATGTGGTGTTGAGGTTGTAGTTGATGGCGATGAGGAAGTCGCGTGCGCCTACTTGGGTAGCACCAGTCTGGGCCACGTGGTCGTTCCACTCGTTAGGTCCGTAGTCGGGTCTCCACTGCTCTGTGCCGAGGCGTGAGGCGAGCGACTCGTATTCGCCAGTACGGCAGTAAGCCAGATTCTTGCGCTCAGGCAGCTTGGCCGCCGACTCGTAGCAGTAGATAGGTATCTCAAGCTCGTTTCCAATGCGTTCGGCCAGCTTGTGTGCGTATTCAACAACCTCGTCCATAGTGATGTTGGCTACAGGGATGAGGGGGCACACGTCGGTAGCGCCTTGGCGCGGATGTGCACCGTGGTGGTTGCGCATGTCGATGAGCTCGGAGGCTTTCTTCACCACGCGGTAAGCGGCTTCGCAAACGTTTTCGGGCTCGCCGACAAAGGTTATCACTGTGCGGTTGGTGGTCGCTCCTGGGTCAACGTCCAGAAGTTTCACACCTTCAACTTTCTCAATCTCGGCTGTCACCTGATTGATGATGTTCATGTCGCGTCCTTCGCTGATATTAGGGACGCATTCGATTAATTTTTTCATTATATCTATTTTTATTCGTTATCCTGGCTTATATGACGCGAAAGCTCGGCTTCATTTTTTCGGGTGCAAAGGTAGTGATTTTTCCTTATCTGTGCATTCCAATAAAAAATGACATGAAAAATCGACTTGTTCATGTCTTTTTTGAATCTTTATATTAAAGGTGTGTATATGCTGACTGCAAATAATGGTTTATATATGTATCAGCAATTTGTGCCGTTATGGATATATAAAACATTTTTTTCGTAAAAACATATTCTGTTTTACAAAAAATAGGTATATTTGCACATTCGAATGCGGCATTGTGCCGTGACATGTTAATGATGAAGCGTTATGCTTCCTTGTACTTGAGAACCTAGGAAATTTTCAAGCAGAATTATCAAGGATGTGTAGCGGCTTCACGCTATGCGTGGGCTGTTATTGCATTAGATAATTGGGTTTTCCTAGGACCTTCAAGTACGATGTAAGACATACAGCACCACGCTTCTTTTGTTGCAAGTAAAACTCCCTTTTTTTGGTGCTGGAAATAGGAAACAAAAAGTTGTGCCCGACACGAATATAGGGTTTGAGTCATGCGTAAGATTTGTGCTTTTGTATTAAGTTTGGCTATAATCTCTATTTTTTTGCTCTCATGCGAAAATCAGAAAAAAAGGAATTGTTATGGGGAGTATCAGAAGATTTCAGAATGGGATTATTCTCATCCGTTAAGTGCAATTTCAGAAATACAGAGTTATCTTATATATTTTAATAAAGGTACTTGTGGTTATGTTGATGAAGTTGAAAAAATTGAGAAAGAATTCGAAGAAATGAAAGCGTTTCTCGAAAAACAACGCACACTCAAACAATGGTGTAAAGATTCACAGAATGCGCCGTTTTCTAAAAGTGCATATCTTTCAGTAAGGAGCACTTGGGATAGTTGTAAAAAAAAGGCTGATGAAAATTATTTTAGTGCGGCACAAGACAGGATTGATAAAAATTCATTTAGAGATGATTTAAAAGATTATGCGATAGATGTGTGTAAGGAAAGATGGAGCGGAGGCCTTCTGTCTGAGTGGTATGTAACATCATACGAGGAGAATGAATTAGGGCAAGCGTCGAAATTGGATGGTTTATATGGTAAAAAGTGTTCTGGTATTTATACTATTCATATGGAAAAGGGGCTTTTGGGAATAAAAAAGGGTTCTGCAAAAGTTAAAGTTGAAGGAAAACTTGTTTATACAGTTGACGGTAGCTTGTTTTTTAAAAGAATTGGTTTTGAAGTCATCCAAACCAATGGAAAATTGGACTAAATTATTTAAAAAAATCTATATGAAAAAAGTAATTCTATCAGCTATCATTGTCATAGCATGTGTGCTTCAAATAAATGCACAAGACAAAATTTATCTCACCAATGGTGATGAGATAAAAGCAAAGATTGAAGAAATCAGCGAAACGGAAATCAAATATCACCTTTGGGATAACCAGGGCGGTCCAATGCGCTCGGTGGCAAAGACTAACGTGTTTATAATCATTTACAAAAACGGTTACAAAGAGGTTTTCTCTACAATAAAATCTCAATCATCTGATGATAACAACGTCAGCGACCAAAGCAATGCGTCCCTCATAAATAATCCTCTTGGAAACGAGATTGGTAAAGTCCATACTTTTGATGACGGCTCGAAGGGTGTGATTTTCTACTACTCGTCGCCTGACCACGGTTTGGTGGTGTCGCTCGACGAGAATGAATTGAAATGGCAAAATGAAAAAAATGCCAAGAATTGCCAAGACATTTACAACATAGCCAACGAGACGAATCCTTCGGTTGTTGATGTGGTTGTTGGATTGGGATTGAAGAATACCAACAATATGCTTCAGCAGTTGGGCAACTACATGGCACCAGCAGCCACATTCTGTAAAAGTCACGGCGAGAGTTGGTATCTGCCGAGCGCGAGTGAGTTGTATCTGATGCTCGTAATAGCCAACAAGAGCATGGCCGAAAATGGGATACTCTCTCAGATGCTGGTAAAAGCTGGGGGCCAGCCCATAAGCGACGGCTGGTATTGGAGCAGTAGCGAAGAGAATGCAAAAAACGCCCATAACATCAGGTCAACGGGAAACATAGCTACCGATGCCAAAAACAAACAGAACTATGTCCGTGCAGTCAGGGTGTTTTGAAGCTGTCAGAAAAGCGAATATCCCAAACCGTCTTTTTGGGAAAACTGACATACTAACAATTAATTAGAAATGTAAATTGGTAATAACCGTTCTGTTATAATTTATAGTATCACTTAATTATACATATCATGAGAAGAATATTATTATCGGCTATCATTGTTATAGCCTGTGCGATGCAAGTTCAAGCACAAGACGTAATCTATCTCACCAGCGGCGATGAGATAAAGGCAAAGGTCAGCGAAATAAGCGAGACCGAAATCAAGTATCACCTGTGGGACAATCAAGACGGCCCTATTCGTTCCATGACAAGAGGGAGTGTGTTTATGATTATTTACCAAGACGGACAGAAAGAGTTGTTTAACACAGTGCGTGTTGTTGACAATAGCAGTCAGGCACAACAAAGCTACAACGAAACCACCCCTAAAGCCAAATACTCCAGCACTGTAGTAACACCCCAAAAAGGCGATTATGTGGTGACAAAAGCCGCAGACTGGCACGGTGAATATCTGCCAAAAATAGCATACGGCAAAGTTTATGATCCGGTGAAAGACAAAAGGAGAAGAAGGTATTACGGAGATGGAATAGTCTTCCGTGAGAAAGAATTTGTAAAGTTTTTAGAGCTGTATTGCGGACAAGCAAGAGAATATTATAGAAAAGGTAGCGCTTTTGGTATTTCAGCTTGTATAGTTGTGTGGATTGCAATAATTCCAGCCATTCCTCTTATGATTGTATCGGGAAACTATTATGGAAAGGTCCTTCCGACTTATAACTCAAATTGCGCTGGTACGCCTGTCAATGCTATGGGTTCGGTCGGTTATATTGAGTTAATTGAGGCTAACGAGGATACCGACTGCATAAAATAAATCCTAAAACATAACCTGCCTGTTCTTTCGGTTTTGCAACCTTTAGCTCATTGCACGAATGTGCAATAATCCGAAAGCAGTAATACGCCTTCGCAAGATAATGTTGCGGGGCTTTTTTCTTCTGATTCAAGCAAGGTACATCCCTACGGGATGCGGATTATCCTTTTTTTTGTTACCGATATTGCATCCCTATGGGATGCCGAGCGACTTTGTGTAGTAAATCCTGTGGCTGACACTTCACCCTGGAACACTCAACGATGTGATGCCAAGCGACTTTGTATGGTTAATCCCGTGGCTGACACTTCACCCTGAAACATCTGTTCTTACGGTTTTGCAACCTTTAGCTCATTGCACGAATGTGCAATAATCCGAAAGCAATAATATGCCTTCGCAAGATAATGTTGCGGGGCTTTTTTCTTCTGATTCAAGCAAGGTACATCCCTACGGGATGCGGATTATTCCTTTTTTTTGTTACCGATAGTGCATCCCTATGGGATGCCGAGCGACTTTGTGTAGTAAATCCTGTGGCTGACACTTCACCCTGGAACACTCAACGATGTGATGCCAAGCGACTTTGTGTGGTAAATCCCGTGGCTGACACTTCACCCTGGAACACTCAACGATGTGATGCCAAGCGACTTTGTATGGTTAATCCCGTGGCTGACACTTCACCCTGAAACATCTGTTCTTACGGTTTTGCAACCTTTAGCTCATTGCACGAATGTGCAATAATCCGAAAGCAATAATATGCCTTCGCAAGATAATGTTGCGGGGCTTTTTTCTTCTGATTCAAGCAAGGTACATCCCTACGGGATGCGGATTATTCCTTTTTTTTGTTACCGATAGTGCATCCCTATGGGATGCCAAGCGACTTTGTGTGGTAAATCCCGTAGGGATTTTCTATCGGTAACTTACATAACCCGTCTTTTGCATCCCGTAGGGATGTACCAAACTCGTGCTTTGTGACTTGTAAGCAGCAGGTGTAGCTTACTACCTTAAGTTTTGTGACTTATAGGTAAAAAAACAAAAATCACCTTTTTTATTTCCGGTAGGCAACAAAATTTAAACCTTCTTTTTTGACAATAAAATGCCAAAATGTCAGTTTAATAAATATATCTGCGCAAAAGACGTGATTAGCACGGTTTTTGTGGAAATTATTAACTTTGCAAGTTAAAACAAAAAGAATAAACAAATAAAACAGAATAGTTATGGCAATGATGGAGACAGACATACGCGAATTGAACGAGAAGATTCAGCGTGAGAGTCAGTTTATCGATTTAATCAATCTCGAAATGAACAAGGTCATTGTTGGCCAAAAGCACATGACTGAGCGTCTGCTGATAGGCCTGCTGACAAACGGACACATCCTGCTTGAAGGTGTCCCTGGCCTGGCCAAGACATTGGCAATAAAATCTATGGCAAGTGCCATTGACGCTGGTTTCAGCCGTATCCAGTTCACCCCCGACCTGCTGCCCGCCGACCTTATCGGTACACTTATCTACAGCCAGAAGAAAGAAGAGTTTGTGGTGCGCCGTGGCCCGGTGTTCGCCAACTTCGTCCTTGCGGATGAGATTAACCGTTCGCCCGCCAAAGTGCAGAGTGCCTTGCTCGAAGCCATGCAGGAACGCCAGGTGACGATAGGCGAGGAGACCTTCCAACTGCCCGACCCGTTCCTCGTTATGGCAACGCAGAACCCCATTGAGCAGGAAGGCACCTATCCGCTGCCCGAAGCTCAGGTTGACCGTTTCATGCTGAAGGTCGTCATCAACTACCCCAAGAAAGAGGAAGAGAAACTCATTCTGCGCCAAAATATTACAGGCGAGACCCAGAAGGTTAACCCCGTGGTGCGTCCCGAGGACATCATCAAAGCACGCTCCGTGTGCCGTGAGGTCTATCTCGATGCCAAGATTGAGAACTACATCACCGACATAGTCTTCGCTTCGCGCTATCCCGCCGACAACAACCTCAAGAAGATCGCCAACCTTATCAGTTATGGCGGCTCGCCCCGTGCTTCCATCAGCCTTGCCTTGGCAGCCAAAGCCTACGCTTTCATCAAGCGCCGTGGCTATGTTATCCCCGAGGACGTGCGTGCCGTGGCTCACGATGTGCTGCGCCACCGTATCGGCTTGACCTACGAGGCTGAAGTGGAGAATATCACCACCGAGGACATCATCAACGAGATATTGAATGTGGTGGAGGTGCCGTAAGGCGGAATAAAGAATTCAGAATATATAAGTCAGAATATGGAAGGTTGCAGTTGCGACCACCAAAGAATTTAGAAATGGATTCAACAGATATATTCAAAAAGGTTAGGAAAATCGAAATCAAGACGCGTGGGCTGTCGAACCACATCTTCTCGGGTCAGTACCACAGTGCCTTCAAGGGCACGGGTATGACCTTCAGTGAGGTGCGCGAGTACCAGTATGGCGACGACATACGCAACATCGACTGGAACGTGACAGCGCGTTTCAACAAGCCCTTCGTCAAAATCTTCGAGGAAGAGCGTGAGATGACGGTGATGCTCCTTGTTGATGTGTCGGGCTCGAACGATTTCGGCTCGCAGCAGCAGACCAAACGCAGCCTGACGGCAGAATTGGCTGCGGTGTTGGCGTTCTCGGCCATACAGAACAACGACAAGGTGGGCGTGATACTCTTCAGCAGCAAGATAGAGAAGTTCATCCCACCCAAGAAAGGCACAAGCCATATCCTGCGCATCATACGCGAGATTATAGACTACAAACCCGAAGAGCGTGGTACCAATATTGCCGAGCCACTTCAGTTCCTGACGAGTGCCATCAAACGACGCACCACCGCTTTTCTCATTTCCGACTTTATGACACAAGGTGACTTCACCAAGGAGATGCAGATGGCCGCCAGCAAGCACGACCTAGTGGCTTTGCGCATCACCGACCACCGAGAGACAGAGATACCCAAGGTGGGATTGGTGAAGTTCCGTGACCTTGAAACGGGCATCGACCGCTGGATAGACACCAGCAGCAGCACTGTTCGTCAGAGGTTTAAGGAAATAATGCAGCAGCGTGGTGCCGACCTTGACAGGACTTTCATCCTTCACGGCATCGACAACACACTGATATATACCAACGAAGATTATGTGCGTCCATTGATGCAACTTTTCAAAAAAAGAGAGTCGCGACGATGAAGAAGATACTTTTAATAATATTAGCCGTCATCGGGCTGCAAAGCTTCGCCATGGCTCAAGACATAGAAGCCAAGGCAACGATAGCCTCGTCGGATGTGCAGGTCGGCAAGCCTTTCACAGTGGACCTCACCTTGAGAGTGCCATACGGCTATTTTGTCGAATGGAATACTTTTGATGCAGAAGCCTTGTCAGACCAGATTGACATCATAAAGCGTGGCGAGGTGGTTCGCACCGCCGATGCCGACAGTAACGTCATAGTGACCCAGCAGCTCTCGCTTATGACGTTCGACACTGGCTATGTGGAAGTGCCTGAGATACCGCTGACATACGCCCAGTCGGCCGAGACACAGCGCCTGCATGCCTTGACCAATACCCTTATGTTGCATTCCACAACAATAAGTGTTGACCCTTCACAGCCTTACAAGCCGATAGTGCCACCTATGAGCAAGCCCATCAAGTTCAAGGATATATGGCCTTATATCCTGGCTGCCGTGGTTCTGGCGCTCTTGATAGTGGCTGTGGTGCTGCTTGTCAAACGGCACAAGGCCAAGGAACCGAAAGAAGGGGAGGATGAGGAACCTAAGAACCTTATCCCGCCTTACGACAAAGCCATCAACGACCTTGCCGAACTGAAGCAACAAAAGTTGTGGCAGGCAGGCAAGCAAAAGGAATATTATTCCTCGTTGACAGACATTGTCCGTGAATATATCGAGGGACAGTTTGGCGTGAATGCCGTTGAGATGACCACCGATGAGATTCTTGAGGCCATCGAGCCACTGAATTTCGACGGCCGTTTGTTCGAGTCGTTCAAGGACACCATGCAGCTTGCCGATTTTGTCAAGTTCGCCAAATGTCAGCCTACCTCTCTCGAGAACGACATGGCAATGAACAGCATGACCGATTTCGTGAACGAGAGCTATGCGCATTATCAGGATATGCAGCAGAAGAACGTTAACGCCGAAGGCACAGCAAAGGAGGTGAACGATGTGGTGGAGTGACATAGAGTTTGCATCCCCTTATTTCCTGTGGGGACTGCTGATAATACCCATTGCCATTGCGTGGTATGTCTTTAGGCACCGCAATCGCGAGACTTTTGTCAACTTTTCTGATAACGAGGGCTTTTCAACCCTCCCACATTCGTGGAAAGAATATCTGCGCCATATCCTGTTTGCCTTGCAGATGGCTGCCATCGCATTGATGATAGTGGCTTTGGCCCGTCCGCAGAGCGCATCGACCAACTCGAAGTCGAACATTGAGGGTATTGACATCGTCTTGGCTCAGGACGTGTCGAGCAGTATGCTTGCCCGCGACCTCAAGCCCGACCGCTTGGAGGCGTCAAAGAAGATTGCAGCCGAGTTTGTTGAAGGAAGACCAACCGACCGTATGGCTCTTGTGGTCTTCGCTGGCGAGACCTTTACGCAGGTGCCTCTCACCACCGACCATGGCATTATGCTTACAGTGCTTGAGACACTGAAAAGCGGTGTCATCGACGACGGTACCGCTATCGGCGACGGCCTTGCCACGGCAGTGAACCGACTGCGCGACAGCGAGGCAAAGTCAAGGGTAATCATCCTGCTGACCGATGGTATGAACAACCGTGGCTCCATCGACCCGCAGACTGCCGCCGAAATAGCCAAGCTTTATGGCATCAGGGTATATACAATAGGCATAGGCAGTTTCGGCACAGCACCTTATCCCGTGCAAACGCCTTTCGGCACACGCTACGAGAATGTGAAGGTCGAGATTGACGAACGCTTGTTGCAGTCCATTGCCAACAATACTGGTGGAAAATACTATCGTGCCACGACGACGCAGAAACTTAGTGAGATTTATCATGAGATAGACCAACTTGAACGCTCAAAGATAGAGGTGACGGAGTTCCGCCGACTCAATGAGGAGTTTTACCCCTTTGCTAAATGGGCTCTGCTGCTCCTGCTTGCAGAGTTTCTGTTGCGTAAAACTATTTTTAAGTCAATAACAGAATATTGAGATGGAAAACATATTGAGATTTGAACACCCCGAATGGCTCTATGCTCTCATCGTCATCCCGTTGATGATTGCAGTCTATGTCATTGTCAGGGTGCGGCAGAAAAGAAGATTCAAGCAGTTTGCCTCGCAGGAGATGTTTGAGGTGCTGTCGCCGAAGTCGTCGGCACGCCGCTCGGCAATAAAGTTCTCGTTTCTGCTTGTGGCAATAGCTTTTTTGATACTCGCCCTGGCCAACCTGCAAAGCGGCAGCAAGATGGAAGAGGTGAAGCGCGAGGGCATCGACCTTTTCATCGCCGTTGACGTGTCGAACTCGATGAATGCACAAGACATAGTGCCGAGCCGTCTCGACCGTTCCAAGCAGTCGATCAACAAGCTCATTGCCGAACTGAGAGGCGATAGGTTGGGAATAATCGTGTTTGCCGACAAGGCTTTTGTGCAACTTCCAATCACCACCGACTATGCCGCCGCCAAGATGTTTCTCTCGACGGTCAGCACCAACAGCGTTGCTTCGCAGGGAACGGCTATCGCTGAGGCCATCAATGTGGCTATGAAGTCGTTTGCCGACGATGAGCGTAGCAAGGCCATCGTGATTATTTCTGACGGCGAGGACCACGAAAACGACGCTGCCGTCAGTGCGGCGAAGGAAGCGGCAAAGAAAGGAATAAGAGTCTATACCATAGGCATGGGTCTTGCTGAAGGAGCTCCAATACCTGAATACGACCGCTATGGGCACCTCACTGGCTATAGAAAAGACCGCAACGGCACCACTATTATCACACGTCTCGACGAGGTGATGCTGCAAAGCATAGCCAATGCCGGTAATGGTCTTTATGTCCGCGCAAGCAACTCCAACGTGGGCCTTGAGAAGATTTACAATGACATCAGCGACATGGAGAAGACCGAGATAGAGACGAAAGTCTTCACCGACTACGAGGACCAGTTCCAATGGTTCTTGTTGCCAGCCCTGGTGTTCCTTATTTTAAGTATATTGATTTCGCCCGCCAAGACAGAGTTGGAATCGCGTATCAACCTTTTTGAAACGAAACAAGATGGAAAGAATGAATAAGATATTGTTGTTAGTGTGTTTTTTGGCTGCCGCCTTGTGTGTCCAGGCCCAGTCGGAGGATGCGATGATACGGAAAGGCAACAGAAACTACCGCCGTGAAAAGTTTGAGAAGGCCGAGGAATGTTATCGCAAGGCCTTGGAGTTGAAGCCTGTCAGCGTGGAAGCCCAGTTCAACCTGGGTGACGCACTTTACTCGAAAGGGGAGTATGATGCCGCTTCTGCCGCCTTCCAAAAGGTGCTGGAGATGACGGGCGACAAGGAGATAAAGTCGAACGCCGTGTATAACATGGGCAACTGCCTGCTTGCCCAGGACAAGTTTTATGATGCCTTTAATATATATAAGGTGTCGATAAAACTGAACAGCGACAATGCCGATGCTCTTTATAATCTTGAATACTGCCGTGCCAACCTCGTTAAGAGCAATATCTACGTCAATCCCAACATAGAGCATGGCACTGTGAAAGCGTCCGAGGAACAGGCCTTCAACGGACAGAAGGTGACGTTGTCGTCGCAGCCCGAACAAGGCTATGCCTTGTCGCAATACTATGTCGTCCCTGCCGATACCACCCAGGGTGAGGTTAAAGTCAGTGGCGCTACATTCGTGATGCCCAAATGCGATGTCTATGTGACGGCAGAGTTCAAGCAGTTGCACAACATCACCATCGAGAAAAACATTCCTCATGGCGTTGTCAAGGCCGACCGTAGCCAGGCCGCAGAAGGGCAGAGTGTGACGCTGTCGTCGGTGCCCGAGATTGGCTATCTGGCCGAACGCTACAAGGTTTACAGAACAGGCAAGCCGAACGACACAATACAGGTCAACGACACCGTTTTCCAAATGCCCGATTACGATGTCACCGTGACGGCTGTGTTCAGCAAAGGATTGCATATCGTTGTTGACACTACGGTGAATGGAAAGGTGGAGTCGAGCGACAGCATTGCCATGCCAAACCAGAACATAGCTCTGATAGTGACTCCCGATGATGGTTATGAACTTGATGAGGTCATTGTCCAGCACAACAACGACCCCAACCAGCAAACGCCTGTCAACGTGGATAACCTCTTTGTGATGCCTCATAGCTCAGTGACTGTCAAGGCCACCTTCCGCGAGGCAACAGATAAATATGCAATCACTATTGATACCCTCAGCGAAGGGGGTAGGGCAGTGGCCGATGCCGATAGTGCAACGCGCCGCACTACGGTCAAGCTGAATAACATCCCACAACCTGGATATAAGTTCAAGGAGTATGTCATCACGCAGACGGCCGACACCTCCATAAAAGTGCAGGCTTTGGGAAACTTCTTCACCATGCCATCGTATGATGTCACTGTTTCGGCTGTGTTCGAGAAGAACGATGATGGTCAGGACAACCAGCAGCAGAACCAGCAGGACCAACAACAGGACCAGCAGGATCAGCAAAACCAAGACCAGCAGCAGAATCAAGACCAACAGAGCCAACAGCAGGATCAGCAGCAACAGCAGCAGAGTCCGCGCGATATGTCGGAGAATGAGGCTGAACGTATGCTGCAAGCCCTTGAGAATCAAGAGAAACAGACGATAGAAAAAGTCAACGAAGAGAAAGTTCGCACTCAACCTAAGCGAAAAACTGACAAGGATTGGTAAAAATAACTAATTTTGCGCCAACAAAGAAAACGAATGAAGATGAGAGATATAAAGTGTTTTGTATTATTCATGATGCTGCTTTTGCCGGCGATGCTCACCGCGCAGGATGCCACGATTAAGGCTTCTGCCAAGTCGGTGGTCGAAGTGGGCGAGCAGTTTCAGGTCATCTATGACATCAATGCCAGCGTGAAGGACTTCAGAGCCCCTGCATTTCCCAACTTTGACGTTGTGGGAGGTCCTTTCACCTCGTCAAGCACGAGCATCAACATGGTTAATGGATCTGTCAATAAGATTGTCAGCAACAAATACACCTATGTGTTGAAAGCCTACAAGGAAGGCGACTTCACCATTGGTGCTGCGACAGCCAACGCAGATGGAAAGACTATAAGCTCCAACACCTTAAATATAAAGGTGGAGAAAGGATCGGGCAACAGTGCGTCAAATGCATCGCCCTCGACATCGTCGCCAAATACAGCGGTGGGAACATCATCGGGCTCGTCTGAGATTTCGAACAAGGACTTGTTTTTGAGCGTCAATGCATCGAGCAAGACGGTGTATGTGGGTGAACCTATCACTATCACCTATAAGATTCATACCCGTGTACCCGTTTCTTCCGTCTCGGTAAGCAAGATGCCTGCATACGCCGGATTCTGGATGAAAGATATGAGCGACAACAGCGGTGTCTTAAAACAAACACAGGAGGGCGAATATACCGTGGCCGAAATACGAAAGGTGATACTCATACCCCAGAAAGCCGATGGTTTGCCTGTCGAGCCTATGGGAGTGGAGTGTGTGGCACAGGTGCGCCGTCAGAACAGCCGCCAAAGCTATGACCCTTTCGAAGCCTTCTTCAACGACCCGTTTTTTGGAGGAGGATATGTCAACGTGACACGTGACCTGCTCTCTCCATCAATGACGATAAAGGTGTTGCCGACACCTGCGGAAGGCAAACCTGTGGGTTATGCCGGTGCAGTGGGAAACTACACCATGACGACCGAGATCGACAAGACCACCCTCGATGCTAACGATGCCTTCACTATCACTGTGACGCTGAAAGGTAGTGGCAACATCGAATTGGCCGAAATGCCAAAGTTCAGCTTCCCGCCCGACTTCGAAGTCTATGACCCCAAGATAACATCCTCTATACAGGGAGTGAGCGGAACGAAAAAAGCCGAGTATCTTGTCATCCCGCGCCATGCCGGCGACTACAAGGTGCCATCGGCTCAGTTCTCGTTCTTCAATCCGACGAAGAAACAATATGAGACATTAAACACACCCGAATATGACATTCACGTGAACAAAGGCAGCGGTGGTGGTGAGAGTGGGGTTTATACCACAAATCAGGAGAGTCTCAAATATATTGGCAGCGACATTCGTCACATTATGATAGGTGACCCGAAGCTACAGTCCAAGGGAAATCTGTTCTTCGCCTCGTTGCCGTATTTCTTGGTTGTACTGCTTCTGATATTGCTTTTTGTTGTGATCTTGCTTGTCGTCAATGCGCGTCGTAAGGCGATGGGCGACACCATCAGGGTGCGCAACAAGAATGCCACCAAAGTGGCGCGGCAGCGCTTGAAGAACGCCGAACGGCACTTGAAGGCCAACAACCAAAACGAGTTCTATGCTGAGATGTCGCAGGCGCTGTGGGGTTACATCGCCGACAAGTTCGGAATCGACAAGTCAAACCTCTCTGTCGATAAAGTTACAGAGGAGATGCAACAGCATAGCGTTCCCGACGAGGTGATAAGCGATTTTACGCAGACACTGAACATGTGTGAGTTCGCTCGTTTCGCTCCAGGCGACGCGACACAGAAGATGGAACAGCTTTATCAGCATGGTATTGAGGTTATTACTAAAACAGAAAAAACTTTGTAAGATGAGAATACAGAAGTCAGAATACAGAAGTCAGAATATAGGAGTCAGAATACAGAAGAGGGAAGGAATTGCTGTGTTGTTGTCGCTCGTTTTGTTTCTTTTTTTCTCGACGACGCTGATGGCACAGGATGGAAACGGAAAACAACTTTTTGACGATGCCAACACAGCCTACAACAATGGCGATTTCGAGGCCGCCATTGATGGTTATACCAAGATAGAGGACATGGGCCAGGAGTCGGCCATGCTCTTTTTCAACAAAGGCAACGCTTATTACAAGCTCAAGAACTATCCTATGTCGATTCTCTATTATGAGAAAGCTCTGGCTCTTGAACCAAACAATGAGGATATCAAGACCAACCTTCAGATAGCAAACCTGACCAAGGTCGACAAGATTGACCCTTTGCCGCAGCCTATTTTCCAGCGTTGGTGGGAATCTGTCAAAAATTCGCTTGCTCCCAATGCGTGGGCATGGTTGACTGTTGCACTATTGGCCTTGGCTTTGGCTTTCTTGCTAGTATTCTTTTTGTCGCGGGTTCAGGCTTTGCGCAAAACGGGCTTTTTCATGTCGCTTGTGTTTATTGTTGCTTTTGTGCTGTCGGTGGTGTTTGCCGCCTTGTCACGTCACGACAGCCTTACCCATGACGATGCTATTATCATAACACCTTCGGTGACCATGATGAGTGCGCCGGTGAGGTCTGGAGAGGAGCTGCTTGTTTTGCACGAAGGCACAAAAGTGAAGGTTATCGACAAGATTGACGAGTGGAACAAGGTAAGGCTCGCCGACGGCAATATAGGCTGGATAAAAGCAGAAGACATGTCTGAGTTTTAGCCATTGGAGTGGAAAAAAAACGACAAAAATTCCATAAAAATAAAAAAAATGGAAAAAAAGTCTTGTTTTGTCAAGTAATGTATTATATTTGCAAATTAGAAGAGAAAAGTGTTGTTGGAGTTTAATTAACTAGAAATCAGAACATTATAAATTATAGGTATGAAAAAAGGAATTTTACTAGTAGCTTTAATCTCAGCGATGGTTATTGCTTATGCCGATGGTGGACACTATGTTCCCCGTGCAAAAGCTCCCCAGTCGCATGATGAAATGATTGGTGCAATGCGTGCCAACCAGAAAACCGGTCTTATCGATCCAGCTTTGATGATTGCAGCGGCACGTCAAGCACAGTCGTCATCAACACGCGCTGAAGGCGATCTTTATTGGCTTGGTATGGGCCCGAACAACGTCGGAGGACAAACTACAGCAGTCATTTACGACAAAAATTATCCTACAGTAGCCTACATTGGCTCGAAGGGTGGTGGAGTCTATAAGACTTACAACAAAGGTATTACATGGCGCAGCGTCGGCGACACTCCTCTCATGGTGAGCTGCATGGTGCAGGACGATAACGGTGTTATCTATGTCGGTACTGGCGATGGCGGCTATGCCCTTAACTATAATGGCATGGACGGACTTGGCTATTCCAACAGCTTTGTCGGCACTGGTATCTACAAAATTGAGAACGATATCGTGACATTGATTGAAAGCACAAACCCAACTGCTCTCAACCAGGTGGAAGACTGGAGCTTTGTCAATCAACTTGCACTGTATGACAACAAACTTATCGCTGCCACCAACTCAGGTCTGCGTTACTCAGCCGATGGTGGTCAGACTTGGCAATATGTCAAAAAAGACGATGGCTCCAATATGGACATGCGCATCAATGATGTGAAGGTTGGTAGCGATGGCACAATCGTGGCTTCAGCTCATGAGAAGCAAGGCAGCTCCACAATTTCCACTCTCTACATTGGTACTCTCCAATCGATGACGCGTAACGTCGGCACGGATGTGACCCCGACAGGTATTTTCGATATCGCTATTGCTCCATCGGATCCTAACACCATCTATGCCGCTTCAATCGAGACAAATGGTTCACACAGCGGTTTCTTCTATTCAAAGGATAAAGGCGCTAGCTGGGAAAACATTCTCCCTCTTTCAAGCTTTGCCGGCATTTACGAAAACGCCGGAGTAGGCTTCGGACTCAACAACCATGGTATCTGCGTGACACCTGATGACCCCACCCGTTTTTATATCTTGGGATATAACCTTTGGGAGGTGAAGAAAGGTGATAATAATGATGGTATATTCATCGCCAAGCAGCTCACCGATGGCACCTCAAGTCCAATTTATCTTGAGTTGCATGTCGGTCTGCATTGCCTTGCTTTCAACCCTAAAAACTCCAATGAGTTCTATGTCGGTACCGATGGTGGTATATTCAAGCTGACCCGTAAAGTCTATGCCACATACGAGGATATCGTTGTGAACAACTGCAACCGTAACTACACCACTGCTCGCTTCTTCAGCATAGCCTACTCGGCTTACAAACAACGTGTGGTGGGTGGCTCAATCGATCACGGCTCAGTCCTCATTGTTGGCGACCCCAACAACGTCAGCCTTGAGACTGGACAACAAGTCTATCCCAATATGCAGTTTGCCTTCAACTCGAATTATTATGCAGGCTATTGCGCTCTCTCGCTGCTGAATCCTGATGCCCTCTTCGTGACAACAAACGGCAGCCATATCTACCGCTCGCAAACTATGGGTAACGACTTCGATATGTCAAACTTCACCGACAACCTCTCTATCTCGTCTTCGCAGTCGTTGTTCCGTATGCCTTTCGTGATGGAAGAAAAGATTAACGATACAAGAAACAACGATAGCGTGTGGTTTTTCTCGCACAGCACTGCAGTTCCTCAGGGTACAGTGGTGAAATGCCGCAGCAATATTGGCAATTATCCTTTCGACTTTACAATGCCATACGACCTGCCTGAAAACGACTCTATACTTGTTCACGACCCATATAGCGCATTGCTTATTCTCGGTGTTAATGGATATATTTATATGAACAGAACTCCTCTGCACTTCAACAAGCTCTGCGATTGGCCGGTCATAGCAAGGTCTTCAACAGGCTTCACAGGCACTCCTACAACTATCTCGTTGTCGAAAGACCAAGATGTTGTGTTTGTCGGAACCCGTTCAAATGGCTTGTACCGTATCGCTAACCTTAATGATGCCTATGATGAAACAGCCAATATTTCCAACTATTCAGTTGATGAGGAAGGCAACCAGGTGACAGAATACACATTTGACTCGATATTCGTTGTGGTCGACACTGTTTACAGACCCGACACAACTTGGATTACTGTCAATGACACAATATGGGTTTTGGATCCTGTAACACAAGAACCCACCACCGAAATAGACACTATCATCGAGGTGACTGAGATTGATGAAATCACAGAAGTCATTGACCACTTCGTTGAAGAGTTTGACCACATGGAAGAGGTCGCTTACTTTGCTCCTATGACAAAGAAGATCACATTGGTGGATGAAAGTGGTGAGAATATTTCACAATGCATCACCTCTATCGCAATCGACCCTGACAACGCAAACAATGTTGTGGTTACACTTGGAAACTATGGTAACACCACATACGTGATGTATTCGAACAACGCACTTGCCGATGAGCCTACATTCACCGTTAAACAAGGTAACCTGCCTTTGATGCCTGTCTATTCTTCAGTGATAGAGATGACAACAAAGAAGGTTGTGTTAGGTACAGAACACGGCATCTATGTGACAGACGACATCACAGCCGCTTCTCCTAACTGGGTGGCACAACGTAACCCGATGGGCGATGTTCCTGTCATGGAACTGAAGCAGCAGACCATTGACCTTCCCACACAGACATTCATCGAGTTTGGTCATGAGGTTACAGTGGAAGGCACAACCAACCAAGGTGTTATCTATGCTGCCACATACGGACGCGGTCTCTTCCGTTGCGACAACTTCATCCTTAACTCACCCGTTAATGTTGAAGAAGTCGAAGCAGCCGAGGTTAATGTGAATGTTTATCCTAACCCTGCACGCGAGACAGCTAATGTTTCGTTCAACCTTGAACAATCAGCATACGTGACATATCAAGTGTTTGACATCACTGGTAAGATGTTGCAGAATGTTACTGTTGGAAACTGCACAGCTGGCAAGCACGAAGTTGGCCTGAAGCTGAACGGTCTTGCAACAGGTTCATATCTGTTACGCCTCAACCAAGGAGAGAAGGCTTCGGTAACCAAGTTCCTTGTTTACTAATCTATCTCCGTAGTGAAGATAAAAGCGGCGGGTGCTTAGCATCCGCCGCTTTGTTTTTGAGATGTGTAAAAGGTGTTTATTTCAACTCAAGAAGTACTACATTTTCCACATGTTGTGTGTGGGGGAACATATCGACAGGTTGAATCACCTTTACCTTATATAATGGTGACAATAGCTGCAGGTCTCGGGCTTGCGTGGCCGGGTTGCAACTGACATAGACTATTTTTTTTGCTTGAATCTTCATGAGTTGTGCGATGACCTTATCAGCCATTCCTGCCCGTGGCGGGTCGGTGACGATCAGGTCTGGATGTCCGTTGGCGGTTATGAAGTCATCGGTGAGCACTTTTGCCATGTCGCCTGCATAGAATGTGGCATTGCTGATGTTGTTGATTTTTGCATTCACCTTGGCATCGGCAATGGCTTCCTCCACATATTCCACACCCACAACACGTTGCACGAATCGTGCGAAATAAAGAGCTATGGTGCCTGTGCCAGTGTAGAGGTCGTACATCAGCTCGTTGCCTTGCGGGTTGGCGAGGTTGAAGGCTGTGCGGTAGAGCAGTTCAGCTTGATAAACGTTTGTCTGGAAGAAAGATACTGGCCCAACTTGGAATCGTAAGTCTTCATGTCCTGAGCGTGGCGAGGCCATGGTCTCAATCAGATAGGGTGCTCCTTTCAGACATTCAAATGGAAGGTCGTTGATTACATCGTTGAACTTGGGGTTGACGATGAGCAGCAGCGACACTATCTGCGGAAACTCTTTCTCCAGGGCGGGGACAAGCTCGTTGCGAACTATTTTGTTTTCCTCGTTTATTACTATAATAACCATAAACTCTCCCTTGGAGTTGCATCGTATCACGAGGTTGCGCATAGTTCCTTCGTGTGCGCGTACGTTGTAGTAGGACAGCTTGTGGCTCATTGTGAAGTCTTTGATAAAGAGCCGTATGGCATTTGACGGGTCTGCTTGCAGATGGCATTTCTCAATGTCAACCACACGGTCGAACAATTGTGGTAGATGGAATCCCAGGCCTTTTACCGCTTCTTCGTCATGGGTGCCTGTTGGAGCGCCATCGATGAGCCATTTGCGGTTCGAGAAAGCGTATTCCAGCTTGTTGCGGTAGAAATATTGTCGTTCACATCCAAGAATGGTGCGGAAATCTTCGTATTCCACCTTGCCGATGCGTTCAATGTTGTCGCGCACTTGTTTCTCTTTGTAGTGCAGCTGCCATTGGTAATCCATTTGTTGCCATTTGCATCCGCCGCAGAGACCGAAATGCCCGCATACTGGTGTGACGCGTTTCTCGGAAGGCTTTTTCAGATTGACAATTCTACCTTCAAAGAAGTTCTTCTTTCGTTTAAACACTTGTATGTCAACAATGTCGCCTGGAACACCAAAAGGAACGAAAACGACGCGTCCTTCTGGTTTTGCTACCGACATTCCTTCGGCTCCAGCGTCAACAATTTCAACGTCTGTCAGAAACTCGGGCTCTTTTTTATTTTTCCCACTCATGCCTTTAATACACGATTTTAAAGTTATTGGCTTTAATAACAAAACCACTGATTTACAGTGGTTTGTCTTGAGAGCGAATAACGGGGCTCGAACCCGCGACCCTCAGCTTGGGAAGCTGATGCTCTACCAACTGAGCTACATTCGCGTTTAGACTGCAAAGATATGTTTTTTTTTCATTGCTGCGTCCATAAACTTCGTTTTTGTCAAAAAAACACTTGTTTTTTCTCGAAGAATGGTTACCTTTGCAAAGTAATTAAATATTAAGCTTATGATAACAGAAAAAGAAGAACAGATAATCAGAAGAAGCTTCAGCGAGAAGACTTGGAACGATGTTAAGACTCATGACTCATGGTCGGTTTTCAAGATAATGGCAGAGTTTGTCGAAGGCATGGAGAAACTCTCCAATCTTGAGCCTTGTGTAGCCATTTTCGGTTCTGCACGCACCAAACCGGAGGATAAGTACTACAAGATGGCCGTGGAGATTGCCGAGAAAATATCTAAAGAACTTGGTTTTGGCATCATAACTGGCGGTGGCCCAGGCATCATGGAGGCGGGCAATAAAGGTGCTCATCTCGGTGGTGGAACAAGTGTCGGCTTGAATATAAACTTGCCGTTTGAACAGCATTTCAATCCTTATATCAACAGCGACAAAAACATCAATTTCGATTACTTCTTTGTCCGCAAGACCATCTTCATGCGTTATGCGCAGGGCTACATCGCAATGCCTGGCGGTTTCGGCACCCTTGACGAGCTTTCTGAGGCTATAACACTTATCCAGACCAATAAGATGGTCGATTTCCCCGTCATCCTGGTCGGATCGGAGTATTGGAAGGGTTTGATAGACTGGTTTAAAGACACATTGCTGAAGGAATCGATGATTAAAGAAGAGGACTTCGATATTTTCCATGTCGTTGACTCTGCCGACGAGGTTGTGAGAATAATCAAGGATTTCTATGAGAAATATGCTGTGAAACCCAATTTCTGATATTAATTGAAAAAGAAGTACAGTTATATCAAAATAAGACTTCTCTCGCTCGATGAGGGTGGCTATCATATTTTGATACAAGGTAAGCTCAACGGTAAAAGATTGTTTTTTATCGTCGACACAGGTTCGTCAAGGACTGTTTTGGATGAGGATGTTGTGAATGTGCTTTGTGAACAGTCTGTTGTTAAAAATGCTGAGGGTAAAGCCGTTACGCTTAGTCCTAAAACAATTGATATAGCTACTGTGAATGTAGATAGTCTGTCGTTTGGAAAGACTTTGATAAAAAACTATCAGTGCGTTGTTATGGATTTGAGCGGTGTGCATACTGCTTACTCTGAACTCAAGCTGCCCCGTATACATGGCATCGTTGGTGGCGACCTCCTTAAACGCTGCGGTGCGGTTATCGACTATGAGACTTGCAGGCTTAGACTGTCGCGTCAGGAGTAGATTTATTCTTTTATCATTTTTTTGATTGTGGCGGATTTGTCACCAACAACCGTTACTAGGTAAACACCGCTTTGTAACTCGTCTATGTTGATGTCGGCCTCATGGCTGTCGCATCTTTGGCTGATTAGGGTGTGTCCCGATAGGTCGCAGATGGTTATATTGTATTTTTCGTCTTGCGCGTTGCAAATATGTATTTTGTCGTGGGCAGGATTAGGCGTTATGGTGAATTCCACTGCATCATGTTGTGCTATTGAAAAATATACCTCTATGTCGGAGTTGAAAAGCTGGAGTCCACCACTGAAATTGCCTACCACAAGTTCCAGTTCATTGTCGTTGTCAATGTCGCCAACAGCAGGAGCTGACATGTATCCAAAGCGGTTCTCAAAATTCTGGAAGAGTTCGTCAAGTGAATCTGAAGCATCGTCGAATAAGCTTGTGCCATCGTCGCTTATGTTTTTGAACAGAAACAGTTTCCCTTGCTCAGAGCCTACGATAAGTAGTTTCTCATCTCCTTGATTGAAAATGTAGGGTGTGCTGTAACCAAAGAAAGAGGTGTTGTAGTCGCGGACGTCGATGCCGCCCCAATTGTGACTTATAAGTTCAAAACACGTTTTACCTTGGCTGATATAACCTATGTAGAACGAGATTTTTCCGTCCTGGTGTCCTACTGCAAGGTCTGTTATTCCATCGTTGTTGACATCGAAAAGGCATGGCGCGGAGTAGGGTAAAGTGAAATTCAGATAGTTGGCATCGATGATGTTGAACTCGCTGTCGGTTAGGATGAGATTGCCACTGGCTGTGCCGAAAAGAAAAATTTTTTTACCGTCAATGAGTGCTGATGTGGGGGTGAGATAAGTGGTTTCAAGCATAGAAAGCCCCCCTAAGTCTTTGTTGCTGAGTTGTAATGCTGTATTTGAGGCACTTCCTATATTGAGGAAAGACGTTATCTGAGCTTTGCGTCTTGTCTTAAGCGAGCCGTAATAATAATACGTTGAGTCGATGTTGCCGATTGTTCCAACCAGCAGGTCGGTCTTGCCGTCGTTGTCGATGTCGCAGAAGTGGGGGTATGCACCTGTGCCCACGTCAATCATGTCGTTTTGCAAGAACGACTTTGTGTGAAGTCTGAAGTCTGGGTGCATTTCACTGCCTTTGTTCAGATAGAGCCACACGCTGTTGATGCCTTCGCACGACAGTCCGTTGGGGTCGAAAGGCGATACAACCATGTCGGTCAGTCCGTCGTTGTTTATGTCGCCGAAAAATGGAAGCGGCATCGAGAACAGGTTGATGGGGCTGTGCTCGGGAAAGGCATCAGTTTGCGACACAATCACAGGCGATTGTGTGCTGCCGTCGTTCAAAAGCAGAGTGAGGGTGGGATAGTCCACATCGCCTAGAAGCAAGTCTAAGAGTCCGTTACCGTCAATGTCGCGCATGGCAAATGTGGCCCCGCGATGACGGGTGCTGTTGCCGTCGGTGTAGAAGGTGTTTCCAAAAAGACATGTGTCCAAATAGATGGCGTTGTCTTCTTCGCTCTCGGCTATCATGCCCCAGCATTGGTCTTTCTTTTCAAATACGAGTGAGTCGGAGTGGCCATATCTTTCCATCGACATGTTCTGGTGTTTTTCTATGAATGTTCCTAAAACCCAGAATGTGAGTATGTCGAGGTCGCCGTCTCCGTCAAGGTCTATTAGTGCTGGATAGTCGGAGTTGGTGGCGAGGATGTTGACTTCTCCGCCATCTTGCAAAGAGGTCAGATAGGGTGCTTTGACAAGCTCAAAACTTAGTGGAATCTCTCCTGTGTTGCGATAGACCTTTATTCCTGCCCATCCATTGGAGTAGGTGAAAATGTCGTTGTGTCCATCGTTGTCATAGTCGGCCAAAATGAGCCAGTCGTCTATCTTTGGAAAATACCTTTGATATTCAGGGTGATATGAATAGCTTATCTCGTCGTGTCCACCTTCGTTCTGATAGGTCAAAACTCGGTTGCCGTGGCGGTCGAATACCACAAGGTCGTTTTTGCCGTCCCCGTTGAGGTCGATCTGCCCAAACTGGCAGGCGTTGAGTCCGCCTGCCCAGGGCGTGTTATATCCTTCAATGCGAAGCTGAGACTTGACAGCTATTGCGCACAACAAGAAACATAGTGTGGCTATTGCCTTTTTCATGCCGTGCTTATCGTGTCACGACGACTTTCTTTGTCGTGGTGCTGCCGTCAGCGGTTATTCTGAAGTAGTAAACACCGACTGCTTTAGTGCGCATGTCGTATTTGTAGCTTCTGGTCGCATTGTCAATAGTGAAGTTGTCGATGACGTTTCCTCTTAGGTCAAACACCACGACGTTGGCATTGCTGCTGACGTTATCGAGTGTAATGGTCATGCTGCCGTTGTTGGGGTTAGGCACGATGTTCACCTCGGCCTCGCTGTTCTCTTCGGTGCCATAGTATGTCGTGCGTATCCAGAAGGAGGTGGTTGTCTCTCCGCACTCGTTATAGAGTGTTGCGGTGAGGTGGCTTGTGTCGGCAGTATGTGTGTAGATATAGAGCATTATGGATGTGCTGTCGTCCAAATAATGTATCTGCCAGTTGTCGCAGTCAACTGACCATATCACCGAGTCGATGGCTGTGCCTTCGGGCAGTGATAGCGCATAGAAGTTTTCGGAGTATTGCACCTCGCTTCCGCCCATTGGTCTGTGGTCGCCATCAATTTCTATTTCAGGAGCTGCACTGATGTCAAGGTGCAGGATGACGGTTGAATCGCAGCCTGCTGCACTCTCGAAATGTTGTGTGTAGTCGCCGTTTTCGCTATAAACGATGTCGTTCCAAGTGTAAGAACCGCATTTCGAGATGTTCAACTCGTTTGTGACATCGTTATTGATGGTTAGGTGCATAGTGACTATTGAGTCACAGCCTTGAGGCGTCTCGTAGGTCTTGTTATAGTCGCCGCTAGCTTGGTACTCGGTGCCGTCCCATGTGTAGCTGTTGCACGACACGGCATCGAACTCGCCTGTGATGGAGTTGTTGATTGTGAGGTTGAGCGCGACAACACTGTCGCATCCTGCTGCGTTGGTGAGTGTGTAAGTGGCAGTGTTGTTATTCTCTGTATACATGTTGCCGTCAATCCAAGTGAATGAGTTGCATGCGCTCTGCTCGTCGATGCCGGTTGTGGCGTGCTTGATGGTCAGGAGTAGAGTGTCGATGCTTGCACAGCCGTTTTCGTTGTTATACTCGTAATAGTATTCTCCCGAGATGGCGTATTCTGTTCCGTGCCATGTGTAGGTCTCGCATTCTGAGATTTCCTCCGAGCTGTGAGAGCTTTGTTCGATTGTCAGATATAGCGTGTCGGCACTTGCGCATCCGTTATCGTTAACGTATTCATAGAAATATGTTCCCGTTGAGGAGTATTCTGTCCCATGCCATGTGTAAGTGTCGCATTGGGTGATGGTCTCTGTGTTGTGTGTGCTGTTTTTGATTGTGAGGTTGAGCGTGACGACGCTGTCGCATCCTGCTGCGTTGGTAAGGGTGTATGTTGCGGCATTGTTGCTCTCGGTGTATTCGATGCCGTCAATCCAGGTGTAGCTGTCGCAAGCTTCTTGTGTGTCGATGCCGGTGCTAGAATTGTTGATTGTGAGGTTGAGTGTGACGACTGAGTCACATCCTGCGGCATTGGTGAGGGTGTATGTTGCAGTGTTGTTGCTTTCAGTGTAGGTCTCACCGTCAATCCAGGTGTAGCTGTCGCAGGCTTCCTTGGTGTCGATGCTGGTGTTGGAATTGTTGATTGTGAGGTTGAGCGTAATGACGCTGTCGCAGCCGGCCGCGTTGGTTTTGGTGAATGTTGCCGTGTTGTTGCTCTCGGTGTATTCAATGCCGTCAATCCAGGTGTAGCTGTCGCAGGCTTCTTGTGTGTCGATGCCGGTGCTGGCTTTATGGATTGTGAGGTTGAGTGTGATGATGCTGTCGCAGCCGGCCGCGTTGGTTTTGGTGAATGTTGCCGTGTTGTTGCTCTCGGTGTATTCAATGCCGTCAATCCAGGTGTAACTGTCGCAGGCTTCTTGTGTGTCGATGCCAGTGCTTGAATTTTTAATGGTGAGGTTAAGAACGTCCAGGTGGCTGCATCCGCTGGCGTTGGTTGAGGGATGTAGGAATGTTCCGCTATTTGAATAGTAATTTCCAAACCATAAATAGCTGTCGCAGGCCGTTTCATTAAAATAGGTGGTGTCGCTTTTGTTGATTGTCAAGTTGAAGTGGTATATTGTGGGACACTCGCTGGAACCCTCTGCCTCGGTTGTGTAGTAGCCGCTCTCGGTGTATGTGTGTCCGTTGAAGGTGAAGTTGTCGCAATGAGTTTGGTCGGGCAGGGTTATTTCAGGCTGGCTCTCGATGGTGAGATCCAAAATCATAATGCTGTCGCACACACCGGCAGTAGTGCTGGTTTTGGTGTAAGTGTAAATTCCTGACGATGTGTATGTTGTGTTGTTTATAGGCCATGTGTATTCCTCGCAGTTTGACACATAGAATGTCTTTTGTGGCAGCGGGTTGACGTTGATGTACACCGTCGCTGTTGATGACAGTCCGTATGGCGCATAGGTCAGGGTATAGGAATACGAGTCTTGCCCTGTGAATCCTTCTGTAGGAGTGTACCAGCATTGGCCTAATGAGTTCCAAGCGAGAGTTCCGTGCGAAGGAGCCGTGTTCGATAAAGTCCAAAGGCTTCCCAACTCGTTGGGATACCAAGAGTCGTTAAGTCGAACGTTGGTCCATACTTTGATGGGTGTGTTTATGCAGGTTGAGAAATAATCGTCGTTTGCTGTGATGTAAATGTTGTCGTAGTGTTTGAGGAAAGAGATGTCGTCGATGCCGAAGTCGTTGCTGTTTGCGGTGGTCGTCAAATCGTAGATGGTGATGGTGGCCGTTGTGGAAGTGCCGCTGTTCCATTGTGCGGTGATGTTTTCCCATGTGTATGTGCCGTGGGGCTGTAAGCTGCTTGTGTAGCCTTGATAAAGCAGTGTGTAGCCGCCTACAACTGTGGTTTCGTTTATCGTGACTTTGAGTTTTGCGGGGGCTTGGGTGCCGAAGTTGGTGTATGAGAGGTTGGATGCCCATAACGACAGGTCGTATGTGGTGTTGGGAGTAACGTTCACTGTCTGGTACCATACTCTGTTGCTGCTGTTTGTAGCACCATTCACTATCATGTATTTGCCAGTTCCTGAGGTGTGGTCGGTTTGACCGTCATCGTATCCCCAGTGGCCGCCGTTTACGTACGACGACTGGGCGTTGATGGCATATTTCCCTGCATCTGCGTCCTGGCCTAAACCTCCCCATGCGCTGGTATAGGTGTAGTCGCTGTTGAATCCAGTGTTGCCGTTGGAGAAATTGCCGTTTTCAATCAGTTGAGTCTGAGCATTGCCCGCTAGCGACAAAAGTGTCAAAAAAGCCAGTGTAAGTAAAAAGTTCTTTTTGTTAAATCTCTTTGTCATAGTTTTTTTCTTGAAAATTCATTATACTAAGCTGCAAAGATAATAAAAAAGATTTGATGAACACGGTTAAATACGATTATTTTGCTACCTTTGCGAAAAATTGTTGCTATGTCGAAGATACTTGTAATAGACGACCAGGCACCCATCCGTCGCGTGTTGCGCGACATATTGGAGAATGAAGGCTATCAGGTTAGTGACGTGCCATCGGGTGTCGAGGCTTTGGAAGTGTTGAAAGACAATGAGTTCGATGCCATCCTCTGTGACATCAAGATGCCAGATATGGACGGAATAGAGGTGCTGGAACATATAAAGACTATGTGCGATACGCCTGTTATAATGATAACGGGTCATGGCACCATTGATACCGCTGTCGATGCTTTTAAGAAAGGAGCTTTCGACTTCATTTTGAAACCGCCCGATCTCAACCGTCTGCTCATCACGCTGCGCAATGCCGTTGACAAGCAGAAACTCAGTACCGAGAACAAAGCACTCAAACGAGTGGTGAAGAGCAAAAACATCATGGTAGGTGAGTCGGAAGCCATGCACAATGTGCGCGACATGATTGAGAAGGTCGCTCCCACCAATGCCAGGGTTCTGATAACGGGCGAGAACGGAACTGGTAAGGAGCTTGTGGCTCGTCAGCTGCATGAACTCAGCAACCGAAGCAAGAATCCTTTCATAGAGGTGAACTGCGCCGCCATCCCGTCCGAACTTATTGAGAGCCAGTTGTTCGGACATGAAAAAGGCTCGTTTACCTCGGCCATAAAGCAACGTAAAGGCGACTTTGAGCTTGCCGACGGTGGCACCCTTTTCCTCGACGAGATTGGCGACATGAGTCTCGCAGCACAGGCCAAAGTGCTTCGTGCCTTACAGGAGAACAAGATCATGCGCGTGGGTGGCGAGAAGGAACTGACCGTCAACGTGCGTGTACTTGCCGCGACTAATAAAAACCTCAAGGAAGAGATACAGAAGGGCAACTTCCGTGAAGACCTGTATCATCGTCTCAGTGTGATAGTTATTGAGGTGCCGCCTCTGCGCGAGCGCAAGGACGACATACCGCTTCTTGTCAACAACTTTGTTGATGTCATAGCCCAGGAGATGGGCCGCAAGACACCTGTTTTCGACGATGATGCCATGGCAGAGTTGCAAAAATACGAGTGGACTGGCAACGTGCGCGAGTTGCACAACATAGTTGAGCGTCTTGTCATCTTGGCAGGCGATACCATAACGCGCGATGATGTGCTTCACTATGTCACTCCTATGAAGTAATAACCTTTTTAGAAAAAACTAAAGTCGCCCAGCTGTATAGCGGGCGACTTTTTTGTTTTCACGCCAAAAACACAAATAAAAAACCCTAACCGACTGATAGTCAATTAGGGTTGGTGACCCGCCTGGGGCTCGAACCCAGGACCCCCACATTAAAAGTGTGATGCTCTACCTGCTGAGCTAGCGAGTCATCGCTTTGGTTTGCGGCTGCAAAATTACAACTTTTTTTGTTTGGTACAACTTTTTACCGCAATTTTTTTTATAGTAACAATTCTCCTTTCCCTTGACGGGTTATAACTATTTCATTGTCAGTGCAATCTACAATGGTACTCTCCTCGTTGTATCCGTATCCGCCGTCAATGATAATGTCAACCTTGTCCTTGTAAAGCTCGTTTATCTCCTCCGGGTCGGTCAAAAATGGTGATATTTCATCGTCTTTGTCGGTGATGGATGTCGTCATGATGGGTTTGCCCAGTTCGCGGACTATGTTGGTGATGATGGGCTGGTCTGGAATGCGGATACCAATGGTCTTTTTCTTGCTTTGGAAGATGCGTGGCACGTTGTTGTTGGCTTCAAGAATGAATGTGAAGGCTCCGGGCAGGTTACGCTTCATCATCTTGTAGATGTCGTTGCCAAACGGACGCGTGAATTCGGATATGCTACTCAAGTCGTTGAAGATGAACGAGAAGTTGGCTTTCTCCTTCTTGATGCCTTTGAGCATGCAGATGCGGTCAAGCACCTTGGGACAGGCAATGCTGCCGCCCATACTATATAAGGTGTCGGTGGGAAATATGATTAAACCACCGTCGTTAAGGCACTCTATTATCATCTTGATGTGCCTCTGGTTTGGATTCTCGGGATGAAGCTTTAAAAACATAGTCATGAAATTTGGCGCAAAAGTACATTATTTTTGTTTTTCCATGTATAAAAAATGGCAACAAACGGCAAAAACACTATCTTTGTATTTCCAAAAAGTAAGGAAATGGAATTTACGGAAGAAGAAAAGAAAGCCGTGGGCAGTGTGCTGGCAGCCCTTGTAGGGACGGACTATAGAAATCGTCTGGGTGAAAATGAGGAACTTGTGAAATGCTATGCGGAGGCAGGCATTGATGTCCAGACTTTTGAACCCTTGCCAAAGGAGCGTTTGACCCTTGTGTATAACACCATCAAGAACATGGATATGGAGAAGAAACGCGTATTTTCGCTGATGATGACACGCCTTTCCCGCGCCGATGGCCATTTCGGAGTCCGCGAACGAGCTTTCGTTTCGGAAATACTGGATATCTGCGAGGTGCCTTTTGTGCATAAGTGATAAGTTGTAAGTTGCTATAACACAATGAAAAAAAGCGTCTGCTGTCAGCAGGCGCTTTTTTAAACATAAATCCTTGAGATACCTGTCAGTTATTCTCCATAATATGCGTCATAGACAGTCTCCAGGATGTCGTGGAACAGTTCCATCGTGCCGTCAGCGCTTCTTCTGCCCCAGAAGTAGAGGAACATCTCGCCGGTGTTTTCGTAAACGAAACTCCCGTCGTCAAGTTTCTGTTTGTCGAGGAACTCTCTGGCGATGTTTCCTGAGTACGAATTTCCGCTAAGCATGTTGATTTCGTCGAGAACAGCCTGTTTGTCGCTGCAGATGCTCTTGTCGTTGAGGCCGTCATAGAGCGACTTCATGATGTACATCTGACGATGGAGGTATTTGTCGACGAGGGGCTTGGTGCTGTTGACGAACTTTTTGTCGGCAACTACCTTCTTGGCCAGTTGTCCCAGATATTTAACAGCCTCGGGGTTATAGTGACCGAAATCGTAGTCGCAGTTAAGTTCCCAGCGGTTGGTGTGGTGTGGTCCTGACACGTAGAGGTCGCAGGGCAGAATCCTGTTGAGCGTCCTGAGCGAGAGGAGCGAGAAGAGGTGGCTGCCGGTGATGCGTAAGCCGCATTCGGGCCAGTAGTCGTATTCGTTTTCCAATACATTGGTACTCTCTTCAAGTTTAGAGACGGCATTTTGGATCATTTCTATTGCTTTCTTCTCTTTGATGCGCTCGCTGTCTTTAATGGGATCGTCGCTCTCAAGCTCGCAATTGTAGGATGTCTCGTCAAATCCATCGCCTTCGTATTCTTCTTCCCAGTATTCCATCTCGTTCTCCCATTCCGGGCTTTGGTATGTCTCGAAATCGTATTTATATTCCGGGTGATAGGCTTTGAAGACGGTGCTTAGAGCTTGATAGAACGGCTCGATGGTACCGTCGCTCCAGCGTCTGGCCCAGAAATAGAAGAATCTGTCGCCGGTGTTGCCATAGACAAAGCTGTCGTCGTCGAGATTCAGTGAATAAATAACGTTGTCGGCTCCGTCGCTGTAGCCTCTGTTTTCCACCGTTTCGTTGAAAATGTAGTCGCGAGTCTCTTTGTCATAGCGGTTTTCGTCGTATATGGCATCGTGAAGCACCATCATGATGTGCATCTGGCGATAGAGGTATTCGTCAACGAGAGGCTTGCTCAGTTCTACAAATTTCTTGTCGGCAACGACTTTCTGCGCCAGGTCGGCAAGATATTGTATGGCTTTTGGGTTGTAATGTCCGAAATCGTCTTCGTTTTCGAGGTCCCATTTGCCATCTTTGTGTGGGCCTGATACATAAAGAGGAGCGGGAAGCATCTCCTGCAGCTCTGTCAGGGATATTAGCGAGGCCAGGTGGCTTCCTGTGACGCGTATGCCGCATTCGGGCCAATAGTCGAACTCGTTTATCAGGGTGTGTGTGGTATTGTCAAGACTCATCGCAGCGTCTTGGAAACGTTTCACGTTCTTGTCTTTGTTGCATGAGCTGAATGTCATGCAAAGGCTTATGACAGAAAGAGCCAGAATTGGTGTAAAATGTTTTGACATGTCTAATGTGTTTTATTGCCTCAAAGGTATAAAAAAATAGTTGAGTTTCTCTGTATTCATGAAAAAAATCCTTCTCTCCATGCGGAGAGAAGGATTTAAATTAGATATTCCAATCAGGATTATTTCTTGATGTTTGGCTCTTCCAGACCAAGGTGTTTCTTCTTGTCAAGAGCTTTGAGGTATATTGCAATTAATAGTGCAGCAACGCCAAAGCAAGCGAAGATAATCAACGGGACGGTGTAATTATAGGGAATGAAGGTTTCGGTTGCACCTGCCTCAATAGCGGCTTTTGCATCAATAACAGCTTGGTTGTTGGCATTGCTGCTAACGAGTACATTTCCGATAAGTTTTGGAACAAAAGCCAAACCGATATTTTGAACCCAGAAAATCAAGCAGTATGCGCTACCAAGAACTTTCTCATCGATGATTTTCGGTACAGATGGCCACAAGGCGGCAGGAACTAATGAGAATGAAATTCCTAGGATGACGATTGTGGCATATGCGATGAATTCGCTGTGTGTAGCTGGTAATACAAACGCAAATACTAAGTGACATACAATTAGAAGGATTGCTCCCCAAATTAGCATGGTTGCACCTTTGCCCTTGTGGTCAAGGAAAGAACCGAGGAAAGGAGTAATTGCAGCAGCACCGATGGGGAACCAGCGGAAAATGTTGGCAGCGGCACTGGCTGAAATACCGTCAAGGTTACATTGAAGCATATTGGCTCCATAGCGTTGGAATGGGAAAATTGCCGAGTAATAAAGTACGCAAAGCAGTGCAACTACCCAGAAACTTAAACTAGAGAAAATCTTGCCAAGGTCTGAAATCTTGAATTCTTCTGTAGGATCTTTTTCTTCTGTGGCGAGACCTGCTTCAATCATTTGCTTATCAAGTTTCTTGTCCATAAAAGTGAAAACGATAAAGCAGATTAAGCCTATGAGTAAGAGTACAGTGCAGAAACCAACGGGTTTGACAATGGTGGGGTCTATTTTTCCCGCAATCAGAGGTGAAATCGAGAATATAGCAAATACACCTACGCGTGCTATAGCCATTTCGATGCCCATTGCAAGAGCCATTTCCTTCCCCTTGAACCATTTTGCGATGGCTTTTGATACAGTTGTGCCGGCCATTTCGCAGCCACATCCGAAAATCATAAAGCCAAGGCATGCCATTTTTGCACTGCCTGGCATGGATGTCCACCATGAGTTGAGCCAGTTGCAGAATTCAGTTGTTTGAAACCAATCGCTTACACCTATGTACTTAATAATTGCACCGATAAGCATCATCGATGCTGAAAGTACGCCTGTAAAACGAATGCCCATCTTGTCGAGGATTATACCAGCCAAGATAAGGAATCCACACACATTGAGAATGTACTCCGACATGGCGTATGTACCAAAGATGTCTGGAGTCCAACCACGTTCAACCTCTACGAGGCTTTGCAAAGGAGACATTACATCGACAAACATGTAGCCGAAGAACATCATCAAAGCGATGAGGATTAAAGCAGCCCATCTTGCTGCTTTGCTGTCATTTAACAGCTGTTGCACTTTTTCTACCATTTAATTGTATTTTAGATTGTTAGTATTTTGTTTAATTATTCTTTTCCCATTTGTATCACTTCCTTGTTCCAGCCTTTCTTCACTTCTTTCATGAAGTCGGCTATGGTCTGTGGGGTGATGCTCTTCACGATGGCGTCGAAGTCCGAAATGATGTTGTAGTTGTCTCTGTCGTATGTCTTGATGGCGTTGGCCCAGAAACGGTTCTCTTGTAGGTTCTCGGCGCGTTTCTTGTAGAGGTTCTCAATCACCTTGTTAAGGTCATCTTGTGCAGGACCGTTCTTGGCGATGTCCTCAAGTCCTTCGTGTACCTTGCTGATGAGTTTGTCTGTCATTTCGACGTTCGTCTCAAAAGCGATGAGGAACATATATGCGTCTTTGGGCTTGTCGGAGAGTCGTCCGAAGGTGCTTACGCCATAGGTGCCGCCTTCTTCCTCACGTATGGTACGTGTGTAGTAGATGTCCATCACGTCGCCGAGGGCTTCCATGTATATCTGGTTGCGATAGTTGTAGTCCATGTCGCCGTTGATGACCATGTAGATGGTGGTCTTGGGGTTCTGCATCTGCTTGGTGAAGCGGCACGACTCGCTCTTCTCTGTCAGGCTGAGGTTGATGTCTTTCCAGGTCTCTGAGCGTTTGCTCTTCTTCAGCGAGGCAAGGTATTGCTCAACAAGTGGCTTGAACTGGTCAACGTCGATGTTGCCCACGAAGTAGAAGGTGAAGTTGTTCGGGTCGCTGAAGCGGTCTTTGTACATCTCCATGGCTTTCTTGTAGTCGATCTTGTCGAGGTCGGCGGCTTTTGTCCTCATGCGCAGCGGGTGGTTGTTGTACATCACCTTTATCAATGAGTCGGAGAATGTTATCATCGGGTTGAGCTCGGCGTTCTCGAGGGCAGCCTTGGTGCGTTGTATGTGTGATTGGAAAGCCTCTTCGTCAGCGCGGGGAGCGGTGAAGTAGAGGTATATCAGCTGCATCATGGTCTCGAGGTCTTTGGGCGAGCAGCTTCCGCTCATGCCTTCGTCGTAGTTGTCGATGTAGGGGCTCACGCTCACTTTCTTGCCGGCAAGCACTTTGGGAAGGTCGGTGGCGCTGAAGTTGCCCACACCGCCGATGTTGACGAGTTCGTCAAGCGACTGCAGAGTGATGAAGTCCTCTTGCGGGAGAACAGAGATGCCGCCGTCGCTGATGGCGCTGAAGCGTATCTCATCCTCTTTGAAGGTGGTCTTCTTGTAGATGACTTTCATGCCGTTGCTCAGTGTCATGACGGTAGCGTCGAAGACAGGGTAGGCCTTTTCGCTCTTTATTTTGCCAGCCTTTGGCATCTTCTCAACGATGGGACCATCGAACACCTCTTCTTTATAAGGCTCAACATCGGCATTCATGGCTGCGTTGTATATCTTTAGTATCTCTTCCTTGGTGGGGAGAGTCTCACCTTCTTTCTCAGGTGCTGTAACGGTGATGACGAGGTTGTTCTCGGGGATGAGCTCTTTCACCATCATGTTGATGGCTTCAAGAGGCAGATTCGGTGCTATCTGCTGGCAGAGCATGTATTCCGTCTCTATGCCCATCATGGGCTCGTTTGAGAGGAAGTTTTGCAGGCACTCTTGTACGTAGCGGCTGTTTTCGGTGTTGTTGCGCTCGTTGTACTGACTCTCCATGCGTTTCAGGAAGTCGGCTTTGGCGCGTTCATATTCAGAGGCGGTGAAGCCGTGCTGCTGCATGCGTTTGTTCTCGGTGACAAGGGCTGTGAGAGCCTCGTCGATGCCGCTCATGTCCTTGGCCATTGCCATGCTTGTCCATGCGTCCTTGGTGGGCGAGATGAAGTAGCTGGAGTAGTAGCTGTAGCCGTAAACGAAAGGCGGGTTGGCTTTCTGTGTGAGTTCCTCAAGACGGTTTATCTGCATCTCGGTTACGAGGCCGAGAACATATTGTTCAACCCAGTAACCCATGTTGTTTTTCAGCGAGTCGGGTGTGGCATCGTGTTTGTAGTAGATATTCACTGTATAGCTGGTCTCTTCAGGGTCTGATGCTATTGCCACGATGGGTTCTTCGTTGTCGGCAATCTCGAAACGTGGTCTAGGAGCAGGGTTCTTTGGAGCCTTGATGTCAGCGAACATCTCTTTGATGCGTTTCTCGATGGCGTCAACGTCAACGTCACCTACGATGATGAGGCCTTGGAGGTCGGGGCGATACCATTTGTGGTAGTAGTCGCGCAGGGTCTTGTATTTGAAGTTGGCTATCACCTCGGGCAGACCGCCGGGGAGACGGTTGGCGTAGGGGCTGTTGGGATACATGATGGGGAGTATCTTCTCTCTAATGCGCTGGGTGGCGTCCTCGCGGGTGCGCAGCTCTTCAAGTATGACGCCGCGCTCGTTGTCTATCTCCTTCTCCTCAAGGGCGATGAAGCTTGACCAGTCGTGCAGTATGAGCAGGCAGGTGTCCACTAGACCAGGCAGGGTGGTGGGCACGTTGGTGACCATATATACCGTCTGGTCGATGCCAGTGCCGGCATTGAGGTTCTCGCCGAACTTTATGCCGCGGCTCTGGAGATACTCTCTCAGTGTCATGCCAGGCAGGTTGGTGGTGCCATTGAAGGCCATGTGCTCGAGGAAGTGGGCCAAGCCGCGCTGCTCCTCGTTTTCGAGAACGGAGCCAACTTTCTGTGCGATGTAGAAGTCGGCACGCTGTTCTGGTTTCTCGTTGTGGCGGATGTAGTATGTCATCCCGTTGTCGAGTTTGCCTATCCTCACGTTGGGGTCAAGTGGGGTGGGAGGCATCTGTTGTGCAAATGCGCCGGTCGCGATGAGTGCGAGGGCGAATAACAGTAATTTTTTCATTTTTATTTTGTTTTTAATTATTTGTTTATCAATTTTGTATTCTCCGTCCCCCTCTTAGAGGGGGTGCCCGCAGGGCGGGGGAGTCTTATATATCTTTTTAATACTCTTTTAACTTTCTAACTCTCAACTTTCAACTTTTAACTTTTAACTTCAATTGTAACTTCCTTCTATAACTTCTTCTTTAACTTCAATTGTAACTTCTTACTTCTATTTCAACATAGTTGAACAACATATTTCTCCTCAAAATACTCCTCTTTGAACCATTTTGTTACGGGTGCCTTGCGGCAATGCCAGTAGCGTTTGGCGAGGGTTTGTATCTCTTCTGACATATCTCCGCCTTTCAGGTAGAGTATTCCGCCTGCGTCCTCGTCGCCTCTGACGCGTAGCTTGTTTCCTGCAAGGTTGGCAATGTCGATGAGCGACATGACAGCACGGCCGGTGATGATGTCGAATTTGTCTTTCACATCCTCGGCGCGGCGGTGTTCGGCTCTGGCGTTTTTAAGTCCTATGGCTTCGATGACCGATTGTGCCACGGTGATTTTCTTGCCTGTGCCGTCGATGAGGAGGAAATCGGTTTCGGGAAACATGATGGCGAGCGGAATACCTGGGAACCCGCCTCCAGTGCCCAGGTCCATGACCTTCATTCCTGGCAGCATCTCGAAGTATTTGGCTATGGCCAGCGAGTGCAGCACATGGTGTGTGTAGAAGCACTCCATATCCTTGCGCGAGATGACGTTTATCTTGCTGTTCCAGTCGGTGTAAAGCTCCTTCAGCTGTGCGAACTGGCTCTTTTGCAGCTCGGTGAGGCGAGGGAAATGCTTGTATATTATCTCTACTTCCATTACAAATATTTAGCCGTCAAAGATAGTGAATTTAGCTATTGCAACGGCAAAAAATCTTGAAAAAGATGTTTTTATGTAAATCGTTTTTTCCTGGTTTAAAAGAAAACCCCTACGGGGTAGGGTATAAGTGTTTGTGTGTTACAGGTTTGTTGTTCAGGCAATACGAATAGCTGTTGTAGGCCTGCGAGTTGTGCTGGTCCTGTATCACGATGTCGGGCGAGAGCATCCTTCCTATGACGGGTGCGTAGAGCCTGCCGTTGGCTTCGCCCAATTCACATCGCTCGGCATTGCTCAAGCTGAGTTTGGCACTGCTCTCACTTACCGTGAATTTCATGTTAATTAATGTGAAGCCGTCGTAGTGCTCGTGCATGGTGTAGCCCCGGTCGAAGCGGGGTGTGATGCCGCTGTAAACGGTCGGGTGGTTGGGTTTGCGGCGGCGGCCCCAGGGGTCGTAGCCATACGATGATTTTGTTGCAAAAATGAGTTTTACTTCCATGAGCTTATTGTTTTACCAAGCCATAACCCACCAGCATACCCTACTGCATGAACGTGAAATTCCAATACCCCTCGAATAGCCGTGTTTCCATTTCTCAGGCAACACGGGGCGTGGCTCTTTATCTGCAAGTTCTTTGTTCTTCCAAAAATTGCCAGGTTGGGCATCGATAACACAAACGACAAGGTCGGAAGGTGTCACATTATGCTCTCCATACCAATACCGTCCGTTAAAAAAGATAGAGTCTTCCACTTTCCCTAAGTTAAAATCCACATCCCGAAAATCATAAATTGGAATCATTAATGAATCCAATTCCCTGTTTCTGAAAGAGTTTTCTATGGTCAAATAAGGTATGTTTAATTTCATAAATGTACTATCTGAAAATAGTAGAGCAACCTCATAACTTTTTTTCTCTAAACTATCAATTATCAAATCGGAAACATCCATGGTAAAGTTACCAACCAATCTATAGTTAGCATATTCTGGATATTCCGGGCAATCATCACTTCGATAATAACACGCACTCCATTTGTTTAGCTCCATTGCATCATTATGCCATAATTCTGGAAAGTGTTCTGTAAGACAATCATATTCATACATTATTTCTATTTGCTGTATAAACTCTTTTTTGGGCAATAATACAGAATCATGGTTGTCTATGCATGACACCAGCATCATAAAACAATAAGATAAAAACAGTTTTTTTGGGGTCATAATGGCATTCTGATATATTAATTGGACAAAAGCAAAAATCTATTAATTAACTCACCTTGTTTCCCACTTAGTTGCGTATTATGAATATTTCCTCCATAATAATAATTCACATAATCGTGATAACCTCTTCCTATTTGCAAGATTTTACCAATCCATCCCCAGGACGATGGTGAGCCATAAGTAATATGGTATCGCGAAACTTCAGGGAATGAATAGGTAGCATGATTATAATCGCCATACAGCGTTATGCCAAGTTGAGTCCTGTCAATCTCCTCAAAGCCATTAGGCACATATCCTGTTTTCTCTGAATATGAAATGGATGTGCCATATGTAAATCTGAAATTATGCCTTCCGTCAGAAACACTCTGGTCGTAGGTGTCGGAATAAACAATCTCTTGCGTGTTTACCTGCTTATACCCAACATTGTACATTAAAGCTTTGGCCTTGTCTGGATCGAGGAATAGTTCTGCTTCCAAAAATCCATTTTCATTTAAACCCACATTACCCCCGAAGTTAGCTATAAGAGAAATCTCGTGACCAATGATTCCTTTGCTGAATAGCCCGTTTCCACCAAGCCATTTCCAACCGCTTCCCTTCATGGCACCTGTGCCTTCGTCGCCTTTATGCAGGTTTGCGTTATAATAAACGGCTCCGGTTTCTTCGTTCTCAAACCAATCATCATTTGGCCCTTTTTTCCCTTCAGTTGCATCTGTGCTGAATGTTCCATTATGTAGATTTTCTATCACAGAAAAGTCCAAAACATTGTAGTTCCATTTGAGGTTTGAGAAAGGTGTCACCACATACCCGCTCGGGTCGGTAAACCTCAGTGGGTTATTCAAGCAATATGAATAGCTGTTGTAAGCCTGCGAGTTGTACTGGTCCTGTATCACTATGTCGGGCGAGAGCATTCTTGAGAGTATGGGGGCGTAAAGCCTGCCGTTGGCTTCGCCCAATTCACATCGCTCGGCATTGCTCAAGCTGAGCTTGGCACTGCTCTCACTTACCGTGAATTTCATGTTAATTAATGTGAAGCCGTCGTAGTGCTCGTGCATGGTGTAGCAAGGTTTATTCATCTGTCTTTTCCTGTCATTTCATCCCAACAACAATTAATATAGTCTTCCAAACTGTACATAGCCGGAGCTTCTCCATCCCTTATAACATAGAAATCTCCATTTTTTATGGCAAAAACCAAATACATTAGTTGGGAATATCGCTCCCGCCACGCTGTTGGTTGGTTTATTACTGAAGGATAGAAAAATGCGCAATCAATCTGCTCGTTCTTGTATAGTTTCGCAATATAATGGTAGAATGGCTCGTCCTTATAAAAGTATCTTTTCATACAATTGCTTTCTATGTAATAACGATAGACCAAATCGTCTTTGCTGTTGTAAATCATGATTTCTCCAAAAACAAAATAGCTGCCATTCCATATCTTATAGGAGTTCTTTTGCAAGGCTTGTAATCTTTCTAAATCAAAAAGAAACTCACCACTCAAATAATATTTCGGAGAAAACTTTGATTCTTCTATGTCATTGTCTTGAAGATATGTATAGTATATAAAGTAAACGTTTAGGTTTTCCTTGTTTTCTCGCAAGCTATCTACAGAATCTACGAAATTGTCAAATTTATGATAAACATTCAGGATGCGTGCTGAATCTATCAGTTTCTCGAAGTTTTGCGCTCCCAAATCGAGAACTATTGCAAAAAATAATGGCAATATGAGATAATGCTTATTCATAACACATTGTATTAATATCCTTCTTCATAGTTCTGTTCAATAATTAAAACATTGGATAATACATCCTAAGTCCTTCAAGACAGGAGTCGCAGTCACCAACCCGTTTTATCTTTCTGGTTTCTTCACCGCCGTAAGTGGACCTATGTCGCTGCCATTTTAATATTGGCTTGTTACCTGCTTTTTTTCGTGACAAGGTGATAATGACCGAAGGACTGTATTCATCTGAAACAAAGGGAACGCAACTGTCATATTTTTGAACAATCGTATATTTATTTCCAAAAGCCATTGGCAAAACAACCTCTCCCCAAAAGCCAGACATGGAATTGCTGAAAAATGACAACTCCAGATTTTCATCTAAAATACATGAATATAAATCGGATTTTGAAAGGCGCAGTATGCTGTCCGTTGTGCTTTTACTATGGCCGCCATAAAATACGGTAAACGCATCTGACTTCTCTCGTGTAAGTACATGTTGATGCCATTCTATCAATTCTATCTCAATAAAATCTTCGTCGCATTTTGTCTTTTCCACAGATGCCACTATAACAGATGCCTGATTTTCAAGAAGTCTTATTTCTTTATCTTTAACCGTATATTTCCCATAATAGACCGATTTATTATAGTCTTGCAAACAAAATGCAATGGAGTCTCCTTTAATACAAACAACATTATTTTCTTTGTCCTTGTAAATTCCATCAAACGGTTGCTGCCCTAAAAGACATAAGTGCAACAAAATTAGAATAATGATTGCAAGATTTCTCAATGTTTTATTAATCTCCATAGCTATACACTCTTTCAGACAGTCAATACAAGACAATTAAATCAATCCGAATATGTATCCGAAACTTTCCAATCAAACCAATCCCAATATAAATCCACGAATTCTTTCATCGTATATATCTTGTGGTCTTGGTACAAAACATACACTTGTTCGTTTTTCACACAAAAACACATACCGTACCGACCTTGCTGGTATACTCTACTATCCCGTTTTTCAACTACGGGCACAGATACCACAAAGGCATAATCGAAAATCCCGTCGTTCAACAAATGAATGATAAGTCTCTTCAGCACCTCATTCCCATAAGAATCAGTATGTTGGGCATAAAAGGAATTCAACCTTAAATTCTCCGAATTGTCGATTCCGTGAGGAAAAAGGCACCTTAAATTTCCGTCAAGATCGGTAACCATCAATTCTGCAGGATAATATATAGCAGATGAATAAGTGTTTTTCGCAAAATTCCATTTCAAACTGTCCAAAAAACTGTAATCGAGATATTTTTCCCTTTTCATGTTGTTTATATCCTGACTAAACATATACAAAGGAAAAACCTTTAAACTATCACGATTCAAAATGGTGTCACGATTTTTTATAAGCAGATCCGCTTGTTCCATAAGCCGAGGCTTAATCAAGCTGTCAATCCTTTGCGTGAACTCTTTGACTTGACTATAACAATGCGAGGAAATGATAATGCATAAAAATATGTAAAAAAGTTTTCTCATTTTACCAATATCCTTCAAAAACAAGTTCGTAACTATCATTGTCGTGTATTTTATATTTCCGTCCATAAGGTTCAAATGTGTCGTTTATCGCTTCAGAAAACTCATTGGGATAAATATCAGGGGGCAAGCTCATTGTTAGTTTGGAAGAATCTATAACAGAAATACCGCTGCTGTTGGTCGTGAAGACAAGGCTCCCCTGGTGGTCGAGCAGGGTGCTGTAGGAGTTTGGCGTCGGCACCATCTGGCCCATCTCCATGGGTATGTACTGCTCATAGATGCGGTAAACACCTGTTGGTGCGGTGAGGTACAGCATATCCTTCTTCATCCCGTTCTCAACCACCTCCTCGAAGAGCGGGGTGAAATAGCGCTTCATACGAGTGGTGTCGTCGCCTGCTGTCTCGGTCTGCAGCACCCGCTGTCGGTCTATGCCGTAGCAATATTTAGTTGGATTTATCATCTGCCCTATCATGGTTTAAATTTCAATAGTAGTCATTTTTCTTACGCGATATTTCTCCAAATACCCGTTCTGCTGGATTTGCAATCCTGCGGCCTCTGGTTTTTGGAATTTGTAATCCGAAGCAACATCTTTCTCTTTTCCTATTATAGCTCTTTTCCTAAGATTGCACATGATGTCGACATTAAGTTATAGAAGTTCATCTTTCCTGCTCTTAATTAATTGTGCAAATATATGGAAAATATATGATATTATGAATAATAACAATGGTTTTTTAAAATAAAATGTATTGAAAAAACAGTATTTATTAGAATTTTGGATGAAGAAAATGGGAGTTTTTGGAAACCGAAAAACTTTTTTGCTAAAAAGTCATCTATTTGTTGATAATTTTCAATATCTTTACACCCTCAATTAAATAATTAAGGTATGAAGAGCATAAAAAGAGTTTTATCGTTTCTGGCTTTGTTGCTGATTATGAGCAGTTTGTCAGCTCAAATTGACAATGTGACGGTCGAATACATCAATAAATACAAGGCCATCGCCATGAAGGAGATGCGCGACTACAAAATTCCTGCCTCCATCACCCTGGCACAGGGCATCCTCGAGTCGAACTCTGGAAGGAGCGAGTTGGCTGTCAATGCACGTAACCATTTCGGTATAAAGTGCCATAAGGAGTGGGAGGGCGACACTTATCTCTACGACGACGATGCAAAGAACGAGTGTTTCCGTGTGTATGCCAACCCCGAGGAGTCGTTCCGCGACCATTCGCTCTTCCTTACCACCCGCGACCGCTACAGCCTTCTCTTCGACCTCAACATAAAGGACTATGAAGGCTGGGCAAAGGGTTTGAAAGCAGCAGGTTACGCTACCGACAAGAACTATCCCACTCGCCTCATCGACTTGATAAACCGCTACGAGTTGTTCAAATACGACGACATGGCTCTTGGCGAGATTGAAGCGGAACCTGAAATCGCAGTCGTGACAGTGGATACTAATCATCAAAGCCATAGTGTCGACACATATACCCGTCCCGAGGACTATGTCCTGCGCCCCAATGCCAGCAACCCCATTGGTGCAACCAAGTCGGGAAGGCCTATCTACGAAAACAATGGCGTCAAGTTCATCTATGCAAAGGAAGGCGACAACACCCAGTCGTTGGCCAAGGAGTTGAACATCTTCCAATATCAGCTTAATGTTTACAACTGCCGGGAAAAGAAGACTCTCGACACATACGCTGAGGGCGACTTCGTCTACATCGAGAAACTGAGGAAGGAGTCTAACGCTCGTGTGGCCCACACTGTTGTGCCGGGTGAGACCTTGCGTGATGTGGCTCTGCGCTATGCCGTCACCATCGACAGGATAAAGAAATACAACCACATGGGCAGCGACGAGCGCCTGCGCCCTGGACGTGTGCTTCTTCTCCGCAAAGGGACTCTGTGAGAGTTTGAAGTTTATAGTTGAAAGTTAGGAGTAAGAGACCGCGCGTCCCGCAGTCTCATGTCTCGTGTCACGCAGTCCCGCGTCAGAAAAACAACACAACAATCCGCCATTTCGACAGGCTCAATGAACGGGATAATTCAACAAATAAACAAATAAACAAATAAACAAATAAACAAATCAACAACTCCTAAATCCCCAGTTCCTGCCTCAAGAACTTAGCTGTAAAGCTCTTCTCGCACATCGCTACTTCTTCTGGCGTGCCTTGGCATATTATCTGTCCGCCGCGTGTGCCGCCCTCGGGTCCCATGTCGATGACGTAGTCGGCCATCTTTATCACGTCGAGGTTGTGCTCGATGATGAGGACGGTGTTGCCTCTGTCAACGAGTTTGGATAGCACCTCCATCAGCACCTTGATGTCCTCGAAATGCAGTCCTGTGGTGGGTTCGTCAAGGACGTAGAGGGTCTTTCCGGTGTCGCGTTTCGCAAGTTCGGCTGCAAGTTTCACGCGTTGTGCCTCGCCGCCCGATATGGTGGTCGACGACTGGCCTAATGTGAGATAGCCCAAGCCCACGTCGTTAAGGGTCTTTATCTTCTGCGTGATGCTTGGTATGTTCTCGAAGAAAGTGAGTGCCTCGCTGATGCTCATTTCGAGTACGTCGCTGATTGACTTGCCCTTGTAGCGTATCTCGAGCGTCTCGCGGTTGTAGCGTTTGCCTTGGCATTCCTCGCATAGCACCGTCACGTCGGGGAGGAAGTTCATCTCTATGGTCTTCAACCCTGCACCAAGGCAGGCCTCACAGCGTCCTCCTTTGGTGTTGAACGAGAAACGTCCTGGCTTGTAGTTGCGCATCTTCGACTCGGGCAGCTCGCCAAAGAGTTTGCGTATGTCGTCGAAGACTTTGGTGTAGGTGGCCGGGTTTGAGCGTGGTGTGCGCCCTATGGGTGTCTGGTCTATCTCAATGACCTTGTCGATGAGTTCCAACCCGCTGATGCTCTCGTAGGGCAGGGGCTCTTTCACCGAACGGTACAGTTTCTTGCTGATGATGGGGTAGAGCGTCTCGTTCACTATGGATGACTTGCCCGAGCCAGAGACGCCTGTCACGCAAGTCATTATGCCCAAGGGCAGACGGAAGTCCAGGTTCTTCAGATTGTGTCCTGTGGCGTTCTTTATCTCGATGAAACTGCCTTCCTGCGGCTGTCGGCGTTGTTTTGGCGGTGTTATACTCTCCGTGCCGTTAAGGTAGCGGCAGGTCAGTGTGTTGCTTTTGAGGGCTTGCTTCGGGGTGCCTGCAAACACGACCTCGCCTCCGTGCCGGCCCGCTCCTGGACCTATGTCAACGAGGTAGTCGGCGGCGAGCATGGTGTCTTTGTCGTGCTCCACCACGATGACGGAGTTGCCGATGTCGCGCAGCTCTTTAAGCGACTCGATGAGCTTGTGGTTGTCGCGCTGGTGCAGTCCTATGCTGGGCTCGTCGAGTATGTAGAGCGTGTTGGTGAGTTGCGAGCCTATCTGTGTGGCAAGCCTGATGCGCTGGGCCTCGCCTCCCGAGAGCGATGCTGCAGGCCTGTCGAGGTTGAGATAGTCGATGCCGATGTCCAAAAGGAAGTGGATGCGTTTGCTTATCTCCGCAAGGATGTCGCGGCCAATCTCGTTTTGGCGGTCGGTGAGCTTGGTGGAGAGGGTGTCGATCCATTGTGCGAGGTTGAGGATGTCCATTTGGGCTACTTCGGCTATGTTCTTGCCGTCAATCTTGAAGTAGAGCGATTCCTTCTTCAAGCGTGTGCCTCCGCAGGCGGGACAGGCGGTGCGGTTCATGAACGAGGCCGACCAGCGTGCTATGGTGGCGGAAGCGTCATCGGTGTTCTGCGACTCGATGAAGTTGATGATGCCGTCGAAGTGTATGTTGACGATGGAGTTGACGCCCGCAAACTCGTGCAGTATGCTCACTTTGCCGTTGTAGCCGTACAGGATGGCGTCGAGGGCGTCGCCGCTTATCTGGCTTAGTGGCGTGTCGAGGGTGAAACCGAACTTGTGTCCCAGAATCTCAAGCTGGTCGAATATCCAGTTGCCTTTCTTGTATTCGCCTGCCGGTGCCAAGCCTCCTTTCTTTATGCTGAGGGTGTTGTCGGGTATCAGTTTGTCCATGTCGATGACGGAGATCTCGCCAAGACCGTTGCACTTGGGACAAGCCCCGAAGGGCGAGTTGAACGAGAAGGTGTTGGGCTCGGGGTCTTCGTACGAGATGCCCGTGGTGGGGCACATGAGGTGGCGGCTGAAATATCTGATGTTGTCGTTGTCAAGCGATTGAACCATGAGGAGGCCTTTGCCGTGGCTGAAGGCGGTATGAACCGACTTGCCGATGCGGCTCTCGTCATCCTCGCTCACTTCAAGGCGGTCGACGACAATCTCGATGCTGTGTGTCTTGTAGCGGTCGAGCATCATGTTGTTCTCCATCTCGGTAATCTCTCCGTCGATGCGAACCCTGTTGAAGCCCATCTGGCGTATGCGCTCGAAAAGCTCGCGGTAGTGTCCTTTTCGGCCTCTCACGACGGGTGCCAGTATGTTGATGCGACGTCCCTTGAACTCTTTGATGATGAGTTCTGTTATCTGTTCTTCGCTGTAGCGGACCATCTTCTCGCCAGTCTCGTAGGAATAGGCATCGGCTACGCGGGCATATAGCAGTCTCAGGAAGTCGTAAATCTCGGTGATGGTGCCGACGGTGGAGCGTGGGTTCTTGTTGACCGACTTCTGCTCGATGGAGATGACGGGGCTCAGGCCGGTTATCTTATCCACATCGGGACGTTCCATATTGCCGATGAACTGTCGTGCGTAGGCTGAGAAAGTCTCCATGTAGCGGCGTTGTCCTTCGGCGTAGATGGTGTCGAAAGCCAGCGACGACTTGCCGCTGCCGCTAACTCCTGTGACGACACATAACGAGTTGCGCGGTATGGCGAGGTCGATGTTTTTCAGGTTGTTGACCCTCGCACCGTATATCTCAAGGTATTCCTCTTCGGAAAATATGTTGGTATTACTCATTTATCCCAAGGATTAAGCCCGCAAAGTTATAAAAAAAAGTGAGAGGTTTTTGTCACGGAGCCTTCAGCGTGCTAAGATAAGAACTTTTTTAAGGCTTCGGGATTACTGCCTTTGGCAGTGAGCTAAAGGTTATTGCCTTTGGCAGTGAGCTAAAGGCTGCAAATCCCGAAGAACGGGTTTTCAACGTTCTAAGACACTTTTTTTAAGTATTGGTGTAATTCAAGATTTTTTTCGACGTTTCTCTCTTTTCAATGATTCGCTTTTTTTGTTTACTTCTTCAATTATGAAATCAGTATCTTTAGGTATTTCTAATTTTGAAGGGATTTTGTAACTTGCCAAACTGCCATACAGAGCCTCATGCAAGCAACTGAAAATTCTATTTATCCTGCCACGTACTTCCGGGTCTCTTTCATTTTTGTATTTGTCAACTTCTTTCGTTAGTATGTCAGTTAAAAATTTGAAAAGTTCGGCTTTAGGGGTGTCGTGCAAATACTCTCCCAAAACGGAAAAGGCGACAATTTCAGTATCTGAAAAGTGCCAATCGTCAATTGAAATGTAATGTTTGATTATTTCTGTATATTGTTCGGTCATGCCCCAATAATCCTTTCGGCAAAGAACTTTCAGTGCGTTTGCTCTGGCAATGTCCTGCTTGACATTGTCATCATCTTCATAGTTGAGATATTTTTCGATAATTTTAATACTATAGCTATCGGCAGGATGTGTATCTGCAAACTCCTTTATAGTATGCTCAATTTCTGAATAATCATTGGTGACACTCTGAATAAGATGGAAATCTTGAATGTCTTTGTTTTTGCTTTTTGATTTCTTGTCTTGCTTTTTCATAGCTCTGCTATTTTTTTTGCTGTATCTTCAATTTTGTTAATTCTGTTTATATGCGCATCTGCTTCATTTATAGCTGCATTTATCGTTTTGATTTCTTGTTCAGACAGTTTCTCCTTATTCAATATTTTAATAAGTTCGTTTTTATAATTATTTAGGGCTCCCAGTGCATCGCTTACTTCTTTCTGGTGATTAAAAATTTTCCGCCAGTATTTTTCACTGGAATGCCTAAAATATCTTGAACAGCTCCTGCAATGTCTTCTCCTTTTGGATCCACCAACTTTATCAGATTATTCGCGCAATACACAAACGGGCTTAAAGACGGATATTTCCCCCTCATTGGGTCAGCACTCAGCCAGAGAGACAATTGGCTGTAGTAGAACCGTTGGCCAAAATAGGAATATCCTGTTTCCGCATCTCTTTCCTTACCAGAAAAAGTGAATATAGTTGAGAAATTACTGGTTTTCTGAGAGACAAAAGTTTCTCCCCAAGGCAAGTAGCCCAAATGCTGCACGGCGTGCCCCAAGGTGTCGGTTACCCAGGCGGAGCTGCCGAGGTGGTCTGGGTGGAAGTAATAAATCTCGGCGGCAGTGGTGTTGAGGCTCGGAGTTGGCTCCTCGCGCACGGCTGTTTTGCCGCTTTCCTCTATGCTGTCGCACACGGAGATGCCCATTGGTGAAACCGCCAAAACCAAGTAAAATGCTATGAGTGTAAGCTTTTGCATGTTGCGATGTGTTTCAGACTGCTAAGATACAACTTTTTTTAAGGCTTCGGGATTACTGCCTTTGGCAGTGAGCTAAAGGTTATTGCACATTCGTGCAATGAGCTAAAGGTTACAAATCTCGAAGAACGGGATATGTTCATTTTATTTATTGTATTTAGGCTTCAAAAAGAAATATATTAATGTTAGGTTTTTTTCATAGTAAATGTTGGGGTCAATATATAGTGAGTAATCATTTAAATTTAATAATAAAATGAGTTTGTCAAAATAATGACTTATTTCCTTGTTTTTTACATTATATAAATAAAAGTCTGGAGGACAATAAATTTTACAAGATACTTTGTTACTATACAATGTTGCTACTTCTATGCCTAAGTCTATATTAAGAAAAAAATCATATTCCGTAGTTGAGGATTGAACAATCTGCTGAAATTCCTTAAAAACACGCATAGATTCTGATATAAAATATAGTTTTTTACCCTCTAAAGATTTGTCTATTTCATCAATATGGTAATCATCTATATAGTTGTCATTGTTTCTTCTTTTTGTTTCATAAAACCATTTAGACAAAAACGAAATACTTCGAGTGTTTTCACGTGTTTTATCTAATTTGTTTTCTACAATCCTAAACCTGTCTTTACGTGACATTTTAGAAAAAGGTTTTTCTCTTTCCTTAACCGTGACAATAAAAGATATTGTTTTGTTCGACACATAATTTCTGCTGTATGTTAAAATACTATCTGATAATGAATATGATAACAAAGAACATTTCTTAAGTATCGAATTAATATTTTCGTTTTTTTTATGATATACTATTATTGTGGGAGAATCATTAAAGAGACTTGAAATGGAAATCGGTTTGTTTTGAAAATCAAGTGATAGCGTTATGCATAATAATACATTCAGATGTGTGGTGTATTTGAAAAGTTGTGTTTTGACCATGTCATATGTTTCCAATGCTATTTGAAATTCTTTGACTTTGTCATTTATGTTGTCGTCAATCTCATTAATTGTGAATTTTGTGACAAAATTAAAATCGTTCTTTCCCGTAGTAGCAGAACGAACAAACTTCTCAACATAAAGAGAATAATTTGTTAAGTTATGGTATTTTCCAGCCATTATTTTTCAAAAATTTTCTTTCTTTATTTGTAAACACATGTTCTTTGTTGTTATGCCTCCATGTTCCATCAATATTAAGAGCATTTCCGTCATGGAAATGAACATGAGGTTTGCCTGCAAATTCTTTTGGGTAATCCAGTTTTCTCCCCATGGCAGGTAGCACAAGTGTTGCACGGCAACGCCTGTGCTGTCGGTAATCCAAGCGGAAGAGCCGAGGTGGTCAGGATGGAAATAGTATATCTCCGCCGCTGTGGTGTTGAGCGTTGGGGCGGAGAAATTGCTGGCGGTCATCTCTATGTTGGGCATCGAGATAGGCTCTGAGCGCAAGACTACTGTGTCGGCTGATATTGTGTCGTTGGCCTTTTCGGGGACACTATCGCACACAGGGATTCCTATCGGCGAAAGCGCCATGAGAAAGTCCAACAATATTGCGGCAAGAGTGGGCATGGTAAAATTCTTAGAATTTGCTACTGCAAATATACAAAAAAACGATCAAGAGGCAAAAAAGTGTTTTTACAGGTGCGCCCGTGGCGTGGATGCCGCCCTTCGACCAGCTCAGGGTGCAGTTCGGCATGACACGTAAAAAGGGCGTTTTTGTCTTTTACATTCCCGTTTCTCCCATCACGCACGTCTTCTCTTACTCGTTTTTAGTCGTGTCTGCAGGAAGTGTCAGTTTGTGGTGTGTCTTTGCGAAATCGTTGATCGGTATCTTTATCTGGTAGCTCTTGCCGTTCTTCACGGTCAGGCTCTTGCCGCGCAGCCAGGGGTTGAACATCTTCAATAGCTTGTAGCTGATGCCGTTCTTGATGGCGAACTCGGCAAGGTTGTCGATTGTCGAGGTGACGGTGACGGTCTTGTATTCAAGAGGCTGGTACAGGAGCTCGTCGCTGACCCTGAATCCGTATTTCTCGGGGTTCTCTATTATCAGCTTCAGGGCAAGGATGCGGAACACATAGCGTTCGGTCTCTTCATACATCAGCATGTCGTAGTAAGAGTCAACCAACTGGTAGTCGATGAACTGGTTGATGCGTCCGTTGCCGGCGTTGTAGGCTGCTGCCGCCAGTGTCCAGCTGCCGAACTTTTGATATGCCTTGCGCAGATAGGAGCATGCTGCAGCACCTTCCAGCTCAACGTTGTAGCGCATGTCGACCTCGCTGTTCACCTCAAGGCCGAAGTCCTTGGCTGTGCCTTCGAGGAACTGCCAGAAGCCCACCGCCTTCGATGGCGAGACGGCATTGGTCAGCGCACTCTCTATGACGGCCAGGTATTTGAAGTCGTCGGGTATGTTGTTCTTTTTGAGAGTTGCCTCTATAGTCGGGAACCAGCGGTGGCAGCGTTTCAGTATCAGCAGGGTGCTGCTGTGCAGGTACGAGTTGACAAGCAGCTCGCGCTCCAGCTTCTCGCGCACATAGAAGAGGTCCATCGGCACTGGCTCGCCTGCAAAACTGAGGGTGTCGGGCAACTCTATGTCGTGGGTGTTGTGGCTTATGTGGTCGAAAAGGCCGTCAAGCTCGTCGAACTCGTTGTTCATGACATAGATTGTGTCGATGCGCGAAACCACGTTGGGCTCGACATAAACGGTGTCGGGACTGGTGCTTTTCCCGGTCTTCGATGTGGCGCAGCTGTTGGCAAAGCCTATCAGCAGGGTTATGAGCGCGATGGATGATATTTTCATGTTTTTATCTTTTTTTTACGTAAATCCGTCCCCCTCTCAGAGGGGGCTAGGGGGAGTTTGAAGATTTTACATGACTCCCCCGCCTTCGGCACCCCCTTGATTGCTTCGTTCCTCGCAATGACTGGGGGACGCGCAAAGCGCAGTGGGGCAAAGCCACGCAAGGTGTTTTCTCCTTTAATTTCTAACGTTCAGCTCTTAACTTTCAACTTTCAACTCTTGACTCTTAACTTTTAACTCCCTTTTATAACTTCCTCTTTTAACTTCTATCGTTACTTCTTTATTAAAACGGGCTTACAAAATCTTTCAAGAACGGTGCTTTGGTGTCTTTATCCGACAAAAGCGGGTTGTCGATGCCCCATTTAACGCCTATGTCGGGGTCGTTCCAGCGGACGGAGCCTTCCGATTCTTTGTTGTAGAAGTTGGTGCACTTGTAGGTGAATATGGTGTGGTCTTCGAGGCAGACAAAACCGTGGGCGAAGCCTTCGGGAATCCAGTACATGAACTTGTCGTCGCCTGTGAGCAGCACGCTGTGCCATTTGCCGTAGGTGGGCGAGTCCTTGCGCAGGTCAACGGCTACGTCGCGTACCACGCCGCGTACCACACGCACCAGCTTGCCTTGTGCGTATGGTGGTTTCTGGAAGTGCAGCCCGCGCAGCACGCCCCGCATCGACTGCGACTCGTTGTCTTGTACAAATTTCATGTCGAGTCCCGCTTTGTGGAAACGCTCTTCGTTGTAGCCCTCAAAGAAATAACCTCTTGTGTCATAGAATATGTCGGGCTTGATGATGTAGAGGTCTTTTATGCCTGTCTCAATGATTTCCATTTTTTTAGTTAATCAGTTGTTCAGTTAATCAGTTATTTGTTATTTTATCTTTTTTTTGTGATGCTATTGAATATTTTATTCAGTTCTTGGCATTTGCTATTAATATCTTCATATTCCGCTTGGGTTAGGTAGTTTGTTTGTTCTGTGTAATAATTCTATCCAATATCCAGTTTCAGCACATTCTTTTAAAGATATGTATATTTTAGCGACAAAATCTCGATGATATACCATTTGGGGCTTCAACCAGATTTGCACCAACGCTTGTTCTGCTTCGAAGCATCTGTTTGGATAAAATATACTCTTTCTTGTTTTCGCGCAAATGCTTGTATAAGTTGACAATATCAACTGCAAAGTCCATGCATTTAGATTTTATGAAAAATCCAAAATTCTCCATGCTATGTTATTTTAACTTCAAACTGACCAACTCCCAACTTCAAACTTATTAAAGGTGTACGCACTCATTATATGCTGCTGCTGCCGCTTCCATGATGCCTTCCGACATGGTGGGGTGGGGGAAGATGGCGCTGATGATGTCTTCGCCCTTGGCACCCAGGTTGCGGCAAAGCACTGCCGAGGCTATCATCTCGGTGACGTTGTCGCCAACAAGATGGCATCCCAGCCACTCGTCGGTGTCGGCATTGAAGATGACCTTCACGAAGCCGTCGCGGTTGCCTGCTGCTGTGGCCTTGCCCGATGCGGTAAATGGGAACTTGCCGACCTTTATGTTGTAGCCAGCGGCAATGGCTTTGGCCTCGCTCAGTCCCACCGAAGCAATCTCTGGTGTGGTGTAGGTGCAGCCGGGTATGTTGTTGTAGTTCAATGGCTTGGAGTTGAGACCGCAGAGTTTCTCCACGCAGATGGTGGCCTCGTGGTCGGCTTTGTGGGCGAGGGCAGGACCATGCACTATGTCGCCGATGGCATAAACGCCTTCCACATTGGTGCGGTACCATTCGTCAACGATGACCTTGCCGCGTTCGGTGGCTATTCCTAAGGTCTCGAGGCCAAGGTCGTCGATGTTGGTCTGTACGCCAACGGCTGAAAGCACGATGTCGGCTTCAACGGTCTTCTCGCCTTTCTTGGTGCTGATGGTGCAGACGCATTTCTCGCCTGTTGTGTCGACGTGTGTGACGGAAGCCTCTGTCATCACTGTCATCTTCAGCTTCTTGAAGGCGCGCTCCACCTGCTTCGACACCTCTTCGTCCTCGTTGGGAACGACGTTGGGCAGGAACTCCACCAAAGTCACTTTCACACCCATGGAGGTGAAGAAATAGGCAAACTCAGAGCCTATGGCACCTGAACCTACCACTACCATGCTCTCGGGCAGTGTGTCTAACACAAGGGCTTGGCGATAGCTTATTATCTTCTTGCCATCTATTGGCATGGCGGGCAGTTCACGCACGCGCGAGCCCGTCGCCAGTATGATATGTTCGGCCTCATGTATGGTCTTGTTGCCTTCTGCGTCGGTGACTTCGACTTTCTTGTCGGCTGTCAGGCGGCCGTAGCCGGCTATTATCTCGACTTTGTTCTTGTTGAGCAGGTACTGTACGCCTTTGCTCATGGTCTCGGCCACGCCGCGGCTGCGGGCTACAACTGCCTGCATGTCGGGTTTCGCCTCGCCTTCAACCTTGATGCCGTAGGTCTCGGCGTGTTTGATATAGTTGTATGCCTGTGCGCTTTTCAGCAGTGCCTTGGTGGGGATGCAGCCCCAGTTGAGGCATATTCCGCCTATTTCGGCTTTTTCCACTACTGCTACATTCTTGCCGAGCTGTGCTGCTCTGATGGCGGCAACATATCCCCCGGGACCGCTGCCGATTACTATAACGTCGTATTTCATATTGTAAGATTTTATTATTTCAAGATTAAAGATTTCAATATTTAGGACTCTCAAACACTAGGGTGACATGTTTACCCTTTGTCAGTCATCCCGACCTTGATTAAGAAATGCCTGTTGGATGCGCCTTTTGCTGCGCTTTCTACAGTTATGCATTATTATCCACATCTTCCTCTTTAACTTCTATCGTAACTCCTTCTTTAACTCCTTCATTCTCCGCTTCTTCAACCTCTTTCCTCCGTTGGTATCGTTGGCTTAATTTCCTTATGGCGCTCATGATGATGGCCCAAAGCGCAAAAAACAATATTACGCCCAGTATCCAGTTCAGTATCAATCCTCCAGCCATGACTGTTTTTTATTTTGGTGTCACCGACACTTTAGGAGTGTTTGTGTTGCTGCCAGAACCTGTGCTGGCATTGGGTTTTGCCGAGGCCTTGGGTGTGACTGTTATTTTCTTGGCGGTGGTGTTGCCCACTTGCACGGTGGTCTTCGTTGTGGTGTTCGACTTGCCTTTGACTGCATCGGCGTTTGACTTGGCGCGAGATGCGCGTTTCGAGGTGTCGGGGTGCGACGAGAACATCTGTTTAAGGGCTCCGCCAGTGCTGCCTCCGCTGCTTTTCTCTAGTCTTATCAGCACGTTGAGGGCGTTGTACATGGCGTATGGGTTCACTCCGTTGGCGACGCAGAACTGGAGTGCTGCATCATCGGCTTCATATTCCTGCTTGCGCGAGTAGGCGTTTTGCGCGAGCTGTTGTCCCAGGTCGCCAAGGAAGCTTTGTGAGATGGCGCCGGCTTTGTCGCTGAAGGCTGCGATGCCATAGCGGGCTGCCACGATGAGGTAAGCGTTGCGGTATGCGTCGCGGGTGTCCTTGTTTTGGACGTGGCCTAGTTCGTGGCCTATCACAGCGAAAATCTCGTCGTCGTCCATCACGTCCATCAGTCCGGAGTAGACGCGCACGCTGCCGTCGCCACTGGCAAAGGCGTTGACGGTGTTAGACTGGTATACTGCATAGTTCACGTTCATCGAGCCTATGTTCTTGAACCTCGACATGATGTTTGCCAAACGTTTGCTGTAGTTGTTGCTGGCGGGCAGAACGGTGTTCTCCGCGTCGCTTTGAACCATGTATTCCCTGCACAATGTCACAATCTGCGAGTCGGAGATGGTGAGTGCCTGTGCTGCCGCTGCGCCGGCTTGAATGGCGGCATTGGAGTTGGCTAACTTAAGAGAAGTGCAGCTGCTGAGTACTAATGCTGCAATAATTATTGTCAATAGCTTCTTCATGTTTTATATTTTTTAATGTGGCAAATATACAAAAAAAAGCCGTCCGTTTTCACGGGCGGCTTGGTTTTTCGGAAAGATATTTTTATTAGTCTTTCTTTTCACCGTTTTCGAGAGTCTCCTTCAGGTTTTGGAGAGCTTCGAGGTCGCCTAATGTGCTGTGCTCGATGTTGTCATTGATTTCTTTCACAGTACGTTTGGTGTTCTTTGCTGCTTTCTCAGCTGCTTTTTCCTCGGTAGCTTTCTCGGCGGCCACTTTCTCTTCGAAGAGTTTCGAGTGCGAAAGGATGATTTTCTTGCTCTCTTTCACGAACTCGATGACCTTGAATTCGGCTGTCTCCTCGTTCTTGAGGGTTGTGCCGTCTTCTTTCTTCAGATGACGAGTGGGGCAGAAGCCTTCAACACCGTATTGCAGTGCCACGACAGCGCCTTTGTCGCTGAGGTTGGTGATGGTGCCTTGGTGCACTGAGCCAACAGGGAAGATGGTCTCGAACACATCCCAAGGATTCTCCTCGAGTTGTTTGTGACCCAAGCTGAGGCGACGGTTCTCTTCGTCCACTTCGAGGACGACGACTTCGATCTTCTCGCCAATCTTTGTGAACTCTGCGGGGTGCTTGATCTTCTTCGACCAGCTGAGGTCGCTGATGTGGATGAGTCCGTCAACGCCTTCTTCGAGTTCGACGAAGATACCGAAGGTGGTGAAGTTACGCACGGTGGCGGTGTGTTTTGTACCGACAGCGTAGCGCTCTTTCACGTTGGTCCAAGGATCGGGAGTGAGTTGCTTGATGCCAAGCGACATCTTGTGGTCCTCGCGCTCCAGTGTGAGTATCTTGGCCTCCACCTCGTCGCCAACCTTCAGGAAGTCCTGAGCGGTGCGCAGGTGTTGTGACCATGACATCTCTGAAACGTGTATCAGACCCTCGACGCCAGGAGCTATCTCCACGAAAGCACCGTAGTCGGCTATCACGACAACCTTGCCTTTCACAACGTCGCCAACCTTGAGGTTCGGGTCGAGCGAATCCCACGGATGAGGAGTGAGCTGCTTGAGACCCAGAGCAATACGTTTCTTGCCTTCGTCGAAGTCAAGGATAACGACCTTGATCTTCTCGTCAAGTTTAACGATTTCCTCAGGATGGTTGATGCGGCCCCATGAGAGGTCGGTGATGTGGATGAGACCGTCAACACCGCCGAGGTCGATAAACACGCCGTAGCTGGTGATGTTCTTGACAGTACCTTCAAGGACTTGGCCTTTCTCGAGTTTGCTGATGATTTCTGCTTTCTGTTGCTCAAGCTCGTCTTCGATGAGTGCCTTGTGCGAAACAACAACGTTCTTGTACTCTTGGTTGATTTTGACAACCTTGAAGTCCATGATGCTGTCGACGAACACGTCATAGTCGCGGATGGGCTTGACGTCGATTTGCGAACCAGGCAAGAATGCCTCGATGCCGAACACATCGACGATGAGACCGCCTTTGGTGCGGCTCTTGACATAACCCTTCACTATCTCGCCACTGTCGAAGGCTGCGTTCACGCGATCCCATGACTTGAGTATGCGGGCTTTCTTGTAAGAAAGGATAAGCTGACCGTTTGCGCCTTCTTTATTCTCAACGTAAACTTCAATTTTGTCGCCTTCTTTCACATCGGGGGTTGTGCGGAACTCCGATACGGGGATGACACCGTCTGACTTGAAGCCGATGTTGACAACAACTTCGCGGTCGCTAATCTTGACGATAGTACCCTCGACAACCTCGTGGTCGGCGATTTGGCTCATTGTGCCAGCGTACCTTTCTTCGAGTTTGGTGCGCTCGTCGTTCGAGTAGTTGTCGAACTTCTTGTGCGATGATGTCCAGTCGAAATCTTCCGACGGAACGGGTTTCTGTTTAGGAGCTTTCTCCACTTTCTCAACGGGCTTTTCTTCTACTGGCATGGCCTCGTTGATGATTTCTTCGTTTTCTGCCATTTTTTTGTTTTGTTTGTTGTACTCACCCAAGCACCAGGCCGACTCGAATGAGGAGGTTTAACTTTATGTTCTCTGGATTGTTTGCCTTGGCAAAACCCGATGGACAACCCAATGAGGGCGCAAAGGTACGCTTTTTTTGGATTGCTTTGACAAATATGTGCCTTTTTTTGACTTTATAATGAATAATAAGTTGAAAAAAACAGTTGATACTCTTCGGATTTTTGCTTTATTACAAAAAAATACTCGTCCAAAACTGTGCGATTTGCACTTTTGGACGAGTATTATTGGAAGGTTTCGAAAAGCTTATTTCACGACAACCTTGGTCGCGAAGGTGTTGTCGCTGTTGCTGAGTGTCACGACATAGATGCCAGCGGTGAGGTTGTGCTTCACGATGTGTGAGCCTTGACCGTTGATGTCGCTTGTCAGAACGTTTTGGCCGAGTATGTTGACAACATTCATTGTGTAGTTGCCGCTGTTGGCGAGGTCAATGCGTATCTCGTTGTCGCGGCTCCACACGCTGATGCCAGTCTCAACCTCTTCAATACCGTCTGTAGAAGTAAACTCGGTGCTCACCTGTGAGCAGAACGAGCTTACTTCAACCTCGTAGGTGGTGCCTGCGGTAAGTCCGGTGAGGGTGTAGCTGTTCTCGGTGATTCCATCGATGATGACCCATTCGCCGTACTCAGGTGTGCCTATCTCAATATCGTCGATGTTGATACGGAACATGTCGGTGACGTTGAAGTGACGGATGGCCACATAAACGTTTTGTCCTGCGTATGCGCTAAGGTCGAAAGTCTTCTTCTCCCAAGTGCCTGTTGCCGTAAGCTGGTCGGAAATAGCTGTGAATTCTGATACGTCGGGTGTGGTTGTGGAAACGAAAACTCCATAGACCTCAGCGGCATAGCTGGGGTCTTGACCAGAAACCCAGAACGATACTGCATCGCCTTCGTTTACAGTGTATTGAGGCAGAACAAGCCAGTTGTCAGGGGTGAGAGCCCCTACATTGTTGATATATGATGCTGATGTCATCAGGTTTGTCCCGCTGTGAGCATAGTTTTCTTCAATCTCTGAACAATCGAGAAGATACCAGTTGTTGCCGTCACCGTCGGCATCGATCATGGTCCAGTTGGGATCGCCATCCTCGAAGTCGTACACTTGACCTTGTGCGTTGGGGTTGTGCACCCTGTAGCGCAGTGTGTAGCTTTCAGCATTGCCGTTCCATGTGATGAGAGCCGAGTTGCCTGTAATATCGCTGACGTTGACTTCTGTTGTCTCGTCGCATTCGGGTGTGTCGCCCCATACCATGAACATGCCAGTGACTTCGGCGCCGCTGCCGCCACCGATAGGTCCGAGGAGGGATGCTAAGCCGGTCTCGGTATCAACGTAATATAGAGCGCAGTCGGTCTGGCTGCTCAACTGTGCCCAGAAGAGCTCGCCCGTCTCCATGTCGAATGCCATGCTTTGGACGTATGACAAAGACTTGCCCGTGTTGCCAACCAACGTGGTTGTGGCATCGGTGAGGTTGACTTGATAGAGGTTCCCATCAGTCGCGCTTATGCAGTATGCCTGGCCTTGTGCGTTGATGGCAAACAGCTGAGCGCCAGCTTCGATGGCTCCTATTGTTGTGGGACCAGAGGCTGTGCTCGTCGGGTCGAATTGCTTCAACTCGTAAATGTCATTGTCGTTAACCGTAACGTAATACATTTTGCCATCCGCGTTGTTGTAGCTCATCGAGATGGCTATGCTGGAATCGAAGCCATCAACAACCAGTTCAGGTGTGCCCACAACGCCGGTTGGAGCGATGGCAACTTTCATAAGGTCGCCAGTATTGCCATCTACCGATGTCAGTAACCACATATATCCCAAAGCATACGAAGCAGCGTATGTTTGAGGTATCTCATTAGAAACTGCTGTAACAGTAGCCGGGTCAAGTGGGTTGAATGTTATTAAGTTTTGATTCCATTCAGCATCATCAAGTGAGTAAGTGGCATAGCCGTAGAATAAGGCTTGCGATTGTAGTGGTCCGTTTGTGTTGAAAGAAACAGATACAATGTTCTCGCTGTCGCAGTCGGCGGCAACCTCAACCTCATAAGATGTTTCTTCTTGCAAATCAGTGAGCACATAGGTGTTCTCTGTTATGTTGTTGACGGTAGTCCATGATGTCGTGCCAGTCACGCGGTAGCGTAGTGTGTAGCTGTCAGCAACGCCATTCCATGTGATTGTTGCGTCGTTGAATGGGCATGTAGCAGTGACAGATGTAGGCGCTATGCAGGCTGAACCTGTGCCGAAAGCGATATTGTCAACTTTGAAGCAATCGCCAGTGGGGTTCACGCTACTGTCCTTGGTGTATTCCCATTTGAAGGTGTGTGAGCCGGCTGAAACCTCATAGTTGTAGTTGATCCATCCTTGTTCTGCCACATGAGCACCGTAGGTGAACTGAGCCGTGCCGTCGATGTAGAAAATGCACTTGTCCCAAGCAGTGTTTGTTCCTTCGCCCATGCACTTGGCGTCGAAGTTGATGTAGCCGTCTTCGGCAAATGTGTAGGTGGCTTCAAGGACAGAACTTGAGCTTGACACGCCTGCGTTGCTGCTCATGGCACAGTACTGAGAGCCGTTGTCGCAGCCGTTATTGGCGTCAACAATGATCCATGGGTATTGGCTCTGGTTGACGAACGGGAACTGGCTGAAGTCGCCTGTCTCGAAGTCGATGATGCCGTCTGCTGATGAAGAACCGGAGGCAGTCTCTGGTACAGTCCAAAGATAAGCTAAAGTGTTGTCTTCGTCATCTATTGAAGTATATAGGTAGTCAACGAGAGCATTCGAACCATTCACGGAGAATGCGCAGTTGTCGGCAAAATAATAGCCGCTGTTAGCCTCCAGTGTCATGCCAAGTGAATAGCTTGTACCTTCCACAAAGGTTCCGTAAAAATCATCATCTGCGTCATTGTCCCACCATTCAGGAGAGTAACTAGCCTGATAAATATGGTAATTTGCATTGGTCGGTACGGTTATGTTCAAGTGGTTTTGGGAATCCTCGCCACCGACAGGCGACTCGTATCCGTTTATAGCGATAGATGTGATTGGAACGAGAGTCGGGGAGTCGTCTATCGTTATAGCTATGTTGTCAACAGCGAAATAGTCGCCAGAGGGATTCACGCTGCTGTCTTTGATGTACGACCACTTGAAGATGTGGTCGCCGGGCGTTATTTCATAGGAATAATTGACGAAACCGTCGCTTGCCACATGAGCTCCGTAGGTGAACTGAGCTACATCGTCAATGTAGAAAATGCACTTGTCCCATGCCGTGGTTGAGCCCTCGCCCATGCATTCCGCATCGAATGAGATGGTTCCATTGGCATCATAGGTGAATGCGAGACTAATTGTTGACTCGGAGCTGCTGACTCCGGCATTGGAAGTCAACATTATTTTGCCACCGTTGCCGTCAACAATAATCCACGGATAGTCTGCATTGTTGGTCCAGTTGAACGGGCCATAGGTGCCGTCTTCAAAATCATGCATGATGGCCATGCGTGAGTTGCCCTTGTTTGTGTTTGCTTTCTGTTGGAGAGATTTTTTCGAGGCCTTTTTTTCAAGACCTAAAGCTGTCGCTTTGTCCAAACTGATGCAGGATGTTGAAGAAGCGTTCTGCTTGACGACGTTTTTCTTCGCGTCCTGGGCATTGGCGATGCCCACCAAGAGCATCAAAGCCAATAATAAATGTAGAGTTCGTTTCATATTTTATGTTATTTAAAAGTTGTCTAAAATCATGCACAAAGATACAAATCTTTTTTATATGTACCAAACTTTTCTTCTTTTTATTGTACCATACTTTTCTTCTTTGGCTTTTTTGGGGGTGGTAAAATGCGTAAGCTGCAAAGTAAATCTTTAACTCCCATTCTGTCTTCTTTCTCCTGACTTCTGTATTCTTGAAGTTATGAACCCCTCAGCTCTTGTTTTTAAGCTGTCTTCAAGGCATAACAGATGCCCGAAAATAAACTTTTTTTGCTTTTTTTGTGTGTTATTCGAAATAAGTGTTACCTTTGTCAGCGTAAATTTAAAAACTAAACATCATGAAAAAAGTGTTACTTTTCGCCCTCGCGGGCATTATGATGCTGGCTTTCACCCAATGCGGTGGTAGCAAAGGCTCAAAAGAGTTCCAGGACAACAAGGAACTGATGACAAACCTCGAGAAAGCCGTCAAACAGGCTAAGACCTGCGACGAACTCCAAACCGCTGTTTTCACTGTCGCTATGTCAGCTTTGGCAAATGCCGATAAAGAATATGCCGACAATGAGAAGATGTCCGACAAGGAAAAAGAGACCATCGATAAACTCGGTAAGGAAATTGAAGACCTTATGACCACGAAGGGTGAAGAACTCGGCTGCAAAGACGACGATTCACTGTTTGGTGACTTCGAAGACGATGTGGAAGATTTCACTGAGGATGTCGAAGACCTCACTGAGGATGTGGAAGAGTTAGTTGAAGACGCTGTAGAGGAGTAATTACCAATTCCTAAAGCAAAAAAGCATTCCGTAAGGGATGCTTTTTTTTGTTGTTTGTTTCAAATCCATCGAACTGTTTTATCCAGCTGATATATATTACAGAATCATTCCATTTTTTGATTTTTTTCAGTCCGAAGTTTTGGTGATGGCTTGTCAGTTTGGTCTATAAATGCACCCGCTGCAGCTGTCTTCCCGCGCCCCGGTGACCGATTTCAAAACGTTGTTGACACCTTCCATTTTTAAAAAACCCAGCAATGCAAACACTAAAGCCTCCTTGAAATCGATGATGTCACGATTGGGGATGACAATCTCGTGTTTGCAGTGTGTCTTGATGCGCTCGACAAGGTGTTTGTTGTAGGCTCCGCCTCCGGTGAGGAGCATCTTGCCCGTTGGAACAGTATTGGTCGCTTGCCCTATCTGTATGGCGATGTGTTCTGAGAAAGTGCATAAGGCGTCGGTGGTAGGGTAGGCGTCGATTAGCTGTTTTATGTCCGCCTCAAAAAACTCTCGTCCCAACGATTTAGGGGCTGGCTTGCTGTAGAAGGCGTTGTCGTTAAGTTTATCAAGCAGTTCGGAGACAACTTTTCCTTGTCTTGCCATGTCGCCGTTGGCATCGTATTTCTTGCCCTCGCGTTGTGCCAGGTGGTTCAATGCTTGGTTTGCGATGCAGATGTCGAAGGCTATGCGTTGTCCGTTTTTTTCGTAGGAGGCGTTGGCTATGCCGCCTATGTTGAGACATACCTCGTATTCGCCGAATAGCAGCCTGTCGCCTATAGGTACCAAAGGAGCTCCTTGTCCGCCCTTGCCAACATCTTCGCTGCGGAAGTCGTTTATAACTGTCGTTCCACACAGGTTGGCAATGGCTTGGCCGTCACCAATTTGCAGGGTGTAACCCTCCTCGGGTCGGTGGAAGACGGTGTGGCCATGCGAGGCTACAAAGTCGGGCTTGCAGTGTGTTGAGGCAATGTAGCTGGCGGTGGCTTTGCCAAGAAAAACTCCGTAGTCGTGATGCAGTTGGTCGAGGGTCTTTTCATCGGCATAGAAAGCTTCGCTGAGTCTTTTTTGCCATTCGGCGGGGTATTCAATAGAGGCGTTGTGCAGTAACTTGAAGCAAATCTTCTCAGGACTTTCCATCGTGAACTTCACGGTGGAGAGGTCCAGTCCGTCAAGTGAACTGCCTGACATCAAGCCTATGCCTATTGAAGATTTCATTTCTCAAGAATATAGAAGTTAAAAGGGAAGATACGATTGAAGTTAAAAATGAATTTAAAAGTTCCATAGAGTCTCGCAGCCCTGTGTCTTTAAAATCACAAAAACTCCGCAGTCTTTTCTAGTTGCACGCTGTGCGAGCCTTTCACCAAGATGTCATATCCGCTGACTGGGTTCTCGGTGAGGTATTGCTTCAGCTCATTAATGTCGTTGAATGTGGGGTAGCCGTGTCCTTGAGCGGCTTTCACCATCTCTTCGCCCACAAGCAACACCTTGTCGAAGTGCAGGCTTTCGATGAGCTTTATTATCTCTTGGTGTTCTTGCTCCGATGTCTCGCCTATTTCGCCCATCTTGCCTATTATCAGCATAGATTTATCCTTGCAGATGTTCTTGAAGTTGGTGATGGCGGCTCTCATGCTTACGGGGTTGGCGTTGTAGGCATCCATGATGATGCGGTTGCGTTTGGTGTTTATGACCTGTGAGCGGTTGTTCGATGGGGTGTAGGCCTCCAACGCTTCTTTTATCTGTTCTTTGCTTACGCCGAAATGTTTTCCCATACATATTGCAGCGGCCACGTTCTCGGTGTTGTAGCCTCCGACAAGGTTGGTTTGTATGGTCATGCCCTCGTGTTCAACGGCCAGTAGTGGGTTGGCACTGACGAATTTCACCACACATTGGGCGTTGTCGCTGCCGTAGCTTACGCGTTTCAGGTCGGCTGAGAGTTCGTTGAGCAACGGATTGCTTGTGTTGACGAAGGCAGTCTTGGAGTTGGCTCTTAGGTGCTCGTACATCTCGTTCTTGGTTTTGATGACACCCTCTAGACTGCCGAATCCTTCAAGGTGGGCTTTGCCTATGTTGGTGATGATGCCGTAGTCTGGCGTGGCTATGTTGCACAGCAACTCGATGTCTTTCGGGTGGCTGGCTCCCATCTCCACCACGGCTATCTCAGTGTCGGGGCGCAGGGTGAGCAGCGTCAGCGGCACGCCGATGTGGTTGTTGAGGTTACCTTGTGTGAACACGGTGCGGAACTTCTTCGACAGTATGGCTGAGGCGAGTTCCTTTGTCGTGGTCTTTCCGTTGGTGCCGGTGATGCCTATAATGGTGGTGCCCAATGTCTTGCGGTGCAGCGTGGCGGTCTGTTGCAGGGCTGTCAGCACATCGTCAACTTTTATTATTCTGTCGGTCTCTTTTATGTCGGGGCGGTCGCTCACGGCGATGGCTGTCTTGTTTTCATCAACCACCTTCTCGACGAAGTCGTTGCCGTCGAAGTTGGCTCCTTTGAGGGCGAAGAAGACAGAGCCGTCTTCAACTTTGCGGCTGTCAGTGGTAGCTTTGAGCGACTTGGTGAAGTGTGCGTATATTTGTTCTATCTTGTTCATGGCGGTAGTTGGATTTAATTAAAAAAGCCGTTTGAGTTATCAAGCGGCTTTTTATGGGGATAATTGTGTTTTGCTTATTTACTTGAGTCACCAATCTTGTTCATGGCGCAACGGAAGCCAATTGTCGATGTGGCGTGGTTCTGGTCGAGGAAGCGGCGTGTGCCGGGGCTCAGGTAGTAGGGACCGTCAGCCCATGATCCGCCTTTATACACTCTCGATTCGTCGTTGATGAGGGTTGTACCGGCTTGGTCGTTGGTGGCGTAGTCGTACATGTCTTTGGTGTAGTTGGCTTGGTTGTCGGCTTCGCCTGCTGTCCAGTTGTAGCGTATTGCTGACATATAGTCACCGTCGCCGTAGTTGGAGTTGAAGGCGGTGCGGTAGTTTTGGCGTTTGGCAGCTTCTTCTTGAGGAACAAGTTCGCGGCGTATGTGACCCAGGGAGTCTTTCTCGGCAAGGAACTCGCCGTCCATGACTTTTTGTGTGAATATGTTACCACGGTAGGGGCTGAAGTCGGCCACATCGTCGAAGCTCAGAGGACGATAGACGTCTGACACCCATTCTGAAACGTTGCCAGCCATGTTATAGAGGCCATAGTCGTTAGGCCAGTATGAGCCAACGGGAGCTGGCAGAGCCGAGCCGTCGTTGGGACTTTCGGCAACACCCATATAGTCGCCACTGCCACGTTTGAAGTTGGCCATGAAGGCGCCCATGTAGCGTTTGTTGTCGGTGCGGAGACCGTCGCCGTTCCACGGGTAAACTTTGCGGTCGGTGGTCATTTCGTGTTGTGTGTTGCCTATCAGACCAATGGCAGCATATTCCCATTCGGCCTCGGTGGGCAGACGGTAGGAGGGAAGCAGTATGCCGTCTTCCATGCGCACGTTACGTGTGGCATCGCCTTCGCCTTGGCTGAGGTCTTTCTTGCCTTTCTTAACATTGCCGGTATATTGGCCAGCAAGATATGCATCGGTATTGAAGTTCTCTTCGTCTTGTTGGTTGGGGTCCCAATCGAGGATGCCAGCCTTGACGAGCATCAACTCGTTCACGCGGTCACTACGCCATGTGCAGTAGTCGTTGGCTTGAACCCATGTCACACCGACAACCGGATAGTGGTTGTAGGCAGCGTGGCGGAAATAAACCTCCACCATAGGCTCGTTGTAGCCTAAACGGTGACGCCAGACGAGGGTGTCGGGAAGGGCGTTCCTCACAACGCTAGGATAGTTCTGGCCATACACGCGAGTCAGCCAATAGAGGTATTCGCGGTAGTCTACATTGCTAACCTCGGTGATGTCGATGAAGAACGAGGGAACGGTGACTCTTCTAGGAACATTGTCCCATGAATAGTTCACGTTGTCCAAGGTGCCGCCCATGACGAAAGTACCGCCGTCAATGGCAACAAGACCTGGACCAACTTCCATCTCGTTAACCTCGGTTACTTCAAAACCACCGTTGTTGGGGTCGTTGTAAGCCCAGCCCGTAGTGCTGGAAGCGTTCTTCTTGCATGAGATGAAGAGCACCCCGACCATCAAGCAAAACGCTGCTGCTTTCAATACTGATTTCTTATTCATCTTCTTCGAGTTTATTTCTTATAACGTTTATCTCTTTCCTTTATTGCATGACGTTTGAATTTTTTTGACGAAGAAATATCTCGTCCGAAAAATCATGCAATTTTACGACCTTTTTTTGAATTATTCGTCATTCAAGCAAAAAAAATGTGTTTTTATGCGAAAAAAAGTCATTTTTACCCAGAATTGTATATCTTTGCTTCTTGGTAAAAAAGGCTTTTGAAAACAGCTTGGCCAAGGCAATTTATTTGGCAAAACAGCGTTTAAAAAGTGTTATATATATAATAGGTGTAGAAATAAAGATGAAAAAGATATTTGTTTTTGTTTTGTTTTTGGCTCTCTTGCCGACAGTCTCCATTAATGTGATGGCGCAGCAGTGTCGTAACATTCCTGTCTCCCCGCAGTGGAACGGCGACACAATAGTGCCATATACGTTTCTCGAACAGGTGTACTCGCCCGACCTGATGGTGACGGCCTCCCTCGTTGATGTAGAGTTTGCTCCACTTGACGAAAACGAAATGCGCCTTGTTGAGAAATCGGGTGTTGAATCAGATTTTGTTTTGGAAGCGAGAATCATGCAGTCGCGTGACGATGCCTACATACGCTTCACGCTGAACCCTGTTCGTAACAATAACGGCGTGATGGAGAAACTTGTTTCGGCAAACATAGAATACAAGCTCACTCCTAAAGCGGCGAAAGCATCATCGACACGGAATGTGACCAATTCGGTGCTGGCATCGGGCAGGTTTTATAAGCTTGCCATTCCTGAAACAGGCATCTATCGCCTCTCTTACAGCGACCTCAGCGGGATGGGTGTCGATGTCGCTAGCGTGAATCCTCGCAACTTGCGTGTTTATCACAATGGTGGTGGGGTCTTGCCCGAACTAAACTCCGTTGAGCGTTATGACGACCTCGTCGAGTTGCCTGTCTTTGTCAGCGGCGAGGAAGATGGACGTTTTGACCAAGGTGATTATGCTTTGTTTTATGCCCGTGGCCCCGTTACTTGGCGCTATAGCACACCTAATAATATATATGAGCATAAACAAAATGCCTATGATGACTATGCCTATGCCTTCGTCACATTTGACAAGGGTGCTGGCAAGCGCATAACCACTGCTGATACGCCATCGGGCACCCCCTCTGTCACCTTGACCGAATTCAAGGATTATGCAATTCACGAGAGTGACGAGGTGAACCTTGCCCATGCGGGACGCGCCTTTTATGGTGACAAAATGGACGGAACAGACGAAAAGACTTTCCAATTCAACTTCCCGAATCTGCAAACCAACCGTAATTGCATCGTCAATATGCAATTGGCAGGCTATAACGTTAAACCCGCCTCGTTTGCTGTTTATGCCAATGGTACGCAAATCAGGTCGTATGCTGTGGAACAGGCTAATTCTCCTTATGTCTATGGTCAAGAATGTGGCGGAAGGACGAGTTTTAACTCCAATAGCGATGCTATAAGTTTGAGACTCAGGCATATAGCTCAGGCTGGCACAACTTCAACGGGTTATGTGGATTACATTACCATAAATGCATGGCGTAAGGCCGTCTTTACATCAGGACAGATGATGTTCCGTAACCCAGAGGCTGCCGATGAAACTGCTGTGTATGCTTTCAAACTGTCGAACACTAACCAGAATGTTCAGATTTGGGATGTCACAAATCCAGTCAATCCCAAGAAGGTGGTCGCAACGGCATCGGGCAATGTGCTGACTTTCAAATTTATGGGTAACATCAACAATGAATTTGTCGCTTTTGATGCGTCAAAATTTCTTACCCCTTTAGCTCAAGGAGAGGTGGCAAATCAGAATCTTCACTCGAAAAAAGATATTGATTTTCTGATAGTTACATACGAGGGTTTTAAAGACCAGGCTCAAAGGCTTAAACAGTTCCATGCTGAAATGGACCCTGACTTGTCGGTATATATCACTACCCCAGAGAATATTTACAACGAGTTTTCGTGCGGAGCCAAGGATGTCACTGCAATACGTGACTTTGCTCGCCATCTCTACAACAACTCCTCGCCTGGCAGGAAGATAAGATATATGCTTTTGTTGGGCGATGCTTCGTACGACTATAAAAACCGGAACGGCATTTCCGATTTTGTGCCAGCATACGAGACGGTCTCGTCACTTAGCCTTGTCAGATGTTTTGTCAGCGACACCTATTATGGCTTCATGGACGATGACGAGGGTGCGTGGGATGGTTCTGTATCCGACATTGGCATAGGCCGTTTCCCAGTCACTACTGCCGAACAGGCCGATTATGTCATCGACAAGATTGTGAACTATGCGCAAAACAACGAACAGACTATGTCGCCTTGGCGCAACAGTGTCACCTTCTGGGCCGACGATGACGAGGTGAACTTTATGGAGGTGCCAGAGATGCTTATAGGTGTAATGCGCGACAATGGTGGCCAGAATGTCATTGTCGACAAGATTTATCTTGACGCATACGAGCAGATAAATACCCCCAGTGGCCAGGTGTCGCCTGCAGCCACTACTGCTTTGAACAACAGGGTTAACAAAGGTACTCTGGTGCTTAACTATACAGGTCACGGAGGCGAGGTGCAGCTTACAACTGAAAAGGTGCTCCAATTAGGTGATGTGCAGTCATGGCACAATGCTCCCAAGTATCCGTTGATGATAACAGCCACATGTGAGTTCAGCCGTTACGACGACCTCAACCGCACCTCTCTTGGCGAATACACTTTCATGAGTCGTCATGGAGGTATGGTGTCGATGTTTACTACTTCACGGCCTACTTACCGTGGTCCTAATACCGAATTTAATAAGCAGGTGTACAAAAACCTGTTTGTAAAAGAAGGCGGCCAGCCTCGGCGTTTGGGCGACGTGTTCCGTCTCTCTAAGCCTTTCGGCAACGAGTCGGAGAATGCATACGTCTTCTTCGGCGATCCGGCCTTACGTATTGCCTATCCCACACGGACAGTGAGGACCACAAGGATAAACGGCAACGACGTTACTGCTGTGCCCGATACACTCAAGGCCCTGCAAAGCGTCACCATAGAAGGCGAGGTGCTTGACCTCTATGGCAACAAAGACGAGAGTTTCAACGGCATTGTGCATGTGAGCGTTTACGACAAGGAGGCCGACATCACCACTTTGGGCGACCAAGCACCGACCTTCACGTTTAAACTGCTTAACAGTCAGTTGTTTAATGGCAAGACGGAAGTTAGAAATGGCGAGTTTATGGTTTCGTTCATCATGCCGCGCGACATCGCTTTTAATTATGGCAATGGCCTTATCAGTTATTATGCCACTGACTATGAGAAAGATGCCAATGGAACATTTGGTGATATTATCGTTGGTGGATTTGATGATAATGCAATTCTCACCGATGATGCACCTCAGTTGCGGATCTTCATCGACGATACCCTCTTTGTCGATGGCGGTACAACAAACCAAAATCCTGTCTTGTTGGCCTTTGTCAACGATAAATACGGTATCAACACTACGGGTAACGGCATAGGTCATGATATTGTAGCTACGTTGTCGGGTCCCTCTTCCGGCACCTACCGTTTGAACGAATACTTCGAGTCTGAGGCCAATCAGCAGGGCGTTGGACGTATAGTCTACAACTTCCAGAATCTTGCAGAAGGGCAGTACACACTGTCGCTGAAGGTATGGAACATAAACAACATATCGAACGAGGCCTTCATCCGTTTCGTTGTAGTAAACAGCGGTTCTATGGTTGTCGAGAGTCCGCAAAACTTTCCTAACCCATGCACTGGGTCGACGAGTTTTATCTTCGGTCACAACCAGACTGGCAATGTGATGAATGTCACGGTAGAGGTGTTCAACATCATGGGACAGCGTATAGCTTCTTTTTCGAATGAGATATACGGGTCGGAGGTACGTACCGAGCCTATCATGTGGAACTGCTGCACGAGTGGAGGCCGTCGCCTGGCAGCCGGGGTGTATCCATATCGCATAACAGCTACCAACGAGGACGGAAAGACAGCATCGTGCACTTCCAAGCTTGTAATACTGCACGGTGGCGATTAAATCAGTATCTATGACTAAACGCGCTTTTTTTCTGACATTGTTGCTTTGGACGTTCAGCCTTTCACTGTCGGCCCAGACCATGCATTCCGTTTTGGAAAACGGCACTTGGTATAAAGTCGCTTTGGCTGAAAAAGGCGTTTATAGACTTACTGTCGCTGACTTGCAGGCGGCTGGCATTTCCGTGTCGGGCATTGATGCTTCAACCGTCAGACTCTTTGGACGCGAAAACAAGTCTCTTCCGGAGCGTTGTGCCGACCCGCGACCAGATGACCTGACCGAGATGGCATTGGCGGTCAGTGACATAAACGGCAATGGCTTTTTCGACGGCGACGACTTTGTCACGTTCTATGCCACTGGTAATGTTGATTGCAACCAAGAGCGAAACCTATATTCCGATACCACTTACTGTTTCTTGAATTTTGGCTCGGCGGAAGGTAAACGCATGACTGTGGTTGACAAAACAGATGTAACTGATGCTCAGGGTATTATGACATCTTTTTCTGATTTTGTGTACCATGAAAAAGATCTTTCCAACGTGATTGCTTCTGGAATGTGTTGGTATGGTGAGTCGTTCACTGATTCTATTCTGCTTCCCTTGTCACTCGAAGGGCTTATAGCAGGTGAGCAGGTCGATATGCAGCTGAATCTCATGGGGCGTTGCTCGCAGGCTTTTAGCGTGGAGGTGATTGATGGTGCTGACACGCTTTTCAGAAATGTGATGATATCGGCTCATACCTCGTTGACGTATGGTAGTGAGGTTCATAAAAACAAGAGTTTTGTACCTTCTTCTGAGACTGTTAACTTGAAAATCAAGATAAAAGACTTGGCGCAGGCGAATGTGTTTCTCGACAAGGTAATTGTCAATTATCCACGGCATCTGCGCTATACTGGCAGTCAGCTTGATTTTTCTCTGCCTTTAGGCGACACTGTTCAGAAAATGACGGCCAAGATAGGCAACATAACTGAAGATATGCGTGTTTTAGACATAACATCCCCGCTTGAGCCTTCGGTTGTCGTTTATGCTAAGGATGCGGACGAAGTCTTTTTTTGTGTTGAGTCGGGGCAAAATCGTTTTGTGGCTTACGAGTCAGGCAATCTAAAAAGTGTGTCCTCTATAAGACCTGTAAACAACCAAAACCTGCATGGCACGGTCTATGCCGACATGATAATTTTTACACCGGCCAAGTATAGCAGCTATGCAGAGGATATAGCCGACTTTCACCGTGTCAACGATGCTATGACTGTCGTTGTTGCAACTGTCGATGAGGTCTATAACGAGTTTGCGGCTGGTAATGCCGATTTGACAGCCATGCGCGACTTCATCAGGATGGTGTATAAACGCAGCAACGAGGGTTTGAAATATGTTCTTCTTTTCGGGAAAGCCTCCTACGATGTGCGCAACATTCTTGGCCGAGGCACTGATTTCGTCCCGACCTACGAAACGGTGGAGAATCCCTGCAATGAGGTGAGCAGCTATTGTTCTGACGACTACTTCGGCATGATGGACGATGATGACGGCCCTGAGTGCATGGGCAAGTTGGACATAGCCATAGGGCGCATACCTGTGAAAAACGAGACTGATGCTGTCGTGGCTGTCAGTAAGATAAAGAACTATGCTGATATTACAAGAAACAATGGCTCGTGGCGGGCGCGGCAGCTCTTTGTTGCCGATGTGGGCGACACTTATCACACCAATTCAGAAATAAGCTCAAATCTTTTGGAAAACACCACATTGGATGTTGAAATGCAAAAGACTTTCTTTGGCACTTTCCCCATTGTCAATGTGGCATCTGGCCAGCGAATTCCAGCTGCCACTGCCGACTTGGTGAGTCGTTTGGAGAAAGGCACCTTGGTGATGTTTTACAGCGGTCATGGTGGAGTGACTGGACTCTCTAAGAGAAGTGTCTTCACCACGTCCGACATCTCGCACATGCAAAACGGTGTTATGCAGCCTTTTGTCTATACTGCCACCTGTGAATTCAGCAAGTTCGACGATCCCGAACTCATCTCGGCAGGCGAACAGATGCAGCTTCGCGACGAGGGCGGTGCCATTGCCATGCTCACAACGACGCGTTCCACATACGCCACAAATACGGTGAGGTTGTCAAAGTCGCTTGCACCATTGCTTGGAAAACACGACATCGACGGCAAACCTTATCGCTTTGGTGACCTCGTCCGATTGGCAAAGACCAACCAGACTAATTTCTCATACGTCAACCGTGGTTTTGTGCTTTTTGGAGACCCGGCCCTGCGAATTGCTCTCCCATGTGGTAAGATAGTGGTGGAAGACATGGAGTCTCGTAACAGCGCGACTGTTATTAAAGGTCAGGAGATAGAGAAACAATGCTATGTCACAGACGCTGGCGGCAATGTCGACACTTTGTTCAACGGTATAGCCGAAATTAGATTCTTCCCTGGTAAGACGACCTTGACCACTTTGGCCGACAGCCAGCGCTCTTATTCATTCTATAACGATATTGCCTATAGTGGCATGGCGACAGTCACGAATGGACGTTTCACCATGCGTTTTGTGATACCCAACGATGTGGAATACGACAAGTACACCTTGCCGCGTGTTTCTTTCTATGCCTATGATTCCATTCGCGGCATTGATGCAGCAGGAGCATGGCATCATTTCATTGTTGATGAGAGCCAGCCCGCAATGGTTGACAATGAAGGTCCCGAGATAGAGATGTTTTGGAACACAGCTGACTTTTCGAGTGGCGACACTGTGTTGCCTAATGGCAATCTCTATGTGAAACTCAGCGATGAGAGCGGCATCTATCACTACGATTATCTCATTGGCCGTGACATCGTGCTGACCACCTCGCTTGCGCAGATGGAAAATCGCGTCCTCAACAGCGACTTCCAACCATATATAGACGACTACCAAAGTGGCACGGTGACTATACCGATTGAGAATCTCCCTTGCGGGAAGCACACCTTTACCATAAAGGCATGGGATTTGAGTGACAACTCATCGACAAAGACGATAGAGATGTGTGTAATTGACAACGTATTATATAAGGTGTCGAACTATCCCAACCCGTTCAGCGACAAGACGAATTTTGTCTTGTCGTCGTCGTTGGCAGACGAGGCTAAGGTGCTGATAGAGATATATAATACGATGGGGCAGAAGGTGGTTGAGTTGTCGTCGGATGCCAGCTACGGTGCCAGCATCGAGTGGAATGGTACGAATTTTGCTGGTGCCAAACTTGGAGCAGGTGTCTATCCTTATCGTGTGACAATCACCGATAATGATGGACAAAAACGCTCTGTGATGCAAAAATTAGTCATTACACAATAAACGAAATAAATAAACGTTATCTTTGCAACCTCAAAAAAATGAAGTATATGAGAGTAAGAAATTTCTTGGTTTTAGGATTGATGCTGTTAGGAATGACAACAACCGTATTTGCACAGCATTATCATAATGGCAGTTATGAGAACGATTATAATGTTATTACTACCGCTGTTCCTTTTGTCAGTATAGCTCCCGACGCGCGTGGAGGTTCAATGGGCGACTGCGGTGTGGCCTCAAGTGCCGATGCGTATTCGATGCACTACAATCCTGCAAAATATGTTTTCATGAAAGACAGATACCAGATAGGTTTGGGCTACAGTCCTTGGTTGCACAACCTAGTAAGCGACATGAACCTTGCTTATTTGGCTTTCGGCTGTAAGATTACCGACCGTGACGCCATTGGTGCCACTCTGCGTTATTTCAACTGCGGCAATATCACTTTTGTGGACGAGAACAACCAGAACCCGCAAGACTACAAGCCTAATGAGTTTGCCATCGACGTGGCCTATTCGCGCCTCTTGACAGAATATCTGTCGGCTTCAGTGGCTGGACGTTTTATCTATTCAAACCTGACACAGGGCTATAGCGAAGGCTCCACAGCTGGTTGGTCGGTTGCCGCCGACGTTGCTCTCTATTATCAACGTCCACTTGAGTTCAGAACCTTCGATGCCGACATAGCCTGGGGTATCAACATCAGCAATATAGGCAGCAAGGTGAGCTATAGCAACAGCAGCGTGAAGAAAGACTTCATCCCCACCATGCTTCGCTTCGGTCCCAGCATGAACTTCCATATCGATGATTACAACTCGATAGCAGTCAATGTCGACATCACCAAGCTGCTCGTGCCCACACCGCCTATCTATGCCCGTGACTCATTAGGACGTTTCATCGTGGATGAGAATGGCGACTATGTCATCGAAAAAGGAAGAAACCCCAATGTCTCCACTGTTATGGGTATGATTCAGTCAATATATGACGCTCCCGGCGGATTCAAAGAAGAGATGTGTGAGTTCAACATCGGTGTTGGTGTCGAGTATTGTTACAACAATATCTTCTCGGTGCGCACTGGCTACTTCAACGAGCCTCGTACCAAAGGTAACCGTAAGTATGTCACCTTCGGTGCCGGTGTACATTACAAGGTGTTCGCCCTCGACGTGTCGTATCTGCTGCCCGTCAGCGGCAAGGTGGGAACCAACCCGCTCGAGAACACCCTCCGCTTCAACCTAACCTTCAACTTCGGCGGAGAGACAAAGACACAACTTGAATAGTATTATTTTATTGGTTAATATATTGGACGATGGCGCGACATAGAATGTTGCGCCTTTTTTCATATAGAAGTAAGAATTGAAGAAAAAAAGGAGTTTGAAAACGATACCTGTGTCACGAAGTCGTGTGTCTTGTTGTCAATAAATCAGCAACATTAGCATCTTAACATCTTGGCTTTCCTCAATTCAACGTAAAAGAAAAAAGCTTACCTTTGCAAGCGTAACAAATCAATCGGAAATGGTGTTTGTCTTCGTCATACTATTGGTTATCCTTCTCTTTTGGCTTTTGAAGATGAGCCTTCTGCTCAACTTTTTCGGTGACTCGTCAAATGGAGATGACAGGAAGGATGACATACATATCGTCAACGAAGGCAAAAACGACAAACCCAAAATTAATCCTAATATAGGTGAAGTAACTGATTATGAAGAAATTGAATGAAAATATGGAAACGAAGTCCAATTATAGGCGCATTATAGGCATGGCGGTGGCAATCATCGCTTTTGCAGTCATTACATTGGTGTATTTCTCGCCCATGCTGGAAGGCAAACGCATCAAGCAGCACGACATCGAGATGTACAAAGGCATGTCGAAAGAGGTTTACGACTATCGCGAGGCCTACCACGACGAACCCCTGTGGACCAACTCCATGTTTGGCGGCATGCCTGCGTGGAACATCAGTTTCTCGAAGGACAGCAATAAGATTACCTGGATTCAGAAAGTGTTGTCGGTAGGTTTTCCGGAACCTTTCTTCGCTGTCTTCATCAGTATGCTGGGCTTCTTTCTGCTGTTGCTGACCTACGAGGCCGGGATTTGGGTCAGTTTTGCGGGAGCGGTGGCCTTCGGACTTTCGTCGTATATGTTCATTATCCTAGGGGCAGGACACGTTACCAAGGCGATAGCCATCTCCTATATGGCTCCCGTAGTGGCAGGTATACTGCTGGCCTACAAGGGCAAACGGCTTTGGGGATGTGTCTTGGCGGCTGTGGCACTCGCTCTCGAGGTCCGCGCCGACCATGTGCAGATAACATATTACCTCGCTATGACGGTGGCAATACTGATAATAGCCATAGCTATAAAATCGATAATAGAGAAACACTTCGGTGACTTCATCAAGACGAGTTTGTTCCTTGTAGTGGCAGCCGTTTTTGGTATCCTGCCAAGCACCATGCAGCTGTATGCCAACTACGAGTATGGCAAGGAGACGACACGTGGTGCCCCTGTCATCAACAAGTCTGACGACAACCGCACACAAGGCCTCGACCGTGACTATATCACCCAGTGGAGCTATGGCAAAGGCGAGACATGGAGCTTAATGATACCCAACGCCAAAGGCGGCGCATCGGCCTATATCGGGCGTACCAACTCTGCTCTCGAAGCGGCTTCGCCTCGTTTCCGCAACGACATCGCCAATCAAAACGCCTACTGGGGCGACCAGCCTGGCACAAGCGGTCCCGTATATGTGGGTGCCATAGTGATGTTCCTGTTTATACTGTCTCTCTTCGTCAGTAGCGACAAGCTGAAATGGGCGTTGCTGGCAGCCACGGTGCTGTCCATCCTGCTCAGCTGGGGCAAGAACTTCATGGGCTTCACCAACTTCTTCCTCGACTACCTGCCTGGCTATAGCAAGTTCCGAGCTGTTTCTATGACGCTCGTCATAGCGCAGTTCACCATCCCCTTTATGGCGTTTATCGGTATGGCGGAGATTGTGAAGAATCCCGAGAGACTGAAAAACAAGATGTGGTCTTTCTGGGTCGCATTGGGCCTGACAGCAGGAATATGCCTCCTGTTCGCCATTGCACCTAGACTGTTCTTCAACTTCATGAGCCAGTATGAGACCGAGCAGTTTGCTGCTCTCATCAACGGTGAGAATGGCAGTGTCTATAAAGACTTTTCCGAGCAGCTGCAAAACGTGCGTGTCGCCATCTTCCGCAAAGATGCTTGGCGCAGCTTCGCCTTCATCATGCTGAGTGCCGTGCCGATCTTCCTCCTTGCCAAAGGCAAACTGAAAGAAGTGCCTGCTATGCTCATCATCGCTGTTCTGATACTTGTCGATATGATACCCGTTGACAAACGCTACCTTAACAACGACAACTTCATTTCCAAACGCCAGTTCGACAAACCTTTCACACCTACTGTTGCTGACAATGCCGTGCTTGAAGACAAGTCTTTGGACTTCAGGGTTTTGAACCTCACGAAAGACGTGTTCAACGATGCTTCGACATCCTATTTCCACAAGTCCGTGGGTGGTTATAATGGTGCCAAGCTGCGCCGTTATCAGGATGTTATAAACGAGTATCTTTCTGGCGAAGTCAATAATTTGAGATCCTCGAAATCAGGTGGAGAGATGTTTGGCAAGTTGGGTAGTATGAAAGTGCTAAACATGCTTAATACCAAGTATTTAATATACAACCCCGATGCCCAGCCCATGCCTAACGCCAATGCCTACGGCAATGCCTGGATTGTTGATGAGGTGCGCCTTGTCAACACTCCCGAGGACGAGATCGACGGCATAGGTCTTGAGGATACCCGTCGTGTCGCCGTTATGAGCAACGAGTTTGCCGATGAGGTGGGCGATTATCACCCCACACAGGCTGAAGGCACCATCACCATGACCGACTATAAACCCAACCATCTGACATATTCTTTCAGTGCAAACGAAGACAAACTTGTTGTCTTCTCCGAGATATGGACGGCCAAGAAAGGCTGGCAGCTCTTCATCGACGGTAAGGAGAGCAGTCTGCTCCGTGCCGACTACATGTTTCGCGCTGCACTAATCCCTGCAGGCACTCACGAGGTCGTGATGACCTACAACCCACCGTTCTGGCCAATAGGCAACACTATCGCAACGGTCAGCTCGCTTCTGCTGATAGCCGCTTTGCTTGCGATGATTGTGTATACTGTGGTGAAGTGGAGGAAGAAAAGAAAGACAGTGACAGAATAGTATTTCGTCGATAGAATAGAGACTATATGGCGGATAGGAGGGAAATATTAGGCAAAGTAATAATTATCGGCTGCGTTATAGTGGCTTTGATATTGTTTGCAGCCATGAGTCTTGTTATTGTTTCTGACGGGGAACAGGCGAAGGCTTTGATGATTTTTTCCATGCTCTTTTTTGGAGGGTTTATTGTCATTATAGCTGGTTTTCAGATTTCTGCTATGGTGAAGGAAGGAGCACCAAGAAAGCAAATCTCAAAAAGGTTGGTTTTATATTGTTGTTCGTTTGTTGGAATAAATATAATTTTATTTCTTTTGATTGGTTTGGATGATTATAAAAATAAAAGAAAAAATGATTTATTCCAAAAATATTATTCATCAATTGAATTTGAAGGGAATATTTTGTCGGCTCGCAATGTCAGGTCTTGTGATTGGAGAAATGAATCTTTGTTGTGTGTGGAGATTGTAAAGACCAATACTACCAGTTTTTTCAGATATGACAGAAATGCTTTGTGTTTAAGGATAGAAAACGGGAAGGCCGTATTTCCTATCTATGATTTAACGTATATTTGTTCCTCCGACTTTACTTATATTATGGTCAACAAGGATAATATAATAATCAAAAGGTAATACTCCGTAACGAAAAAGGGGAAGAAGAAATCTATCCTATAAGTTCTTGCTATTATGCAAATACTGAAGTTACTGATTTATGGATGTGTGATTAAATAGAGATTATTTAATTTAATATAATTTATTGGTTTTGTTTTAATTATATAATTTCTCCATTTAATTTTCGGTTATTTGTGATGATTTTGTTCGGTTGTTTGTGAAACAAGCACCTCGAGTCCCGTAGTCCCGAGTCTCGTGTCAGTTATTCCACTTAAAGCTTCTGATTTTATCGAGAACGTTGTTGAACGGTTCCGAAACCTTCGCCTTGTAAACTACGACCAGCCCGATGATGCCTATGACCGCTGTCTTGACGATGCTGTCTGCTAGCATTATGCCTATGCCGTAGGTGGTTTTATCAATTAAAACAGTTGTGATGGTGTTATCCCATATCAGAGCCAATCCAAACATGATGGCTACAATGCATATCACCCATAGATGTCTGATTGTAAGCGGGTTCATCTTGATCTTATAACTCACGAAAGCTGTCAGGATAAGATAATATAAAAGGTATGAGGCGAGAGTTGCTATTGCGGCTCCTTCCATGCCCCATATAGGTATCAGCTTGTAATTTAGGAAGATTGACAAACCTGTCAGCAGGATGCTGAAAACAAGCGAGAAATAATAGTGTTTCGAGTAGCTCAATGCCGTCAGTCCCACGTTGAGGGTTGAGTTGCACAGGCGGCTTATGCCAAGTATGAAGACCACCCATTTGGCGATGGCGTATTTCTCGCCGTTGGGCAATACGGTGAAGAATGCATCTATGTTGACCCATATCACGAAAAATATTAGTGCTCCGACGAGGAACTGGTTGAGCGACACGCTTTTGCATATCTCGTTGGTCTTTTCGATGTCGTTGTCGGCGATGGCTTGTGAGATGTGCGGTCTCGAGATGGCCGACAGCGAGCGGTAGGGCATCTCGACCAGGGTTGCGACATAAACCGCTATCGAGAATACGCCTGCAGAGGCCAGACCCTGCATTCCGGCAACGAAGTAGTCGTTCAGCATGGGTGCGAACTCTGTTGTCAGTGCCGAGGTGAAGAGGAACAGGGTGTAAAGCGTGAAATCGTGGCGCAGTTGGGGCTTCACATAGTCGGGTTCTATGCGGAACGATACTCTTTTGAGGGTGAATAAGTATATGATATTCAGCAAGGTGGCGAGTCCATAGACCACGCACAGCGACACCACCATGCCAGTCAGCGTGAGGACGTGGAAGGCGTAGAGTATATAAACAGCCATTGTGAGTAGGCGGATGGCCACCTCACGGATGAACTTGGGCACCACAATGCGCAGCAACAGGTTAGAGTTGGTCTCAAACACCGTGATGTAGAGCATGAAGAAGGCGAGAGGCAGCACATAGTTGATGTAATCGACGAAGAGCGCCGACTTTGCGATGAAGAAGCTGGCGAAGGTGTCCTTGAAGATGAAAAACAGGGCAGTGAATAGTGCAAAACCTATCAGCGGCACTATCAAGGTCCAGCCGAAAAAGCCATGGTCGCGGTGCTCGTTGTCCTTGAAATAGGGGTAATAGCGCATGGCAGAGGTATTGGTGCCCAGCTGTGCAAGGGTCGCGAAGAGCAGCGACGACTGTGTCAGCACGCGCACAAGGCCGAGCTCCTCGGTGGTGAGGTACTTTGTGACAATGAAGAACGTGGTGACGAAGCCTATGGCTACGCCGACGTAGTTCACTATCGTCCCTTTAATGCTTTGTCGCGCTATTATTCCCATATATGAGATTTATTATTTCAGGTTTGTCTTTTTCCTCTGACCTCGTGACTTTTGAATTTAAAATACCTCTCGCATCTCGCATCAACAAATAAACAAATCAACAACTAACAAATCAACAACATTCATTCTTACGTTTCTCTTTCCTTTCTTTTATTTTCATCCTATAGTTTCTAATATAGTTTCCCAAGGTCTGTAAAGGCCTTTTGCTGAAGTCGCTTCCTTTCGACAACGAGTCGATGCTTATGTTCAGCTCGTTGCCTGTCAGTATAACAATGGCTACAATCCACAGCCACATCAGCAGTATGATGAGCGTCCCGATGGAGCCGTATAGGGCGTTGTAGCTCGCGAAGTTGGATATGTATATGTTGAAACCTATTGTGGCAAAAACGAACAGTGTTGTCGAGACTATCGTCCCGGGCGAGAACAGCGCGAATTTCAATCCCTTGTTGCCGTAATAGTAAAGCAGCGCCATGCTGAACATCACAAGGAAGACAACGAGAAGCCATCGTCCTACGTTGACCAAGCTGTATACCCACCCTCCGGCAAGCAAGCCTTCGCGGTTGAGGTAGTCGAGCGACATGTCGCCGAAACTAATAAGACCTACTGCGACAATCATGATGAAGCCCAGCACAAAAAGGAGCATCAGTGAGTTAAGTCGTTGCTTGAACCATCCTGGAGAGTCCAAGTCAAGATATGAGTTTTTGAAGCCGTCGAAGATGGCCGAGATGCCGCTTGAGCCGAAGATGAGGCAGAGGAAGATACTCAGCGACATAAGTCCGTCGTGCTCTTGGTTCATGATGCCGTTGATGGTCTCCACCACATAGTCGAAGGTGCCAGAAGGCAGGAGGTACTCGTTCAGTGTCTCCAGTATGTTGTCGTATAGCCCCGGTATGGGTATGAGCGGTATCAGGGTGAAGAAGAATAGTATGAGCGGAAAGATGGCGAGGAAAAAGTTGAAAGCCACCGCGGCAGCTCTGTCGATGAGTCTTCCCTTGGTGAAGCTGCGCAGGAAGAACACCGTCACATCGTATATAGGAACACCATGGAAGCCTGGCAGCACCACAATGCGCAGCACGTTGGCGAACTTGCGGTACCAACGGACGAAAAACTCCTTGCAGATGGCGTATTTGCTCTTGAAAAATTCGACAAAGCCCATGTTTCCTGTGTCAAAATCCGCCACAAAGTTACACCAAAAAAAAAACTGACAAATCTTTTTTCTGTTTCAACGAAAAAAACTATTTTAGCGACACGAAAAAAAGGAAGTTAAAGGGGAAGTTACAATAGAAGTTAAATAGGAAGTTAAAAGTTATGCTGAATAGCTGAATAGCTGACAGCAGACGGCTGATAGCTAAATCGCTTACTGCTTATGGCTAAAAGCTTACAGCTTGAAAATAACGAACATGAACACCGATACCGTAAAACACGAAGGCTTAGTAAGCCGTATAGATGACAAATTTTTAGAGGTAAAGATAGTCGCTTCCAGCGCGTGCGCAGCCTGTCACATCAAGTCGGCGTGCGGCATGGGTGAGAGTCAGGAGAAGACTATTGTCGTGCCTCGACCTGATGGTAAGCCGTTCGAGCTGGGACAGCGTGTCACCATAACGATGGCCGTGTCACAAGGCAACAAAGCCGCTCTCATAGCCTATTTCATACCTTTTGTGGTGTTGGTGGCAACACTTTTGACGCTCCTGTCGTCAGGTGTTAGCGAGGTTGTTTCTGCCGTTGTCAGCATAGCGTCGTTAATGGTTTGTTATTTAGTTATTTATGCCTTCAAGGGTAAGATAGAGAAGAAATTCTCTTATGAAATAGAGTAATAAAAAATGATTTTTTTTTGGTCAAAAAACATTATTTCTTACTTTTGCACAATTTATGAGAAATAGAACTAACTTGAAACGTATATCATAAAAAACCAAGAAAAGTGAATTACGATTATTTGATTGCCGCTCTTATTGTATTAGGCGTCATGGGTGGAATCCTGGCCGTGATACTTTATTTTGTGGCAAAGAAGTTCAAAGTGGAGGAGAACCCTCTCATCGACGAGGTTGAGGCTGTGTTGGCTGGTGCCAACTGCGGCGGCTGCGGTTATGCCGGCTGCCGTAACTTTGCCGAGGCTTGCGTCAAGTCGGTGGCCGACAAGAACAGTCTGGCAGGTCTTAACTGCCCCAGCTCCGACATGCAGAAAGTGGCCGAAGTGCTTAACATCACTGTAGATGCATCGACTCCGATGATTGCAGTGGTGCGTTGCAACGGCTCGTGCGAGAACTCACCCGCCAAAGTACATTACGAAGGTGCTTCCATCTGCGCTTTCGCCAATACCTTGTACGCTGGCGAAGGCGGATGCTCCAAAGGCTGTCTCGGTCTGGGCGACTGCACCCGCCGTTGTAATTTCGATGCTTTGCACATCGACCCCGTCACGGGTCTGCCTGTCGTTGACCCCGACAAGTGCGTAGGCTGCGGCGTGTGCGCCAAGACATGCCCCCGTGGCATCATCGAGATACGTCCACGTGGCAAGAACGACCGCCGTGTCTATGTGGCCTGCTCCAACACCGACAAGGGCGCCTTGGTTGTCAAGAACTGCAACGTGGGCTGCATAGGCTGCCAGAAGTGCCTCAAGACCTGCCCGTTCGAGGCTATAGAGATGCGCGGCAACCTTGCCTACATCAACCCCGAGAAGTGCAAATCGTGCCGTAAGTGCGAAGAGGCCTGCCCGAGAGGTACCATCCATGCCGTGAACTTCCCACCACGCAAACCGAAACAGGAGGCTCCTGTCGGCGAGGAGGTTAGGAACGAGGTTAAGCAACAACCAGTAACCGAACAAGTTAACACCGAAAACATAAAAACCGTATGAATCCAATAAAAACATTCTCAAAAGGTGGCGTTCATCCGGAAGAAAACAAACTTTCGGCCAGCAAGCCAATAAAAACCATACAGCTGCCCAAACAGATAATAGTTCCTTTGGGTCAATGCCTCGGCGCTCCGTCCGAATGCATCGTCAACAAGGGCGACCATGTCAAGACCGGACAGCTCATAGGAACCTCGAAAGGCTTCGTCTCAGCCAATATACACTCACCTGCAACAGGTACCGTAGCCAAGGTTGATGTGGTGATGGACCATACAGGCTACTACAAACCGGCCGTCTTCATCAATGTTGACGAGGTGGAAGAGTGGGCCGATGGCATCACCGTCACTGATGAACTCCTTACCGAAATAAAACTAGCTCCAAACGAGATAGTCAACAGGATAAAGGACTGCGGCATCGTCGGTATGGGTGGTGCTACCTTCCCGACTCATGTCAAGCTGATGATACCCGAAGGCAAGAAGGCAGAATATGTCATCATCAACGCCGCCGAGTGCGAGCCTTACCTGACTTGCGACAACCGTTTGTTACTGGAGAAACCCAAGGAGTTTCTCATGGGTGTGAAGATAGTGATGAAGGCTGTCAATTCGTCAAAAGGCGTGGTTGGCGTCGAGAACAACAAACGCGAGGCTATTGAGTTGCTTGACAAGATAGTGAACGAGAACAAGGACCTTTACGAAGGCATTGAGATACAGCCGTTAAAGACCAAATATCCTCAGGGTGGCGAGAAACAGCTCATCAAGGCCGTGACGGGTAGGGAAGTGCCTTCGGGCAAACTGCCTATCGAGACTGGTTGTGTCGTGGTGAATGTCAGTTCGACATACGCCATATACGAGGCTGTCCAGAAGAACAAGCCACTGATAGAGCGCGTCGTCACTGTGACAGGCAAGTCGGTGAAGGAACCGTCCAACTTCCTCGTGCGTTTTGGCACTTCTGCCGATATCCTCATTGAGGCCGCAGGTGGTCTTCCTGAAGACACAGCCAACATCATCAATGGTGGTCCCATGATGGGCAAGGCGGTGTCGGTGCACGACTTCCCCGTGATGAAAGGCACATCTGGCATCCTGCTGATGTCGGTCAAGGAGGCACAGCCTCGCAAGGTTGGCAACTGCATCCGCTGCGGCAAGTGCATGTCGGCCTGCCCGATGGGTCTGGAGCCTTATCTTCTCAATCGTCAGGCCCGCCTCGACCTCTTTGACGAGACCGAGAAGAGCCATATCATGGACTGCATAGAGTGCGGCTCGTGCGAGTTCACCTGCCCGGCCAACATACCTCTGCTTGACTACATACGCTATGGTAAAGCCAAGACAGGTGCAATAATACGTTCAAGAAACCAGAAATAAATGTCAACGATGAATCAGTTTACAATATCAGGCTCTCCCCACATCCACGGGAAAGAGAGTACACAGAAAATAATGCTTTATGTCATCCTTGCCTTGCTGCCCGCTTTCCTCGTGGCAGTCTATTACTTCGGCTGGGATGCTCTTAGGGTGACTGTCTTGTCGATAGGCACATGTGTTTTGGCCGAGTGGCTGATACAGAAGTTCCTGTTGAAGGTGCCGTCAACCATAAACGATTGTTCGGCTGCCCTGACGGGATTGTTGCTGGCATTCAATGTGCCGGCTAGCCTGCCTTGGTGGATGGTGATAATAGGTAGCCTCGTCGCTATCGGCATCGGCAAGATGTCGTTCGGCGGCTTGGGCAAGAACCCCTTCAACCCGGCTCTGGTGGGTCGTGTGTTCATGCTTATCTCGTTTCCCACAGCCATGACGACATGGCCTAAAGCCCACCCGATATTCGGTGGTACTGTCGTCACTGACGCCATCTGCGGTGCTACACCTCTCGGCGTGCTGAAAGAAGGTGTCAAAAACGGTACTACTGTTGAAGAGTTGCTTGCTTCGGGTGAGCTGCCCGCCTATGCCGATATGGTTCTTGGCAACCGTGGCGGCTCTTTTGGCGAAGTTTGTGCCATAGCCTTGCTGTTAGGTGCTTTGTTCCTTATAATTAAAAAGGTGATAGACTGGCAGACTCCTGTCGCCATTTTGGGCACGGTGTTCGTTTTTACGGGTATATGCCACCTCATCAACCCTGAGGCTTACATCAACCCTGTGTTCCATATCATCAGCGGCGGTCTCATCCTCGGCGCTTTCTATATGGCTACCGACATGGTGACGTCGCCAATGACCGTTTGGGGCAAAGTAATATTCGGTGTCGGCATTGGCGTCATCACGGTGGTGATACGCCTTTGGGGAGCCTACCCCGAGGGACTGTCGTTCGCTATCCTTATCATGAACGCCTTCACACCGCTCATCAACAGGGGCTTCCATCCGAAACGTTTCGGCGCTCAGCCTGTTAAAGTAGAACCCAAAAAGAATTAAAGCCATGGCAAAGAAAGAATCATCATTGATAAACATGCTTGTCGCCCTTTTGGTGATAGCTGCCGTCTCAGGCGGATTGCTCGGCCTAATCTATAGCATCACGAAAGACAAGATTGCCGAGGTGGAGAAACAGAAAAATGAAGCCGCCATGAGCGAGGTCCTCAAAAAGGAAGGTGTCGCTATTGACAAATTCGTAACCAAGGAGAAGGACGGCTTGGTATATAACATGGCATACACAGCTGATGGTCAGTGTGTCGGAGCTGCAGTGAAGACATTCACCAACAAAGGCTTCAATGGCAGGGTCGAGCTTATGGTCGGCATCTTGGCTGACGGTACCATCAACAGGATCTCGGTGCTTTCGCAGAACGAGACACCTGGTTTGGGTGCCAATATGGAAAACGCCAAGTTCAAGGACCAGTTCAATGGCAAGAACCCCGACAATGGCTATAAACTGCAGGTGTCGAAAGACGGTGGCGATGTCGATGCCATAACAGCGGCCACAATCAGCTCGCGCGCTTTCACCGATGCGGTGAAGACAGCTTGCGACGGCTTTAAGGCCAATAAAGAAGAACTAATGAAAGGAGGAACAGAACAATGAGTAATAATCTGAAAGTGTTTACCAAGGGCCTCATCAAAGAGAATCCTATATTGGTCCTGCTTTTGGGCTGCTGCCCGACTTTGGCAACGACCACAAGTGCCATCAATGGCATGTCGATGGGATTGGCAACGACATTCGTGCTTATCATGTCGAACTTGAGCATCTCATTGCTTAAAAACTTCATCCCCGACAAGGTTCGTATTCCTTGCTTCATCGTGGTGATAGCCTCGTTTGTCACCATAGTGCAGCTCGTTATGCAGGCCTACGTGCCCGAAATCTATGCGACACTGGGCCTGTTCATCCCTCTCATCGTGGTGAACTGCATCGTGTTGGGTCGTGCCGAGGCTTTCGCTTCAAAGAATCCCGTTTGGCCTTCCATCCTCGATGGTGCAGGCATGGGTCTTGGCTTCACCCTTGCCCTGACATTGCTCGGCTGCATCCGCGAGATATTGGGCAGCGGTTCCATCTTCGGTTGGAGCTTCGTTCCCGATGACGCACAGACTATCCTTGTGTTCGTCCTCGCCCCAGGTGCTTTCCTCGCATTGGGCTATCTGATAGCAATAATCAACAAGTTGAACAAATCCAAAAAATAAGAGGTTATGAAATACATCATCATCATACTATCGACCATATTGGTCAACAATGTGATATTCTCGCAGTTTTTGGGAATATGCCCGTTCTTGGGAACCTCTAAGAAGACTTCCACCGCATTGGGCATGGGTGCAGCCGTCATCTTCGTGCTTACCTTGGCCACCCTCGTCACGTGGATAGTGAACCAGTATCTGCTGAAACCTTTCGGCTTGGACAGCTTCCTGCAAACCATTGCCTTCATCCTCATCATAGCCGCTCTGGTGCAGATGGTTGAGATCATCCTGAAGAAGATAAGCCCCTCGCTCTATTCCGCCTTGGGTGTGTTCCTGCCTCTGATTACGACCAACTGCGCCGTGTTGGGTGTCTCTATCAACGTTGTCACAAAGGAGTTTGCCTTCAAAGGTGTTGAGAGCCACATGCTTGGTTTAGGCGAATCGGTGGTGTATGCCGCCGGTACCGCTGTGGGTTTTGCACTTGCCTTGATAATCTTCTCCGGCATTCGCGAACACCTCGACCTTATGGAGATGCCCAAAGGCATGAAAGGCACGCCTATAGCACTCATCACCGCTGGCATTTTGGCAATGGCGTTTATGGGTTTCACAGGTATTGTGTAAGGATAAAAATCAGCGCGCAGATAATAAAAAGGTAAAAAAATGCGTTATTTTTGCTGAGGTTTACACTTTGTTTGTATATTTGCAGGATAATAGCAGCGCTTCATTGCGTCAAGAAATAAGAAAAAGATATAGATATGAAGAAAATACTTTATGGAATCGGGGTCGTGTTAGTGGCCTTAGTATTAGGGTCATGCACCAAAAATGACAATTCTACAATAGTCTATCCCGACCCTCAGATTATTCCTTTTTTGACAGACTATCTGCCTATGGATTTGCTTGAGTATTTTGGCGAAGAGAATGTCCATTTTGGTGATATGCCTCCCAGACTCGATGGGCTGGAGTTCAAGTCGCAACACACTTACGACACCACCAACCTTGACACTCCTTACGCTCCTCAGCCAGGCCAGCAGACGCCTGTCATCCACTACCACAAGTTCACCCAGCAGTACATAGCCATTGCTGAGTACCTGAGCCGCAGCTCGGAAGAGGTGGTGACACACGATATTTATCCTGTCTATATCATCGGTGACGACAATGCGTTCACAGCTTATTACTACGAGACCACTACCACAGGAGGCTCTCCTACACATGCTGTCATTATGAGCGGCAAGATTGGCTCCAACGGTATCGAAGATTATATGTACGGGTATAAGATTATCCGCTACAACGAGGATATCCCCGAAAATGTCTATCCCGCTGGAACAATATTCATATTCAGGGACACCGACGGCATCTCAGAATTCGAAACATGGTATGAGGAACCGGAAGAGTGATAAGTTGTAACATTAAAAATGCAAGGAAGATGAAAAAGTTATCAATCATATTGACATTAGCTCTCGTAGCAACATTGTCGTTGTCGGTCAATGCCCAGCGTAATAAAGCTATCCGTTCGCCTCAGACAATAATGGATTATTCCGAATGGAACATCGGTGTCAAAGGTGGCATCCTCTTCAACGATCAGATTTGGTCGAACCTCCATGTGCCAAGCCATAAGTTCCACATGGGTCCCATAGGCGGTCTGGTGATCGAGTATTGCCCCAACTTCCACGACTATCCGCTCGGTGGTCATTTCACCGTGGGTTTGGAGGCTCTTTTCGCAGTGCGCGGCACCAACATGACCTACGACCATGAGTTTCTCACCAGCTATACGCAGATCGGCGTTTCTAAAAACGAGTACCACTCAACCCTCAACTGTCTGGAAGGCAGGATACCTTTCACTTTCTATTTTTCCACACAGGAGAATCTGAAACCCTACGTTGTGTTGGCACCTACTTTCACGTACGTCATGGGTGGCACTATCAACTGGATGAAGTCATACACCACATGGCCTGTCGGCAATGAGGATTTGGCTGAGACAAAGAATGTGTACCAAGAGTCATGTGACGTGGGCGAAGCCAATATGAGGAGAATAGATGTCGGCATTCAAGCGGGTGCAGGCATCTGGTGGCGTTATCTCACACGACACTACTATTTCATCTTTAAACTCGAAGCAGCTTATAACTACGGCTTTATGGACTCGTTCTCGCCGCAGGAGAAGCTGCAGGATGACGGCACCGTCGAGGTGCAGCAGCAGCTTGGCCTCGGTGACCTCACCTACGACCCAGTGGGAACACGTCATAACCAGAGCTTCGAGGTGACAGCATCGGTGCTGTTCCCAATAAAGAAAGCCCTCAAGGGCGCTTGCCGACGCTGGGGTGATTACGACTGATTCTTAGTTATAGTGGAATATCAACAAGGCTCTCTCTGTGGAGCCTTTTTTTGTAAAAATGTATATTGCTGAAATTGACCGATGAAGATTGTAATACTTGGCACAGCCTATCCCTATCGTGGCGGAATAGCGGCTTTCACCGACCGACTTGCTACCGAGTTTGTCAAGGAGGGCGCCGATGTTGAGGTTTTCACGTTCAAGCTTCAGTACCCGTCATTTCTGTTTCCAGGCAAGACCCAATATTCCGATGCAAAAGCGCCAGATGGTGTCATGATAAGCCGTAAGGTGAACTCTGTCAACCCTTTAAATTGGATTAAGGTAGGGAAGGAGCTTGAAAGAACGAACCCTGACATTGTTGTTTTCACCTATTGGATGTCGTTTTTTGCACCTTGTTTCGGGAAAATTGCAAGGATGGTGAAGAAGAATGGTCATACTAAGTGTATTGGTTTGATACACAATATGATACCACATGAATCAACGGTTCTTGACAAGATGTTCGCACCATATTTTATCAAGTCAATGGATGGCTTTGTGGCCTTGTCGAAGTCGGTGCTGGCCGATGTTGAGAAGCTTGACCGTGACAACAAGCCAAAATGTTTTGTCCCGCATCCATTGTATGACCATTTTGGAGAGATTGTCGGCAGGGAAGAGGCTGTTGGGAAGCTCAATCTCGACAAAGCATGCCGCTATATGCTGTTTTTCGGCCTTGTGAGGGCTTACAAAGGACTTGACCTGCTCATCGATGCATTCGCCGACATACGGCTTAGAAAACGCCCCGTCAAGCTTATTGTTGCAGGCGAGTTTTACGACGACCCCAAGCCATATCTTGAGAGGATTGACAAGCTGGGCTTGAAGGATTATGTGATAGTGGAGAACAAGTATATAAGCGATGCTGATGTGAAATGGTATTTCAATGCTGCCGACATTGTGGTGCAGCCTTACAAGTCGGCGACCCAGAGCGGAGTGACGCAGATCGCCTATCATTTTGAGAAACCCATGCTCGTCACCAATGTGGGAGGTCTTGGCGAGATAATACCTGACGGCAAAGTGGGTTATGTGGTTGAGCCTGACCCGCAAAGCATTGCCAATGCCTTGGCCGATTTTTATGAAAATGACCGTTATGCCGCTTTTGTTGAGGGCACGCGTGAAGAAAAAAAGAAATATGCATGGTCGAAGATGACCGCTACAATAAAGGAACTGTTATGAAGAAGTTGATTGCTTTGTTTACAAAGATTTTCCCTCGTCAGTGGCTGATAAAGATGAGTTATGTGTTCAGCGTGCTGATAAGGCCTTTCTATATTGGTAATAAGGTGGAGTGTCCTGTTTGCGGCGGCCATTTCCGCAAGTTTTTGCCTTACGGTTACGGCGAGGCCAAAGACAACAGGCTGTGCCCAAAATGTCTTTCACTGGAACGTCATAGGCTGTTGTGGCTTTATCTTCAGCGCAAGACCGATTTCTTCACCGCCCCGCTCAAGGTGTTGCACTTCGCTCCTGAACAGCCTTTCCTTAAACGCTTCCGTGCTTTGAAAAACCTCGACTATACCACTGCCGACATCGACTCGCCCATTGCCGACCTGCACCTTGACGTGACCGCCATAGACCAGCCCGACAACACCTACGATGTGGTGATTTGCAACCATGTTATGGAACACGTCAGCGATGCGAACAAAGCTTTTGCCGAGATAAAACGAATACTGAAACCTGGTGGCTGGGCCATCTTGCTTGTGCCGATAAACCCCGATGTTGACACCTTTGAAGACCCTACAGTGACCGATCCTAAAGAACGCGAGCGCCTTTTCGGGCAGTATGACCATGTCCGTCAGTTCGGTCGCGACTATGCAGATGTTTTGGTCAAGGCAGGCTTCCGTGTCGATGCCGACCGCTTGTATTTTGAGTTGAGCGATGCAGAGCGCGAGCGTATGCAGCTGGCACGCAGGGGAGAGGAGCTGATTTACAGGGTAGTAAAGGAGTGACTTTTTTTTTTAGAAGTCAGAAGACAGAATGGGAGTTAAAAGCTGAAGTAACAATAGAAGTTAAAGAGGGAGTTACAATAGAAGTTAAAGAGGGAGTTAAAACGGCTTCCTTGTCCCCCAGTCATTGCGAGGAACGAAGCAATCATAGGGGGTGGCCGAAGGCCGGGGGAGTCTGGAAGATTTGAAAGTTGGGAGTTAAGAGATGAAGTAACAGAAGTTACAATAGAAGTTAAAGAGGGAGTTAAAGGGGAAGTTAAAACGACACTTGTGTCGCGCGTCACGCAGTCCCGGGTCTTTTTTTTCAAGAAGTCAGAAGTCAGAATACAGAAGTCAGAATGGCAAAGCCCTGCAGTGTCGTAGCACGCTACGACATCACAAACGCCCCACAACTTCCAACTGAACAACTTCCAACTAAAAATTTTCTTACCTTTGCCCCCGTGAAGCAACGTCTTTTCATATTAACCATTCTGGCAGCCATGCTGTGCTCATGCACGCAGAGAGAACCCGCCATGCCGCAACCGCGCCCTGAGCCTGTCGAAGGGCAACACGAGCTCGCCGCCTTCGACACCCTCATGCAGAGCCAGCCCGACAGCGCACTCCATGCGCTTCTTGACTTCAACAGCACCCATAATAGCCTCGCCCCCTTCGACCGTCACTATGCCGACCTGCTCATCTCGGAGGCACTCTTCAAGTGCGACTACGAACAGACCCTACGCACCGAGGTGCAAAGCTCCCTCCTTTACTTCGACAGCCTTGCCGCAGCGCAACCAAAGAGCGACGACTACACCCTCCTCTCCGCCCGCTCGCACTACATGAACGGCGTGGGCCTGATGGAAGCCGACAGCGTTGTGGAGGCCTGCACCGAGTATCTCAGAGCCCTTGAGATTATGGAGGAGCATTTTGAGGAAAAGGAACAGGTTGGTTACAATGCCAGATTTATGGCGTTGACTTACAACAGGTTGGGGGATTTGTTTTCCGACCATCTTATGACGGAACAATCATTAGATTGCCTGAAGAAATCGCTTTATTTTTGTAAAATCAATCCTGTATCAAAATATGAGATTTCTAATGTATTGTCCAATATAGGAGCGCATTATTATATGCTTAATCAAATAGACAGTGCTTTATATTATCTCAAAAAAGCAGAAATGTCGCTACCCGATACGGCGAACATGTTTTACAGAGACATTTTGACCTCACAAGCAATTCTTCTATATGATTTGAACGGAGATGCTAACGAAGCAATGATGATTTTATCAAGGGTTGATAAAAATATTGAATCCAGCAATGAAAAAGCTGCAAGAGATCTTGTCAGAAGCGAGATTTTTTACAGAGAAGGGATGCTTGATTCGGCGCAGGCCTGTCTTGAATTCGTGTTTAACAGCGACATTGACATTCTTTCAAAAATTCAAGCGGCAAAGTATCTCCAAGAGATACACACCCAAAAGGGAGATACAGCAAAAGCAAGTATATACAAGGATTTCCTAGCCCCGCTTGCAGTGGAGAGTTACGAGCAGAAAAACAAAGAGTCGCAGATGATAGACCTCTTTGAAAATCACAGGAAACAATTAATTCAAAAAGAACACAAAAAAGAGCATGTCTCGCTCGTACGAAAAACATCTCTGATAATTTTAGTTTTGGCACTTGTCGTGATACCTTTTGTAATATATGTGCTAAAACGCAAACACAAGAAGGTGCTGAACGAGGCAAAGAACGAATTTGAAAAACAACATTCTATATCGATAAAAAGAATGCAAAATGCCAATACACGCTTGAGAGAAGAAAACAGCAAACTTATTGCAGAAAGGACACCTAAACAAGAAGTGAGACTTGATATTTGCAACTACGAGTCAATGATGCGCGACCCTGTCATTCTTGACTTGAAAAACAGGTTGTCGAAGGTTGATATTATAACAACAAATGACCTATCATTTTATGCGAACCTGTTCATGTCTCCCAAAGAAGAAAACAAGGTTAACCAGGTTGTTGAAAGTTATTGTCAAGGATTTACTAACAAGGTTGCTGCAATGTATCCCAATCTCGGTGAAGCCGAACTAAGAGTGTGCAAGTTCTTTTTGATTGGTTTGACAGAACCGCAAATAGCCACTTTAATAAACAACAATTTCAGATCTGTATGGAAAAAAAGTCGAAGCATTAAAGAAAAAATGGGATGCACAGACATTCACCTGCACTTGAAATCCATAATTTTTGATATCAAACAGGCATAGATCTTGCTTGCCAAACAGACTCCCGTTCCCAAAAAAGCACCTCTGTAACATGTTTGTTTTTAATAATTTATCCCAGAAATGGACACTTTTGGACACAATCACAACCTCAAAAAGTATTGACAAGAATTTCAGTTGAGATAATTTTGCCGAAAAAATAAAAAATTTCAAAAATTTCAATTATGGCAAAAGCAAAAAAACTAATTCTTGTTTGCTGCATGTTTTTCGCAGCATCGATTGTTCAAGCCAGCCTCTCGGCTGAAACTCTAAACGATGAGGGGACTCCTGTATTAATTAAAAAAAAGGTGCATAATAGCGGTACAGGGAAAGACGACCCCTGCATCACCGCTTACATCAACGGGCACACGCTAACGATGAACTTTGCGCAAAACATTGGTTCTGTGCTTGTTGAAATCAGCGACGGCCAAAGCTTCATGGTGGTTACTCCTGACACCGCAACGGCCTACATCACTAACAGCGGAAGCTACACTGTAACGTTCACCTTATCAAATGGTGATGAGTACTATGGTAATTTTGTAGTAAGTTGATCGGATACAATAAATAAGTTTTTCTTCAATGGCAAAGCACAGGGATGGGAGTTTTACTCCCTCCCAGTGCTGAAGCCTATAAAACAAAAAAATACAATACGCAAAATATTCATCTTTAAAATTAAAAAAATGAGAAAATCACTTAATTCAATCGTGCTTGCAATTGGTTTTGCAACACTTGTCGTGGTAACATCCTGCCAAAAAGAGAAAGCAGAAGAAGAAACTTCAAACAAACAACAAATTGAATACGGCATTGGCCCCGTAAATCCCAATCCTCCTGACAGCATTCTTCCGAATGCCATTCATCAAATTCCATTGTCAATTCGACAAATAATGAACGACGAGGACTATAATTGTTGTTATGATACGACCAATTATTATCATAGTCATGCTATAGATACTTCCGGATTCTACACGTATGCATTCCCATCCTTGTATTTTGAAAACCAATGGCTAATTGCTGTTGCCGATGATGCAGGATTAGTGGTAAAGTATGTTTGGGACTTCGAAGACAGCTTTGACTACAATACTTATTATCAAAACAATACTCCAGCTTATGTGACAGCCTATACGGATGACTTTACTCAAATTTTCTTTATTGGCCAGGTTAATCTCAGGACAAACGAGTTGTATTTCACATATATAAACTCCTCACTGTGGGAAGAGAAAGCGCAACCGGGATATGGAAGATTTTGTAGAACATGGAGTACTATTGGTTATGTGTATGGCGCAGGATGCCTCTTTTTAGGTCCTGTTGGTGCCATAGCAGGTTTAGTTATTGGAACCACTACTTTTATTGTTGATCAGGCTGTTTGTCAAGACTAAACCAGAAAGTGACCAAAAAGACTATATCGTGTTTTTAACCATCTGAGAATTGCGTATTTGGCAGAAGTCTAATACAACCCTATACAATAAAGAAGGAAGGAGGATCTTTTTGGTCACTTTCGTTTAATAGATACCAACGAAATAAATATAAGAAGAATGAATAATTTTATTTACGTAATAGGGAACTTAATACTTATTCTAATAA
>Ga0247611_10000248_pt1 | contig 113880 bp, 90 predicted proteins | sample 177DNAGHGhighgp2_FD_192422 | JGI IMG/M metagenome (GOLD analysis project Ga0247611, IMG submission 192422) | Sheep rumen microbial communities from Palmerston North, Manawatu-Wanganui, New Zealand - 1770 DNA GHGhigh gp2 | ecosystem: Host-associated > Mammals > Digestive system > Stomach >... | reverse complement strand
CGCTGAAGGCATGCACGTACAGTATAAAGGAATATATGATTCAGTGGCCGCAAGGTGGCTCCAAAACTCCGGAATCAGTGGCTCTCATTCTCCGGAATGGTGGCTCTGGGAGGGCCGGAATAATCACCTAGTTTCTCGAAGAATTGGCTGTTCTCATTATCCTCTATCAAACTGTGCGTAAAATACCGATTTTTCTATAATTTAGTTCATTATTATCTTAATTAAGCACTATGATTATTATATCATAGCTTAACTATCTAATAAAGGAATTACTAATTATTAATTTGACTTAGTATTATAAACAAATCAATTATAACCTCTATCCTAAAATAAATTTACCATTTTATTTCTACTCTATCTCCCTCCATTCATCTCCATCTTCAACCATCACTCCAGCATCCAAAAACTTATCAAATCCTTTTATCTGCCATACAGCTCCGCCATCTGCCAATATATGTTCTGGTTCCTCATAAACCTCCGTATATACAGCTACGGCATATTCTCCATCTCTTCTTACTAACAACGGAACAGATTCCATTAATTTAATCTCAGGAGCATTTTCCTCAATTATACTATCCACACGTGTCAAAATAGGTCTTTCCTCACTAATTTTTTTCCAAGTCATTATCGCAATTACCTCCAAATCTAAATATCTCTGCAATTCTATCATTCAGTAATTACAATATCTAGGTCTAATAATGGGAGCAAATTACTACACCCATTTGGAATATAAAAAAAGTCCGGTCAGTAACCTCCTAGTCACCAACCGAACTTCCATCACCACAAATCTACCACAAGCACCACTCAAACTTATCTACTTTTTCCAGTAGCTACAGGCATATACTGCTCTTTGCCCCTATCATCTTCCGCAACCTTAAGCAACCAATCATCTGGATCAATAATCTCGATATCATCGTAAGTCATCAACTCATTTTCAATCACATCATCAATTGATTTCTCAGTTTTTTCATTAACCTCAGATATCTCATTGTTTTTATAATTGTTCGTATCTCTTTCCTTCTCCTTCATTTCCATTGACAGATTATCAAGTCTGCTAATCATTCCCTTCACATTCTTTGACATTCCCTCATACACTTTTTTCTGCCATTTCCACTGATCAATGATGGACCTTGCAATAAAGCCTTTCTTATCTGGTTCAGTATCTTTTACCTCAGCTTTTCCAGCAAGTAATCTGAATGAATTTGCAAACTTTGCTGTCTGATACAGCTTGTATAAATTCATCTGTCTGATTCTTTCCCTGTCGGGCTTTTCCCTATGTAAAGCACAGGCAGAAAGATAAATCATATCTCTATAATTATGTTCCAATCCACGCACCTCCAAGCTCATCCAATTCTATCTGTAACCGTTTCGGACACCAAAACAGTTACTTCTATCTACCATGCAATCACCGCCAGACACCGGTTACGAAAATGTAATCTTTCTGTCACATACCAAAAGTGCCGCCGGACGATGTGTGACAATAAGCACCGTGTTTGTGTCAAGTAATCATTGGCAAATTTATATTTTCAAAATCCATTATTAGATATTTATTGTTTGCCCTTGTCACAGAATATACCTGCAAACCAGAAAACTGCGCCTGCTACTTGGTTCGTGCGCTGATTTCTGCCATTCGCGATAAACTCATTCTTTTTATGCGGATTTTGCTTTGCAAAATCTATAAAAAGAATTCAAACAACTCGCTCTGTGGCAGAGCTAGCACAAACCTCGTTACGCAGTGCTCGTACTGATTTGCTTGTATATTTCTGTGACTACGGGCATTTACATTTTTCTCTATGTTGTTTTTTGATTTTTATAAAAATGCTCTTTTAAATGCTTTTCTTGATGCTGTCTGCAATGCATCAAATAATGGCATATGCATTGTTATTCTTTCTACATATGGATTTCCTTTTCCATCTTTTTTAGGTGCTTTTGCTGCACTTAATATTTCTATTACTGATTTCATTTTCATTGTAAATATTAAGCCATCTGTATATTTATCTATTGTTTTTATCAAATCTTTATTCTCTTTTTTATATAACACTTTTGCAAGATTGTTTGCTCCTTCTTTTGACCAGCGCATTCTCCTATGTTTCATACGCAGTGTTATTAATGTACAGTTTTGATTTTCCTGTACTCCCATTTGCTTATATATAATTCCTTCTTCTGGTTTTGGTATTTCAATTCCTTGTTTATCATATGGTAATAATCCCGATTTATTGTTTTCTAAATATTTCAATAATTCTCTTGCATGTTCACTTCTTTTATCCTTTTCATCCGGACTTTCAACACTTGTTGCGTATATTTCTATATTCTCTAATAATTCTTCTATTTTTTCTTCTTCTAATAGTTTTCTTAAATCTGCCTGTTCTTTTTTGTCTTTTATTTTTCGTAGAATTTCCTGATATATATGATATCTGTCTAATTGAAAAATTACATCCGGATCATACGGATCCTTTATCCAGCTTCCGCCATCTCCATTTAAAATTCTCTGTTTTATTTCATCTGCATCATATGTTTTCCTTATTAACGCTTCCCTTTTTTCATGGAATTTTTTACTTTCTTCCATCCCTGCAATCACTGTTTTTCCTACTAATGTGCTTCGTTTTTCTGCTTCCTTTTCTGCATCCCATCCTTCATACATGGTTGCCACTTTCATTTCTTGTTTTTTTTGCTTTTTTATGATTCTTATCCTGTATACGTAACCAAACTCCATCCATTTCTTCAAATAATACTGGTATTACTCTTTTTCCTTCGCATTCATCTGCTTCCATTTGTTTTACTGCATATATTTCTTCTTCACTAATTTTATTTCCCAGTTTCTGTATAAAATTCCATACTCCCTGATGACTAATACTTTGTCCACAGGTATTACTAATCATTTCCGCAGTTGTTCTGTAAGGTGATTCTGTAATTGTAAGTGCTATTTTTTCTGCAAGATTTGTTGAAATAAGTCCTATCTTATCCATTTTCATTGCTTCATCAAGCAAATATACATACTTAGTTTGTCCATCTGCATTAACAGTTTTATAAACTCTGCGGCTATAACTTACCTCTCCATAAACTGTTTTAATACTTGTATTTCTGTTTCCTTTATCACGATATTTCTTTTTGTTTCGTCCTTTTGCAAGTTCATCATCATAAGCTTCTAAAAGTGTTTGAGTGATTTCACATGCCAATTCACAAACATATTTATAAATTTTTTTCTCTAACTCCTTGAAAGATATCATTCCTTCGTTTAAAATAGATGTCATCATACAGTCTCCTTTATCTGTTTTTTTCGTCAACTAACATCATAAAGAAAAACTGTATGAATTGGAAGTGGAAATCTGATTTCTGCTTCCTTTTTTTGTACAAACTAAATATCCGATAGAATTCCAATTGAACATAAGCAATGCATTTGTGAGGAGTATGAGAAAAATACAAATCATCTATTCTAACAGAGGGAAATATGACACGGATGTCATATTTAGCGAGTAGCACCTTGGATGGTGCATACGAGCGACCTCGTCACTATATAATAATCTTCTGATGATTTGCATATTTTTCCATACGACGAAACAGCATTGCGGTATTCATTGGATTCTGAGGATTTATACATTATTTAACACAATATGATTTACATAATATATAAATATAAGTATTTTTGCCAATGAAAATTATACACTAACTCCATAAGAACCTTTATTTGCATTAATCAACAAATTAAGATTCTCCCTATAAGTTTCATCTCCAAAAGTATCATCAGCAATAGATGTAACACTCTCAGGAATAATCATATTTACAAGTTTTTCATAGTCGCTTCCACTATTATTCTGTGGAACCTTTCCAGCTTCCATTGCCTTAACACTTTCTGGAACACGAATAGTATTATCGATTTGTCCATACGCAATCAAAACATCTTTATTAATCTTATCTGAAATATTTCCGGTAATACCGCCATACATATCGCTAAAATCTTTTTATATTTATTGAGTTTGATAATAATCGCTCCTCTCTATAAAACTATAATTCTTATCACCCTAAAAACATCTTAAGTATACAATATCGGCATAATTTTGTAAAGTTTGCCTTCAATCCAGCCTCAAAAACGATGCACCATTTTTGGTACATTTAATCATTTAGAATTATATCGAGCTGCAAAATAATCAAACGAAATAACAAAATAAGAAGAAAGAAATCTCCAAGAATCTTGGGAAGTAGATAATGGTACGTATTTGATAAAAGAAGACGGAATTTGTATTAAATCAAATGGTAATACAAATATACTACCTCATACTTACCAAAACGGACAACTAAGAATATATGTAGATGGCATCGAGACTTGGAAAAAACATTAAAAAATCTAACTTGCATACTTATTAAATTACAAAATCCAATTTTTAAAACAAACCGTGAAATGTTTTCTGTAAATCCAGATTTTATATGATAATTCAAAGGACAGAATAACCAGAAATGTTTACTCTGCCCTTGATTTGTTAATAACAAATTTTTTATTGCACGTCAATAAAACTCTAAATTTTTAGGACTGTCAGTTGATTTAAGCCAGCATACAATCTAGGTACATAATGGTTAAATCTCCACGAACCTTCCCACAGTTTCTGATTAACATAGTCCATTTTTTTGTTATATGTTGCATTTTGGGATTCGATGGATTAGCTGTTATAAAAACTATTCTAACAGCTTTTATAACAGCTAATCCATCGAAACATAATATCAGAAATTATTTTAACCATTTCTTTTCCCATATAGAATTTGTATATTCGAGTGATTCAGCGGTAACATTTTCTAATACGGAAACATATTCTTTAGTAATATCATTAAGGTTTACATCTTCATTGCATATCCAACCAAACAAAAATACATCATTAAAATCAGCTATTGGAATTGAAATCATATTTGAGTCAGTAAAATTTTCTACTACCAATCCAGTACCAGTTGAAATGGCATTCGTTTCTACAATAAAATTTGTCATAACAGATCTACTATCAGTTGTAATATACTTACGATGATTATTCAATGCTAATTCCTTTACTCCTTCAATAAAATCAACAGGAATTCCTTCATTGATTCCAAATGTAGCATATGGATATTCTTCAATTTCCTTTAATGAAACACTTGATTTCTTTGCCAAAGGATGCGTCTTGGAACAAAAGATGCATCCTTTTATCTTAGTAAGCAAATGAAATTTAATATTTTTTTTGGTTAAATGCTTAAATACAAACTGCTTACAACTTTCAGAGATTACAACTATACCAATATCAGCCTTTCTATTTTCGACATCATCAATTATAGCATCTAATCCTTTTTCATTAAAAGAAAACTCATAATCACTATAACTATCTTTCTTGATTATTTTAGAAAAAGCTGCGCAACTACACTGATGATGTTGTGATGATATACTCAGTTTGTGTGAAAGTATCTTGCTTTTTTCCATTTTTAATACATCTTCTAAACAAGACATTCTTTCTAATACTGAGGTAGCATATAAAATAAATTTTGAACCTGCATCAGTAAGAGTTACACCGTTTGTATGTCGCTTAAACAAACGAATGCCAATTTCGTTTTCAAGTTGAGTTAATGAAGCGCTAACACTTGATTGAGATGTAAACAAACTCGCAGAAGCCCTATTAATGGACTTATATTTAGCTATTTCAACTACATATTTTAATTGCTGGAGTGTCATAATAATAGCTCCTTCTTTCTATAATATATAATAAGCGTTTACTATTTCATCCAGACATCATTGTTGAAAAGAATTTAAATGTAAAGCTCAAAAATTTTAATCATCGTTTATAATAAAATTGGAAAAGCAAGAGTCAAAAATTTCACTAATATTACAACTGCAACTATAGCTACAGTCATTGCTCCTGTATTTCCAACAACAGGATGCCAATGTGAAGGAAGTTTTGATGTAAATCTATCTGCAATAGCAGGTGTAATAATTGCTCCAAGAACAACACCAATGATAATAATTGCAATATTAGCTCCGTACATAACAGCCATAGTTGGACCAACTGAAACAACCGGAGCAAATGTTGGATAATAACCTCTTTCTTTCCATTTATCCCAATAGAAATAAATAGCAATAGCTCCTGTAAGTAATTCACTCATTATTAATTCTGGAAGAATTCCACCACCATAACAAGTATGTTGTGGATTTAAGAACCAAGAGAAGAGAGTTCCCAAAATAATTGCAATCCCAACAAATTCATTTCCAATATACATCGGCTCAGAAAATGCAACAAAAAGTCTACGAATAAAAAATCTTCCAGGATATTTGTCCATATATTCTTGTGTAGAGAGTTCTTCTTTTTCACTTGTTGTTTCATATTCTGCCTGTGTTTTTTTGATTTCTGTTTTTTCATGCATCCATGGTAATGCTGGACATATTTCAAAGCAAATAATACTTCCCAAACACATACTGGCTACAATACCAACAACTCCAGGGAAACCACAAACAGGTAAAATTACATTCGAGATAAATAAACAAATAGGTGTAGTAAATATTGTTCCGAGAATTGTTGCAGTTATAAGTTTTTTCCATCCAGGTCTATAAAGTATCATTATAGCTGATGGTGCTGAAAGAAATGGAACAAAAGTTGCAATCCAAGTTGTACCACCAGTCTCATATGCCGTTCCAAACAATACATTGGATAAACATAAAGATAAAAATCCTGAAGCAAATATCCATGGCCAAATAGCATGGTCACCATAGCACATGGCAGTTAAATTACAATGGCTTTTTTTTGCTTCCAAAACATATACTACTATGCATACAACAACAAAGAATAGACCACCAATAACGCTTTTGTAAAAAAGTGGTTCTGTAATATCGCCCAAAATCCAACTAATAAAATATAAAACATTAGAGTCTTTTTTCGAAAACCATTCTGCATATCCAAAAATATATGCATTTCCCATTAAAATAGGTTGCAAAAATTTCATCAGTATGTATAATGCAATGATTACTAAAACGGTAATTAAAAACACCAAATTAGGATGTTTAACTCTTTTCTTATTACTCAAAATTCGTACCTCACTTCATAAATATTAAAAGACAGACAACTCCTTTTCATGTGGACCTCTCTGTCTTCACTCATTTCAAATATTTTAATTGACAATACTCCAAGTAATCTGAAAAGGTTTTGGCATCCTTTTCTAAAAAAATTATATCAAACTATATTTAATATTTCAACAAATCTAAGCTAGTTTGTTATTTTTAATTTAGCTAATCAGTTATTAAAAATTTAGCTAACCCAAACTATCAATCATTGCCAAAAAAATATCAATTTGATGGCATCAGATTTACATATGTTGTATAGAAAGATAGTAGTTTATAAAAAAACACAGCCAAGCTTTTCACAGCCTGACTGTTGTTGTATTATATTGGGTTAGCAAAGGATAGTAAAAAGTGAGGCTACACTTTAACACTTTTCATTAAAGTGGTAGCCCCATTTCTTTACAAAACAATAATATTATTCAAGACCTATTTCCTTTGCAAATTCACTATTGATTTTATCTATAATTTCTGTCGAATTACTTTCATTAGTCACTTTTGTATGAGGATTAGGATTTTTATTAATATTCAAGCAAAAAATGTCTGGACGTGAATACTGCCCAACAGGATCTAAATATGCCTTTGCAGAATAAATGTTTTTCAAATCGATATCAGCATATACAATACCTTCTTCATCTTCAGGTAATGGCTCACATAAATAATCACCAAATGGACTAATAATCTGAGCTTCACCGCCACCAATCTTAAAAGCATTTCTTACAGACTCTCCAAAGAATTCCATACCTGCTTCACCCAAAACAATCGAACTCATAATAGTATATGACTGTGTCTGCATTGCATATACTCTTGTAAAATACTTTGATGCTTCATAACAGTTGAAAACGAAAGCCGGTAAGTTATTGTGGCATCCAGGCCAACTAGCTACATGTATCTGCTCATACATAGAGTTCATTGCATATGTAATAAGTGGCTGTGTATGTTCAAAACAATCTGTTGTACCAATAATTCCGATTGGTGTTTCAACAACTTTTAAATCAGCACCACTACCATCACCACAATAGAATCTCTCAGCATCAGTTGGTTTTAATTTACGACGATTTAAAATGATTTTTCCGTTATTATCAATAATAACGTTACTCATATATTTGCTTCCACCTTCACGCTCCACAAATCCAGTAACTACATAAATATTATTATCTAAAGCTGCCTTCATAAGACGCTTCATTTCAGAATCACCTAATTCAAGACAATTTTCAGTTAATAAAATATCATGTTTAGCATGGCAAGTAAGCGGAGCTTCTGTCCAAATATTAAAGAAATAACCTGGTACTGCACATTCAGGAAAACCTATGAGCTTAGCACCATTTTCAGCCGCTTCCTCAATAAGTTTAATCATTTTTGTTATTGTTTCATGAGCATTGTACCATACTGGTTCAAACTGAACAGCAGCTACCTTTAATTGAATATCATAATTAATCATAAAAAAACCTCCATTTTCCAAATAAAAAAGAGCCTATCATGATTTTGATAGACCCCTTTGTCTCTAAGTTCATTATAAAATATTTGCGTCGACGCTAATGCCAAAATAATTGATTACTTGGTAACTTCAATTACAGTTTGTAATATAACACACATGTTATTAAACCGCAATATCTTATTCCAAAATCGTTTTCTTTATTTCCAATAATGCATTATCGAAATTTATTATAATCTATTGGATTATTTTAAACAATTAGTAAAATTTATTGAAACATCTGTGACAAGTTATTAAATGTCAATTATTTTTATTATAGATAAATATGAGAAACCTTACTAAACTTTTAAAAAGGACTTTTTGAAAAACAGATATTTTTTATTGCTGGTTGCCATAATTAATTCTCTCCTATCTGTCACTCCCCATACTTCGCAACCATATTCTTCGCAGCTTCTTTAATTCGATTTCTTACCTTCTTCGGCGTTATCACTTCTACATATTCTCCATACTGCATCGCCCAGTAAAACAATGCGTTTTCATTTACCGTCAGTGAAATTACACATTTCTCGCCATTGTCAGATATAATCTGAAAATCTTTACTAAACCAATCTATTAACTGACCGATAAGAAATGTATTGATTTCTAACCGAGCTTGTACCGTTTCACCACCAAACATGTAAATATGCTCTTTCATGTATTCTGACAGTTGAAATCCATTTTGGCAACCATCAAGTTTACGAATAGATTTTGCAGAACTATCACATATTTCAATTTCCTTGATTTTATCAATTCGAAAATTTGCAAGATTATCATATTTGTCTACATTTCCAATAAGAAAATGTCACTTGCTTATGCTCTTTAATTGCGTGATTCAAAACTTCAAGCGTATAGAAAATCTGCGGATTTTCTGTATGGCCTAAAAATTCATAATTAATAGAATTTTTCAATAAATTTGTTGTAAAAGGACTTGCCTGTGACTCTATTTTTTCAATAAGCTGTTTTGTTTTTCGAGCAGAAATATATTTAGAAAAAAGCAAACTGTCACTAATAAGTTTCACTTCGCTTGTAAATCAATTCGTAAATCTGTTGTTATCACTTGGGTGATTTTGCACCTATTGGTAGCAACATTTTTATTGGTTATTAAACCCAAAAAATATAGGGTGCCCAAAGTAGACACCCTATACTAGGAATAGCTTTATTTCAAGCTTTTATCTTTTACTGACGTGACTCAGCGATAGCTGCCTGTGCTGCAGCAAGTCTTGCTACAGGTACACGGAATGGTGAACATGAAACATAATCAAGACCAATCTTGTGGCAGAACTCAACTGATGAAGGATCTCCACCGTGCTCGCCGCAGATACCTACGTGAAGCTTTGGATTAACTGGCTTACCAAGATCGATAGCCATCTTCATAAGCTTACCTACACCATTCTGGTCAAGCTTAGCAAATGGATCATTCTCGAAGATCTTTGTATCATAGTAAGCATTAAGGAACTTACCAGCATCATCTCTTGAGAAACCAAATGTCATCTGTGTAAGATCGTTTGTACCGAAGCAGAAGAAGTCTGCCTCTGCTGCGATCTCATCAGCTGTAAGAGCAGCTCTAGGGATCTCGATCATTGTACCTACTTCGTAATCAAGCTTAACGCCTGCAGCAGCGATCTCAGCATCAGCTGTCTCAACTACTACCTTCTTAACGAACTTAAGCTCCTTAACCTCACATGTAAGTGGGATCATGATCTCTGGCTTAACTGTCCAGTCAGCATGTGCCTTCTGAACCTCGATAGCTGCACGGATAACTGCCTTTGTCTGCATCTTAGCAATTTCAGGATATGTAACTGCAAGACGGCATCCTCTGTGGCCCATCATTGGGTTGAACTCCTTAAGAGATTCAACGATTGCCTTAACCTCGTCAAGTGTCTTGCCAAGGTCGTTAGCAAGCTTGATCTGCTCTGCTTCCTCATGAGGAACGAACTCATGAAGAGGAGGATCAAGGAATCTGATTGTAACAGGGTTACCCTCAAGTGCCTCATAGAGTGCCTTGAAGTCGCTCTGCTGATATGGAAGGATCTTATCAAGTGCCTTCTCTCTAGCTTCTACTGTATCTGCACAGATCATCTCTCTGAATGCAGCAATTCTGTCTTCTTCAAAGAACATATGCTCTGTACGGCAAAGTCCGATACCCTCTGCACCGAGCTCACGAGCTTTCTTAGCATCTGCAGGTGTATCAGCATTTGTACGAACCTTAAGCTTTCTGAACTGATCTGCCCAAGCCATAATACGTCCGAACTCACCAGCGATCTGAGCGTCAACTGTTGGGATAAGTCCCTTGTAGATGTTACCTGTTGTACCATCGATAGAGATCTCATCACCCTCGTTGAATGTCTCACCAGCAAGTGTGAACTTCTTGTTCTCTTCATCCATGTTGATGTCGCCGCATCCAGATACACAGCATGTACCCATACCACGAGCAACAACGGCAGCGTGTGATGTCATACCACCACGAACTGTAAGGATACCCTGTGCACTCTTCATACCTGTGATATCTTCTGGAGATGTCTCAAGTCTTACAAGTACAACCTTCTCGCCCTTAGCAGCCCAAACAACTGCATCATCAGCTGTAAATACTACCTTACCACAAGCAGCACCAGGAGAAGCTCCAAGTCCCTTACCAAGTGGCTTAGCAGCCTTAAGAGCTGCAGCATCGAACTGTGGGTGAAGAAGTGTATCAAGGTTACGTGGATCGATCATTGCAACTGCTTCTTCAGGTGTCTTATGTCCTTCGTCAACGAGATCACATGCAATCTTAAGAGCTGCAGGAGCTGTTCTCTTACCGTTACGGCACTGAAGCATATAGAGCTTTCTGTTCTCAACAGTGAACTCCATATCCTGCATATCATGATAATGATTCTCAAGGATACCGCAAACCTTAATGAAGTCTGCATATGCCTCTGGGAATTCCTGCTCCATCTGAGCGATTGGCATTGGTGTACGAACACCGGCAACAACGTCCTCGCCCTGTGCGTTCTTAAGGAACTCACCCATAAGCTTGTTCTCACCTGTTGCAGGATCACGAGTGAATGCAACACCTGTACCAGACTCATCGTTAAGGTTACCGAATACCATAGGCATTACGTTAACAGCTGTTCCCCATGAATAAGGGATGTCGTTGTCACGACGATATACGTTTGCACGTGGGTTATCCCATGATCTGAAAACTGCCTCGATAGCAAGCTTAAGCTGTACAACTGGGTCAGAAGGGAAATCCTCTCCTAACTGATTCTTGTACTCAGCCTTGAACTGCTCAGCAAGTGTCTTAAGATCAGCGGCTGTAAGATCTACGTCATACTGAACGCCCTTCTCAGCCTTCATCTTATCGATGAGCTGCTCGAAGTACTTCTTACCAACCTCCATAACTACGTCAGAGAACATCTGAATGAAACGTCTATATGAGTCATATACGAAACGCTCGAACTTTGGATCAGGGTTTCCTGCTATCATAGCAGCAACAACTTCATCGTTAAGTCCAAGGTTAAGGATTGTATCCATCATACCAGGCATTGATGCTCTTGCTCCTGAACGAACAGATACAAGAAGTGGATTAGTAAGATCACCAAATTTCTTTCCGTTGATCTCTTCCATCTTAGCTACGCCTTCCATAGCCTGAGCCATAATCTCATCATTGATCTTACGTCCATCCTCATAATACTGTGTACAAGCCTCTGTTGTGATTGTGAATCCCTGTGGTACAGGAAGTCCAATGCTTGTCATCTCTGCAAGGTTTGCGCCCTTACCGCCAAGAAGATTACGCATGCTCATGTCGCCTTCGCTGAACATGTAGACCCATTTTCTTGCCATTTTGTTTACTACCTCCTAAGAATTTATAATGTTTTTATAGTTTACGAAAGAAGCTGCAGCCACCGCAATAAAAATGCTTTCTAAAACTATGTCAGCTAACAGGGCTGACCCGGTCATTTACTCACCTGACAAGTGTCTGACTTACTCCCGCACTCGTAACATGGATTATAACATAAATTTAACTGTTTTGAAACAATTATATTTATATTTTTTTGTTTATTTTTCAACGAATTTGCGTCGAAAAACAATGTAAATGCTTACATTCCTTATATTCCAACACGAGCCGGTCTTTAACCGACCGGCTCGCTAAAATATTCTTTAATTAAAACTCCATTTTCTTCTCGAAATATGTGCGGAGATCTTCGATCTTAACTCTCTCCTGCTCCATAGAATCTCTGTCACGGACAGTTACGCATCCGTCTGTCTCTGAATCGAAATCATATGTTACGCAGAAAGGTGTACCGATCTCATCCTGTCTTCTGTATCTCTTACCGATAGCTCCTCTGTCATCATATTCGCAGTTCCAGTACTTGCTGAGATCTGCAAATACCTTCTCAGCACCCTCGGCAAGCTTCTTTGAAAGCGGAAGCACACCAACCTTAACAGGTGCGATCGCCGGATGGAAATGAAGAACTGTACGGACATCATTTTTCTCTGCATCAAGTACCTCTTCGTCATATGCTTCGCAGAGGAATGCAAGAGTTACACGGTCTGCACCAAGGGATGGCTCAACAACATAAGGAATGTACTTCTCATGTGTCTCATCATCGAAATACTCCATAGGCTCGCCTGATGTATTCTGATGCTGCGTAAGATCGTAATCTGTTCTTGAAGCGATACCCCAAAGCTCGCCCCAGTCTGTGAATGGGAATGCGTACTCAATATCTGTTGTATGATCTGAGTAGAATGAAAGCTCTTCCGGATCATGGTCTCTGAGACGAAGGTTCTCTTCCTTGATGCCGAGGCTCTTAAGCCACTCATAGCAGAAGCTTCTCCAGTAATTGAACCACTCTGTCTGTGTACCAGGCTTGCAGAAGAACTCAAGCTCCATCTGCTCGAACTCTCTTGTTCTGAATGTAAAGTTACCAGGTGTGATCTCATTTCTGAAAGACTTTCCTATCTGTCCGATACCGAAAGGAACCTTCTTGCGTGATGTTCTCTGAACATTCTTGAAGTTTACGAAGATACCCTGTGCTGTCTCAGGTCTGAGATATACAGTGTTCTTTGCATCTTCTGTAACGCCCTGGAAGGTCTTGAACATAAGGTTGAACTGTCTGATTGATGTGAAGCTGTGCTTGCCGCATGCAGGACATGGTACGTTGTTGTCCTCGATGAACTTCTCCATCTCTTCATTTGACCAGCCGTCAACAGAGCTCTCAAGCTTGATGCCGTTTTCAGCAGCAAAATCCTCAATAACCTTATCTGCTCTGAATCTCTCGTGACACTCCTTACAATCCATAAGAGGATCAGAGAAGCTGCCGAGATGTCCTGAAGCAACCCAAACCTGTGGATTCATAAGGATAGCGCAGTCAACGCCTACGTTATATGGATTCTCCTGAATGAATTTCTTCCACCATGCCTTCTTGATATTATTCTTGAGCTCAACGCCGATATTTCCGTAATCCCAGGTATTAGCAAGTCCTCCGTAAATGTCTGAACCCGGATAAACAAATCCTCTCGACTTTGCGAGCGCAACGATCTTCTCCATTGACTTTTCCATAAATATCTCCCTTCGGTTTACATATTGTTAATTCAGTCAAGTCCAAGTGTAAATACTATAGCTGAATATCCTTTACCATCTGTTTTGGCAGTATTTTCATTAACTATGCTGCCGTGATCATTTATATATCTCACTTCACCGTTTCCCGCATCAAATGTAATTTCGGTGTTAGTGATGAGCATCATGTATGACGGATCATTTATATCCGTAACAGGCACTTCCTTGCCGTCAGCCGCCTTAACAACCGCTGTTGTAGGTCTTCCTGTGATCTCTGCGATCTTCGCCGGATCAGAAAGCGCTGAAAGGTCTATGCCGGCCTCAGCAAGCTCACCCTCGGAAAGTCCCTCTGCCTTGCTGTTAAGTATTCCTTCCGCCTCTTTAAGAAGCTCGTCGGAATATATATTCTGAATCTTCTTCGCATCGTAGATCTCAAGGCTGTAATCTGTACCGTTAAACTTGTTGTAAGCCTCGATATTAAGATATCTTACAGCAACTCTTATCTTGCTTCCATCCTTTGAAAACTGAAGAAATGATACATCAGATGTACCATTCTTCTGATTGAAATCATCGATCTCTTTCTTTATATCATTTTCAATGCTGGAATAATCAAATGTTACATCCGAATAATCATCACAGGCGATCTCGATAAGACTTCCGTCACCGTTCATTTTGATGGTATCTTCTGTGATCTGCCCGATATAATCCTTCTCGGGAGCCTTCTTACCCGGCTTTTCTTCCTCATCTTTTTTATCGCCGCATGCAGCAAATGAAAAGCAGATGAAAAGCATTATCAAAATGAACCTTATGCTCTTTCTAGCTGACATTTTTCCACTCTTTTCTTTATCTTTTATTCATCTTTAATCTTAGATGCTTTTATCAAAATCTAAAGCCTTTTTAATCTCTTTTGGATTTCAGTTTCAAACATCATATTTAAAATACTGCAATATTTTACAATCAAATATAAAAAAGTTCAACTGTTTTATTCAGTTTATGTTACATTTATCCCTTTCATCACTTCAAGGGATTTGAACCTTATATCTACATTTTTCTTTATAAGGCTCCGGCTGATCTCCTCCATACGTATCAGAAGGCTCTCTTCAAGATTAAATGAAAAAACCTTTACGATTGGAAGCGACAGTATATTTCCGAGAACGAAGCTTTCGTCCGGAGTAATCTTCGTGAAGGCGGATATTTCCGGCACCTCTCCTTCTATATCCATAAGCTTAAGCTCAAAGATAAGCCTTACTGTACGGTCATCTATCGAATCATTAAGCAGTGCCTTAAAGGCAAGATACAGCAGGTTCAGCTCATCCTTCGCCGCAAGTCCTTCTCTTGTATAATAATTTATGAATTCACAGAAATATGAAGCGAGCCCGTATTTTTCGATATCCCAGGAAAGCTCTATAAAGCTTTCTTCGATATCAGCCGAAATAAGGTTATAGCTGTCACGCCCCGGACGCAGCCGGAATTCACCCATCACAAAGCTCTGTCCGGCAGGAGTAAGCCGGCTCGTCTGCTTTCTGATACTGTTTGCAAATGCAGTGATCCTCCCGAGATTTGCGGTTAGTATCACTATCCTTTTGCCGTATTCTCCGTAGGGTACAGCGGATAAAACTATTCCTTTTTCAGCTATCTCCCGCTCCATTTTATCACCTGTTTTTCTCACTATATCCGAAGTTCTTGAGCATATTGTTGTTATCTCTCCAGTCACGTCTTACCTTGACGAAGAGTTTTAGATTAACCTTGGTCATAAGAAGCTTCTCCATCTCGATCCTGGCTCCGGTACCGATCCTCTTAAGCATCGCACCGCCCTTACCGATAATGATTCCCTTATGACTGTCTCTCTCGCAGATTATGGTTGCTTCTATATCAGTGATCCTTCCGTCAGGACGCTCCTTCATCGAATCGATTTCAACCGCTATACCATGAGGGATCTCCTTGTCAAGCTTCTGTAATGCCTGCTCTCTGATAAGCTCGGCACAGATATCACGTTCTGTTTCCTCTGTGACGGTCTCCTCATCATAGTACATAGGTCCTTCAGGGAGGTGACGGAGTATCACCTTGATAAGTTCATCTCTGTTCTTATCCTTAAGCGCAGATACAGGTACTATATCCGCAAATTCCATAGCGTCCTTATAGACCTCGATAGCCTTAAAGACATCCTCCTCCTTGATAGAGTCGATCTTATTTACAACGAGTATCACAGGCTTTTTAAGTCCCGACAGCTTCTCAGCTATCTCCTGCTCGCCGCGGCTTATATGATCCTCAGGTTCAACTATCCACATAACGACGTCAGCGTCTGAAAGTCCTCCGGTAACTTCATTTACCATGAAATCTCCGAGCTTATTCCTTGATCTGTTCATACCCGGTGTATCAAGGAAAACTATCTGTCCCTCGTCACATGTATATACTGTTTCGATACGTTTTCTTGTTGTCTGGGCCTTGCTGCTCATGATGGCGATCTTCTGTCCGATGATACTGTTCATGAGCGTGGATTTTCCCACGTTCGGTCTTCCGACGATGGCTACAAAGCCTGATCTAAAGCTGTTATCTTCCTGCATATAAATTCTCCACTTTATCGAATAGATCTGCTGATTCCTTTATCTTTGCTTCATTTCCGACTGCACACACAACCTTTTCGTCCGCAAGAAGCTTAACGTAAGGTGCAAGCCCTCTTATCACTTCGCAGTCTGCGGAAAGTATCTCGTCTCTGTCCTTCTGGAGGTCCTCATCCGTGATATCCATGAGATAACATGCAAATGAGAAGCCGCCCTCAGACTGAGGCGTAAATGGTGTATCCACCGAACCGATGGTTCCGATGATATACTTTGTCATATCTCTTTCAGATACGTCAAAGCTCTCAACATATTTATAGGCATCCCTGTAAATGTCAAAGGTCTCTGAAAGGTTCGGGTCTCTATATGAAGATAAAAATGCGAGTCCTGATCTTGTAAAGCTTGCAGAGCAGCCGTATGCGCCGCCCTTAACTCTGACATTTATCCAGAGATAATCATATCCGAATATTATACGAAGCACGTTAAGAGCTCCTGTATACGGAAGTCCAGCTGATTTATAATCAGCCGCAGCAACCACGTACTGAACTGTGGATGCTGATGTAAAGCCCTCATTTTTCCTTATTACCGGAAGTAATGTCTGTGCACCGGTCTTCTCGTCTGATAAAAGACCTGTGATGCATTTAAGCTTTCCGGAAAGTGCTTCCTCAGGCTTCTTATCACTTGTATATGAAACAGTAAGAGCATCCTTCTTAAGCATCTTTCTGAGAGTTCTCTTAAGAAGTTCCTCAAGGTATTCGTATCTTTCATCATAATTCTTCTCAGAATCCTCAAGGAATCTGTAATAATCGATGCCCTCCTGCTTTTCTTTGATCTGGTTTGCAAGAGTAAGATATGACGCCGCACGAAGACTTGCGGTAACATTTCCTGATTCAAGAAGATCAAGCTTTATGTTCGCTCTTGTCTCCGCGATTATCTCTTTCAGTCTCTTTCTGTCAGTGATATGTGACTCGAAAAGTATCTCTCTTATAAGTTCAAGGCCTGCTCCAAGCTTATCCTCAAAGCACTTCATCTTTGCGAAGAAGTACGGACGAGGCTCGCCGTTCTTGCCTGACATTATGCTTACACCGAAGGCGATACCGCCTGTCGTCATATCGATCTCACCGGACAGTTCATTTACTTCATGGCTGTCTGTATCAACATATTTAAGTATCTCTGCAAGAAGCGCAGATGCATATATCTCCTCTTCAAGCAGGTCTCTTGTATTAAAGCAGAGATTGATGTAGGAAATGCCGTTTGTAAAGATATCATGCCATACAACCTTTGTATCATCTATGCTGCAGACAGTATTCTTGAGGCTTCTTGCTTCTTTTTTGATATCTGATATCTGAAGCATCGGTATCTTCTCAAGCTCCTCCTGGGTGGAAGGTTCCTCCTGATACTGCTTTAGATGCTCTGTATCACTCACGATCTTTACTCTCTCATCATATGAAAGACCGCTTCTTATTTCTTCAAGCTTCTTTGTAAGCTTCTCCTCAGCCTCTGCGGCAACAGTATATGAAGGCTTTGTCACACCGTATGACTTATGAGGATTCTCAAGAATATATTTTCTGATTATCTCTTCAAAATATCCGTCATTTAAATGCTCTCTAAGCTCAGCATATACGTTATTCATAGAGAACCTTGTAAAGGCTTCATTTTCATCATAAAGCCAGCTGCCGAAGGCGTCTAAGATAAGCATAAGTCCCTTCGGATATCTGCCGTAGTTGGCTTCTTTATATTTAAATTCAAAATGATTAAGTGCGGCAGTAAGTGCCTTCTTATCAATTCCATTTTTAATAAGATTGGCAAGGGTTTCATTTATAGTATTTATAAATGTATCCTTATATTCTTCATCGGAATTTCTGGCAATGATAGAGAATTCCGGCTGCATGATCTCGTCCTCGAAGCTGCTTTCAACCTCAGCGCAGATGCCCTTATCAACTATCGCCTTCTTAAGCGGTGCGCCCGGAGCATCAAAAAGCGTATAGCAAATGATGTCAAACGCAGTATTGAGCGTTATATCTGTACTTCTTCCGATAACTGTATTGTATGTAAGATAAGTATTCTGCTCAAGGCCTTCATCCTCTGAGACAGCATAATAAGATACAAACTCAGCCGGCTTTTCAAAAGTCTTCTGAGGCTGTACCTCTGATTCAACCTTGAGATAGTCATACTTTGACAGATACTCTCTGTCAATATAATCTAGCTTCTCATTCATATCAATATCGCCGTAGAGGCAGATATAGCTGTTGGAAGGATGATAGAATCTTCTGTGGCAGTCAAGATATTCTTCTCTTGTAAGAGTCGGTATGTCCTCCGGTGCTCCGCCGGAATCAAGACTGTAAATACTGTCAGGGAAAAGAGACTCCTCAACTGCTCTTGCTACCATTGAATCAGCAGAGGAATATACGCCCTTCATTTCATTATAAACGACACCATTTATGGTAAGAGGATCATCAGGAGACTTCATCTCATAATGCCAGCCCTCCTGCTTAAATATCTCTTCTCTGTCGTAGATATTCGGATTAAATACCGCATCAAGATAGACATCCATCAGGTTGCTGAAATCCTTGTCATTACAGCTTGCCACAGGATAAAGCGTCTTATCCGGATAGGTCATTGCATTTAAAAATGTATTAAGCGAGCTCTTGCAGAGTTCTACGAAAGGATCCTTTACAGGATATTTCCTGGAACCGCAGAGCACGGTATGCTCTATGATATGCTGAACACCCTTGCTGTTTTCCGGCGGTGTTCTGAATCCTATACAGAAAACCTTGTTCTCCTCTTTGTTATCTACAAGAAGAACTCTGGCTCCGGTCTTAGTATGTCTTAAGAGATAACCCTTTCCCTCGACCTCCGGGAGTTCTCTCTCTTCAACCAGCGTATAAGCTGCTAACTTATCTAAATCGATCAATATTTTTACTCTCTTTCTATACTCTACTCAATTATGGTATGGCTGTCCTTTATGATTCCTCTTGGAAGCGCATCCTTCGAATTCTTCCACGGTGCATCCTTGTAGCGGTAATCGTATTTGTCTATAAACCAGCTGACATCAGAATTAACACGTTCAAGATTATCAAAATATACCTTTACAAGTGCAGCCGTAAATTCCTCGCACTGACTCTTACCGAGCTTTTCCGGTGCAGTATCATAAAGTATGCCAAAATGATAAGTACAGAAGCCCTTACTCTCCTTGAACTTATCTATAAATTCTTTATCATTTTTCCACATATGAAAGATGGTATCGATATATCTTGGAAATATCTTATTTATCCTGTCGCATATGAAGCAGCTTTTCTCAAGCTCTTCTATATAAGTACCAACAGCGGATTTGCCGGGCTTGCTGAAAAGTCCGGACTTTGTACCGTGCCCCTTGGCAACCGCATCCTTCAGATCTCTTATCACCTTATTCGTATGCGTATTCATCATAAGCGCAAGTCCGAGACGGTTTTTCTGGGCATAAAGCATCCTTACGTGAGGCGGACAGAACCACATTTTATCTGTCACCTCACGATTGTCATCTTCCATATAGCTTGGTCCCATCGTAAAGTCGATGGAATCACTTTCCAGATCTGTATAAAGCCTGCAGAGAGGGCATTCACACTCACTGTTAAAGGCATCATTTACCGGAATTGTATATATCTTCTCCGCCATCTTACCCCTCAAAAATTATATTATTAAAGTGCCTTCTTTATAGCGTCAAGAAGCTCATCATACTCTTCAAATGCAGGAAGCTCAGGGTACTCTGCCTTGATAGCATCTGTTGATCTGAAGAGGAAGCCTGCCTTACTTGCCTTGATCATGCCAAGGTCATTGTGGCTGTCACCGCTTGCGATGGTTTCAAAGCCAACTGACTGGAGTGCTTTAACTGTAGTGAGTTTAGACTGCTCGCATCTCATCTTGAAGCCTGTGATCTCTCCTGTTTCAGAAACCTCGAGAGTGTTGCAGAAGATTGTCGGCCATCCGAGCTTCTTCATAAGAGGCTTTGCAAACTGTGTAAATGTATCAGAAATGATGATAACCTGAGTAAGCTCCTTAAGGCTGTCAAGAAATTCCTTTGCACCCGGAAGCGGATCGATCTTCTCTATAGTCTCCTGAATCTCCTTAAGTCCAAGTCCGTGTTCCTTAAGGATTCCGATTCTCCACTTCATAAGCTTATCATAATCAGGTTCATCTCTTGTAGTTCTCTTAAGCTCAGGGATTCCGCTTGCCTCTGCAAATGCGATCCAAATCTCTGGTACAAGTACTCCTTCAAGATCCAAACATACAATATTCATATCACTCACTGTTAATTCCTCCTAAAATTTTATTGAAGTATAAAGCCGGGCCACAACATCATATATAAATATTTTCCGACTCTCATTACATGTTTTATCAAATTAACATCTTACCATATGCATGAGGTATATTCAACACCTTGAAAACTCTTATTTCATTCTCAGACTTCTCAGATAATCCTTCTGTTCCGGAGTTATTCGGTAACTCTCCACAGCCTTCTGCACTGTCTTATTATGAGTCCATACATCCATTCTTTTTCCCTCAATAAAAGGAAGCACCGCATCATACTGTTTGGCAAGCGCTGTTGCAAAATACCATGCTCTCATCATATTGATATAGTATTCATCTGAGCATACTGAAGCTACCATTTCCGGATAAGCCATGTCAAAATCTTCATCAGTAAGATAATGTTCCATCAGCATACCTATGGCAAATCTTACTGTATAGGTTTTGTCTGAAACGATCCATTTCTTGATATTGTCCAGGAGTTCTGTTTTATATTTTTTAAAGACCTTTGGAGACATCTGGTCACAAGTTGCCCAGTTATTCACATATGGAAGGAATTCCTCAACCCTTTCAATACATTTATCAAAATCCTTCATCCCGGAAATGATAAAAGCATGCAGCTGATTCTCATCAAAAAACTTATGAGGAAGGTCATCCAGAAATACGTCTATATCTTCTCTCTTCAAAAGCTCCTTCGCATACTTTCTGAGCTCCGGAGTCCTTATACCGATAAAACTGTTTTTATCCGCGCTCGGGATCAGCTTACTGCTGAAATCCCTGTATTCTACATCCTGAAGCTTAAAAAGCTCTTCTCTGATCTCTGTTATTATGCTCATTTCCTTTCCCCTTCCTGTAGATTTTTCCATTTGAACTGGGCCGGTATATCTCTCAATCATACATCCCGGCATCCTGTTACGAACCGGTATTTCTCTGAATCATACATCCCGGCATCCTGTTGTGTACCGGTGTATATCTCCTGATCATATCACGAACCGGTAAAATCATATTTTCTCACACCGAGCATCCAGAATTTATAGCTCAGGTAAAAAAAACCGACACCGATAAGCGGTGACAGCCATGTCAGAAGCGGTATATGATCCGGCGTCACAAAGACCAGACTCGGATAATATGCCACAAAGGCTATCGGTATGATAAAAGTAAAAATAAATTTAAACACTCCGTTAAATATGTTAGATGGATATTTTGCAAAATCCTTAAATCTGAACATAATAACCATAACATATCCCGAATTAATAATCCAGAAACACGTTGCCGCTGCCGCATTCATGATTGCGATCATAAAAATCGAGGCTGTGATCAGGAAAAGCACCGCCTGAGCTATTGTAACTGCAGTGACCGGTATACCGATATGAGACCATGCATATACAAAGGTTGCCATACCAAATATAAACTGTCCTATTCCCTTTACATCAAAAACCTCTGAAATAAAGTAAAAGAATACATTTATCGGTCTGAAACAGTATTTGATAAAATCACCGGAGCGTACCATGAACCTCAGATTCCAGTTATTATCAAAGAAGCACTGTACCGGTGTCAGGGCTATCAGTGAAAAGCCGTACAGAAAAAGCATATGATAATAGTCCCATCCATTTATGCTTGGAAAGTTATGGAAAAGGATCATAAATGTTACAAAGCCCGACAGATTGGTCATTATCATTCCAAAGATGGAAATGACGAAGTCTGCGCGGTAACTCATTTTACTTTTCAGATCCTGGATAAGGATCTTTTTATATATCGAGAGATAGAATAAAAAGCCTCTCTTTTTTCTTACATCATTCATATATTAAAATCTCCAATCTATCCAAATATCATTTGTCTGTATCAGCCGCCGTTTACAGTTATTCTCTTCACCGCATGGTTCCAGAAAAGATTTCCGAGGATGCATAAAACAATCCCCCAGATTATCTGAACTCCGAATTTTTCCAGAAGTCCATCGTAGGAATCCGTACCATTTTTCTTAAGGAGTATGGTAAGCGGAATATCGTATACCACTCTGAACGGCATATATTCCACAGCCTTTCTGAGTCCTTCCGGAAAAAACGCCAGAGGGATGGTCGCGCCCGAAAGAAGCAGAACTATCGTCTCCTTCACGATATTTACACCCCAGGTAGACTCTGTATAAAGACATATCGGAGCCACCAGCATTTCCAGATTGAAATTAACTATAAGCGCCAGAACAAGTGATATTACAAACCACACAAGGTTCAGTCCCATTGGTATCGCACCCTTTGTAACAATCATTACAACAAAAAATGTAGGTAAAAATGTCAGGAAAAACAAAACCACATGAGAGCCTGAATAACTCCAGAACATATAAGTCCTGTATTTCATAGGTTTCAGGAGATGCATAATTATCTCTCCCGACTGTATACTACGGCTCATATCCCATAAAATAAACATTTCCAGAAAATTGAATATAGCCGTTGCAAGGATTAGATATATCATAGCATCATGGAAGGTCATTCCATTTACTACATCAGTACCACTGGATGCATATATCGCTTTCCACAGAAAATAAACAAGAGCCAGATATATAAGATTTCCAAAAAGTGTTGCAGCAGTACCAAGCCTGAACTGTAAGGATTCCACTACCCCGGCTCTGGTAAGCGCTGCAAGTCTTCCGGTTTTATTCATGATGCCTTACTCCCTTCATAAATCTTCCTTATAACTTCTTCTGTCGATATCTCCTGAAGCTGGATGTCCTTAATAACATGTTTCTTCTGAGTTTCCTGAATAACATGCATTACATCCGTCTTCTTCTCATCGATAACCCGCTCATCCCAGCTTCCGTCTTCAAGACGCATTCTGAGAGTTCTGTAGGAGCCAAAGAAGGTCTTCAAGTGTTCAATATCATTATCATAAATCTTCTTGCCCTCATCTATTATGATGATCCTGCGGCAGAGAGCATCCACATCACCCATATCATGGGTTGTAAGAATGACTGTTGTCTGTTTAACCTCATTCAGTCCTTTTATCAGCTCTCTGATCTTCGCTTTCATGGAAACATCCAGACCGATGGTCGGCTCATCCAAAAATACCACTCCGGGATTGTGGAGAAAGGCCGCAAGAATATCACTGAGCGTTCTCTGGCCTAGAGACATCTGGCGTACCGGCTTATGATAAATCGGCTCTATATCTACCAGTGAGCGATATAATTCCAGCATATCGTTGTAATCCTTATCCGGAACCATATAAATCTCTTTGAGTAATTTAAATGATTCTACCAGCGGAAGATTCCACCATAACTGGCTTCTCTGCCCGAATACAACTCCGATTTTTTCTGAATTACGGGTTCTCTCTTTATATGGCACAAGTCCATTTACATAGATTTCTCCCGATGACGGTTCAAGAACACCTGTCATCATTTTTATGGTTGTGGATTTTCCGGCGCCATTTGGTCCGAGGTAACCTATTATCTCGCCTCTTTCCACCGTCAGGGAAACATCATTTACAGCTTTAACGATTTTATAATCTCTTGAAAAAAGATCCTTAAAGCTTCCCTTTAATCCTTCGTGGCGGTTCAAGGCCTTAAACTCTTTGCTGACATTCTTCATAACTACCACTTCTTCTGCCATACTTTTATCCTCCAATTTCACATTTAAATCCTGTTTCCACTCGGAAACATAATCACTATACTTAAATTTTTTACAACAGCATTTATTTATGTCATATGCTGACTGTAAAAAATTTTATCCTCTGTTAATTAATTTGTTTTACTCTTAAAAAAAATAATATTTATATCTTGTCAGTTCTGACGATAATAAGTATATTGTATATGTAAGACAATTTATACCGCTTTACTTGTCTATTTTAATAACAATATTTTACACCCGTGTAATATTGTTATAATTTTGTATATTAGGAGAAATATTGTTATGAAACGCGAACTTATGGGATTTATTGTAAAGAGAGAGGACGGTTCAGAGCAGGTTAATTACGATGACGACTCTTTTCCATCATATATTTATGACGGTTGGATCAAACCAAATGTAACCTGGGAGAAGGTTCCTCATTTTCATGAGGATATAGAACTGTTATCTGTAAAAACCGGAAAAATGGCTTATTCCGTAAATGGTCAGCTGATAGAACTCCATGCCGGAGATACCATATTTGTCAATTCAAATCAGATTCATTACAGTGTAACTTTGGATAACGTCACAGCTACTTATGTTATATGTATTGTTAATCCAAGTATCCTGAAGTCTTCTGTTGCCGTAGAGCTTCAGGCTCTTCTTCCTATCCTTAACAATCCAAACATATCCTATCTTCGATTCAGAAATATACATGAAAACACGCTGAATATGTATAAACTGATGATGACCCTTCCTGACGTTCGTCATGATCCTTTCCAGATAACCAAAAAGCTTTTTGACATCTGGGAGATCATCATGATGCAGAGCAAAAGCTACGGAATGCTTAATGATGATTCCCGAAGTGATACACATACAAAGTCTTTTAAGGCCATGATGTTTTATATTCAGCAGAATTACAAATCCCAGATCAGTCTCGAGGATATCGCTGCCAGCGGCAGCATAAGTAAATCTCTATGTAATAAAATCTTTCACAAATATGTCGGAGACAGTCCTGTAAACTACCTTTTAAATTACCGTCTAAAAAAGGTTGCAGAGCTTCTCAGAACTACAACTCTTCCTCTGTCCGAGATTGTAAACATGACCGGTTTTAACGGAACCAGCTATATGTCAGAAATGTTTAAAAAAGCCTTCGAAATGTCTCCGAGAGACTACAGAAAAACCCGCCCGAACATAAACCCTGAATAATAAAGCCACCCGGTTTTGCATTTTCTACACAAAAAAAGGACATGGTCTGAATTCATAAAATGAATTTAGAAACCATGTCCTTAATTGTTAAAAATATATTCTAAATAACTTAGAACTTACCTGCCTTTGCAGCTTCCTCAATAGAAACTGCTGTTGAAACAGTCATACCAACCATTGGGTTGTTACCTGCACCGATAAGACCCATCATTTCAACGTGTGCTGGAACTGATGAAGAACCTGCGAACTGTGCATCTGAATGCATACGTCCCATAGTATCTGTCATACCGTATGAAGCAGGACCTGCAGCCATATTATCTGGATGAAGTGTACGTCCTGTACCACCACCTGAAGCTACTGAGAAGTACTTCTTACCAGCTTCAACTCTCTCCTTCTTATATGTACCTGCAACTGGATGCTGGAATCTTGTTGGGTTTGTTGAGTTACCTGTGATAGATACATCAACATTCTCCTTCCACATGATTGCAACACCTTCCTGAACATCATTTGCACCGTAGCAGTTTACCTTTGCTCTTGGAGACTCTGGATCCTTTGAGTAGCACTTTCTGAATACTTCCTCAACTTCTCCTGTGAAGTAGTTGTACTTTGTCTCAACATAAGTAAATCCGTTGATACGTGAAATGATCTGTGCAGCATCCTTACCAAGTCCGTTAAGGATTACACGAAGCGGCTTCTGACGAACCTTGTTTGCCTTCTCAGCGATACCGATAGCACCCTCAGCAGCAGCGAATGACTCGTGACCTGCAAGGAATGCGAAGCACTCTGTATCCTCTTCAAGAAGCATCTTACCAAGGTTACCATGTCCAAGACCAACCTTACGTCTGTCAGCAACTGATCCTGGAATACAGAAAGCCTGAAGTCCGATACCGATAGCTGCTGCAGCGTCAGCTGCTCTTCTGCAGTTCTTCTTGATAGCTATAGCAGCACCTACTGTGTAAGCCCACTTAGCGTTCTCAAAACAGATTGGCTGGATACCCTCGATGAGGTGATATACATCGATACCAGCTGCGTCTGTGATTTCTTTACACTCTTCAATTGATGAGATACCATACTCCTTAAGTGTAGCAAGGATCTGAGGCTCTCTTCTCTCATATGATTCAAATAATGCCATATTTTATATCCTCCTTAATCCTTACTCTTTTCTTGGGTCGATAAGTCTTACAGCATCTGCAACACGTCCGTACTGACCTGAAGCCTTCTCAACTGCAACCTTAGGATCATCACCGGCCTTGATGAAGTCCATCATCTTACCAAAGTTGATGTACTTGTAACCGATGATCTCATCATTCTCATCAAGAGCTACATGTGTGATGTAACCATCTGTAAGCTCAAGGTAACGAGGTCCCTTCTTAAGTGTACCATATGTTGTACCAACCATTGAACGTGCACCCTTACCAAGATCCTCAAGACCAGCACCGATCTGAAGTCCATCCTCAGAGAATGCACTCTGTGTTCTACCATAAACGATCTGAAGGAAGAGCTCTCTCATAGCTGTATTAATAGCATCACATACAAGGTCTGTATTAAGAGCTTCAAGAACTGTAAGTCCAGGAAGAATTTCAGCTGCCATAGCTGCTGAATGTGTCATACCTGAACATCCGATTGTCTCTACAAGTGCTTCCTGGATGATGCCATCCTTAACATTAAGAGAAAGCTTGCAGCATCCCTGCTGAGGTGCACACCAGCCGATACCATGTGTATAACCGGAAATGTCCTCAACCTTTTTTGCCTGTACCCACTTTGCCTCTTCTGGAATAGGAGCGGCACCATGGTGTACTCCCTGATGAACAGGGCACATGTTCGTAACTTCTGTTGAGTAAATCATTACGATCCTCCTTGTTTATTATATTGTGATTTGATATCATCAGCATCTAATTTGACGCAAATAATGACTGTAAATATAATAACAGAAAAATCAATGAACAAAAAGACTTTTTTATAATAATTTTGAAATATTTTTAGAAAGCCCTTCAGGATAAAAGGTATTGTTACTGCTTTTAAGCTGATAAGAGCATTTTTCGAAATCATATGTGACTATATCCACGCCACAGTTTGGCTGAAGACCGACTCCCCAGAACCTGGATAAATCCTTCTCATTTCGTATATACATAAGGAGTGCCTTGTTGCATGCTCCGTGCGCTGATATAAGTATTCTCTCAGTTTCAGGCGGAAGCTTTTCAACAACCTCCTTCATAAATGAAGCCGCCCTTTCGATAAGCGCGGTAAGTGTCTCTGCAGACCCGGAGCCTGCAGCCTCTTCATCATATCTTGCAGGGTCCGTCTTAAAATATTTAAAGAGCATGCCCTTCTCTATCATTTCTTCAACGATACGTCCTTCCTGGAAACCGAAATCCAGTTCTCTCAGCCTTTCGTCAGTAATGATATCCTCTCTTCCGGTTACAAGCTTTGTCGTAACAAGCGCCCTCTTAAGAGGACTTGAATATATCCTGTCAAAATGAACGCCCTTTTCTGAGAATGCTTTTCCGGTTGCTTCGGCCATCATTTTTCCGGTCTCATCCAGCGGAGTATCGGTATTTCCCTGAATCTTATGAATCTTATTCCATTCTGTAGTTCCGTGTCTAAGTATATATATTTCCATATTTACTCACCAACCTGCATTTTTGCATAGTTCAGTCTGGTATATGTATAAGCGCCCTCGTGATACATCTCGAATACGCCTGTAACCTCAATATCAGTGCCGTCCTCCGGGAAATCATCCGGATATACCGAATGGCCGTCATTACACAGGAATTCAAGTCCCTGCTGGCAGCAGGCAGCCGCATCCGCTACAAGGCAGTAATTGTAGAAGTTGTCATTTCCCTCGTCCTTGGAATATGCAACATAGTACTGGCCTTTTATCTTTACGGTCTTACCTACATAATCCTGAGGGTTATAAACCATCTGATATACGGTTGCATATACCATATCGCTAGACATTTCAGTGATATCTATATCTACATTGTCGTAATCTATAGTTTCAGGATCCACGTTCAGTGTAGGAATATCTGTAAGCGCAGAAGCCTCTGTGGTAGATATCTCCGCAGGCTTTGCTGTTGCTTCGGTTGACTGTGCAGATGAGTCTTCAGTAGACGCCTTTGCCGGTGCCGAAGATGCCTTCTCTGTTGAAGCCGCAGTCTTCTCTTCACTCTTCCCTTCCGTAGTTCCCTGCTCCTTGGCCATCTGGTCATTTATGACATTTTCAACCTGATTGCCTTTACCGAGCCTGTCGTTTTCAGCATCCTTGCCGCAGCCTGTCGCTGCAAGAAGAAATGATGCCGATAACGCCGTAAGCGTAATAATCTTTTTACATTTTAATGACGCTTTATTAAACATTTTTTATGCCTTTCTTATATGCATTCAATTTTATCTATTATAAACTTCCTAGTCTATTCTCATGACCTTTCCGATCACCATGAAGATGAGGAAAACGACCATATCGGTTGTGACTATAGTAGATCCGACCGGTGTAGAATAAAGCAGTGAGATTATCATACCGGCGAAGGCGCAGAATACAGAAATGATCGCTGAGCATATTATAACGCCTCTGAAATTCCTGATCACTCTCATTGCAGAAAGCGCAGGGAAAATGATGAGTGCTGATATAAGGAGCGAACCTACGAGATTCATTCCGAGCACAATGATCACAGCCGTGATAACCGCGATAAGTGTATTATATGCATTTGCCTTCGTGCCTGTTGCCTTGGCGAAGTTCTCGTCAAAAGTAACGGCAAAGATCCTGTTATAGAAAAATATGAAAATGATTATAACAAGGATTGAAAGATAAATACACAGATTTACATCTGATTTATCAAGAGTAAGTATCGATGTCGAACCGAAAAGCGTGCTGCAGACATCTCCCGAAACATTTGCCGAGGTCGAGAAAACATTCATCAGCATATATCCGATAGCAAGTGATGATACAGAAAGCATCGCTATCGCTGCGTCGCCCTTGATCTTTGTATTCTGTCCAACTCTAAGTAAAAGCACTGCTGAAAGTACTGTTACCGGCAGAGTCAGGTAATTGATATTTGACATCTTAAGAACCGATGCTATAGCCATGGCACCGAAGGCAACGTGCGAAAGTCCGTCACCGATAAATGAATATCTCTTAAGCACAAGAGTTACTCCAAGAAGTGATGAGCATAAAGCTATAAGTATGCCGACTATCATCGCATATCTTACGAAGGAGAACTGAAAATATTTCTGTAATGTTGCGAAATCTATCATTTTACTTTTCCTCCCCTTCATTTCCTGTAAGGCTCTTATATTCAGAGCTCTTTAAATACTCTTCCTTTGTTCCGAAGAAGCTCTTCTCACCCTCAACGTGAAGGATGGTCTTGGCGTATTTCAGTGCCGCATCTATATCATGAGAGACCATGATGATAGTGATGCCGTCATCATTAAGTCCCTTTATAAGGCTATACATCTCAGCTGTTACTCTTGGATCAAGTCCGCTTACAGGCTCGTCAAGAAGAAGCAGCTTTGTGGTTGCAGTAAGAGCCCTTGCGAGAAGCACTCTCTGCTGCTGGCCTCCGGAAAGATTTCTGTAGCATTTCTTTCTCATTTCCCATATATTCATTTTTTCCATATTCTGTCTGGCAAGTTCCTTTAATTCCCTGCTGTAGAACGGTCTCCATTTTGACTTAGAGAGCGCTCCCGAAAGAACTATCTCGTATACAGAAGCAGGAAAATCCTTCTGAACTATGGTCTGCTGCGGAAGATAACCAACCTCGTAAGGCTTGATATCGTCGCCGTAGATAATATTTCCAGAAACAGGCGGAGTAAGATGAAGAAGGGTCTTCATCAGAGTACTTTTACCTGCACCGTTCTCACCAACAATATAGAGATAATCTCCCTTCTCCACTTTGAAGTTTATTCCTTCAACAACCGGCTTTTTCTCATATCCGACAGCCAGATCTTCACAAATGATATATGCCATTATCTTTCCCTCTTAAAAATAAAAAATCTCTTCCGTCCAATACACGCACTAATCTGCGTATGACAATATCCCCGTGGAATTATATCATACGCAGATGAATTATGTATATGCAGGAAGTCTGAACATGTCTTGTTAAACGCCTTTACACGTTTTATTACCTAAGCGCTTCGCTGAGAGTATCAAAGTTTTCTTCCATTATCCTAAGATAATTCTTACCGCCGTCAGCCTCCTTTGCAGTTACTGACTGCATAGAGTCAAGTGTAAGTATCTTCTGGTTCTTATCCTTTGTATTCTCAACTATTGTCTTTGCAATGCTCTGATCTGAGGTTTCGATAGTAAGTATACTTGTAAGTCCAAGCTCGTCAAGCTTCTCGGCAAGGAATGTTACTGTCTTAAATGAAGCCTCTGTCTCAGCGCTGCATCCGATGAATGCTGCAAAATAATCTATATTATAATCATCAACAAGATATCTGAAAGGAAATCTGTCTCCGAATACAACAGTCTTCTTACTTGCACCGCTAACCATTTCGCTGTATTTTGCATCAAGCTCATCAAGCTTTGCGGTGTAATCCTTTAAATTCTTCTCATATTTATCTTTATCATCAGGATCGGCTGCGCTAAGCTTTTCTTCGATAACATTTACGATAAGCTTTGCATTTTTAAGAGAAAGCCATACATGCTCATCATATTCCTCTTCCTCTTCTTCACCTTCACCTTCTTCTTCCTCTTCGCCCTGCATACCTTCGACAAGCTCTTCTTCTCTCTTTCTGTCTCCGATAGCATCCATAAGATTTATAACAACTCTATTCGAATTCTTTCCTTCCTTCAGAGCATCCTCTGCCCATCCATCAGACTCGCCGCCGACATAGATGAAGATGTCGCATTCAGATATCTTAAGTATGTCTTCTGCAGTAGGCTGGAAATTATGAAGATCTGCGCCGTTTGCCATAAGCATAGTAACGTTAAACTTATCTTCATTTCCCTTTATCAGTTCTCTTACCCAGTCATATTCAGGGAAGATGGTGCATACAACATTTATCTTTACTTTTCCTTCTTCTGCGCTGCTCTTCTTGCCGCAGGCTGTAAATGAAAGCATAAACAGCACTGAAACTGCAGCTAATATCGCAAGTTTTGAAATATTCTTATAAATCTTAGATATTTTAAATGTCATTTTTAGTTTCCTCCTGAAAGCAGATGCCTTGATGTCATTTAATATTTATAGGGAGTATCCTGCAGTTTTTGCAGATCCCTACAAGAATGGAAGTACGGAAATCAAGCTTAAAGCCTGTTTCATTCTTAAGATAATGGTAAACCTCAGCCATATACTTATCGTTAAGATGGATCACCTTGCCGCATACCTTACACTGCATGTGAAGATGTCCGTCGCAGCGGTTATCCTCTCCTGCATACTGATAAAAACAGCAGTCATTTCCGGGATTCTTGGTCTTGATAAGCTTACCTTCGGCCGTTAATTTATCAAGATTTCTGTAAATGGTTGTGATATTTGTACTGATACCGTTCTCTGAAATATAATCTGCTATATCAGCTGCAGAAAATCTCTCATTGCTGTGTGATTCGATATAAGCAATTATCAGATCCTTACACTTTGTACGGTACTGCTTTTTCTGACCTTCCGAACAGATCATTTTATCATTCATAAGTTTCGCCCTTCCATAAAATAAAAATGCAAACCATTTGCAAAATGTATACTATCAGACTTGTTATAATCTGTCAAGCATTAAATTGCAAATGATTTGCATTTTTTAATATTATTTTTGCATACTGCCTCGAAAGCTATATCAGAACTTATCTTGTAAGAGCTGTCGTCCAGTATTTCTGATTGTAAATATCAGTGAAAAGATAAGCTATCTTAACCTTTCCTTCTCCGACATCAGTATTACTGATCTGCATATCTTCGTGATATGTGACCTCGCCTATCGTATAGGTATCCTGATACTCCTGGTCGTATGAATAATAATCACAGATAAATGTGATCTTATCCCCTTCCTGAAGGTCGGTTTCAAGCTTTGCGACCGTTTCAGTCTCACCATTTACATAAGCTGACTGGTATCCTGCGATAAAGCCGTAAGGATTATCATTATCGAAAACAAGGATAAGATTTACTCTGTCACCGTTAAGAAGTGCAGGAACACGACCTGTGATAGTATACTTGTCATTTCCCTCTTCTACTGTATCAAGGTGATAGTAAGCAACCGGATGTCCGTCGATTGAGATCCATGTACGGTCAGTCTCAGCTACAAGAGCACCATTTTCGTCAAATGTATATGTATTATCAAGACCGAGGTCAAGATATCCGGAACCGTCATCATAGAACATATTCATATCTACGCTGTGTACAAGCTTCCACTGCTCCTCGCTGAGAGTAAGCTTTGCTGTATCTCCGTCGGTGTCCCAGAATAAAATAGCATTTGGATCAAAGTAATTCATGGAGATATATTCTGCCGCATCATCTGTTGAGATACCGCTGTTATCCATGAAATCAGTATTTGTCTCGTCAAGGTCGTCGATAACATTGCTTCTTCCTCCAAGGAAGCTTCCGAGAAGTGAAGATATCGCATCGCTGTTACCGCCCGAACCGCCGTTAAACAGTCCGAAGAGTGATGATCCTGCATTTGATGAACCGCCCGCCTGGATCTGTCCGCTTGTTTCAAGGCTGGCAAACTGACGTATACATTTACTGTATTCATCATTCATACCGATTGCAGAATAATTGCTGCAGGCCTTATCAACATAAGATGTTCTCTGATAAGGGAAGTAGATCGATACGCCAAATGCATTTGTCATATTCTTAGAGGTTCTGTTATACTTAACAGCACCCTTTAACGCCTTTGAAAGCTCCTTACCTTCAGGAGTATTCATATTCTCGGCAAGGTTAACAAGGTCAACCTGGTCGATACGTGAGCTCTGCGCAAATTCTCTTGTAACATTTCTTGCGTCAGAAACCTGCTTATATTCCTTTGCAGTGATAAGTCCGCTTACAGAGGTTGAAAATGAACCGATCTTTGAAGGAACTGTATTTGAAAACTCTGCAAGGTCAATAAGTGAAAGTGTTGTTGCCTGTCCTCTGCATTTCTGTGCACAGGCATTTGTATAGTCATCAATGATGTTCTTACCAAGCTCAAGTGTAGACATTGATGTATTTGCGCCGAGCTTTGTAAGCCAGTTTGTATAAAACCATCCGATACCCGGCTCTGTCTCCTCTGAAGCAACGAGATAATCCGCATACGGATCAAGCATAAGGGCTGTCTCTGCTGTTGCCATAAGGCAGGCATCAAAGCCTATCATATCAAAGGTTATTCCTGCATCCTTAAGAGCCTTGTTGATACCGCTGAGGCTCATTGAACCACTGCTTTTATGAATCTCATCATATCCGTATCCGCTGACAGATCCTCCGCCGTGATCCCACATGATAAGCTCATATCTGTTGGCCGGATAATTCTGTGCTGTCCATTTGATGAAAGAAGAAAGCGTATTCGGATCGGTCATTGCCTTATCGCCGTCATCCGAAACAAGGCAGGTCATAGAGCCCTTCTTAACCTGGAATACCTGGTTTACTCTGTTGCTTATTCCATTTGTCTTCCATTTAGCACATCCGCCTGTATATACGATGATATTGATATTATCACCGAAATCAGCTGAAGCCATCTCTGAAAGATCAGCTGAAGACATACCGTACTTTGACTCAAGGTCAGTACCGCACATATATACCATAAATGTTATAGTATCCTTGCCGTCTCCGAGTATCTTTGTACGCTTCTCTCTTGAACCTGCAGCAACTGTTGTATCAAGCTTTACATTTGATGATGCTGCGTCAAGGTTGCCTGTATGATTCTCTGAATAGATTGCTGTGCTGTTTCCACCGACACTGATATTTCCGCCCTGCGAACTTCCCGGATCAGTACCGCCTGAAGTGCCAGCACCGCCTCCGGCGCCTCCGAAAAGCATCATAAATATACCGATGATAACAGCAATGAGACCGCCGCCTCCTCCGATGGCAACACCTTTATTGATATGATGTCCGCCTTCTCCTCCGCCTGAAGGAGCGCTGCCTGTTCCTACAGGCCCGGTTCCAAGCGCTTCACCCTTAGGACCGATTCCTTTTCCGTCATTTGTTACTCTTTTTTCTCTTGCTCTTGGTCTCTGTCTTTCTTCCATACTTTCCCTTCTTTTTTTAAAAAAATGTAGTGTGTGCCCCGAAAAACCAAGGGCGGTTCCATTTATAAAACCTTATCTATGAAGAGGTCCGCTTCCGGCTCACCCGGCAGCTCCTCTACTATTTTCTTAACCTTTTCCATAAGCTCATCATCAGGTATGCTGAAATCATAAGGCACAGTGATATCGAAGATCACTCTCTCGATACTCTCCCCCTTACGTATAACCCTGAAATCATGCATAGAAATGATATCGCTTATATCTTTAAGCTTCTTAACAACATTTTTCTTCAGAGAAGCCGTAAAATCGTCATTTGCATCTACAGGATCGACATGTATCGTAAGCTCTGAGACAAGCCCTTCCTTGACAATACGCCTTTCGATACTGTCTACTATGTCATGAGCCTTCATCATTCCAAGGTCAGCATCAACCTCTACATGCATTGACGCAAATGTTCTTCCCGGGCCATAATCATGAACTCTGAGGTCATGTACCTCCATGATCTCCGGATATTCCGAACTAACCTCCATGATCTTCTCTTTTGTCTCTTCATCAGGTCCTTCACCGAGAAGAAGCGCCGTTGTATCCTTTGCCCCCTCAAGTCCTGATTTGATAACGAAGAGTGCAACTATTGCACCTGCATAGCCATCGATATTTACCTTGAAGATAAGCATTACAAGTACTGAAATAAGTGCAACGCTTGTACAGATACAGTCCGAACGGCTGTCAACCGCTGTAACTCTCATGGCTGTACTCTTGATAGTCCTGCTGATATACATATAGAATATAGACATATACAGCTTAACAAGGATGGTACAGCTGAGGATTATAATCGTTACAAGGCTGACATTTATCGGTGTCTTCTTGATGATGTGGACTATCGACTCCTTAAGCAGATTAAGTGCAATCGCAAGGACAAGTACTGCTACTATAAATCCCGACATATATTCAAGTCTTCCGTGACCGTAAGGATGCTCCTTGTCTGCCGGCTTGCCGGAAATCTTAAAGCTTATCAGAGTTATGATTGAAGAAGCCGCATCAGACATATTGTTGACCGCATCACCGACTATTGAAAATGCACCGGATATAATACCTATTATAATCTTCAGTATAGAAAGCATGATATTGCAGAATATTCCGAAGCCTCCCGCAAGCATACCATACTTCTTCCTGACCTCCGGATTGCCGGTATCCTCGTAGTTTTTAATAAAAGTTCTTACTAATAGTTTCCCCATACTTAAGCCCTAAGTACTTTCTATATTATAGAAGTTTATTATATCTTTATTGGATCTTTATCGAATCTATACTGGATCTATATTGGTTCAAAACATACTCGTTATTAGATCTCATCAATCTTGATAAGATTTGTATTTCCTGATACGCCGGAAACGCCGCCTGTTATAACGATCTTATCGCCCTTTGAGAGATCAAATACAGATGCTGCAACCTTTTTGGCTCCGTAGAAAAGAACCTCTGTTGAAGGGAAGGTCTCGCACATCTCAGGAGTAACGCCCCATGAAAGTGCAAGCTTACGCCAGGTTGCTTCATTTGTTGTCATACCGATGATATCAACCGGTGATCTGAATCTTGATACCATTCTTGCTGTAACGCCTGAAAGTGTGCAGGCAACGATACATTTTGCATTGATATCGATAGCCATACCGCAGGTTGAATGTGATATTGCATCTATATCATTTCTGATCTCTATATCCGCATTATAGAATCTCTTCTTATAGTTTATATTCTGCTCTGTTGACTGGCAGATCTTAGCCATAGCCTTAACAGCCTCAACCGGATAGCTGCCGGCAGCAGTCTCGCCTGAAAGCATAACCGCACTTGTTCCGTCATATACAGCATTTGCAACATCCGATGCCTCAGCTCTTGTAGGACGTGGATTGTGGATCATTGATTCAAGCATTTCTGTAGCTGTGATAACACGCTTGCCAAGCATACGGCACTTTGTGATAAGCTTCTTCTGGATTGCCGGAAGCTTCTCATAAGCTATCTCAACGCCCATATCGCCTCTTGCTACCATGATACCGTCACATGCTTCGCAGATCTCTTCAATGTTATCAAATCCTGACTGATTCTCGATCTTAGCGATAAGCTCAACATTTTTAGCATCATGCTCATCAAGGATCGCATGTATATCGAGAAGGTCCTGCTTAACAGATACAAATGAACAAGCGATAAAATCTATACCATTTTCAATACCGAAAATGATATCAGACTTATCCTGCTCTGAAAGATACTTCTGCTTGATATGCTTTCCTGGGAAGCTCATACTCTTCTTATTTGTAAGCTCTCCGCCGATAACGACGCGTGTCTTTATCTCATGTCCATTAATTCCTGTTACAAGAAAATTCATAAGTCCGTTATTGAGAAGTATGGTATCTCCCTCTGAAAGCTCGTCAGCAAGTCCTGCATAGCTTACAGATACTGTAGTTTCATCACCCTCAATCTGATCTGTGGTGAATTTAAATTCATCACCTTCACTCAGGCTTATCTTACCATTCTTAAATGTACCTATTCTATATTCAGGTCCCTTTGTATCAAGCATTATAGCTATAGGAAGATGAAGTTCTTCCCTGACCTTTTTGATAGCATTTATTCTTTTTAAATGTTCTTCATGTGAACCGTGTGAAAAATTCAGTCTTGCGACATTCATTCCGGCCATGCAGAGCTCTTTAAGTGTTTCCTCCGACTCACTTGCCGGTCCGATAGTACATACAATTTTAGTCTTACGCATTTGTTTTATCTCCTGAGTTAAATATGATGTGGGGGTTTTAATATTTAAAATTCTTTCCTTGAAAGCAGGAAAGCTTTTTTATCATGATATTTATGTCAAAATTAACCGTATTATAACACCGCTTTTTGAATATATCAAATAAAACAACAAATAAGCATACTAAAAGGGTGCCGAGCAATGCCAGCACCCCGAATAACATATTAATTTACATTTCATAAAGGATCACCCTCAAATCATTTATGATACGGTTCATTATTGATTATTCTATAGCTTCTGTAGATCTGCTCCAGCAGTATTACTCTCATCAGCTGATGCGGAAATGTCATCCGCCCGAACGAAAGCTTCATATCAGCCCTCCTCAGCACCTCCGGTGAGAGTCCGAGCGATCCTCCGATCACAAATTGTATATGACTTATCCCATTTATGCCAAGGCTGTTAACTTTATCAGCAAGCTCTGTGCTTGAAAGATTTTTACCGTCTATTGCAAGAGCAATAACAAATGAATTCTCTTTTATCACAGAAAGCAGACGTTCGCCTTCCTTCTTCTTTATGCCTTCCTCGACAGCCTCCGATGCATTCTCCGGAGTTTTCTCGTCGGCAACCTCCAGAATACTAAGATTTGCATATCTTGAAAGCCTCTTACTGTATTCATTTATCATATCTCTAAAGGCGGATTCTTTCACCTTTCCTACGCAGCAGATATCTATCTTCATGTTCTTTTCCTTTAATTTAGTAATTCAGCAATTCCATTAATTGTCTTAAAATCGCCTGTTACCTTATGTACAGCCCTTTCCTTATCAATCTCCTCTTTACTTAAACCGTAATTATTGAGAAGGATACCGTCCATTCCGATAGACTGGGCAACCTTTACATCGCTTCTTACTTCATTTCCTATCATTACAGATTCGCTGATATCGATGCCTTCAGCTTCAACAAGCGCTTTTATGAACATAGGATCCGGCTTCATGACACCGTAATCAGATGAAATATACAGCCTATCCATATGTTCATCTATATGCATCAGCTTGATCTCAGGCATAGTAAAAATGGCCTGTGCATTTGAAAGAAGATATACCTTGCAGCCTTTCTCACGAAGTGCATCAAGCGTTTCAAGTGTGTCCGGGAAAAGCTTCAGATATTTTCTTGAAAGTGTTCTGAATGCATTTGCCATAAGCTCTGCCCAGACTGCTTCATTTTCAGGTATTCTTACAGAAAGCTCATTTCCGTTATCAGGGCCGGTAAGCATTTCCGGTGCTTCCTTTAAAAGTCTTATAAATACCTTCTCCAGCTTGATCTCCGGATACTCACAACCAAGCTTTTCTTTAAGCAGCGCTCTCTCCTCTTTATCAAGTTCAAAAAATGCCTTTCTCAGATGCTTAGGCTTATATACAGCTCCATAGCACGCATACAGCTTTGCAAGCTTCTTCCAGAGCTTCTTTGATTGTTCATCTGTTTTAATATCCACAAGTGTACCATAAAGGTCAAAAAGATAATTTTTGTACATATGTCCTCCACACAATCAATACAAACTTCTTTAAAAATATATAATAGGCCGGCTGCCCCAATCGAGCAACCGGCCGCATAAGATATAATATATCAGATCAGAAATCTTTTGCAATCTCAAAATCCATCTCTTTATAATTCCATACAGCTCTGCCGATACCATATCTGTCCATTACGCTGTGGAAATCCTTGAACCAGAGTGCTGCATCCTTACGATCAGCCTTATCGATAACTCCGTACTCACCGCAGTAAAGAGGTACATTCCTCTCCTCTGCAACCTTGATGGCATCCTGAAGAAGATTATCAAAATAAGCCTCATCCGGTACTGCATCCAAATCATATCCCTTAAATGAACAATATGCCTGGCAGAGATACTTCTGACTGAGCTCTTCATACTGTGAATAAGGCATCTTATATTCGCATCTGAAATCATGATCCATTGTAGCTATCCAGTAAGCTCCCTGATGTGTGAAAAGAAGCGGCTCATAGCAATGGAAGGTGTAAATGATCTTGTCATCATACGGCATAGCAAGATCACGCACTGCTTCAAGGCTGTTGTTGTAATAACCGCCGACAATTATTCTTATATCAGGTGCGATAGCTCTTATCTTCTTGATAGTCTCTGTGGAAACTCTGTTCCATGTATCACAGTATTCCTTCTTGGTAACCTCGTTAAGAAGCTCAAATACTACTGTCTCGTATTCATCACCGTATCTTTTAGCAAGCTCTTCCCAGATTACATAGAAATGCTCCTGATACTTCTCATCCTCGAAGAAGCCCTTCTCACCATGGAAAGGATCAAATGAATATCCCGGAGTTCTGTGAAGATCAAGTATCATCTTGATACTGTATTTCTTGCACATAGCAATAGCAAAATCAATATATTTGAAGCCTTCCTCTTCAAAATTCATGTTATCATCTTCAAAAAGCTCATAATCAACAGGAACTCTAACATGATCAAAGCCTCTTTCAGATACAGCTTTGAAATCATCCTCGGTAATAAAAGTGTCATAGCGCTTCTTAGTATGATCACACTGAGAAAGCCATCCGCCAAAATTTACGCCTCTTGTAAAACCATCTAATTTTCTCATTTTGTTCCTCCATTTTATATAAGATCACGAACTATAAAATACATGTTAACAATATTTCTTAAGAAATTTCCGGTTACTGTTTTAATCATAACAGATTATATTCCATCTGTCATTTTTTAATTTAAAAAAAAGCCCCCGAAAAGTCCTCTTAATTCTATGAATTTATTATATATTGTGGTAATATCATACTATATAAAAAAGATGATAATTTTGGCATTTTTATGACAGATATTTGGGGTTAAAAAAGGGAGGTATTTCATGCAGGAAATAGAGAAAGAACTAAGCTATCGTGAATATATACTTCGTGAAGAATATCTTCATCATGCACCTATAGATCCGGAAATGGAATTCTACGATGCCGTGACCGGCGGCAACAGAAAAAAGGTTGAGAGCTTTCTGACCGAGCCCTTCTGTGACAAGAAAGGTCTGGGCGTGCTTTCGGATAACAATCTGCAGAATTTCAAATATCATTTTGCGATAACCGCTGCCATCCTTGCAAGAAACTGCATCAAGGCTGGTCTTATGCACGAACAGGCTTACACCATAAGCGACCTTTATATCAAAAGAGTCGACACCTGCAAGAGTCTGGATGAGATTTCAGTCCTGCATAAGAAAATGGTATTGGATTACACCAAAAGGATGCAGGAGCTTTCTACGAAAATGGTTTATTCACGCCATATTTTAAAGTGTCTCAGCTATATCTACGATCATCTGCACGAAAGAATAACCCTGAATGATATTGCCGCTGAAACAAAGATCAGCCCCAGCTATCTTTCAAGGTTATTCAAAAAAGAAATGCATATGTCCGTAAGCGATTATATCAGCCGTAAGAAGGTTGAAACCGCTAAAAATATGATTGATTATTCGGATTACAGTATCTCCGAGATATCAAATATTCTTGCCTTTCCGAGCCAGAGCTACTTTGGCAAGGTATTTCTTAAATATGTCGGCACATCTCCGGGCAAGTATCTGAACCGAAGAAAGATCACGATCTCTCCATAAAGTACATTCTTGATGCGTAATCACCGAAAAGCCTTGTTCCGTCCTTATATCCGGTTCCCGAATATGACGGAGTGAGGCTTATTCCTTTGTTCATCAGCTCACTGCCGCTTACCACTGTATCCTCTACCTCTCCCGAGAGGCGGACGAATTTCGCCATTACATTATGCAGGGTTGAATCCTGCTTTACATGAACCGGCGCAACTGTATTTATAAGGTCACCAAATTCTTTAATATTATGATCCTTCTTGATATTGTAAAAATGATAATCCTCTTCTTCAAGAAGTCCGGCCGCCTTAAATGAAAGCCCCGGGAAGTTAGGGATAACACTTTTCCTTACGATAACTCCCACAGCCTTATCTTTATCCTCTGATACAATATTAAAGCGGTAGATATTATCGTTCATTCCGCCGGTACATATACCTGAGAAGCCGCTGCCGACAGTTCCCTGAATGCTGTTTTCTGCATCCAGTCTGTAGAAATCTCCGAACTGGAGCACTCTTCTCCATTTCTTATAAATCTCCACCTGTTCTTTAATACTGTTTAAATCTTCCTTCTTAAAATCCGAAAGATTTGATTCATAGCCAAGTACTCCGAGTGCAGCCACATTAAATCTTGTCTCTATAGGAGTGACACGAAGAGTCTGATGGTTCGGTACTCCTGATACATGCGAAGAAACAGTATTCATAGGATATCCGTAGCTGTAGCCCTTCTCAATCTCAAGCCTTGATACAGCGTCTGTATTGTCGCTTGCCCAGATCTGCGGGAAAAAGCACAGCATTCCGAGATCAAAACGGTTTCCGCCCGAAGCACAGCCTTCGAAGAGTATCTCCGGAAAGTCCTTTGTAAGACGACCTATAAGCTCATAAAAGCCAAGAATATATCTGTGATAAACCTCGCCCTGTCGATCCGGCGAAAGGTTCTGTGAAAAGACCTCCGAAAAGATACGGTTCATATCCCATTTTACATAGCTTATATCAGCTGATGAAAATACTCTCTTCATCTCATTATAGATATGATCGACCACCAGAGGATTTGTAAGATCCAGTATTCTTTGATTTCGTCCCTCAGACTGAATCTTACCCGGAGCCTCTAAAACATATTCCGGATGCTTTCTGTAAAGCTCTGAATTAACGCTGATCATCTCCGGCTCCACCCAGAGGCCAAAGTTCATTCCGAGCTTTTTGATCTTTTCCGCAAGTCCTTTTATTCCGTGAGGAAGCTTCTTTTTGTTCTCTGTCCAGTCGCCCAGAGAGCTTTTATCATCATTTCTCTCTCCGAACCATCCATCGTCCATAACAAAGAGCTCTATGCCGCAGTCCTTTCCGGTCTTTGCGAGCTTAAGGAGCTTCGACTCATTAATATCAAAATACGCAGCCTCCCAGCTGTTGAGAAGTATCGGTCTTTCTCTGTCTCTCCAGCTGCCGCGGACTATGTGCTTTCTGACAAATCTATGCATGTTGCAGCTTAGTCCGTTATATCCCTTATCCGAAAATGACATTACTGCTTCAGGTGCATCCAGGCTTTCTCCCGGCTGAAGGCTGTAAGAAAAGCCTCTTGGATTAATGCCGCTTACAAATCTTGTCTTTCCGTATGAACTTGTTTCAAAGGCACTATAATGGTTTCCGCTGTAGATAAGATTAAAGCCGTAAACCCCTCCGGCCTGTTCTGTTACAGGTCCCGCAGCTGCCATAACAAATGGATTACATCTGCTGCCGCTGCTTCCTATACATGAATCATAGACCATTTTACCGCCGGTAAGTATACTGTCGCAGCGGTTCATTTCATTTGCCCATGAGCCTCTGAAGCCAGTACACTTTAAGGCAGTTACAGGAAACTCAAGGCAGTTCGACATAAGTCTTCTGACAGTCAGCTTACCACTGCCGGAATTTATAAGCTTTACGCTTCTGGTTATTATATTCTCTTCAGGATATACGAAATAATAAAGTTCAAGCTTTTCGCCGTAGGTACTGTCCTGAAGAAGTATAAAAAGATGCTCATACTTTCCTGAATCATCATAAGAATGAGGCAGCGGCGACTCTTCAACATGCGCCGTCAGCGTTTCAAAAACCTCTGCCGTTACAAACTTAAGATCCGAGGTTGAGCTGCCATTTTCATGGATAACCTCTATAGCAGGCTCTCTTACGTCTCCTCTTCCTCCCGCAGCATATTCTGCACTCATTGCTTCAAGAGAAAGAGAAGGATTTGCTTCGTCATATACAGTAGAATTGCCCGGAACAAAATCATATCTGTCCCTGAGGGCGAAAGCATTTACGCTTCCGTCCTTTTTACCAAGCTTTTTACCATAGTAAACGTGTTCCAAAAGCCCTGCCTCATTGACCATAAAGATATATGAAGTATCATTTGTTCTAAGATGAAAAACCTTATCCAGAATCCTGATCATAAACAGTCCTCCTTAACAGATTTCTATCTTGCTTCCTGCTTCTTTGCGAGTTCTGCCTGAACCTCTTCAAGCTTATTCTCATCAAGTAAGAATTTCTTCTTGAACCAGAACAATGCTATGAAAAGTCCGAGTATCGGAATAAGTGTCATTACCATTCTGAGTCCTGTTCTTGAAGAAGCAGCTACCTGGATTGAATAATCTATTGACTTCTGCTCTTCTGTAACTGCATCACTCTTAAGGTTGAAGATTGAGAGTGAGATAGATGCGATAAATGCAGCCACACCTGATGCAAGCTTTACTACAAAGGTCTGCATAGAGAAGATAACCGATTCATCACGTCTGCCGTTCTTAAGCTCACCGTAATCAACTGTATTTGCAAGAAATACTGTTGTAAGTACCTGAAGCACTCCGTTTGCAGCAAAGATGAAGAAGCCCGGTACGAAAAGCATTACTACATTTGACATAGATGTAAATGCTATTCCAAGGAGTGAAGCATATCCGATGATCGCGCTTGCGATGCAGATATAGAAAATATTTACATTTGAAAGCTTTAAAGCATTTCTGAGAAGCGGATAGAATAACATCATTGAAAGGATCTGGATTCCACCGCCGAAGGTATTGAAAAGTGTATAGCTGTTATACCATCCCTCGCCGCCGAAGTCGTACTTGAAGAAATACAGTACAAGGTTTGATGTGATGTATACAGCACAGTTGATAAGTACAATAGCTACAACAACTGTCATTGCCTGATCATTCTGTATAAGCGCCTTGAACATCTGTCCAACTGATGGAGATTCCATATCAACTGTAGACTTTTCCTTGATGCTTATACATGTGATAAGTATAAATACTACGAAAATTATAGCTATTATAAGTGCGAACCACTTGAAACCGGTTCTCTCACCTGCATTTCCCTCTCCGCCGAGAGCATGCACGATGATCATTGTAAGTATGGTTACAAGAGCTGAACCTACGCCCGCTGCAGAACGTGCAAGAGTTGTAAGTCCTTCTCTTTCCCTGCCTGACTTTGTAAATGCAGGGATCATTGACCAGTAAGGAATATCCATCATTGTGTAGGTTACTCCCCAAAGGATATAAGTGATTGCCGCATAAGCAACAAGGCCTTTTCCGTCAAGCGAAGGCGGTGCAGCAAACATTATGAAGAGTACAGCGGCATTTGTTACTGTACCAATAAGGAGCCAAGGCCTGAACCTGCCCCATCTTGTATGTGTCTTAGCTACTATGATACCCATGATCGGGTCATTAAATGCATCAAATATTCTTGCAACAAGAAGTATAACGCCCATAGCTACAGCATTTACTCCGAGTATATCCTGAAAATAGTATAAAACATAACTTGCAGACAACATATAAACCATGTCTTTACCTACTGCACCAAGGGCATAGGCGAATTTTTCTCTGCCGCTCAGATTCATTTTAATCACTCCTTCCGTTAATCAATTATTCGTTTATACTAATATTAAAGTCTATCTTTACTCTTCCGTCATAGCCTTCAGGCATCTCAATGGTGAGTGATGCATTACCCTCAACGCCCTTTGTTCTGATATATGTTCCGCCCATACCGCCGGCTATCATTGCCTGCTTTGGTCCTACTATCTCGATAGGTCCCTCTGCCTTAAGCGGAAGCGGAAGTGAAAAGAACGGCATAACATTTTCGTTCTGGTCACAGATCTTTATTCTGACTGCAGCCATATCATAGCTTGTATCTTCGCAAAGCTCTGTATGATCTGCCTCTGCCGTGATGTGAATATCCTTTACGGTAGTCTTGATCACGGTCTTTACTACCTTTCCTTTTGAAACAGCCTCAAACTTAAATACTGCTCCTTCGCCGCCCCAGTTGCCGATATACTTACCGAAAAGCCTGTAAGCGTCATCATATTTCATATGATAGAGAGCCATTACCTTAGCCATCTTAGCCTTGACACTTACCGGAAGGTTTACCATTCCGTAGCGTCCGATATAGTTAAGAAGTTCCTTTACATCCTCTGCCTGACGCTTTGTAAAGCCTTCATTTTCCTCAAGCTGATCACCGATAAAGTCATCGATAAGGATCGGTGTGATCTTCATATTTGAAAATGGAGAATCCTGATGTGTGTACTCTTTGATAAATACATCATTCTTATAGAACTTTACGCTGTCAGCGTTTGTGAAGATATATACATCTCCTCTGTTTCCTGCAGGATGCTCGCCGATATCCATAGAAGAGCTTATCTCAAGTACCGGTATTCTCTTCTGATGCATAGCATATACAGCCGCTGCCATCTTTGGATTTCTGAACATATCCATTACGCCGTGGTAGCAGATCCTGTCGCCGGATCCAAAATCCTTGTGAGTATTGTAATCAAACATGCACCATGCGAAGCTTCCGCAGATATCCGAGTATTCGCTGACCGTCTCAAGGACTCTTGCATGTCTTAATGCATGCTCCTGTCTAAGCTCTTCGTTATCAAAGCTCTTGGTAGGATACATATGTCCATTGTACTCAGTGATAAGATAAGGCTTATCCATATCAGAGGTTACAGCTGCTTTCTTCTCCACTCCCGGATTTGTTCCGATATGGCTGAAGTCATTATATGTGTATACATCCTCAAGGAGCTTACTCTTCTTGAAGTTTCTTACGCCGCCTGTAGGTCTTGTAGGATCAAGCTTTCTGGCTGCTTCATTTGTCTTCTCATAGAAGTCGTTATCATCCATGGATTCATTTATTCTAACGCCCCAAATGATTATCGACGGATGATTTCTGTACTGCTTTACCATGTCCTCGGTATTTCTGACCGCCTGTTCCTTCCAGGCGTCATCACCGATATGCTGCCAGCCCGGCATCTCTGTAAATACCAGAAGTCCTATCTCATCGCATCTGTTAATGAAATAATGAGACTGTGGATAATGCGAAGTTCTCGTTGCGTTTACGCCAAGCTCGTACTTAAGTATGTCTGCATCATTTATCTGCAGTGAAGCCGGTGCAGCGTATCCGATATACGGATAACACTGATGATGGTTAAGTCCTCTGATCTTAAGCTTACGACCATTAAGGAAGTAACCGTCCTTCTTGAATTCAGATCTTCTGAAGCCGACCTTGGTCCTGAATTCATCTATCACGTTTTCTCCATCAAGTAGTCTTACTACGAATTCATAAAGCTTAGGCATTGCAACGTCCCAGAGCTTTATCTTCTCAGCTGTAAAGCTTATAGAGGCTTCGCCATTCTCAGCCTTATCTGCCTCCACACTGATGCTTCCTACGCTTTCGCCCTCATCAAGAAGCTCGGCGTTAAGGATAAGACCCTCCCTCTCTGCATTAAGAGTGATATCCGCTGCCATAACTCCGCTGAAAGTAAACTCGCGAAGCTTAGCGTTCATCTTGATCTTACCGCTGACTTCTCCCGGAAGCACTTCATCCTCCGGAACCTCCGGTCTTGCAAATACGTCCTTTATATAATCCTTTTCCTTAACATCTATATATACATCTCTGTAGATGCCGCCGTAAGTCATATAGTCGATAACAAAGCCAAATGGAGGAACATTCACATCCTCTTTGCTGTTGCACTTTACAACAAGTACATTTTTAACACCGATCATGATCTCATTTGAGATATCAACCGTAAATGCTGTATAACCGCAGTTATGCTCTGCAACCTTCTTACCGTTCAGATAAACCTCTGAAACATGGCCTACGCCTTCAAATGTCAGAAGCACTGTTTTGTTCTCCCAGTCCTTCGGAACATATAAAACCTTTCTGTAACCGCTGATCATCTGATAAACAGACTCATCAAAATAATTAAACGGAGTTTCCTTAACCGTATGCGGTATCCTTACACTGCTGAGTGGAATATTACAATTACTAAAATTCAGTTCATCAGAGAATTCCTCAGCAAATCCCCATTCATCATTGATATAAATCCTTGCCATACTCTCCTCCTTATCCTTCTCCTCATGCTTCATATACGTCCTGATTAAATGCTTAAAATATTACGTTATGCGCTTTTAGTTGTAACACCGTAAAGCAGTATGCTTATAACCTCCTGAAGCGCTTTTCCGTAAGATAACTTATTCTTGATAAGTATATTCTGCTGGAAAAACTGCTCGAGTGTAGCTTCAAACATTGTCTTAAATATCGGAACCGGGATTCTTCTGATATTTCCTTCCTGCATCCCCTTCTCAAGAAGTGCTATCGTTACTTCCCAGCCGCTTTCAAGCCTTTTTCCGACCTTCTTATATATCTTTGGATATTTATCCTTAAGCATATATAGTCCTGCAAAATTAATGTCTTTATAGCTGTCAGGCATCACACCCATGATCTTCTCAAGCTTTTCAACTGTTGAAAGTGATGTATCCTCAGATACCTTGTACTCCTCTTCCTTGATTCCATCGAAGATATAATCAACCGTAGAAAGAAGCAGAGTTTCCTTATCCTTGAAATACACATAAAGCGTTTTTTTGCTCATCCTGAGCTCTTTTGCAAGATCATCCATAGTGAATTTGATACCCTTCTTGCCGAAGAGTTTTATCACTGCATTATATATTGCGATCTTTTCTGTTGTTATCTCTGAATCCTTAGCATTCTTATTCATATTCAATCCCTTCACCTCACTTATATATTCGTAAAACTAATTAACTATCATGATAATACTTTTTTAATCAATATTGGAAACTATTAATATATTTTACAGTTTCCATATTATCATGTTTTGATTTAAAAATCAAGAAACTAATTTATATATTTACAGTTTCCGGTTTCCAAAAACGACACATAATATAACATCTGACTAGAGAGCATTCTTTATCTCTTTTAAATAATTTAAAAATCATCTTTAAAAACACATAAAAAAAGGAGAACGCAGTGTGTCCTCCTTCAGTATCACTATTCTTTTTAGATTTCTATAAGCTCCTTTGGAGAGGATGCGAAGTTATCATAGCCATCCTTTGTTACAGCTCCCATATCTTCTATCCTGACTCCTCCAAAGCCCGGTATGTAAATTCCCGGCTCAATCGTTTCTATCATTCCTTCGACAAGTACAGTTTCATCTCTTGTATTAAGCGCAGGACTCTCATGTATATAAAGACCTACACTATGGCCGAGACCGTGTCCAAAATATCTTCCATATCCGGCTTCTTCTATGATCGACCTTGCTATCCTGTCAACATCAATACATTTAAGACCGGCTCTGATTCCGGAAACAGCCTCTGTCTGCGCTTTAAGTACTATGTTATAGATTTTCTTTTGCTCATCCGAAGCCTTACCGATCACAACAGTTCTTGTCATATCAGAGCAGTACCCTTCATACAGACACCCGAAATCCATTGTAAGAAAATCACCATTCTCAAGCTTTTTGGTTCCCGGTATCGCATGAGGCATGGATGAATTTATACCAGAGGCTGCAATAGTATCAAATGAAAGCCCTGCAGCACCGTTCTTCTTCATGCTGTATTCAAGCTCTGCTGCAACCTCAAGCTCAGTCATTCCCGGCTTAAGTATATTTAATATATCAGAAAATGCCTTATCACCGATTGCTTCTGCCTTTCTAAGCAGCTTCAACTCTTCAGGCGTTTTAATGCGTCTTTCTCTTTCTATAAGATCTCCAAGCGGTTTCCAGCTGATAAAGCCTTCTCCTGCAGCTTCCTTCTTCTCAGGGAAATATTCTCTCAGGGCTGCTGCTATACCTTCTTTACCGGCTTCAAGCTCATAGCAAAGCATACTTCTATCTTCAAATCCTATAGTAACCGCTTCATTTAATGATAAAATGATTTCTGCAGCCAGCTTATATTTTGGCTGTGCGTTATTAAACTCTATAACCTCAAAAGAAACAGCTGCATCCTTCTTCTCTTTTACCTCTCTGCCGGCTGCTTCTGTATATCTTGAATCGACCAGAAGATAGCCTTTATCCCTAAGAATAAGTGCTGTACCTTCTCCGCCTCTAAAACCAGTAATATATCTAAGGTTATACTTATCTGTGATCATTATCACGTTGCATCCCACGCTGTCCATCAGACTGTTTATGTTCATGATATTGTCTCCTCTTTTAAATATATTTTTAAGGAATTATTGTCATTTTTCACAGAATTAATCATTCATTTTTTCTGTTAATAATTATACATTTTCCTTCATTTTCATTGAAAAAATTCCGAAAAATCATTAAACTGATTTTAGCACATTTTTATTATAACACCAACAGGAGAATTAGATGAAAAAAACAAATACAGGTTCTGAAAAGCCACTAAAGAGAACATTTCATAAATCCTTCCGCATTGTTCGCACCACTGCACTTATGACCTGCTTAACGCTCTCTCTTGCAGCCTGCGGAAGCAAGGAGGATAAAAGTTGCTCTGACAGCACCACCGGAAGCGCAAATACTGCTGCAGTTAATGAAGATACAACCGAAGCAAATAAAAGCAATTTCTCGAGAGTATCACAGGATATTATCGACAATATGGCCCCTGCCACAGATACAGAAGGCTTAACCGTAACCGACGAAATGTATGAGAAGGCCATATTTAATTCAGGAAATACAGCAAGACTTGAAGCCTGCATGGAGAAAGCTGCCCGCGGCGAGTCAGTCACTATAGCATATATCGGAGGCTCCATCACAAACGGCTCAAACGCAAGCCCTCAGGCTTCAAAATGCTACGCTGCCCTGTCCACAAAATGGTGGGAGGATACATTTCCAAACGCAGAGATAAAGTATGTAAATGCAGGTATCGGCGGCACGGATTCATGGCTTGGAGTTCACAGAGCTTCCGAGGAGGTTATCTCTGAAGCACCGGATCTTGTCATCGTCGAATTCTCGGTAAATGATTATCAGACTCTCAACAAAGAAACCTATGACAGCCTTATCAGATATCTTCTTACCTCTGATTCAGAGCCTGCTGTAATATCTCTTATGCTTGCCCAGAAAAATGGCGGCTACGCAAAGGAACATGCTCCTATCGCATTTAAATATAAGGTTCCTATGATAAGCTACTCCGCGCTTCTGACAGGCGGTCTTGTTCCGTGGGATAAGGTCGGTGCAACCGACGGCGTACATCCGGTTAATTCAGGTCATTCTCTGATTGCAAATCTGCTTACAACTTACTACAGATCCGTTCTCGAGAATATAAATGACCACGAAAGCGAAGGATACACGGTTCCAGATATCTCTCAGTCACAGACCAGATGCAGATATCTTAACTCTTCCATCCTTTATTCGGACAGCTTCACCGCAGATGAAATGACAGGCTTCACAGCAGGAAAGGTATGGTCACCTTTAACGAACACTAACGGCTGGAGCACTACAAGCTCCGGAACCATAAGCTTTACAGTAAACGCCAAAGAAATAGGCATCATTTTCATGCAGACCAACAAGGAGCCTGATAAAAATGATACCCGATATGATGTTTATGTAGATGATGAATTTGTCTGCACGATCAAGGGCTATGAATCCGCAACCTGGGGACAGCATCTTGAATATGCATCAGTTCTTCTCGTAGATGATTCAGCTACGCATACAGTTTCTTTAAAACCGAACAGCGACTCTATAGGTAGCGAATTCACTATTATGGGTATTGGTATTACTGAATAATGCATCTCAAGCTCTGCGGCTTCTGGTCTTTACGATTCTGTTATCCTTGTTCTGCTTTGCAATGTAAAGATCTCTGTCCGCAACAGACATTGCTTCTTCAAGTGTAATCCTTCTGTTATCACTGCTTATTCTGCAGAAACCGCAGGAAACAGAAATATTGTATGGTTTATCACTATGCTTATTGAAAGCATCAAATGTAGCCTTTATCCTGTCATTTAATTCCTTTTCATTCAGAAGGCCGCAATATATCATTGCATACTCGTCGCCGCCTATACGTCCGACGATGCCCCTCTCATCTATCACATCAGCAAGTATATGGCTGATGGTTTTAAGGGAGAAGTCACCCTCTTCATGTCCGAAACGGTCATTAATGATCTTCAGGTTATTCATATCGATATAGAGGAACAGAACATCGCGCCCCATATCAAGATTCTCCTGAATAATAGCCGGAGCATTGTCGTTAAATCCTCTTCTGTTAAGAATACCTGTAAGGACATCATTTCTTGAAAGCTTATCAAGCTCGATATTATGCTGTCTCATGACGGCTATACTATCCTCGAGCTGCTTCTGCACATCATTGTTAACTCTCAGTATATCAATCATTCTGGCAGCTGTACCTAGCTGGTTGGTCAGAAATTCGCCATTTTTAAATGTCATCTCTGTAAGCTCATGAACGATGATTCCATATACCGTATCACCGAAATGCAGCGGCATTATTACCAGTGAATGATCAACCTCAGCTGTTTCTTCATTTGAGAAAACTTTAACGGAAGGAATCCTCTGCTTACTGAAAGGTACACTTTCCGGCACACCATCCTTTAAGACTGCCTTAAGATTAAGCGTCTCCGGAACATTAAATACTTCATTCTGTAAATGCACTATCGGCTTATCAAATATATAAAGATATGCATTTTTAATATTCATCCAGTCAAGATGAGCGATAAGCTCAAGGTAACTGAGGTCATTTGCATATGAAAAATTCAGGCTGTCTCTGACAAGTGCCTTCATCGAATTCATCAGATTTCCGACGTACTCATCATCCTTTACATTGTTATTGTTCTGTACTTTAATAATGCTCTTATATAACGATTCAACAACCTCGTAAATTATCTGCTTTCCTTCGCAATCATCTATCTTGGTGAGCATCTCTGCCTGAAGCCTCTCTATGAAAGGAACAAGCTCATCATAATCAGTATAATCAAGTGCGCCTTCCTTGAAAAATGCTCTGATATTATGCTTAAGTCTTCTGATCCTAGCCTCATCTCTGTCATGTGCTCCGATGATATCTATGATCTCTTCCATGATATGGATAAAGTCTTCCCTGATCTCCTCACTTTCTTCAGAATCACATTCTCTGAAGCGATAGAACAGCTGATCAAATAATCCGCCAAGCCTTCCTTTATCAAGGACCTTATCAACACTAAATTTTACAGCTTCATTTATGCTGCCAAATGAATCTCTGCATATAAATCTTGTCGGAAGCATCTCATTTTCAAGATGCTCACCCTCTAATTTACGCTTAAGCATTTTATAAGCATAACCACCAAGATCATAAGCACCTGCATCAATCGTTGTAAGTGATGGATTAAGCAGGGATCCTGCAACAGAATTATCAAATCCAAATACCTTGATATCAGCTCCCGGCTCAAGGCCTCTGTTCTTCATGACATCATAGAGGGCGATCGCAGTATCATCATTTACGCAGAATATTGCTTCAACATCAGGGAACTGTTGAAGAAGCCTCTCTGCCTCAGGTCTGCATCTTACAGTAAGATCACTCTCTACAAACCAGTTTTCTTTAAACTCTATTCCGTGATCCTGCAGGAATTCAAGATATGCTGCCTTCCTTTCGTCAGCATCACTGTTGCCTTCAGGTCCGCCTAGCATACCTATCTTAGTTGTTCCGTATCTTGTATATAGATATTCCAGTGCATCCTTGATACCTTTTGTATTGTCAAAGGTAACGCCTGCGTAACCCGGAATCTTTGAAGCCATAAGAACGATAGGGACATCCGGAAGAATTTCCATAAATCTAACCAGAACCTCTCTGGTAGTAAGACATCCGATATAATCAGCCGCAACAATAAGACCACTTACATTTTCCTTCTTCAGAAAATTTGCAGTAATCTCATACTGATACTCATATTTATCAGGAAGCCCTGTAAAGTCACGTCCGATATACTTTACAGGAACAGTTATAAAATTCACATCATCATTCTCAGCTGCAGCTTCTATTCCCTTAAACGCCTCTCTGGTGAGACCGTCAGTAATACCACTGGTAAGAAATGCTATAGTTTTCTTAGCCATATTAACCCCTTAAAACGGCATAAACCCATATATAGAATATCAAACTCCTGTAACATTTCCGCCCGGATTCATAATGCTTTATACATCATAGATCCGGTCGAAAAACCACATATCCCTCTATCATAATTATATATATTTACATGTATAAATACAAGCAAATTACAGATTCTTTACTTCAAACTGTCTTACCGGCATACCCTTAGCGTTATAAAGATTTACCTTGCCGTAATTGAAATATGCATAACGTATCGCATCTATCTTCTTCTCAGTAAATATCTTTACTTTATCACCGATTATAACAGCCTTTTCCGGTACAGACCATTCGCCCTGTCCGTCCAATATCTCAAGACCGAAAATATGTGATGAAGCATCATTTTCAGAAAGACCTTCCACTTCTTTCCTGTGATCTATAAGTATATTCTCTCCAAGAGTCAGAGCTCCGTAGGTATCAGAGAAGGATATAAGATATCCGTCAGCTTCCTTCTCTACGCCTGTTACAGCCGATTCCTTAACGCCAAGTTCAGAGTTATATACATCAGCAAGTATTCTGATTGCTGTTCTCTCTCCCGGAGTTTTCTTATCTGTCGGATGTACGTTATCAAATTCGCCGCAGTCAATGATTGAAACAAGAGATGCATCCTGCGACTCATTTACAGCCTCTTCCTGAGCTTCTCTTATAAGTGCCCAGTCACGGAAGTCCTCAGTATTTCTTGATATAAACATAGGCAGCTGGATTATTACAACAGGAAGCTCCTTATCTAAGAAGACATCCTTAAATTCAGAGATAAGCTCCTTGAGCAGCACCTTATATCTCTCACTCTTCGGTGAATCCTCTTCGCCCTGATAATAAATGATGCCCTTTGATGCGAAAGGCGTGATCCTTTCGATCATTGTATAGAAAAGTCCGCATGGACGAAATGCAGAGCGAAGTCCCATTGGAGGCGGCCATGGATAATCTCCGGCCTGTGCTGATAACTCCTCAGGAGTGATATTTGGATTCTGCTCCTTCGCCTTTGCAGCAAGTGCAAGATGAGTCTCAACCATTTTATTGTATTCTCTTAAAAGCCTTTCGTACTCATCCTCGGTCTGGTCCTTTACGCTTTCTTCAAATTCTTCAAGATAAAGCATTCCTTCAGGGTGAGATGAAAGTCTCTCCTTGGAAAGCCAGCAGCTTACAGAGGTTCCGCCCTGATAACAGTCAACCATACCTACTGTAACGCCAAGCTTCTCATGAAGCTTCTTTGCGAAGAAATATCCGACTCCCGAAATATCTCTGAAATTACCATTTTCAAGTCTTTTCCACGAAAGCTTTTTCTCTTCTTCAAGGAATGCTTCATCAATCACCGGAGTTTTGATCGATTTAAAATATCTGATATCGCTGAAGCTTGCCTCGGCAAGCTCCTTCTCTCCGCCGTCTGCATTCTGAAGCTCAAATTCAATATTCGACTGTCCGTTTACGATCCAGACCTCGCCGTAGAATACATCCTCGAACGAGTATTCAGAAGACACAGATTCATCATCACCCGAAAATGATCTGATAATGAATGTGTAAGGTCCGCCGTAACCATGCTCCGGAAGCTCTATCTTCCATTTTCCGGCAGTGACCTTCTCTTTAACTTTAATGTCGTCAATAATGACTTCAATTATCTCATCAACCTCTGATTCACCAAATACAAAGCATTTCTTCCCGCCCTGGAGAACCATATGATCTGAAAAGATTGCCGCTGGTCTCATTTTTTCTCTCCTCTTTTAAAACAAAAAAACTAAATAAGTGAGTTTTCCTTCATGAAGGCAAGGATCCTGTCAGCATCCTTCTCATGAGTCTTTGCTGAAGGATGGCCGGATGCCATTCCGTCATTCTTAACATCATGCTCCGGAAGCTCAAGTCCGTAGATCCTCTCAAATCCATCATTTTTAACTTTCTTTAAAACCATATCAACGTATTTATAATAGCCCGGCGCAAGAGTTCCGAGTACGCAGATTATATTTGCATTCGGATAAGCCATTCTGAGAGTATATAAAAAGCTCTCGTATCTCGCCAGATAGCCCTTCTTGATGTTTTCATTTTCTGTCATAGGGCCGGAATCATTTGTTCCAAGGTTAACTATTATATTGTCCGGCACAAACTCGCTGTAATCGGTAAGGATGTCCTTATCATAGAACCAGTCCTGATATGCAAAAACCTTAGGAACGATATTCTCAGGATTTCCGGTGTATTCGACAAACATTCCAAAACCGGATACGGAAACCCACTGTGAATTCCAGTCCATTTTTCTGGTCATAACAGCTGCATAGCAGAGCTCTCCATCCTCTTCACGAAGAGTATATTCACTGTCAGGCTTTCCGAGGACTCCGTAGCCGCAGGTTATGGAATCTCCTATGAAAAGAGCCTTCTTTCTGCTTTCCTTCTTATCGATCTTAAGTATCTCTCCATCTGTAGTAAGCTTTTTAACACCTACAAATGACATTGCAGCCTCGGTGATCTTGACTATCCTTACCTCATGCTCTCCGTCATCATCAAATGAAGCCACCTCTGTCTCATAGCATCTGTATGCATCCACTGTTTCAATTGTTGCAGCATATATTCCGATCTTGTCTGTTCTGTCCTTATTCTCAGCTCTTGCTTCCTCTGAATCCGGTGCAAAGCTCTTAAGGACGATATTCTTAAGAGGCTCTCCGTCAGCGTATACCCTGAGACCCGGTTCATTTACCTTATCATTCCAGCCTGTAGTAAATACCGCCGTAAGACGCTTTCCTCTGAAACGGATCGTTACAGCACTGTTTGTATAGCCAAGTACTGCCATATCATCCTTAAAAATGATACGTCCGTCATATCTAATATAATCAGTATCTTTAATTAATTTATATTCCATCTTTTCACTTCCTGTAATTATTCAGCAATAAAATGATAAAGCTTTGATGCACCGTCACCATATATCTTATCTGTTACAAAACCGATCTTCATAAGCTCGTCGCCTGTAAAGCTTCTTCCATCGGAAAGCTTATAGACAGCGTCCTCGGAAAGTCCCTTAAGCTTAAGAACCACTGATCTTTCATTTGCGCCGCCTCTTTCCTGAACATGCGTAAGAAGTGCTTCCTTCTTATCGCTGCTTACATTCATCCATGCAAAGGATTTATTCTTCTCATTACCCTTTGTAAGGCCTGAGCAGCTGCTTATCCTGTAGTAGGTTCCCTCGCGAACGAGTGGATTTAAGCTGTGATACATTTCAACCTGCTTCTTGATCTCAGCTCTCTCCTCTTCACTGAATTTTGTAATATCCATTTCATATCCAAATGTACCCGCAAGAGCCACATATCCTCTTGTGCTGAGGCTTGTCGTTCTGCCAACTATATGGTTCGGGCAGATACTTACATGAGCTCCTATGGTTGATGGCGGATATATAAGCGCTGTTCCTTCCTGGATGTAAAGCCTCTCGATAGCATCTGTATCGTCAGAGCACCAGAACTGCGGACTGTAATATAACATACCCGGATCAAATCTTCCGCCGCCGGATGTACAGTTCTCAAGAAGAAGGTCAGGGAACTCTGTGATAAGTCTTTCCTGAAGCTCATACACGGCAAGCATATATCTGTGATGGAACTCTCCTCCTCTTGTTGTAAGGCTTCCAACATCAGTAAGCGGACGGTTCATATCCCATTTAACGTATCTAATATTAGAGCTTCTAAGGATTTCGGCAACCTGCTCATATACGCAGTCTCTTACTTCCTTCCTTGTAAGATCCAGAACAAACTGATTTCGGCATTCAGAAGCAGGTCTTCCCGGTATAGCTATCGCATAGTCTGGATGTGCCCTGTAAAGCTCTGAATCCGGTGAGATCATCTCCGGCTCAAACCAGATACCCATTTCAAGTCCGATCTCATTTATCTTTCTGCATAGACCGTCAACTCCGTCAGGAAGCTTCTTTCTGTAAACGGTCCAGTCACCAAGCGATGAATTATCACTGTCTCTATGTCCGAACCAGCCGTCATCCATTACAAGCATTTCTATTCCGGCTTCCTTCGCAACTCTGGCGATCTGAAGAAGCCTCTCTTCATTGAAATCAAAGTAAGTAGCTTCCCAGTTATTTATAAGTACCGGTCTCTTCTTGTGAAGATAAGGACTTCTTATAAGATGATCTGTAAAAAGTCTGTGGAAGCTGTGAGTCATTCTTCCAAGTCCTTCTCCTGAATATGTAAGTACAGCCTCAGGAGCATCAAAGCTCTGTCCGTTTTTAAGCTCCCACGAGAAGTTATCATCTGCAATACCCATATTTATCCTTAACTCATCATGCTGGGTACGCTCGATCTCTCCAAGGAAATTACCCGAATATATAAAGCTTACTCCATAAACATCACCTGAGTCCTCGCCTGCATCAGGAGAAACAACCGCCATGAATGGATGCTCCTGATGGCTTGAAATGCCTCTTGTACTGCTTATAGAAGTTCTTCCGTGACCGATCTTTCTTCTGTCCGGAATCCTCTCTCTTGCCCATGAACCGTGAAGTGTGATCACCTCATGGTTGCTGCATGTAAGAGAAAATGAAGAACTCATTACCTTCTCAATATAAAATGTTCCATCTTCCTTATCAGACTTATTCTCAATATGAACCGATCTTACAACCGCATCAATTCCTTCAAATATGCTGTATTTAAGTGTAACCTCGAGTCCAAGCACATCGTCTGTCAGAAGGATTTCAAGTGACTTTGTATCTTTTTCACTGCCAAAGGTTGCAGGAAGCCCCTCCACGCCCTTCTTGCCGTCATAAATCTTATGCGACTTATATTTTAATTCTCCTCCGGTAAAGCCGTCCGAATTCTTGATCTTAAGTGCAGGAGTTCTGAAATCTCCTGTACCGCTTATACTGTATTCAAAAGGATAGCCATCCATAAATGTGCACTTATCTCCAGGCTTTCCGCTTACATAAGTATACTCAGATCCTCTTAATACGCTCTTACCTGGATAGTATCCCAGTTTCTTTCCAAAATAAACATGGCCAAGGTAGCCATTTACAACTGACATCACGTATGACGCCTTCTCTGTCTGAAGCAGAAATGTACTGCTTGTCTCATCAAAATATATTCCGAAGCTGTCTAATCTATTCATTTCTTAAATCCTTTTTATTATAAAAATGTATATGTCAAAAGCATTTTTGACTCTACTACAAACGGATACGCGAAATTATCTTTTATAAATTCAGGGCAGACAGATGAACTAAACTCTTCTGTCTGCCCCGAAGATGAAAATTATTTATCTGATTCCAGGATCAGTATCATCAAATCTTACTACGCTATGCTCCTTGATATAAGCAATGATCTCATCAACCTTTGTAAATGCAAGGCCTACATAGCTGTCTGCACAACCATAGTAAAGTGCTATTCTGCCTGTTGCAGAATCATGGATGGTTGCACATGGGAAACATACATTTGGAACGAAGCCTCGCTCCTCATACCACTCTTCTGGTGTGAGAAGGAAGTTCTCGCAGCGGTACTTAACCACTGATGGATTGTCAATATCAAGGATAGCTCCACCGATAGAATAAACATAACCATTACAGGTTCCGCTTACACCATGATAGAACATAAGCCATCCTTCTGTTGTCTCGATAGGAGCTGCACCGCCGCCGATCTTAAGCGACTCCCACCACTCTGAGCTTCTGCTCATTACGTGTCTGTGCTTGCCCCAGTATACGAGGTCAGGGCTTTCTGAAAGGAAGATATCACCAAATGGTGTATGTCCGCTGTCAGAAGGTCTTGAAAGCATTACATAGTTGCCATTTATTCTTCTTGGGAAAAGAACTGCATTTCTGTTGAAAGGAATAAATGGATTATCAAGTCTTGTAAATGTCTTGAAATCTGTTGTCTTTGCAAGTCCAATAGCTGCGCCCCAGAAATCCTGGCACCAAATCATATAATATGTATCCTCAACCTTAACAAGTCGTGGATCATAAGCATAGATAGGCTGGAAAGGCTCGCCCTTCTCATTTACGAACTGGATCTTCTCCTCATCGAGCTTCCAGTTGATACCATCATCACTTCTTCCGAAATAGATAAATGATACGCCGTTCTTCTGCTCACCTCTGAATACTCCTACGAACTTTCCTTCGTAAGGAATAACAGCACTGTTAAATACTCTTGCTACGTTCTCAACCGGATTACGGTTGATGATAGGATTCTCTGTATATCTCCAGATCGGAGCTCCCTTAATTCCTTCAGGCTTATCCTGCCAAGGCATATTTGGAACTTCCGGACTAAGCATCTTTACTTCTCCCATGTTTATCTCCTTTATCTAATAAAAATAATTCTATCTTTTCTGCGCTCTTTCCTTAAGTCTTGCTGCGAAAAAGCTCTCTGTCTTCTGAAAATACCATTTATCTTCTTCGGGACTTCCCGGTTCAGGCTTCTTCATATATTTGCTTATAACATATTCCATCGGATATGTAAGAAGGAACATAAAAAGCCCCGGAAAAACCACTATTGCCCACGGCATAAGGTAGATACCGATGACAGTAAATATTATAACCGCGAGTACAGAGATCGTTACCGGCAGGAATCTGAACGCCGAAAAAGCCGATAATCTGAATATTTCAAAATTCTTCTTGGTAAATCTGGATAAAAACGGACAAAAGTATATGATCACTGAAAGAAAGATAAAGCTTATTCCAACCATGACGATAAACAGACCATCATTTACGCTGCTTCTGTTGTTCCAGACATAGATGATATCTGCTATCAGTATAAGCACTATGGCAAGAAATAAAAATGCAGGCACAAGAGACTGCTTGAAATTCGCTTTAAAGGAGCGGAAATACTCTTTAAAGAGATAGCCGGTCTTATGTCTTACCACCTTTGCCATCGCGTAATATGCAGCGGTTGTTGAGGCTGCTATCGTTATTAGCGGCAGCGAACACACAAACCACAGAATGCCTATTACAAGAACATCCAGCAAAGTGCTCATAAATCTTGAAAATGTGCTATCCGGTGAAAACAAAATCTTTTTCTCCTTCCGAGACCTACTTATTCTCCGGTTTAATTACCGGATTTACAGGGCGAAAACCCTTTTACTTAAATTTGGTTAAAATTTCTCAAAAATTTACTTTCAACTATAAACATATAGCCTACGCCATACTATGAGCGTAGGCTATACGTTAATTGCATAGTTTAATTATTATCTTTAAACAGCTTATTTATAGAACTGATCAAGAGCTGACTGTACAAGCTGCTTATTTGTCTCCTGGAACTGAGCAGGTGTCATCTCTCCATTAAGGAGCTGATCCCAATGATAATCTACCCCAAGTGCATTCCAGATATCGAAGCATCCTGCATCACCTACATACTCCATAACCTTGTAGTTCTGCTCTGTAAGTGCACAGTCCTCCCACCATGACATATCACCATCACGGAGATCAATATCGCCATGATACCAGTTCCAGTAATCCTGGAATACTGCGTATACAAGCTCTGGATCCTTAACACCAACAGGGATCATGTAAGCGTTTCCTGATGATGTATTCTTACGTCCGTTTGTATCCTTATTACCTGAAGGTCCGATTGGGAATGGAGTCCAGATAATGTCAAATCCAAGTGCTGCATCATTGTTTGAAGATGAGATCCATGCTGCATCGATCCAAGAAGCAACTTCACCATTTGTATATGCGTTCTGGTTGTGGTTGAAGTCCTCTGAATCCCAAGGCATAGCTACATGATCAACATTGTACATATTGTAGATGAACTCAAGACACTCGCCAACTTCCTTGCTTGAAAGGTTTTCCTTCTCAGAAGAAGCGATTGTTGTACCATTACTCATTGTGATGAGGTAGATAAGGAAGTCATAACGTGAACCGAAACCATAAACATCTGTTACGCCATCTCCGTCCTTGTCCTGTGTAAGAGCAACCATGTACTCTCTCCACTTATCCCATGTCCACTCACCCTTTTCGTAAAGGACATTTGGATCCTCAAGACCTGCATCATCAAGCATCTGCTTATTGAATGCAAGCATGTATGTACCAGCTACAAGATCTTCACCCTTTACAGGATTGAAGAGGTAGATTCCGCTGTCTTTACCGATATCAACAGGAGCCATGATCTGCTTTGATCCCATGATGTCGTAGCTTGAATCAAGAACATCCTCAAGGTTAACTGCATATCCGTTAAGAGCTGCAGGAATACCAAAGCTGAGGTCTGTAAGGTAGATATCGCAGTCCGGATTTCCGGCAAGGATAGATGTAGAGATTGACTCCTGAATACCATCCCATGTAAGGTTTACGTACTCGATTCTTACGTTGTACTTCTCTTCAACTTCCTTAACTACATCGAAGTGCTTCTGAGCAAGCTCTTCGTCTGATACAGATGGGTCATCGTGGATATCCTTATGTGTACTATCATAATAAATATCGAACCATGTACCGATCTTTATAGTTCTGGTCTCGCCCTCATTGTAAGGTGCTCCACCCTTGTTACCGCTATCTTCTGTTGTAGCTGCGCTTTCTGTCTTATTCTGGCTTTCTGTTGCGTCAGCCTTTGTTGTGCTGTCATCATCCTTGCTTCCGCATGCAGCCATACTGAAAGTCATTGCAGCAGCAAGACCAACAGCGGCAAGCTTCTTAAACTTCTTCATTTGTTTCTTACCTCCTGATTATTTAACGTTACATATAGCTGCTGATGTTACTTCCCAGTTTCCTGAAGCTTCGAACTGAATTCTGTTGCCCCATGTAGACTTGTCTTCGCCACAGACCTGAGCGATCATCTCGTAAGAAATCTGGCATGTATTTCCATCATAAAGTGCATATGTTACTCCTGAACCATCCCAATCGCCTACACCGACTCTTGACCAGCCTGCTGCTGCGTCCGGCATAACGATCCAAAGTTCACCATTGTCTGACTTGTAAGAAATGCTGATTACTGAACCAGGAACAAGTGCGTCGATAGCTTCCTGTGAAAGCTCTACGCCGTCCTGAGCCCATCCGCCGCCCTTAACTGCTGCTCCAAGATCAACCTTAGAGTTAACAGCCTTGAACTCTGATGCCTCACCAACACGGATTCCTGTAACTTCCCAGTTACCATCTGATTCACACTGCATTCTAGCGCCCCATGTTGTCTTATCTTCACCGCAGATAGCTGCGATTGTTTCATATGTGATGTATGCCTTGCTTCCGTCCTGAACAGCAAATCCCTGTCCTGAACCATCTGCATTACCAACACCAACTCTCATCCAGCCTGCTGCTGCATCAGGCATAACGAGCCAGATATTTCCTGTGTCTGACTTGTAGCTGATCTCAACAACTGAACCAGGATTAAGTGCATCGATGATCTCCTGTGGCATTTCCTTACCATCCTGAGCCCATGCGCCTGCCTTAACTGCGAAATCAGGGAACTCAACTGCGCCCTTAGCTATTGTATAGCTTGGTGCAACCTCGCCGACCTTAACTGATGTTACTTCCCAAGCACCATCTGATTCACACTGCATTCTAGCGCCCCATGTTGTCTTGTCTTCGCCAAGAACTGCTGCGAGCTGCTCGTATGTGATCTGTGCTGTATTTCCTGAATTGTTAATGTATGCATACTGCTGTCCTGAACCGTCTGCGTCACCAACGCCTACTCTCATCCAGCCTGCTGCTGAATCTGGCATAACGAGCCAGATCTTACCTGTCTCTGACTTGTAAGCAATCTCAACTGCTGTACCAGGAACAAGTGCATCTAAAATGTTCTGTGGAATCTCAAGACCATCCTGAGCCCAAGCTCCACCCTTGATAGCGAATCCTTCAAAATCAACTGTCTTGATAAGTCCGCTGAGGTTTGATCTGTCGATACCGCCGCCGAAGCCCTTAGGACTTCCGAACTCTGCTGCTGAATCAGCTGCAAGTGTAGCACCTGATGCATCAAGAAGAGCAATATTATCAATGTAAAGGTTCTGAGCTGCGCCTGCATTATCTGTTTCCTTGGAAATTACAATGTAATTGCTCTTTCCGGCTACAAATCCTGCTCCGCTTACATCAAATGTAACTGTCTTAGGATTAGCTGTATCAAGATATACTGACCAAGCCTTACCCTTAACCTCTGAGTTGTCATCACCGGTATATGAATAGATAAAACCGCTTGATGAATAGAACTGTCCGTCCGCACTTTCTGTACCGATATCCATCTGGATAGATGCAAGGTTTGCTACGTTGTCACCAAGAAGAGCATCTACGTTGATTGCAACAAACATATTCTTGCCTTCAACATTCTCAGCCTTAAGTGCCTTTGATCCTGCAAAATCCGCAACTGAAAGATTGGATTTGTCTGCGCCGGTCTTGATAGCTGTAAATGCGAAGTTACCATCTTCGAAATCAATACTTGCATCTGCCTTAGCCGGTGCCGGTGCCTCTGTTGTTCCTGCTTCTGTTGTAGGTGCTGCAGTTGTCGCATCTGAAGTTGCGCTCTCAGTAGCCTTAGCCTGAGTTGTTGCATCATCCTTATCATCATTGCCACATGCTGCAAGTGATAAAGCCATTGCTGATGCGAGAATCACAGCTGCCCCTCTTTTAATCTTTTTCACTTAAAAACCTCCTTTAACACATTTAAGTTTAATTTAAGTTTAGCTTAATTTTAACTAAATCACTTCATATTGTCAATGATAACTTAGCAAAATTTCACATAAACCGCTTAATTTTTTTAGTTTTTTTGAAGAAATTGCAATAAAACTGATAGCTTTCGTAAAAATACCGATCTCTGACAGCTTATTTTTTCATTTCTGCCAAAGATCGGTACTTAATAATTTAATTAACCAACGATACCGCTTCGCTCAACACCCTCTATGAACTGCTTCTGGAGCACTACATAGATGATAACTATCGGAAGCATGATCAGAACGATTCCGGCATCAAGATAAAGCTCAAGGATCTTAGGATCATAAACCTTATAGATGTTGCCGATCGTATTCTGAAGACCTGCTATACGTTTACTCAGCACTATCGTATCACTGATATTGAAGAGCTTTGCATAGAAGGTATCATTGTACTGCCATACAAGTGAGAATATCGCAACAGTTATAGCTGCAGGAGTTGCATTTCTCAGCATGATACGGAAATATGTATACCATACGCCTGCACCGTCAACAAATGCAGCCTCTTCTATCTCCTTCGGAAGTCCTCTGAAGAACTGGTTGAAGATGTAAATGTAAAGACCGGATCTGAGTCCGCAGGCAAACAGCGTAAGTATATACATAGGATACGGTGTAGAAAGAAGATTTACACTGCTTCCTGTGATAAGCTTAACTATTCCGAAAACATCAAAGTTTGCAAATGTCATATACATCGGAAGCATGATCGTATGTGTAGGGATAACGATCATGATAACAACGAATACGAACATAAGCTTCTTTAACGGGAAGTCAAATCTTGCAAATCCGTATCCAACCATGGAACACATAAGAACCTGTATAACCATAAGGCTTACGGAATAAAGAACTGTTTTCAGCATTGTTGAGCTGTAGTTCAGTGTATCATATGCAATCTTGTATCTGTCCAGTGTCGGGTTCTGAGGTATCATATATACCATTGTATTGTAGTGATCGGCATCCGAGAAGAAAGATCTCGAGATGATACCGAGTACAGGTCCAAGGATAACATATGAAATACCGATAAGTACTATCCATCTGAAAAGGCCGAGGATAAAGCCCTTGATGCCTTCAGTAAGCTTGCTCTTGGTATTTACGTCCATTTTTTTAAATCTTTTACCCAAAAAGCTTCTTCCATCGACTTCAACAAGATCTTCATCATTTTTGATCTTATCACTCATGACTTTTCCTCCCTTCCTAATTATAGTAGAACGTTCGTTTTTGTATGAACCGGACGACTAAGAACAGTATCAGACACGTCACAACCGTAGAAACTATACTGAAGGTTGAACTGAGTCCGTAGTTGTTCAGTTTAAATGCAGTTGTGTATGCAAGGTCTACAACCTCTGAATTTGTGAAGCTGTCGATAACCGTATAAACAACTACTGTTATGATATGAGGCATAACCATCGGGAATGTAACCTTCCAGAATGTCTCATAAGTTGTTGCACCTTCGATCTTGGCAACCTCATACATAGATCCAGGAATTGACTGGAGCGCTGCGATGAAGATGATGATCTGTACACCGGATGCATTAATGATATCACTGATTCTTGATACAGCGCCCATGACATAATCCAGAAGGCTCATAGGAAGACCAAGTGATGAGAACATCTGAATATAATATTCGATGCTCATTCCATTTCCGCCTACTGCATCAAGAACTTCGCTGCTGCCTGATGAAATACCGCCAAGCATAAGATTTCTGGCAATACTCATGGCTGATGTAATAGCCTCCGAATTAAGGATGACCGGAAGGAAGAATATAGCTCTTATAAGAGTTCTTCCCTTGAACTTCTTATTCAGCAGCATTGCTATAAGCAAGCTGAAGAATGTGATGAGCGGAACATCGATAAGCATGTTGAATACTGAGGTTGTAAGGACCTGTTTAAATGTTCCGTGTCCTCTGAACGCATATACAAAGTTATCAAAGCCCACGCCCTTCAGCGAGTATCCTCCACCGGGTCTGACTGTCAGTTCTGAAAGTGAGAACTGAACAGTCATTATAAGTCCTCTCAGATAAAATGCGAGGAAACCTATAAGCCATGGAAGTATAAACATAAAGCCTTTGATCGAACGGCGGCGCGTAAGAGTCATTTTCTTTTTCTTCGCTTTTTTCATGCTCATCCTCCGATCTTATAGCTCTGCGGATCGATCGTAATGCCATCCACTGTTTCAGAAGTCTTATTGTGGTTAACATATATTATCTTTCCGTTACTGTAGGTTACTTTTACTACTCCGTTATTGATGATCTCATGGTTAACGATCGTCGCACCACTCACCTGTGAAAGTGCTTCATTTGTACCATTGTAGATATCAAGTGCGTATTCCTTCCAACTGTCATAGGTTGTGGAATACATTCTGTTTATACCGGTAAGCTTCATCTCTCCTGATTCCTTTTTCGAGAATACAAAATGAGGAGAAGCGCCGTATTCAATAAGATTAAGGATTATTGCATCCTTATCTGTTGTATTTGACAGGTTGATAACATATCCTGAATAGTCAATGCATCCGTGAATGATCATCTCATAGAAAGGAACTGTATGATCGATAACATAGTAATCATTATCTGAAATAGGTGCATTGATTATATCGTCAGCATACTTAAAGCTGTAATCATTTCCGTCATTTACCATTATGTTCTTTCCGCTCTTCTTCATAAGACCGATCTGAGCAAGAACTATATCAAGAGCCTGTTCACGGTTGATGACATTTGTTCTTCTCTTGTCTGAATGAAGCTCATTTCCAAGGTCTCTCAGGGAAATGCCGGAAACATCGATATCTTCAAACTTATCGATAAAGTTTTCTGTATATCTAATGAGGAACTTTGGCGAAACCAGATAATACAGATTCTCTGTATAGCCAAGACCTGAGGTCTGTCTTAAGCTTGTAGGATTTACAAGTCCAAACTCTGCTATATATCCTGTTCCGTAATATCTTGAGGTTTCATTTGCAGCTGAATATCTGCTGCTTACCTCGGAAACCTTCTGGAAGGCACAGTCCACATAAAGGCTTCCGCCTACTGACTCTACCGTATCATTAAGGTTCTCAAGGTCTTTCTTGCCGCCAAGCTTTCTTGGCACCTTAACCTTGTTGAGTACATCATGGTAATAACCGCCTGAGCTCCAGCCCTGATAATTCATAACCTGGTTTGTTACGCCGGCCGCCTGAATATCCTTAGCCATATCTCCTGCTTCGTCAAAGCTTGTCATTACATAAAGCGCACGATGCTGTGTACCAAGTATATACTCAATCTTCTCAACGCCGCCGATAACATCATAGTAGAACTTGATATCACCGGATGACGCCTTCTCTGTCAGAACGCCTTCATTGATAAGACGCTCTCTGTAATAATTTGCAGCTCCCGCATATCCCTGATACTTATCAGAAAGGAAGGTGTAGCGGATCTTTAACTGCGAATCATAGAACTGCTTTTCAACGATAGGAAGATCAGCCTCACTACCTGTTGTACCCATCATTGAAAGCTTATCATTTCCTCTTAATACAAATGTTGCATATACGTTGTTGTATTCGTTAACCTCGCCTGCGACATTTGCGGTAACATTTGCAAGTGAAGCTCCGTCCTCGATGGTTGCAAGAATGCTGCTGTTCTTACGGAATATTCCGAAGAGTGAAAGCTTTGCATCCTCTGTAACTTCTACAACTGTATATTCAGCTGCAAGAGGATCTATACCGTAGATGTATTCTGAATAATCATTTCCTGGTCTGAGCTTTGCCTTGCCGTTATTGAAGTTGATGATCGATCCCGAACCGTTAGGAACGAGCATGTAACCTTCCTCATCCTTGCCGCCTGCTCCGAAGAAGCCGAGAAGCTGAATCTTATAGATCGATCCGCCGCCGTTCTCCTTAACGCCCTTCATAGGAACAGTAGCTTCTATGTAGTCATCCTTAAGCGTATAGTCGATAGGGATTTCAAATGTTATAGGTACTGCGCCTTCAACTCCTGAGCCCATCATTTCACGCTCATAATCTTCCTTTGTAAAGCCTGCCTGCTCAAAATAAGTATTAAGCTTTCTTATCTGAGAAGGTCCCTTAACAGCTGACTGTAAAAGCTCCAGATAGTCATCTGCAACATCACTGTCAACGTACTTTTTCTTAACGAAGGAAGCACCGCTGTCATCAAGCTTTGACATAACATCATTAAGTGTATCCTTGCTGATGTACTGTGGAACTATACCGGTCTCTGAAGATGTATCACCGATTGTATAAATGATACGGATTCCGTCAGGGATCGACTGTGCCTCAAGCTGATTAAATGCTACCGCCATGCTGTAGGAATCAAATACGCTTTCAAGTCTCTGTGTATTGAAGTATGTTACAACCAGCTGACTCTTTAAGTAGTTTTTATTCGTTCCGTTAGCGATACCGTCGTTATCAGCATCTACAGGATTTGAATAGATAGTCTCACCATTTCTCTTGTCATATACTGCTATCATTCCGCTCTTAACATCAGCATAAAGCTTCAGGCTGTCGGATTCAGCAGCAAGCACCATATCCGGCACATTCTTGCCGCTGTCACTAAGCGGTTTAAATTCTGTACCTTCAACATAATCATAATCGGTTATATATTTCTCATAACCGTTATATAATGCATATTTTATAAGATATCTTACGCCCCATATTCCAACAACAACGAGTATGGCTGCTAAAACAATGAGAGTCGTCTTATTGATCTTAAACTTTTTCTTCTGTTTGAGGTCGAGCTCCTTGAGAGCCTTCTTCTGTTCTTTAGTCTTTGCCATTTTCTCGCCTCCTTAAGAACGGAATATCAGTTCCTGATAGATGCTATGCAGGAAGCTGTATACCTGATTAATAAGATTTACGAGAAGCAGCAGGATGAAGATGATCAGAAGCAGCGCAACAAGTGTAAGAAAAAGTGTAACGATCGTCTTTCCCAGTGTAAAGTTATGCACTGTCATGATACCTATAAGCATCATGAAGAATGTATAAGCAATACCGATACCAAGTATCATGTAGTAAAACGCAGCCTCATCAAGTGTAATGAACTGGCTTACAAATGTAGCGAGAAGGAAGCAGAATGTAGCCGGTACAGTTGAATAACCGATGGCTATCATGATATCCTTCAGTCTTCCTTTACCATCAAGAAGACAGGTGATCGACCAGTTTCCTATTGCAAGAAGCATGAAAAGGAACAGTACCGATATAAGCTCGTTGAAGGAGTCTACATTTCTCGGATCTACATCATTTACTATAAAGCAAGCCGAAATACGATTGATGGAAAAGCTGAATGAGAAAAGCATTGTAAGAAGTATTGCTACGAGAACGCTTCCTCTTTCACGGTGACGTATCTCATAGAAACCGTCAGCAGGATGGCTTACTGTGTAAAATGCATATTTTACTTTTTCTTTAAAAACAGCCATCGTCATAGCAATCCCTCCTCTCTTACTTTTCCTTTCTTCTTATTTCGGATCTTTTTAAATACTACCAGAACAACTATAAGTGCGATCACAACTGTCATGATCTTTCCCATGTTATCGGCAAGTATCTCATTTCTGTATCTCTTAAATGCTATCGAATAGTACTTTCTGTTCATGGCATTCTTGAAATACTTCATAGCCTTCTTGTTCTCGCCTGCTGTAAGGTACGCTTTACCGATACCGTTGTTGGCAAGCTCATTGTTTTCGTCAAGTCGGAGAACCTCCTGCCATTTATAGATAGCTTCTGTCTCATCTCCGTCATATCTAAGGCCAACGGCATCATTTATAAGGTTGCCGTAATTGGTCTCCTTGAATTTAAGTATTGCGTTATGTCCGGAATCAAGGACGAGTATCTCATCCTCTACAACCTCGATTGCAACCGGTGTAAGGAAGGTTCCCTTCTGCTGTCCCTTACCGCCGAAGATATAAAGAAGATTTCCTTCCTTATCGTAGGTAAATACTCTTCCTCTCTTTCTGTCGAGAAGTGAATACTCGCCTTTGCCGCGGTAAACAACGTCTGTTATCTCACTCGGTCCGCTGTAATCACCGAACTTACTGAAGCTTATATCTCCGCCGACATTTCCGTTCTCACCCTTCTGGATAACATCCTTTCCCTGAGGATTAAGACGTCTTACTGCCTGTATTCCTGCGGAATCGATATTTGAAGCGTAAATGAAGCCGTCGCTGTCGACATCAATACCTGTAAACTCTGTAGGGATGAAGAGCTGCTGGTTAGAACGTTCTTCCTTACTTGCAAGTCTTCTCCAGAATTTCTCCCAGAGTGTTATCTTAACCTCGATGGTACCGAAGTATCCGGTAAATTCTCCGGTATTCTCAAAAACAAGAATTCCTTCGAATGCCTTCTTGGCGATAACATAAACACGGTCTGCATAATCCACAGTAACCTTTAAAGGTACGAAATCGAAATCATCCTCAAGGATATCCGACTGCGGATTATCTACTATCTTGATGAACTTACCGTCAGGGGTAAGTACAACTATTCTCTTATTGTTTGAATCAGCTACATAAAGCTCATTCTTCTCAGATACGCAAAGTCCCATCGGTGCATTGAAGGTATCGGTCTTGCCGTCCCTTTCAAAGCTTTCGATAACACGGTTGACCTTGGTCATCTCTGTATCCATTACAACGATACGGTTGTTTCCCGTATCAGCTACATATATCTCTCCGTCATCAGATACGCAGAGATCCTGAGGCTCCTTGAAATTTGTTATTCCTACATCAAGGCCGGTTACATTTCCATCAGGAACATACGGTGCCGGCGTTCTTACAATATCCTTGCGGTAATTGTAATTGTATGATTCATACGGAATATCGCCCTCTGCAAATGCACTTAACGAGCCCAGGAACATTATGGCTGCAGCAGTGAGTGACAGAAATGCTCTTTTTATAATACTTTTCTTTCTCATAGCCACCACCTTACTCCTTCATACCTGAGGTTGTCATAGTTTCAAGGACATTGCTCTGACATGCCAGGAAGAAAATGATAGGCACCGCAGCAATGATAAATGTTACCGCAGCTGAAGCACCGGCTCTTGCTGTACCACCGGCAGCGATCTGCTGGAGTGCAAACTGAAGCGGTTTAAGCTGTTCATCTCTGAGGAACATTGAACCTGTATTGCCCCACATCTGCTGGAACTGGAAGATTGCAAGTGTCAGCCATGCAGGCTTAACATTCGGCATTACGATAGTCCAGAATATTCTGTATTCTGAAGCACCGTCGAGTCTTGCAGATTCCATAAGTGATGTAGGAAGCTGTTCCATGAACTGTTTCATAAGGTAAAGTCCCATACCATACTGCCATGCCGGAAGTATAAGCGCCAGGTAAGTATTGTTGATATGGAGCCAGCTTATGATCATGTAGTTCGGAATCTGTGTAACCGTCCATGAGAACATCATTGAAAGCACTACCATGTTGAAGAGAATCTTCTTACCAGGGAATTCGTGCTTTGCAAGAGGATATGCTGCAAGGCTGGCTACTATTACATGTCCGGCAGTTCCGAGACCTGTGATAATGATCGTATTAAGAATGTATCTTGAGAATGGAACCCAGCTGTCATTCATTACGATGAAGAGGTCCGTAAAGTTCTCAAAGGTAGGATTCTTAACAAATATCTTAGGCGGATACTGGAAGATCTCATCCAGTGGCTTAAGACAGTTATTTATGATCATGACAAGCGGAAGTGACATGAAGATACCGCATATTATCATGATACCGAAGAGGATTCCGTTACCTGCTACGGAACGGTTTACCTTCTTCTCTTTTATCTTCTTTTTCTGAAGCTTTGCAACCACCGCATCAGGGTCCTTGTCAGGTACCGGAGGCGGGATGACTACTGCGCCATGGGTAAGTGGCTGTAGTACTAAGTCTTTCTTTCTTCCGAACATACTACTCACCCACCCTTCTGAGAAGCTTCTGAACAAGCTTGTTCGTACCTACCATCAGGAGGAACAGTACTGTTGCTATTGCTGATGCATAACCCATATCAAATCTTGTTGAACCGTAGTCAAGAAGGTGGGTAACTACTGTTGCACCCGCATAGTTGACCGAAGGGTTACCGGCAAGCTGTATGGAAATATCTGCTACCGCAAATGACTGTGTGATCTGCATAACCGCACCGAACATGAGCTGAGGCTTCATAGCCGGAAGAGTTACATACCAGAGCTCCTGCCAACGGTTCTTAACTCCGTCGATTGCAGCGGCTTCATAAAGCGATTTATCAACTGTCTGAAGACCTGCTATGAATGACAGGAAGCCTGTACCTAGGGACAGCCAGAGCTGAACTACTATAAGACAAGGAAGAATGTATTTTGCATCCTGCATCCACAGCTTCTGCTCATCTATAAGTCCCAGTTTAAGTAAAAGTCCGTTAAGGTAACCGTATCTGTCACTTGAAAGGATCAGCGACCATACCATATATGCGTTACCGCAGATAGATGGTGCGTAGAAAATAAGTGTCAGGAAGGTTCTTACCTTAGGTCTGAATTCATTTATTATCCAAGCAAACAGGAGACAGAGTATGTAGCTTATAGGTCCTGTTATAACCGCAAAGATAAGTGTATTCTTCAGAGAAATGATGAAAATATCATCATGCAGGAAGAGCTTGATGTAGTTTGTCCAGCCGTTGAACTTCGGAGCCTCGAGCATATTGAAATATGTGAAGCTGAGTGCCATTGACATGATAACCGGAAGTACTGTGAAGATTGAGAACAGTATAAAGTATGGTGCCATCATTACGTAGCATGATCTGCTTCTCTTCATTCTGTATCTTACAGAATTCTTTTTCTTTGCTACAAGCTTGGCGTTCTTTCTGCCTCTCTCGAATTCTTCCTCGAGTTCTGCATCAGTCTTTGTCTTGGCATATACAAGACGCTGGTCTACATTTTCTCTTTCCCTCTGCTTTTCCGCTTCTATTGCTTTCTTGGCAAGCTCCATCTCATTCTTCTTATGTGCTGCCACAGCGTCTCCAATGAGGTTATCGGAATCATCTGCAGCCTTTGATACATGCTTTGAGGTATTCTCTGCATCATCTTCAAATGTAAGAGCACTTCTGTCATTCGTTGAAAATACATCAAAGTCTTCATCGTCGATTGAAAGATCATAATCAAGATCTATATCGTCATCAGCTGCATTCTGAAGTTTGTTTAAGATATCTGACTTATTATCGCTCACTTTCCTTTAACCTCCCTTCTACTCTTCTATCGGTAATCCGAATTCTTTTCGTTTATACGTTATCTCTTCGTTGATATAGATAACCTTATCCATAAGCTCTTCTCGAGGAGATGCGGTATCGGTTTCCGTTGTAACTGTATAGAATGCATTGTTTACATTTCTCCATGAATAGTAACCGCCCGGAACCTGAGGAATACCCTTAACCCAAGGGAATGCCTTACCGAGGTTCTTGTAGGTTTCAACAGGCCATGGAAGAAGTTCAAATGCATCTTTGTTGGCTGTTGCAACTCTGGCTGCGGAACCCATAAGACTTTCCATCTCTCTGTCGTAAAGAGCCTGAACGTCTGAGCTTGTCCACCATTTAAGGAAGGTCCAGCATGCATCAGGATTCTTTGTATCAGCCATTATCATACTTGCAAGTCCTGTACAGCTTACGGAATGATCTACGGTTCCATCCTCTTTAACTGTTCCAGGTACTACTGTGAAGTCCCAGAGGCCTGCGATATCAGGTGCTGAAACCTCAAGGTTGTTGTAAACCGTATAGTCCGCAATTATTATCGGACACTCACCGGTTCTGAAACGTTCCTCAACACTGGTTGTCTTATCAAGACCGTAATCAGTATAGAATTCACAATACTGCTTAAATGTATTTACTGCTATATCCGAGTCAAGAGCTGATGATATTCCGCCCTCGTTGTAATACTTTCCACCATTCTGATAGAGAAGCATCGCAAAGATCTGCTCACTTGGAAGCATACCGAATTCCATCTGGTTCTTTGCAAGTACTGTCATGATGACATTTACGTCATCCCAGGTCTCAGGGATCTCAAGTCCGAGATCTGCGAGGATATCCTTACGATAGAACATTACAGGGAATGTCATCGTCTCAGGCAGTGCGTAAAGTGAACCGTCAAAGCTGAAGGCTGTAAGTGCACTGTCATAAAATCTCTTCTTTACTTCATTTACGTCCTCAAACTGATTAAGATCAAGTACCGCATCACGAAGTCCGTAGTTTACAGGAGTATCATTACCTGTATTAAGAACCGCACCGGCGATACCATTTGTATTTGCAACCTGGATTGCAACGTCCGGTCCCTCTCCTGCAAGCTCTGCACGAAGAAGTGTATTCATATCAACCAGCTGAACATTTACATTTATGTTATAAACACTTGTAAATGACTCATCTATCAGTGATCTGATTACGTTTGCCTGATCACGTCCTGTACCAACCCAGAGAGTGATTGTCGGATTGTCCTTTGAATTGCTTGTGGCACCCATTGAGTTATAATCGATAACAAATGAGTATCCAAGTCTCTTCATCTCGTTTAAGAATTTGCTTCCGAAATTGTTATGTGCGATATCGATATCCTCTGCACTTGATGTGATATAGATTCTGTCGATCTGCAGCGGCTGGCTGATAACCTGTGTAAGCCATGTACCGCAGGCACGTACATTTGTCTTATATGTAGAGATAACTCGAACGAAATGCTCAACATCGTCGATCAGGTATTCAAGCTGATCTCTCATTGTTATAAGAACTGTTTCCTTATCTGAAGAATGTCCTACTGCTGCACGAAGTGTATTGATCGCATCATCCAGCTCGTATTTAACTTCCTTAAGATCATCAACTATGTGAGGGATTGAAGCCTCGATCTGGTAGTCACGGTAGGTATCCGGTGAAACACCGATGATACGGATAACGCTTCTGTAGATTGCATTCAGCTTATTAACCGAATCCTGAACCTCTGCGATAACGTCTGAAAACTCACCGAGAACAACTTCCATCTTGAGAGTATGTCTTCCCTTTTCAAAATAGAACTTGTACGGTACATCCGATGAATCCTTAAGAGTATCAAGTCTCCAGCTTGAATCATAATAGAAGCCGTAGCTTTCCATCTCCTGGAAAGGAACCTTACCGTCTATATATATCTTTCTTGATACGTAGATACCTCTCATGAAGTTCTGCTTATCGAAAAGTGATATCTCGTAGTATCCTGATTCAGGGATCTCAAATTCCCACTCTATCCACTGGCCTGACTTATCCCAGCTCTGGCCGCCTATAGTATTGTTGAGAAGATATTTAGCACTTGATGGGCTGAGGGCCGGTGACGACTGATCCTGCTTTGGATAAAGAGTCTGTGAAGAAGTATTTCTTGCATCCTCTCCTTCAATGATGACCATTGTGTCATTTACATATGAAGCGCCTTCAGCATCCCATTCTGCTTTCTGCTGTGCGTAATTGTTAAGTGATTTGCTGTTAGAAAATGTAAGTTTTCCGATGAGCATCGGCTCACGCTTAGACTCGATTGTTACAGTATGCTTTCCTGCTGAGAGATAGAAAGAAAGCGGTGTGGTTATATAACCGTTATTATCATAAAGATAAGAATTGATCCACCTTGGCTCCTCGATAGAGGTAGGCTTCATCTCATTTCCCTGAGTATCTTTATTCCATTTAACCGTTGTCTCTCCGTTATCAAATGCATTCTTTGCAATATCTGTTGTCCAGATTCTTGAGAACTGAACTATGTTAAGCTCCTTATATGGCTGCTCGCCGTCGATATAAAAGCTTCTCTGAATTTCTGAGTTCTTGCCTTCTACAGGATAATAATCCAGTGAAAGCTCATATATACCTTCCTTCTTAACCTCAAAGGTATAAGTGATTGTTCCGTCCTCGCTTGTAAGTACGCTCTTACCGTCAAAGCCTTCATAGTTATCTCTTATCTCAGGCTTTACATCCTTATCTTCTTCTTTATAAGAAGTAAAATCTGCACCGTTGATTGTGATAACATCATCCGGTCTTGCGGAATCCTTATAGGCTGACATGTACTTGCCATACTCGGTGCTGTAATCAACTCTTGAATTTCCTCCGGTCACTTTGTCATTTCCCATTTTCGAACGGATGACAAAGAACAGGATAACTCCAACGATCACCAGCAAAGTAATCAGCCTGCTTCGCATCTTCTGTGACATATCCTCTCCTCCAAATCCTTAATCATTCATAAAACCACTTCTGTCTGTCCTCTTCGGACGGCGGCGGCATATACTTTTTCAACACCCTCTCCATCAGAAAGCTCATGAGATACACCCAGACGCCCGGCACTATCGGAAGGGTTATGATCGGCAAAACGAAAATGTAGAGATATATCAGTCCGGCAACCGAAACGATCATTACGAGTGTCGTGACCAGATGCTCTCCGCACATCAAAAATGCCATTGAAAAAGCATTTCCTATATTAACTTTAAACCTTGAAATTACAGGGAATACATAGAAAAAAACCGCTATCGTCATTGTCAGAAGTATGATAAAAAGCTTCTGCCAGAACGAATTCAGTGCAGTTCTGCCGGCTATCCCATACAGAAAATAAAGTCCGACTCCCATCAAGGTCATTATCAGTCCCGCGATAAATGATCTCTTAAACTGCCTTTTAAAGGCTTTTAGAAATTCTCTTATCGGGTATCCCCTGCTGTGTCTGATATTCTTTACAACCGAACTGTAAAGAGCCGTGCACGCGGGGCCTATAGTCACAACAGGCAGACAGCATATTATGAAAAATAAGCTTAGGAGTATCAGCTCCCCTGCCTTTGTCAGGACCGAAATGACCGGGCCGTCTGTATCAAAAAGGATCCAGCTTAGAGGTTTCCTCTCTTTGTACCCCTCAGAACCATTAAGCTCTAATCTTTTTTCTTCTCCCATATTATTCTCTTTCGTTTTACTCTGCCAGAGGAGCCATTTCGTACTCCGTCAGAACCGGAAGTTCATCTCTGGTGATTACATTTTCGTGATTATATACCTTCTTAAGCATTTCAGAATCGGTATACTGTTCATTGTAAGTAATGATGGTTCCCTGGCCGGTAACAAAGTCGCCGCTCCAGACACCGAAATAACTCCACATTGCTCCGTCTCTTACTGCAAGATCAGGATCAAACAGGCATCCATTCTCGGAAAGAGTTACGATCTTTCTGTAAGAAGGAATATCTGCTGTCTCGATAAACTTCGGATACTGAGATGTATATACATGCTCGCCCGGATAAATATCCGTTCCGACTATATCGCACACATCATCTCCGGGATACCAAAGAGGCGACTGCCCGTTCCAAACCCAGATCAGATTGTGGAGTTCATATTCATTTGTAAATTTATCGTACATAAGCCTGTAGAGCTTGATATAAGACTCGGCGCTGCAATTGCCCCACCAGAACCATCCTCCGCTCGCCTCATGAAGAGGTCTCCAGAGTACCGGAACATCCTTATCTCTAAGCTTTGCAAGCTCTGTTGCTATCGCATCCATATCTCTTACAAGAAGCTGATAGCCCTTATCATCCTGGCCGTTCATTATCTTATCAAGATCAATGCTTGTATGCTCCTTGTAGAATGAGCTGTACCAGGTTCCCTTCAGATACTCAGAAGGAGCTGTCCAGTGCCAGCACATTGTAACTATTGTATTATTCTCCCAGGCATTTATAGCTTTCTCGATACTTGTACCTGTTCCGCCATTCTCTACGCTTGTCGGTGAATAATATGACATATCAAGCCCGACCATTGCCGGAAGCTTGCCGCCTTCTCCAAGAGAAGAACCCGTACCGGCAGTTTCCTTCTTGATAGCTGCCATCTCACGTCCGAAAGCGCCTTCCTCACTGTACTGACCGCTTATTACATTCCTGCCGTAATTATCGACTAAGAATTTATAAAGCCTTCTTGCATTATCAGAAGCCTTCTTATCGATCAGTGAAGGTGAAACGTTATAAATGCTTGTATCAAATGGAGCCCCTGTCATTACATCGAGCTTATCGACATTTAAGAAGCCCCAGTATTTTTCTATCTTTACTTCATGCTCACCATTTCCCATCCAGACATGTGGTATGGTTACTTCGGTGAAGGCTGATGAATCAAGGTCTATAGTACCTATGGATTCACCATCAACAAATACGTAATTCGATTTAAATCCGCCTGTGGTTGAGCAGGTAAACTTAAGATCATGAAAGCCTTCCTTCTCAATATTAAATGTAAGGCTTATCGCATCTCCATCCTTACTTAAACCTCCTGCATATCCGCTTCCGGAATATCCTGAAACAGATGTTTCTTTCTTGGCACTTCCGGTAAAGCTTCCGTCCTCTGCTTCAAGCGAAACAACGAGCTCACTTGTAAATGCAGCTTCTGTAGTTGCGGCAGGAGTATTACCTTCTGTCTTGTCACTGCTCTCAGAGCTTGAACATCCCGACATTAAAAAACAGGCAGCAACCATAGCTGCAGCCGCCCTTTTATATCCGGAACAGGCAATACTATCTTTATTTCTTTCAATGTGTTTCTTTTTCATATCGTTCGCTCGCCTTGTTCAAATAATTTTTATGGTTGGGACCACGGGGTCCTCACTCGCTTCGCAGTTACGACCCTCACCACTTCAGTGCCATTCTTCTGCCTTGCAGAAGAATGCGCAGATGTTTCACATCTGCTGGGCACGCTTCGCGTGCCGCATCCTCACTCCGTTCGGACCACGGGGCCCTCACTCGCTTCACAGTTACGACTCTCACCACTTCAGTGCCATTCTTCTGCCTTGCAGAAGAATGCGCAGATGTTTCACATCTGCTGGGCACGCTTCGCGTGCCGCATCCTCACTTCGTTCGGACCACGGGGGCCCTCACTCGCTTCGCTCGCGCAATCCCGTGGCAATACACACACAGAGCCCGATATATGTACGGAGGATATGTTGATGCACTTTCCGTGCACACATCAGGCTCAAAAGAGGAAGATTTTAACAATGTTTTAGCTAACAAAGTCATTGTGCATTTTATTTAATTTGTATATTATACACGACGACTTTATATTTCTATATGGTAAATTATAACATATATTTCTAACTATACAAGTGTTTTTTGCTAAATTTTAAATTTTTTTAGCTAAATTTTTGCCATTTTGCACTAACAAATTTAGCTTTAGCTTTTAACATCTCTCCAAGTATCAGTTTATAGTAGTCAGGCACTACTCTTTCAGTGTCGTCATGCGAATGAAAAAGTACTATATCAAAGCTGTCAGAGCCATTTTGATCTGCAGTCTGATCAGCCGTATTGCCATAAAGATAATCCTTGAGATGCTTCATTACATCATCTATAGTCATAAGTCCGTTCGGTATGTTGTATTCCTGAATATCAAAGCTGCAGGCCACATCAAGATCATTTTTATGAGTCACGATATAGTTTTCATCTGTCACATCGTTGTCATAAATCTTCATGTAACCATTAGCTTTCAGATACTCCTGAAGCTTTTCCTTCTTGTCGCCGCCCTTATCTATGTAAGGGAATCTGAAGGCCTTATAGATTCTTGGAACCCCGGCAAGCTTGTATGCCTTCTCAAGCAGTAGATCGGTTTTTTCTATCTCCTCAACACACTCTTCAAAGCTGAGCGAGCTGAAGGCCGGATGAGTAAATGAATGGTTTCCGATGATAATCCCCTTCTGCAGGGCATATACCAGAGTATCCATCCCTTCTTCTATTTTCTCTCCTACAGCAAACATGACCGCAGGAATGCCATTTTCAGTAAGATAATCTATCATTTTAGGAGTTATCTTCTGAGGTATGTCATCTATAGTAAGTACCACCTGCTTCATTTTAAGCGTTCTCCTTTTAAACTTCCTTTGCAGCTCCGGTATCTCTTACAATGAGATTTCCGTATGAAATGGAAGTGCCGTGTCTATACTCAGGATTTATGCAGTGCTGTTCAAGAATGTTCATGCACTGGCTTATCATTTCACCGGTATTTACTCTGTAGCTTGTAAGTCTTACGCCGCTGATCTTATTGTCTGCGTAATCGTCATAACCAACAACTCTTACATCCTCAGGAACCTTGTAGCCCTTACGGTTAAGCTCTCTTATAACTCTGTAAGCAGTATGGTCACAGCAGCATACAAAGCCGTCAGGAAGCTCGTCCGGAAGAACGATATCGATATCTCTTCCTTCTTCATCTCTGTCAGGAATAAGATACTCATCGTAGAAGGTTATCTCATTTGCTATCAGATATTTTCTGTAACCGATATATCTGTCAAGGTTGCTTCTTGTAGAAAGATAGCTGCCTACAAAGCCAAGAGTCTTGCATCCATTCTGAACAAGATGTCTTGTAAGCATATATCCGCCGTTTATATTATCACCGATAACGCTGTCGAGATCGTAGTCTTCATTTTCAAAATCAAAAAGCACGCAGATTATTCCGGTCTTTTCAACCATAGCTAAAAATTCATTACTGATCTCACCAATAATTATCATCTGGTCGATAGACTTAAGTGACAGAAGCTTAGGAAGCGCACCTTCCTTCTCTTCTTCCTCTCTCACCGCAACAAGTATTGCTGAAAACCCTCTCTGAGTAAGCTCCAGAAGAATATTCTGATAAATCTTCAGATAAAATGAATCCTCACCGATGAACTTCTCTGAGATAACGATCGCTACATCTCTGCCCTCACCTCTCTCAGCTGACTTTCTGTAAATATAGCCAAGCTCTCTCGCCTTCTCAAGTATATCCGAACGAAGTTTCTCGCTGACCCCGTCCTTTCCTGCAAGCGCCTTGGATACAGTAACGATACTTACATCCATTTCCGCCGCAATATCCTTCATTGTTATTTTTTTCTTATCAACACCAGCCAAAATTCTTTCCTCCTTTAACAAGAATTCTACCCTTCAATAATATATTTAAAATCACCCGATCAATACATATCAACATATTTCATAAGTGCATCTACAATATCCTTATATACAAAATATCCGCCTATTCTGTAATAAAGGCCAAGGCTTTCCCCATTTCCTGAAAATGCTGAATTGTCCCACCAGAGAGCTGTCATTCCTCTAGCTCTGGCAGAGGCAATATAGTAAGCCGCGAAATCTACTCTTTCCTGAATATTCTTGTTCTTATCTACAGCTCCGAACTCTCCGATCACAACCGGCGTACCGTCCTTTATATATTTCTGATAGAGCTTTTCCATAAATGAATCAATATCTCCGGTACCTTTTTTATTCTTAACCGAGAAGTCTCTGGTACCATTAGTATTGAGTGCAAAATCATATGGAGTATATGCATGAACCGAAATGATGATATGATGTTCCGGTCCTACACTGTCCTCAGGCACCCTGTAAGCCGCATCTAAGGCACCATCCGGAGATGCATCATAGCCCGGACACATAAGGTATCTTACAGCATTATTTCCGCCGCTCGCTCTGACCGTATCAACAAAAACCTGATTCAGCTGATTGATGCACTCCATTGATTCCTTAACGACTGCTGTATTTGCCGGGTACCACCATTCATACTGATGTCCTACAAGTCTCGGCTCATTCATGGATTCAAATATGAGCTTTTCATCATAATCCTTAAATCTTTCGGAAAGCTGCTCCCAGATACGGGTTATATAATGCTTTGACTTATCCAGATGCTCATTATCCGGATAGAAGCCGTCAGCCTCCAGATGATTATCATGATGAATATTTATGATGACATACATTCCGTCATCTATTGCCCAGTCAACAACCTCCTGAACACGGCTCAGCCACTTCTCAGATATCGTATAATCATCAGACACATGATTATGCCATGAAACCGGTATTCTTATCGTATCGAAGCCCGCTTCGTGATAAGCCTTTATAGTCTCCTGAGTAGCCTTAGTTGAAATCCATGCTGTCTCAGTATCCATATCATTCTTAAGGCTGCTTCCGTCGATATATGCATCAAAGGTATTTCCAAGATTTACACCCACGCGCATATCATGTACGAATCGAAGGCCTTCATTATCAGGTATTTCATACTTTTCGATCGACAGCTCCGGAATAGTTGTATCCGGAAGGAATTTATTACCGGTGGTTGCCTCTGTTTTTTCATTTTCTGTAACTTCTGCTGTAGTTGCCTCCGTAACAATCTCGGTTGTCACCTTATCAGCACCCGAAGCTGTTGTACTGCCCGAAGAACTGCCGCAGCCCGACATTGAAAATACAAAAGAGGCTGACATAAGCATAGTCACCGCCATTTTCTTCAGTTTAATTCTTTTTATCATCTGACTTACCACCTTCTTTTCTGTCAACCGCGCTAAAAGCCTCTGAGAAAACGTACTTTTGTCACATTTATCAAAGAGGTCCTTTTAGCTTTACATTATCTTTCTGTATAGAATTTTCTAAGGGTTTCTTCGGCCAGCTTGCCGTATATCGTGAAATCCCTGTTCTTCTTTGCTTCTTCTATAGGAGGTATGACCGCCTTCCAGTCCCACCAGAAATATCCCGCAAACCACGGAATATCCCAGGTTGCCTCCATAGCACTTTCATAAAAATCAGACTGCTCTTTTTCATTCAGCTCTTTCTCCGGACGATCCTTGAAATCCCACGGATACATTGAGCAGCCATCTTCATTTCTTACGCCTATTTCTGCAAACATCACAGGCTTTCCATACTTTTCATGGCAGGCTTCGAGTCCTTTTACTATCTCCTTCCAGCGAAGCCTCATCTGATCGATGCCTCTGTGAAGTGGATCCGTCACCGGATAATAACCGCTGATTCCGATAACATCCACCTTATCCAGCCATGAAAAGCGCATTTCATCGCCGTGATTGATGTTATGCATGATAATGCCGCCGTATACATTTCTGACAGCCTCTATCATCTTTACACATCTTGCCGCCTGACAGTCCATTCCGAACATCTCGCAGCCTGTACAAAGCATCTCGCAGCCAAGTCTCTCAGCCATCTTTGCGTAATAAACCATAAAATTTGTATATGATTCAAACCATTTGTCCCAGTAATCGCAGCCGTCTTCCGTAGGGAAATTAATCCGTGCGCGCCACGATCTGTCGAGACAGTTTACCATAGGCTTAAGGCATACCTTAAGTCCAAGCTCCTTCGCCATTTTTACGGCATGGATAACCTCTTCATCCGTCTGAGTCCTTCCGTAAAGTGAAAAGATCCTTGTACTGTAAAATGTTTCCTGCCACGCATTGACTGTAATACATATCCAGTCAAGTCCATTTGAGGCAAGTCTTTTCATCGATACTTCAGCTTCTTTAGAAAGAAACTCGCCTTCTCCGCTGAAAAAGCCCCAGGTATAGCCTTTGCAAAATAAATCCTTATTCATAAATAAAACCTTTATATCTTAATCTACATTGGTGCTGAGAAGATAAATTCAGCATTTCCAGAAATACGCGTCTCTCCGCTTCCGGCAGGAATGATAAAATGATCACCCTTGCTTACCTTCTCGCCATAAAGCTCTGCTTCACCGGAAAGAACCGAACCGATCATAAACGGCTGCTCCGTAGTAAAGCTTTCTTCTCCGGAAAGCTCAGCCTTCCATACTGTATAATACTTGCAGCTGTAAAGCTTCTTCATCCAGCCGTCAGACTCTTCTTCCTGCGCCTTTCTCTCTACAAAAGGAACCTCTATAACATCAAGACTCTTCTCTATATGAAGCGGTCTTGGCTTACCATTCTGAAGCCTTCCGTAATCATAAAGTCTGTATGTGATATCGCTGCTCTGCTGTGTCTCAAGTATAAGAGTTCCAGCCTTGATCGCATGAACTGTTCCCGGATCTATTTGGAAGAAATCGCCCTTCTTAACAGGTATTTCACGGATAAGCTCTGACCACTTTTCATTATCTATCATGCTTTTAAGTTCTTCTTTGGTCTTTGCATTATGGCCGATAATGATGGTTGCATCCTTATCACAGTCAATGATGTACCAGCATTCCATCTTACCCAGAGAACCGTTTTCATTTACTGCTGCATAGCTGTCATCAGGGTGAACCTGAATACTGAGATCTCCATTTGCATCTATTATCTTTGTAAGGAGCGGAAATCTGTCCGAAGGATAATTTCCGAAAAGCTCTCTATGCTCATTCCAGAGCTTTGAAAGAGGCTCTCCATCAAATTCTCCGCCGGAAACTGTACATTCTCCGTCCGGATGTGCGCTGACCGCCCAACACTCGCCTGTATGATCACTCGGTATATCATATCCAAAATCAGTCTTAAGGCGGCTGCCGCCCCAGATAACCTCTTTGAATACCGGATTTATTCTAAGGATACTCATTTTTTAACCTCTGCTTTTAATATACTCAAGATTCTTACTGATAAGCTCGCATCTCTGCTTTACACAGTCTACAGAACGGAGTGCATCCTCCGGAGTATTAAATACATAATCTATAAGCTTATCAATAGTTGTTGTTGCTACATGAAGCCTTGTATCTGATGATGCGTAGTAGATAAATACTTCCTTATCGTCATTTACTATAGCTCCGTTTGTAAATACAACATTGCTTACATCTCCAACTCTTTCTCTTCCGAGTGGAGCTATCAGGAAGCCGCCCGGCTCAGCGATCACCTTTGATGGGTCATCAAGCGCAGTCGCAAATGCATATATAACGTATCTGAGTCCTGCAGCTGTATTTCTAACACCGTGAGCAATATGGATATAACCTCTGTCAGTCTTAATAGGAGTTGCTCCCGAGCCGTTCTTAGCCTCTGTGATCGTATGGTATTTTCTCTTACTTGTGATTATCTCTTCATCGATCACTGCATGTTCTATATCATCGCAAAGACCAAAGCCTACTCCTCCACCGCTTCCGGTCTCGATAAAGTCATCCATAGGTCTTGTGTAGAAAGCATATTTGCCGTTTACAAATTCAGGATAAAGCACAACATTTCTCTGCTGAGGAGATCTCTTTGTAACAAGATTAGGAAGTCTTTCCCAGTTGACCATATCCTTTGTTCTTACGATTCCGGCAGCTGCAACAGCTGCTGAAAGATCATTTACCGAGGTGTCCTTGCTCTCAGAGCAGAACACACCGTAGATATATCCGTCCTCATGCTTTGTAAGACGCATATCATAAACATTTGTCTCATCCTTCTCTGTATCAGGAAGAAGGATCGGATAATCCATAAACTTAAAGCCATCAACGCCGTTATCAGATACTGCAACGCCGAAGAAGCTCTTTCTGTCATTTCCTTCAATTCTCGCAACAAGATAATACTTGCCGTCAAGGTAGATAGCTCCTGAGTTAAATACCGCATTTACTCCGAGCCTCTCCATAAAGTATGGATTTGTCTCCGGTGAAAGGTCATATTTCCAGAAAAGCGGAATATGCTGTCTTGTAAGCACCGGATACTTCCAGCGGTCATATATACCATTGTAAAACTCGCTTTTCTCATTCTTTCTGTAGATCAGCGCGTTATATTTACTAAGCTGTCTTTCATATTCTTTTGCAAACATTTTTTCTATCCTTCCTTAATCTGCTTCATTCTGTTTAATACTTCAAAATACATTCTTCCGTTATGATAAGGGCATGTCCACGCATCAACTATAGGCTTTCTGCTTTCAGGAACACCGTCCTTATTCACATCCGAATACCATTCAGAGCCTTCACGAGGATCAATGATATATTTCTCGATATACTTCCAGGTTTTCTCTGCAGCATCAAGATACTTTCTGTCACCGGTCTTCTGGTAACCATTGATAAAGCCTATCACTGTCTCACATTCAACCCACCAGACTCTGGTCTCTTCAACCACGCCCTTACATTTCTCTGCAGGAAGGCAGTCACCTTCAAAGCAGTCACGATATATCTTCTCTGTAAGTACCTTTGTGATATCGCTCATATCATACTTTGTACCCTCTGCCTTAAGAACCTCTACGGTTCTGTCGATAAGCCAGGCAGTCTCAATATCATGTCCGAAGGAATGAAGGTCTATAAGTGAGTTGTAATCCGCATCAAAGAATACTTCCATTCTCTCCTCTGCCGGATTAAATATCTTATTTCTGAAGATATCCAGGATCTGGCAGATCTTTTCCTTTACCTTCTCGTCTCCCGATACTCTGTAAAGCTCCGTATATCCTTCCATTACATGAAGCAGAGTATTCATGGTACGAGTTGCCATTACTCCGTTTTCTGAAAGCTTTTCGTTGGATTCATTACCGAATACTCTTGTAAAAGCTTCAAGATATCCATCATTGTCTCTGCATTTTTCTTCAATGATATTAAAGATATCAAATGCAGTCTTTAATGCCTCTTCATCCTTTGTCGCATCATAATATGATGACAGTCCATATATTGCAAAAGCCTGATTATATGTATGCTTCATATCCTCAACCGGCTTTCCGTCATACGATACAGACCAGTAAACTCCGCCGTATTCCTTATCAAGAAATGCTTTCTTCAGGAATTCATACGCCGCAGCTGCATATTCAATATATTTCTTATCCTTAAGCGTGAGATATGCATTTGAGAAGAACCAGAGTATACGGCTGTTAAGGATACATCCCTTTACAGCCTTCTTATCAAGTTCAAGATCAAAATTCATTTCTCCGTAGTATCCGCCATATTCTTTATCGATGAGACCTTCCCAGAAAGGAAAAACATGTCCATCAAATTCTTTTTTCATAGAATCCAGCATTTTCATAACACTCCTGTATATTTAAACAACTTATATTTTCCTTTATTCCGCAGCTTATTCAGCCATAAGATCCTTCTTGATAAGCAGAAGTCTCTTCTCAGCTGCATCAAGCGAATCTTCCTTAACGCCGTAATAGAACTTGATCTTTGGCTCTGTACCTGAAGGTCTAACGCAGCACCATGCATGATCCTCAAGCTCATAATACAGTACATTTGATTCCGGAAGTCCTGTAGAAGTCTTCTCTCCTGTTGCAAGATCTGTTCTTACATCAGTCTTATAATCTCTTACAGCCTCTACCTTAAGTCCGCCGATCTCACGAGGAGGATCATTTCTAAGCTTGTCCATTCTTGCCTTAATCTGCTCAGCACCATCGATACCCTTGCATGTAAGAGTATCAAGACCTTCTCTGAAATATCCGTACTTCTTATAAAGATTCTTCATAGCATCCCAAAGTGTAAGTCCCTGCTTCTTATAGAATGCAGCAACCTCACAGAGCATCATTACAGCAACTATCGCATCCTTGTCTCTTGCGTATGTTCCTGCAAGACAGCCGTAGCTTTCCTCAAGACCGAATACATAATTATTGCAGCCTGTCTCATCAAATATCTTGATCTGCTCTCCGATAAACTTAAAGCCTGTAAGCACTTCGATAAGCTTAACATCATAAGCCTCGGCAAGCACCTTTGCCATATCAGTAGTAACGATAGTCTCAACAAGAGCAGGATTCTCAGGCATAGTGCCTGTAGCTCTTCTCTCACGAAGTATATATTCAGCGATCAGCATTCCGGACATATTTCCTGTGAAGCTGATGTAGCCACCATTTTCAGTATCTTTACAGTAAACACCAAGTCTGTCTGCATCCGGATCAGTTGCCAGAACGATATCTGCATCAACCTTCTCTGCAAGACTGAGAACCTTCTCCCACGCCTTCGGATCCTCTGGATTCGGATAAGAAACAGTTGGAAAATGACCATCCGGGATCTTCTGCTCCGGCTCAACATAAACCTTCTCAAATCCGAGCTCACGAAGAACACGTCTTACGCATACATTTCCTGTTCCATGAAGCGGTGTATAAGCTATTGTGAAATCCTTAGCCATCTCTGCTATCACATCAGGATGTATACTCTGCTTCTTAACTTCAGCGATATATTTATCATCAAAATCAGTTCCAATAACATTAAACAGTCCGATCGCTCTTGCATCATCCTCATCAGTTATCTTAACATCTGAAAAATCAGTAACCTTTGCTACCTCTGCAAGAATTCCTTTATCATGAGGAGGAACTATCTGGGCACCGTCTTCCCAATATACCTTGTAACCATTGTATTCACGCGGATTATGGCTTGCTGTTATCATGATTCCTGCGATACAGCCGAATTCTCTTACAGCATATGAAAGATATGGAGTAGGACGAAGAGATTCTGTAAGATATGTCTTAATACCATTTGCATTTAATACAAGAGCTGCTTCTCTTGCAAATTCAGGCGAGAAAAGTCTGCTGTCATGAGCGATAGCAACGCCCTTCTCCTGACCGTTATTCTTTATAATATAGTTTGCAAGTCCCTGAGTAGCCTGTCTTACAGTATATATATTCATACGATTGGTACCGGCTCCGATAACACCTCTGAGTCCACCGGTTCCAAACTCAAGACTTCTGTAAAAACGATCTTCAATCTCTTTCTCATCTCCGGCAATTTCACGGAGTTCAAGCTTTGTAGCTTCATCAAAATACGGATCCTCAAGCCATTTTTTATACACGTCCTTATAGTTCAAAGTAAATGCCTCCTTAAATTTTTAATCATTTTTTAAGTAAATTATTCTATTTATATTTGTAGTATATTTTAACAATTTTGTCAATTATAATTAAGGAAATTTATCCTATTTTAACAATTAAAAAAGGCATAAAAAGAATCCGCGTATTTAGCCTGATCTGTAAAATACAGATTTTAACTAAATACGCGGATCATATGATTCTCTCTACAATAAAATGTAATTATCTAATTTAATTATTTGAGGCTTACTGCATCTGCTTTGCAACTTCTGCTGCGAAATCCTCATTCTTCTTCTCAAGACCTTCGCCTGTCTCGAATCTGATGAAGCTCTTAAGTTCAAACTTAACTCCGTTATCCTTAGCTACCTTTTCAACATACTGCTTAACATTTTCCTTGTCCTCAGCCTTTACATATGTCTGATCTACAAGGCAGATCTCCTTAAGATGCTTTGAGAAACGTCCTTCTACAAGACCTGCAAAGATCTTATTCTCAAGATACTCAGCCTTATGTGTAGCTGCGATATCTCTGAGAGCCTGAACAGCTTCATCTGAAAGGAAGTTGAAGAGGAACTTGTTGTTCTTCTGCTCTTCGTATGTAGCCTTATCAGCATCGGTCCAAGCATTCTTCTCAATTGCTTCTGCAATAACTGCATTAAGGATTGGCTTTGGAAGAGAAGCTGGATCTGCAAGAGAGCTGTCAACGATAATATCTCTTTCCTTTGCAAGCTTATCAGCTGAGATCTCTTCTCTCTTAACATAAGAAGGATTCATAGCTGCGATCTGCATTGCAATATTCTTAAGTGCTTCCTTAATGTTATCATTTGGCTGGTCACAATCAGCGTTTACAAGGACACCAATCTTACCGCCCATATGAATGTATGATACTACTACATCGCCTGTAAGCTTTGCGAAACGACGAATTGTAAGGTTCTCACCAATCTTAGCGATCATAGCCTTGTGATGAGCTTCAACAGTCTCTGATGGCTCGATTGCTGACTGAGCTGCATTAAGAGCAGCAACGTCTGCATAATCGTTCTCATTGATCTGCTTTGCAAGAGCATCAACATAGCTTGTAAATACTTCGTTCTTAGCAACGAAGTCTGTCTCTGAGTTAACCTCGATGATAGCAGCTGTCTTATCATCTGCTGAAATATATGTTGAAACAACACCCTCTGCTGCGATTCTTCCTGCCTTCTTCTCAGCTGAAGCAAGACCCTTCTTTCTGAGGAAGTCGATAGCTGCATCAAAGTCGCCGTCTGTCTCTGTAAGAGCCTTCTTACAGTCCATCATTCCGGCACCTGTCATTTCTCTTAACTTCTTAACATCACTTGCTGAAATAGCCATTTATTTGTCCTCCTATATATTACAGGCGGAATTTCAAAAATGTCCGCTGTTAAACCTGATATTTTTTACTGATTACTCTGCGTCTGCTGCCTCAGCATCTGCCTCAGCTGACTCTTCGTCTGCACCCTGATTAGCCTCGATAACTGCATCAGCCATCTTTGAAACGATAAGCTTTACAGCACGGATAGCGTCATCATTTCCAGGGATTACATAATCAAGCTCTTCAGGATCACAGTTTGTATCTGCGATACCAACAAGAGTGATACCAAGCTTGTGTGCTTCATCTATACAGATGCTCTCCTTGCGTGGATCAACAACAAAGATCATCTCTGGGATCTTCTTCATTTCCTTGATACCGCCAAGGTTCTTCTGAAGCTTATCCATCTCTTTTCTGATGTTAACAACTTCCTTCTTAGGAAGAACATCAAATGTTCCGTCAGCTTCCATCTGCTCATACTTCTTAAGTGTCTCGATACGTGACTGGATGGTCTTGAAGTTTGTAAGCATACCACCTAACCATCTCTGGTTGATGTAGTACATACCGCAACGCTCTGCCTCAGACTTGATTGAGTCCTGAGCCTGCTTCTTTGTTCCTACGAAAAGAACCTTACCACCATTAGCTACGCAGTCAAATACTGCCTTGTAAGCCTCGTCAACCTTACCAACTGACTTCTGAAGGTCGATGATGTAGATTCCGTTACGCTCAGTATAGATATACTCAGCCATCTTAGGATTCCATCTTCTTGTCTGATGTCCGAAATGAACACCTGCTTCGAGTAACTGCTTCATTGAAATAACGCTCATTTTTTTACCTCCTTGGTTTTAACCGTCTGCATACCCTATAAATTTACAGGAACCGCTAAGCGTCGATGCGGCACCGCCTGCATATGGGAATGCATGAATAATATAATAATGTATAAAAAAACACTTTGTGACGTAGACAGTCACAAAGTGCATAATAACATGAAAAGTCAAAGCTTGCAAGTGCAAATTTCAAGTTTTTTATTAACTTTTTGATCAAACCTTTTACTCATTTTTCAGATAACATCTATCTGGCACATTTTCATAGCTTCAAGGGCATTTTCATGGCTTGCCGGTGTTACTCCGGCACATAATGACGAATCAACTATGATAGGAACCTCCGGGAGAAATGCCTTTACTGTTAAAGCATTTGAGATAACGCAGATATCTGTACATAAACCTACCAGAGTAACCTTTTCGATCGGATTGAATTCATTTTCAGCCGCGAGAAATTCCGCAAGAGTCCTGCTTCCGAAGGTTACCTTATTGATGATAAAGGCATCACCGTTATCAACATAATCCATAAGTCCTTCATCAATACCCCAGCCTGATGTTCCTTCTATACAATGCATTACCGGAAGCTTCTTTCCTTCCTGTGTATCCATGTAATTCTCAAAATGAGTATCTCTTGTAAATATAACCTTCTCTCCGTCCTCCAGAGCTTTATCGATACGCTCCTTGACAAGCGGCAGTATCCTTACCGCCTCTTCTGTACCAAGAGGTCCTGTGATGAAATCCTTCTGCATATCAACAACGATCAGATAATTATTCATAATTTGTCACCTCATTTCATTTTCTGAACCTTATAGACTATTTTCCTGACTGCGCTTCTAGGTAATATCCTGACACCTAAAGGTGCTAGCTTCACAGCGCCGCCCGGAATTGCGATAACCTTATCCTTCATCATTTTCTTATAACCATATGAAGCAACCTTCTTAGGCGATGCATTCTTCAGATTGTTAAGCTCTGATGTCTCCACAGTATTTGCAGCCTTCCAGAAGCCTGTTTTCGTAGGTCCCGGACAGAGAGCTGTTACACTGACGCCTGTTCCCTTAATCTCTTCGGCAAGTGCCTCTGAAAATGATAATACATATGCTTTAGTCGCATAATATACCGACATACAAGGTCCCGGCATAAACGAACCGATGGAAGCAACGTTAAGTATATGTCCGTATCCTCTTTCCATCATTTCCTTAAGGAAATAATGTGTAAGACATGTAAGTGCAAGAACATTGCAATGTATCATATCCTCCTGCTTTGCGATCTCCGAATCAAGGAAATTACCGAAGTCTCCAAAGCCGGCATTATTGATGAGATATTCCACAAAGATACCGCGGCTCTTTATCTCATCATAAATTTCCTCAGCAGCACCGTCAACCGAAAGGTCTGTTATAAGTACGACCACCTTAATGTCGAAGAAGCTTTCCAGTTTCTTCTTAAGTCCATGCATACGCTGACGGTTTCTTGCAACAAGAATAAGATTATATCCTTTTTTGGCAAAAAGCTTTACAAATTCAAAGCCTATTCCGCTTGTAGCGCCTGTAATAAGCACCCATCCCTGTTTTTTCTTCTTCATACTTTACTTCCCCTTATCTCTTAAAAATCCGCTAAAGATCCGCTCCAACCAGATCTTTAATCACCTCTCCCGCTACTATAAGCCCTGCCACAGAAGGAACAAATGCTATGCTTCCCGGCGGCAGCTTTACTCTCTTTCCGTCCGTTTCTTTTAATAACCCTTCCGGATAAACCGGACTGAGTGCCTGTTCCGTGCTATAAACAACCTTGAGGCTCTCCACATTCCTCTTCTTCATCTCACGTCTCATCACTCTTGCAAGCGGACACATTTCTGTTTTATATATATCAGTAACCGTAAATTTAGTAGGATCCAGTTTATTGCCGGCTCCCATGGAGCTGATAACCGGAACACCTGCTTTTTTAGCCTTCACGATGATCTCGATCTTGGCGGTTACCGTATCAACAGCATCAACTATATAGTCAAAGCTGTTAAAATCAATCTCGTCACTGTTCTCAGGAAGGAAGAACATTTTAAGGGCATTTACCTTAATGTCCGGATTAATATCCTTCATTCTTGCGGCCATCACATCGACCTTATAGCTTCCTACAGTGCTGTGAAGCGCAACGATCTGCCGGTTGATATTTGACTCTGAAACAGTGTCCTTATCTATGAGAGTTATCTCACCAACGCCGCTTCTCGCAAGCGCTTCGGCCGTATATCCTCCGACTCCTCCCACACCGAATATAGCAACCTTCTTCGACATAAGCCGCTCCACTCCGGCTTCTCCCAGAAGGTATTTTGTTCGTTCCAGCATATCTGACATCCTGCATTCCTCACGTAACGATAGCTTATAAATTCATTTCCTTAACTCTCCTGTAGATTGCCGCTACAGGAAGTCCTACAACATTATTGTAATCACCCTCTATTCCGGTGACAAATTTAGTAAAAAGCGTCTGAATACCGTATGCCCCGGCCTTATCCATCGGGTCCCCGGTCGCGATATACTTCTTGATCTCTTCATCGGTCATAGATGCGATATTTACTACAGTCTTTTCATGAAATGTCTTCTCCGCGGAAGTATGAAGAAGCGTCACACCGGTGTACACCTCATGACTGCGTCCCTGAAGGCTTTTAAGAATGTTAAATGCATCCTCTTCATCCTTCGGCTTTCCCAGTATCTCTCCGTCACGGACAACTATAGTATCCGCTCCGATAACCAGAAGATCATCTGTAGCAGCTGCTCCGCTGCTCTTAAAGAGCTTTGAAAGCCTCTTCATTCCGGTAACCTCCGGAACCATATCCTCTTCATCCTGCACTCTGTCATATACCTCTCTCGCCTTAAGTCTTGAGAGTTTCTCGACATAAAGCCCCGGATCCTTCTCATCTATATCCTCATCCGCAAATGAAGGAACTATCTCAAAAACCTTATATATATGCTTCAGCAGCTCCTGTCTTCTCGGAGACTGCGATGCAAGTATCACTCTTGGTGACATTTCACGACCTCGCAATATATTATTGATCATATCCATAAGCTTTATCTGCTATGGTAAGTGACCACTATCCAATTCACTATCTTACCACGAATCAGAGTATTTTTCCAACCAAAATATATTATAAGGCGTTTTTCCACCGAAAAAGAACGTGAAAAGGCATAAATTAATTTATTGAAAGAGCCTTTTCAGGATGCTATAATCAGCATAGTTTTTTTGAAACTAAAAAGTTAAAAGTAATATATGTATAGAAAGGTTTAAAATGAAAGGAATCACAGGAACTACAGTTCTCACCGGTCTCCTTGGAAGCCCGGTTAAACACAGCAAATCTCCTCTTATGCATAATAAAGCATTTGAGCTTCTTGACCTCGATTACAGATATCTCTGCTTTGAGGTTGATACAACCAATCTTAAGACAGCCATCGAAGGACTTCGTACCATCGGAGCCCGCGGCTTCAATCTTACCATGCCGAACAAAAATCTTATGTGCGAGCTTTGCGACAAGCTTGATATCGGCTCAGAGATCTCAGGCGCAGTAAATACAGTTGTAAATGACAACGGCGTCTTCACCGGCTATACAACAGATGGTATCGGCTTTATGCGTGCAGCTAAGGATGCCGGTCATGATCTTACCGGAAAGAAAATGGTTCTTCTTGGAGCAGGTGGAGTTGCAAGCGCTATCCTCGTTCAGGCAGCCCTTGATAATGTTGCCGAGATAAAGGTCTTCAGTATCCGTGATCAGTTCTACTCAAGAGCTGAGAAGATCGTAAGCCAGCTTAACGAAAGAACATGCTGCAAGGTATATCTGAATGATTTTTCAAATGAAGCCCTTTTTAAAGAAGCTATCGCTGATGCAGATATCCTCGTAAACGGAACCTCAGTCGGAATGGCTCCAAAGGTTGACGGATGTATCATCAAGGACGAAATGTTTAAGGATACTTCTATCTTCAGACCTTCACTCGTCGTATCAGACGTAATATATGAGCCTCAGGAAACCAAGCTTCTCAGACTTTCAAGAGAAGCCGGCTGCCAGACCTTCAACGGAATGTATATGCTGCTCTTCCAGGGCGCAGAGAGCTTTAAGATCTGGACAGGTCATGAAATGCCGACAGACGTTATAAAGGAACTGTTCTTCAGCTAAAAGAGGTATAAATATATGAATAATTTATTTTTTATTGGATTTATGGGTTCAGGCAAGAGTGCTGTCTGCGGAAGGCTTCATGAGCTTACCGGCATGGAAGTTATCGAAATGGATGCTTCAATAGTTGACTCTGAAAGGATGTCTATAAATGATATCTTCGCTGCCAAGGGCGAGCAGTATTTCAGAGATCTTGAGACAAAGCTTCTCTCACAGATTTCAGAGGAAAGCCGCAAGGCTGTTTCCTGCGGCGGCGGTGCTATCCTTCGTCCTGAAAATGTAGAACTGATGAAGAAAAGCGGAAAGATCATCCTTCTCTCAGCTACTCCTGAAACAATCTATAACCGTGTTAAGGATACAAATGACAGACCGCTCCTTAACGGAAATATGAATATTCCTTATATTTCCGAACTTATGCAGGCTCGCCAGCCTCGTTATACAGCCGCTGCCGATATTACGATTGATGTAAACGGCAAGTCCCTTGATGAGATCTGCAAGGAGATCCTTGAGACAGTTGGTATGTAAACTGCTGTTAAACGTCTATAATTCTTGTAATTAATATGACTGATATTAATTCATAAGTTACGTTTTAATCTAAAATACAGGTCCGAGTGAATCCTGAAGACTGTATTTCTCTACATCTTCAGGATCCATACGGACCTGTTTTTTTATTATTTATATTATTTACAATACGTTTCTTATTCCCGGATCATTTCATTATTTTTATATTATATTCTTCTAGCAGACTATCTCTACTCTGCTTCCTCCGGTCTTTTCTTTAGTTACTACAACCTGCTTATCGATCTTACTTTTAAGCTCTGCTACATGCGAGATTATTCCGACAAGCTTATTACCTTCAGTAAGATTTGCAAGTGCCTTATAAGCCATATCAAGCGTATCTGAATCAAGAGAACCAAAGCCTTCATCAACAAACAACGTCTCTACTCTGATTCCACCTGCTGAAGCCTGCACTTCATCAGAAAGACCAAGTGCAAGAGAAAGTGATGCAAGAAATGACTCTCCACCCGAAAGTGTCTTAACGCTTCTCTCCGAACCATTGTAATGGTCGATAACGCCCAGCTCAAGGCCGCTCTGTCCTTTATTGTTCTCGGCTTCCTTAAGTCTTATAAGCTCATACTGACCATTTGACATAGTAAACAGCCTGAGATTTGCCCTGCGGATGATCCTGTCAAAATACGTGGTCTGGATATATGTTTCAAGCATTATCTTTTCCTTACCGGTAATCTTACCGTTAGCTGTATTTGCAAGCGCGGTTATCCACTGCAGCTTTTTCTCAGTATCTGATATCTTTCCGGTCTTTACCCTGATACTATCTCTGATCTTTATATTTGTAGTGATCCTTGTTTCTATCTCTCCCAGCCGTTTTATATATCCGGCTCTTTCGGCAGAATAAGCTTCCTTCTTATCTGTTTCTTCTTTTAGATCAACAGCAGCCGACTTTTCAATCTGCTCCTTCAGAGTACTTATCCTTGAAGTAAGCTCTCCAACTCTTTCCTTCTCTTTTTCGTATGCCTTTCTTGCCTTTGTACAGCCTTCCTCGATATCTGCCGACTTTTTCCTTAACCTAAGCAGTTCTGCTTCAGCTGACTTTTTATTCTGAAACTTCAGTCCTTCACGTATACCGGAAAGCTGTTTTTCTTTTTCAGCCTTAGACGTATTATCAGAAGCAAGAGTACTGTTTAATTCGCTTAACTCATTTGAAAGCTCATTTATCTTTTTCTCATATTCCGGAATAAGCTTCTCCAGATCCTGCTTACGCGCAAGATTCTTCTCTTCAAGCCTTATCTTCTCATCCAACTCATTAAGTCTTAAGGTATTCTTACTCTTTGCCTCGGAAATAGCCTTTTCCACTCCTTCTATCTCTGTCTCCCCAAGCTTTTCGGAAACATTTTTGATAAGAGCGGCCTTCTTCAAATCAACTGCAGTTTTTATCTCACCAGCTTCTTTAGCACTTCTATCCCTCAGCTGTCTTAACGCCTCTACCTTCTGCTTTTTCTTCTTCAGCGCTTCTTCCGAAGGAATATCCACAGTTAAATGAGCCTTATTAGGATGCGTTGTCGAACCGCACACAGGGCAAGGCTGTCCCTCTATAAGCTTCTCAGCAAGAATTCCTGCCTGACCGTCTCTAAAGCGCTGCTCGCATGCTTCATAAAGCTCGTTCTGCTCATTAAAATTTTTATCATCAGAAATATACTTCTGCTGAGCATTCTTAAGCTCTCCCTCATATCTTTTATAAATGACCAGCTCATCAAAAAAGCCCTTTATAAGCTCAATCTCTGCTCTAAGATTTTTTCTCTCATTTCCAAGCTTTTCAAGTTCTACTCCGGAATCCTTGATCTTCTCTAATTCTTCACTGAGAGCATCCTTTCCGTAGATAAGCTCAGTCTTCTTTTTCTCATTGCCTTTTAACTGTTCGGTCTTTCTATCAACCATGTCTCCAAGCTTTTTAATATCAGCAGCAAGCGTTTCAGCTTCACTGTATTTCTTTAACTCATTTTCAAGAAGTCCGACAGACTTATCTATATCAGCCTTATCTTTTAATGCATCTTCCGCTCTTTTTACCGCCTCTTCAGCTTCTTCAAGTCTTGGTTTTTCTGTAATAAGGTTCTCTTCAGCCTTTTCCTTTTCTATCTTAGCCTTGTTAAGACTCTCAGCTGCACCGATATTTTTATTTACAGCCTCCAGCTTATCATTTACAGCACCAAGCTTTGCCTCAACAACGGATCTGCTGCTTTCATCCTGAACGATCAGCTTTTCGAGAAGCTCCAGCACTTCATCTGTGGTAAGCTTTTCTTCCTTTGCTTTCTTTACATCTATTGAAAGGACATCATCCTCTTCTGTCATTATGCCATCTATAAACTGCTTAACGCTTTTCTTCTCATCTCTTACCTTACCGTCAATCTCTTTCCTTTTATCCTCAAGTCTAAACTGAAGAGTCTGATATTTCTTAGTATTAAAAAGCTCTCTGAATATTTCTATTCTTGTCTTTGTATCCGCAAGAAGAAGCTTCAGAAAATCTCCCTGCGCAAGCATTGATATCTGAGAGAACTGCTCCCTGCTGAGTCCAAGCAGCTCCTGAATTGCGCTGTTTACATCCTTTATCCTGGTTATGACGCTTCCGTCCGGCTTTTCAAACTCAGCATCTGCAACCTGCTTTGTAAATCCATCGCCTTTTTTAGCAGGTCTCATATATTCAGGATTACGCTTTACCCTGTAGGTCTTTCCAGCATGAATGAAATGCAGTTCTACCTCAGTCGGAGTTTCCGGCAGGGCGTATTTTGACCTGAACATATTTATATCTCTGTTATTTCCACTCGGCTCTCCGAACAGTGCATAACAGATTGCATCGAAGATAGTCGTCTTACCGGCACCTGTATCGCCCGTTATAAGGTATAAACCATTTTCACCCAGCTTATTCATATCTATCTCTGTCCTTCCGGCATACGGCCCAAAGGCAGACATTGTAATCTTAATAGGTCTCAATTCTTACACCTCCCAGATAGATCCGATACAATCTTCAACAAAAGCTCTCTGCTCATCCGACATTTTCTGATTGTTCTGTTTTTCATAGAACTCATCAAAAAGCTCGGCCGGAGACCTTTTCTCTACATCAACAGCCTCATTTATCTCCTGCTGCATCGCTGTTCGCTTGTTATCATAACTCAGCTTCATCAGATTCGGATATATAACTCTAAACTTACCCACAGCATCTATAACATCATTTTCATCAGTAAGTACCGCATGGATATAATCATCACGGTCTGTATTCTCGTAATTCTCTTTGAGAGTCAGTTCGTTAAATGTACCGCGTATCTCTCTAAGATCATGCCTTGGAACAAGCGGTATCTCGCTGATATCGACCTTGCCCTTCTCGCCAAAATCTATCACAGTGACAGATTTCTTATGATCCTTCTCCGAAAATGAATACTTAAGCGGCGTTCCGCAGTATCTTACAGCAGCTCTTCCGATGCTCTGCTTTCCATGGATATGTCCGAGTGCGACATAATCAAAATCATCAAAGACAGATGCGTCAACATTATCGATACCGCCAACAACAACCTCCTCAGAATCACATCTGGCAGCACCAGTTACAAACTGATGGGCAACGATAACATTTCTTTCCTTTGGATCAACCTGCATCTTCTCTACTGCCACGTGGCAGGCGTCAGTATAATCCTTTATCTCTTCATCCGGGTATATACTCCTTACTGCAGCGGGCTTGATAAATGGCAGCAGAAAGATATTAAGAGGTCCGAAGCTATCCTCCATAGTGAATTTTTTCACCTTTCCATCATATGCCGGAGACAAATGAATTCCCGCGCTATCCACAAGCTCCCCGTGATCTGCAAATCTGATCGCCGAATCATGATTGCCGCTTATAGCAAAAACAGGCACCTTCTTCTGGGCTAGGCTTATGAGGAAACTATCCCATAAGCACATTGCGTCCTCTGAAGGCACCGATTTATCATATACATCGCCGGCTATCAAAACTCCGTCCGGCTTTTCATTATTTATTATTGTCAGTATTTCTTTTAAGATATACTCCTGATCTTCTATCATGGAAAACTCTAAAACTCTCTTGCCCAAATGAAGATCTGATAAATGTATGAATTTCATACGTAACTCCCCCTCCTATTAAATTCTTTAAAAGTAACAATTCTTCTCTTTTCAAAATCTTCTTTTCAAAATCCTTTTTCAAAGATTACTTATCGATATTCTCCTACCCAAAAGAAGCTGAATACTACGGATTGCAATTCTTGCAAGGCGTATATCCTTCATCGATAAGTTTCTGTCTTTCCCCTGTAAAATACCATTTGTTCTTATCACTTATATCCTTAACGCTGTCGCAGCTTGGAAGATGGAACTTCATGGTCTTCTTATTAATGATATAATCGCAGGACGGATCAACCTTGCTGATAATATCTGATTTCTCAAGATGGCTGTCGCCTGTTGCGTAATCGATGACTATGCCCGGCTGAACATTATATACAAATACCGAAAAACATATTGCCTGCTTCTTTATGATCTCAAGATATTTAGCCTGCTTGTCATAATTATCGATATACTCATCAACGGCCTCATTTGATGGAGTCTTTGCTTCCGAGGTAACTTCTTCAGCAGCTCCGGAACCGTCACCGGCTTCCTCTCCGGTTTCGCCAGGCTCTGTCTTCTTACGCATATTCTCATATTCTTCCGAATATTTATCAAGATTATCCAGAAGAAGGTAGAGATCATTATCAATCGAAAGAGCCTCCATAAGCACTCCGGTTGCCACAAGATCATTTTCCTTATATACAGGAGTCACTCTGTAAAGCACTCTGTTCCCTGTCGAATTGATATAATCAGCCACCTGTGATTCAAAGCTCTGCATACCCTCTGTATTGAAAAACCTTGTGCCGGTGATAAGATTCTCCGGAACAGCATTTTTACCGGTAAGCTGGTATGCGATAAGATGACATCTGTTGTAAAGATATCTGTCAGCTATCAGATTGTCATACTTTACAGTATGCCATCCGCTCGGCTTTATATTTCCTATCTCTCCTCTTTCCTCAGTAGGCATCATGCTTCTGTCGAGCATGGCATACGCTCTCCCGGTCCTGCCAAGCTTGTCAAGACTGCTGTAATCCTCAAATGCCTCCTGCCTCAGCTCTTCCTCCGTAAAGAAAGGAACATTATCATTTATAGTACAATATGTAAGACCTGAATACGCCGGAACCTTTGAGATTGAAAAACTCTCATAAGTATTATCATCTTTTGTATCTATGACTTCCTCAGAGGTATCGCTTAAAAATACATCATTATAATCTATAGTGATTTTTTCATCTTCCGATACTTCTGTATTTTGTCTTGCAATCTTTACTTCCTTACTGCTGTCTTCCTCTTCCTTTTTATCTGTCTGCTTCAGCATAAAGCATGCAGCAAGCACAAGAAACAGTGAAAAAAGGAATACAGTTCTCTTTCTGTTCTTCATTTCTAAAAATATCTCCCGGGAGTTTTATCAATAAGCTATATAAGGCTGTAAATGCAGCACTTCTCAAACTCATCCTTATAATAATCGTTCATTCTCGTGATCTGCTCGAGCTTAAGCGGAAACTCACGAAGAGCCATCTGATACTCCGGAGATAGATAATAGAACACAAAGCCTATCTTCTTACTTCCAAAATGATGTTCGCCCGCCTCTTCGATCACTCTCTCGATAAATGCCTTCAGTACGTCCACAGGAAACGGATTGAAGAAATAAAAATATAATGAGCCGTCATTTGCCAGTCTGCAGTTATCAAGGATATCCTCCGATATACTTATCAGATCCTCAACCCTGCTCTGTACTATCTTTACAGGAGCGCTTGTATTTCCGAGAACAAGTACATTTCCGCCTGAAGAGGATGAAAGCCCTGACTTTTTATTGTAATTATCATGATTTTCGGAAAGAAGCTTGAATATCCTCTCATCGCCTTCAACTCCGACCGTCCTGCAGCCAACCTTATGGTTAACATAATATATAACCTTACCAAGACCGCAGCCAAGATCGACCAGCACATCATTTTCTCCAAGCTCAAGCATATCGATGATGATGTCAAGCGTAACATAGTCTGTTCCTTCATATGTATGATTCTCAAGTGCCTTTATCTCCTCAAGATCATTTGCGGTTCTTATATTCAATGCATCGTCAAGACGTTCTTCTCTTGACTTTTCCTTATCAAAAATATTATCCATATCTTTAATTTACCCTCTTTCAGCCGGTATAACGGTTCAAAATATCCTTACCGGTAACTATACCGGATTATAGTTTCATCATTTCCAGAAATCAAGCTCATCCTCATTAAGTCCAATATTCTTCGCCAGAAATATCGGATTCTTGTTCTCCTTCTTCTGCTTCTCATAATCTCTCAGCGCATCTATCGCAACCTTTCCGAGTATCATGCACGCCGGAAGGTTGATAAGTGTCATTCCACCCATAGTTATATCTGCCATAGCCCACGCAACATCCATGGAAATGATAGCTCCAAGGAAGATCACGCCAACGCATACAAGCTTAATGATGACTCTGATCTTTTTGGAAGGTTCTCTGTTCTTATTAAGGAAAATGATCGCATTATCCACATAATACAGATTACCGAGAAGAGTTGTGAATGCGAAAAGTATCATTGCAGCAGTGATAAATGTAGGGCCTGCGCTTCCGAAAACCGTTGAAATAGCATTCTGAACGTAAGGCGCTCCATTTACTTCTGCGTTATGCTCTACGCCGCTTGAAAGGCACATAAGCGCTGTCGCTGTACAAAGGAGCAGGGTGTCGATATAAACAGACAGTGTCTGTACAAGTCCCTGCTTTACAGGATGGCTTACATTTGCCGATGCTGAAGCATTCGGTGCCGAACCGACGCCGGCTTCATTTGAATAAAGTCCTCTCTTGATACCGAATATCATACATGAACCCGCAACTCCGCCCATTATCGACTTAAAATCAAAGGCGTCCCTGAAGATCTCTCCAAACATTGAAGGCACATTTTTAATATTAAATGCTATAACTATAAGCGAGATAATAACATATGAAACGCCCATAATTGGAACAACAAGGCTGGTAAGCTTTGCAATTCTCTTGCCGCCGCCAAGCAGGCAGTAGCCTACAAGTGCAGCCAGGATGCCGCCGATGATATAAGGAGTTACGTTCTTATCGTAAAATGAATATGTAACAAATGTAGACTGCAGGTTATATGAACAAAGCAGATTAAATCCTACAGCATAGGTTGCTATAAGAAATATACAGAAAATTATTGCAAGCCATCTTGCATGAAGAGCCTTCTCTATATAATAAGCCGGTCCTCCGTAGCATCCACCGTCCTTATCCTTTCTCTTATATATCTGAGCGAGCGTACTCTCCATAAATGCTGAAGCCGCTCCGACTATACACATGATCCACATCCAGAAGCATGCACCCGGTCCGCCGAGACATATAGCAGTTGAAACTCCTATGATATTACCGGTTCCTACTCTTGAAGCTGTAGATACCATAAGTGCCTGAAATGAAGACACCTTCTTCTTATCATCTGACTTCTCCATAACGAGTCTGCATGACTCTCCGAAAAGCCTTATCTGTACTCCCTTTGTAAGGGTTGTAAAATATACTCCGGCTATTATCATAACCACCATGAGTATCGGATAATACATCACATCATCAATCTTATTCAGAACCTCTGTAATCTTTTCTATCAAGTTTCTTCCTCCCTGAGTGTTTTTTACCCTGCAAAGCATGCAGTCCACGCTTCTGTCTCTGCCCGGCTGCTTTTTGCCGCAAAGCATGCAAGTCTGAACCACCGGCTTAACCGTCTGCTTTTTGCCGCAAACTAAAAATGGAGCCGCGGCAGCCCGCGACTCCATTGTAACATATTAACGCTTATTCTGAAAATAATATATTTATGATAAGCTGAGGAAGTTTATAAGCTTATGAAAGTTTCCAGATATCTCTGTTGTACTCATCGATAGTTCTGTCTGATGAGAAGAATCCAGCATTTGCAATATTTATAAGGCACTTTCTGCTCCATTCTCTTCTGTCCTCATAATCACCGTGAGCCTTTTCTCTCTTAGCACAGTAATCCTCGAAGTCAGGGAATGTCATGAAATAATCCTTACTTAAAAGCTCATTATGAAGTCTTTCAAGTGACTCGTCTCTATATGAAGTCTTCTCAACCATCTCTGTTTCAGGAGCTGATACTTCTGTCTTCTCTTCTCCCTCTGCAGCTTCTGTCTCGGATGCCTTCTTAACAACCTCAACCATTTCCTTAAAGCTTTCGCCTGAGCAGCTCTTCATTTCATCTGAAACAAGGAAATCAACAACTGTTCTGATGGTCTCGAAATTGTCATAGTAATATCTTGGGTTATAGATATTTCTTCTGTAGCTGTCGATAACGTCATCGCTTGATAAACCGAAGATATAAATGTTGTCCTCTCCTACATTTTCGAAGATCTCAACATTTGCTCCGTCCATAGTTCCAAGTGTTACGGCACCGTTAAGCATATACTTCATGTTTCCTGTTCCGCTGGCTTCCTTTGATGCAAGTGAGATCTGCTCCGAGATATCGCATGCCGGGATAAGCTTCTCTGCTACGGAAACATTATAATTGTCGATCATGATGACTCTTAAGTACTTCTTAACCTCTTCATCCTTCTCAATAAGAGACTGGAGACAGAGAATGGCATGGATTATATCCTTCGCTATAGTATATGCAGGAGCGGCTTTGGCGGCGAAAATAACGGTTACTCTTTCCTTAGGAATAATGCCATTCTTTATCTCTAAATATCTTTTTACAGCCCAAAGCAGATTGAGCTGCTGTCTCTTATACTCATGAAGTCTCTTGCTCTGAACATCAAATATTGTATTTGGATCAAGCTCGATTCCTCTTGTTGTCTTAAGGTAATCGCAGAATTCCTTCTTCTTGGTCATCTTGATATCGGCAATATCATTTAAGGTTGCCTCATCATCCTTAAACTCTTCAAGCTTCTTAAGAAGGAATGAATCCTTTAAGAAACCGGTACCGATCTTACCCTCAAGATAATCTGTAAGCTCTGAATTACATGACATCAGCCATCTTCTGAAGGTGATACCATTTGTCTTATTATTAAACTTCTCCGGATAGAGTCTGTAATAATTGTTTAACTCTGTATTCTTAAGGATCTCTGTGTGAAGTCCGGCAACACCGTTTACTGAGAAGCCGTAATGAATATCTATTGAAGCCATGTGAACTGTATCATTTCTGTCAATGATCACAACAGATTCATCATTGTACTTTCTTCTGATCCTGTCATCAAGCACCTCGATGATCGGAACAAGCTGAGGTACGATAGTCTTGAGGTAGCAGATTGGCCACTTCTCAAGAGCCTCTGCAAGGATTGTATGATTGGTGTATGCACAGCTTCTCTCAACTACTGAGATAGCGTCATCCATGTTAAGGCCTCTCTCCATAAGCTGTCTGATAAGCTCAGGGATTACCATTGTAGGATGTGTATCATTTATCTGGATAACTGCATATTCAGGAAGGTCATAAAGATTTGAGCCTCTTGAAACAGCCTCATCAAGAATAAGATGCGCACCGTTGCATACCATGAAATACTGCTGATAGATACGAAGTCTTCTTCCGTCCTCATCTGAATCATCCGGATAAAGAAAAAGTGTAAGATTCTTATTGATATCTGTCTTGTCAAATGATATTCCGTCACCGATGATACCATCATCAATCGAATCAAGATCAAAAAGATGAAGTCTGTTTGTTCTGTTATCGTAACCGGTAACAAGAAGATCATACATTACCGAATTATATGTCTTACCGCCCATTGTTACAGGGTATCCTACATTTGTTCTGATAAGGAAATTCTGTCCGTCTCTCCATCTGTCAGGATTCTCTGTCTGAAGCATCTTCTTAAATGTCTGCTTAAAAAGTCCCATATGATATGCAAGACCAACACCGTCGCCATTTAAGCCGAGAGTTGCAATACTGTCAAGGAAACAAGCTGCAAGTCTTCCAAGACCACCGTTTCCAAGGCTTGGCTCAGTTTCAAGCTCTTCGATATCTCCAAGGTTCTTACCGTTTCTCTTAAGGATTTCATGAACCTCTTTAAAGATTCCGAGATTGATAAGGTTATTTGAAAGAAGCTTTCCGATAAGGAACTCTGCAGAAATATAATACAACTTCTTCTTGTCGCCCTTCTTCTCCTTAGCCTCTGCCATCTCATTAACTATTCCGATAAGAGCAACATAAATCTCTTCGTTTTCAGCCTCACTGATACTTTTACCAAGTCTGTCTGTTATCAGTTTTTCAATATCCATTTTTGTTCTTCCTCCGTTTTGCTTCCCTCTCTCAGGGCTTAACTTGTCTTTCCTGTGTGTGTTTGTGTGTGATGTTTTTTACGTTTTTTTGCGTACACTTTTATTTTTGTGCACTTTTGTGTGTATTTTTCTGCTTCGTTTATCCGTAAAAATATGTTAATTCATTAATTAGTTTCGTATTCTTTCGTTCACAATGATAAAATATATTAGATATTATGATTTGTCAATAGAAAATTTGTGTTTTATTAAATATTTTTTCGTATATTTTCGATTTATATTTTTTCAGGTCAAATTTCCCTTTGATTCGTCGATATATGAATATTTAATACACGCCTGATCTTAATTCATTGATTGTGATCTGAATTTGATGAGTATTTGATCTGTATGGTGACAAAAAAAGATCAGCACCTCTATAGATGCTGACCTTTTATTATCATTTAATACTTTTTACTGTTTTATATCAAAAAGCTCATTTATATATTCTTCTGTAAGGATTTCTTCAGGTCTGCCTGCAGCTGCTACGCCTCCATCCTTGATGCAAACTACTCTGTCTGCAAGGCTTTTAACTGTCTCAAGCTCATGAAGAGAGATTATCATCGCTATACCTTCTTCATTTTTAAGCTTCCTGATGATATCAACCAGTTCTTTTTTATATTTTATATCAAGAAATGTCATCGGCTCATCCATGATAAGTATATCCGGCTCCTGGCAAAGCGCTCTGGCAAGCATGAATCTCTGTCTCTGACCGTCGCTCATTTCGCTGAAATACTTATCCTTAAGAGACGTGATATTTACAAGCTCCATTACCTTATCTACCACACGGCGGTCTTCATCGCCGAGAATCCCAAGCCTTCCGGTATATGGATAACGTCCGCTTACGACAACGTCATAGCCTGTCATAAGCTCCGGCTCAACCCTGTCCGTCATTAATATGGAAATGATCCTTGCAAGCTCTATTTCTTTATAATCATTGATATTTCTTCCATTCAGGCTGATACTGCCCGAAATGCTTTTCTGCTGCCCTGAAACCGTCCTTAGAAGAGTCGATTTGCCGGATCCGTTCGGTCCCACAAGACATACGATCTCACCCTTCTCAAGTTCGAGATCCACATCACTGATAACAGCCTTTTTTCTATATCCTGCAGAGAGTCCTGCGATCTTTAACAATTTATTCATTCAGACCCTCCTTTTCCTTGAAAGCATTATTATAATGATGACCGGAGCACCCAGTATCGATGTTACAGTGCTGACCGAAATCTCTGTTGGTGCAAAAAGCACTCTTGCCATAAAATCCGAGAAAAGGCAGAATATTGCTCCGCCGATAAAGCAGGCAGGCACCATTATCCTTGGCTTTGCAGTCTTAAATATGCTTCTCATAAGATGCGGCACTGCCACTCCGAGGAAAGATATAGGTCCCGCAAATGCAGTCACACATGCTGAAAGTATACTAGAAATAATGATCATTATCATTCTGAAGCGTTTAATATTCACGCCCATGCTTCTGGCGTAATTCTCACCAAAGCTGTACGCCTCCATAGGCTTTGACATTAGAAATGCCGCTGCAACGCCCAAAACTACAATTATCATCATTACCCTTATATTATCCCAGCTTATTCCGGAAAAGCTTCCCATTGACCAGCTGTGAAGATTCACGATATCAGAATCCGCTGCAAAGTTGATAAGAAGCTCTGTAACTGCTGAGCAGATATATCCGATCATTACGCCGCAGACTATCAGAATGGCTGAATTTCTGGTCTTTCTCGATACCAGAAGTATGAAAAACATTGAAAGAAGCGATCCGAGGAAGGCAGCTATTATAAGCGCGTAAGATCCGACAGTATTTCCCGAACCGATGAAAAGTATCATTACTATCGCAACAGCAAGCTTTGCTCCGGAAGATATACCGAGAACAAATGGACCCGCAATCGGATTATTGAAAAAGCTCTGAAGCATAAAACCAGCTATTCCGAGAGCTCCTCCCAGAAGTATCGCGGCAATTACTCTCGGAAGCCTGATATCCACAACTATCCTGCCCTTTACCGAATCACGGTCCCTTAAAGCATCCAGGACCTCGCTCCATGTATATTTAATGCTTCCGTACTTTACAGACATCAGAAAAAGAACCATAAGCACGATAGTCATGCAAATGAAGCAGATCAGATATCTTCTTATTCTTTTTGCTGATGCACTGTTTTTGTCCATAATCCGTTTCTTTCTAAAGCTTTTCCAGTACTTTTTATATAACGATCTATATAAAGCTTTTTTTATGATTTCATTTACCCTTACTTTAATCTGTAAAAATAAGTAAGTTCAGGCGGTTCACTGCCGGTTTTAATGCAGTTTCTCAGAATATACATTTCTTTCACCACCTCAGCCATGAGCGTCGGCTTCTGGAATATATCAATGCTGAAGCACCAGACATTTCCCTCCTGTACAGCCTTAAGTTCGCCAAAGAGCTTATCCTTAGCGAGAAGCTCAGCCGTATTCTTCGGCGGGTCCTCAAAGCTTGCATTATATATAAGTAAATCCGTATCCGAAGCTTTTTCGAAGAATTCTTCCATCTGAATATTTATAAATGATTTCCCGGAATCCTCCAAAGCTCCGTCAAATGAATACAAAAAGCCTGCGATCTTTATAAGCTTTGACATATAATCCTTAGGATTTCTGACAGCCGGTATTCCTGCCGAATTAACATAGAAGAAAACTGCAGACGGAGCCGGAGTATCGTCCGTCTCTATCTCTTTTCTGATATTCTCCTTTGTCTCTTCCAGAGTATTTACCTGCGCCGCAAAGAATCCTTCAGCAGCATCAAGCTTGTCTGTGAGAAGTCCGTAAAGCTTGATCCATTCAAGTCTTCCGAGAGGATCTTCCTCAAGGCTTGATCTTTCCACGATAACCGGAAGCCCTAAGGCTTCAAGCTTTTCTTTGGTAGCCGGACTGTGAAGTATCATCTGATTCTCAACTACAAGCTGACATCCATCATCCAGTATATACTCAAAATCAGGCGAACTGTATTTTCCTACATATACAATATCTTCATCCTTGATCCGCTGTGCGATCTCCGGAACCGACCAGTCCTCTTCTTTTGTACTGGTCATCGTGACTCTGTCTATCTCATTAAGATACAGAAAATAGTCCATTGTAGAGGAAGACGCATTATATATCGAATTAAGCGGCTTCTTCACAACAATATATTTCTTCCGGTCAATATTCTCCGGTATTTCTGTCCCTTCATCAAACAGCAGAATCTCATCTTCACCGATGGTAATCTTACTCATTCCGCCCTCGTAAAGACTGACTGAATACTCTTTTGCATATTTTATATCAAGCTCAGACTTAAATTCATATCCGTAAAGAGTTTTATCCGAAGGCTCATCCTTAGTATTCTCCTGCTTCTTACAGCCAAAAAAGGATACGGAAATAAGTATCATTGCAAGTATATATATAATATGCTTTCTAAATGATCTCATATCCATATCCTCTCTATTTTTCAGAATTAACGATCTACTGAAACATCGATCAGTTCATTGCTCTGTTTATTCGGCTTCTTTAACTGTATTGGCATCAATCCTGATAGAATACTCTATCTCATATGGCTGGCTCATAGCTGTTGTATCAGCTATGACACTGAGCCTGTGATCAAATGCCATAAAAGGAAAACTAAATGTCGAACAGTCATCAACTATCTCTGCATCAATCTTTTCTCCGTCAACTATCATATAGTCGTAGTTGCTGCTGCTCCATTTAAGGGTAATATAAGCTGCACCGTCACGAACCTCAATTGCAGCAGGTGAATCAACCTTTGCCTTTCCGGAACCGCCTGCAAGCTTTACTTCAGCAGTATATTTACCGTCGGCAAGTCCGAGCGACTTAACTGTTTTAAGGCTTCCTTCCTTAAATGCATCCTCCTTCAGAGTTCCGCTTGTGAAGCAAAGGCTTCTGTCATACCATTTTTCCTTTTTCTTGCTGAATGCTGCACACTTAATCTCCTGATCAAGTGCCTCGATATCAAATGTAAATGTATGATCACCATTTTCATTCTCAACAAATGGTATATAATCCGTTTCCTTTGCCGCAACTGCTTCATCAGGAGTACCGGTAAATACATATAAATAGCCCTTACCACCCATGGTCATGGTAACTGTAAGCTTACCATCCGAAACCTTAAGCTTAGTTGATTCTATCTTGAACATTGAAGAGCTTGACAGAACACTAATGTCATACTCGCCATCATTCAGCATATCAGCTGTGATCGGTGACATATTTGCATCAACAACCTCTTCCGCCTCGACTGTTTCAGACTGATCAGCTATCTTCCCCTCATTTGAAGCCGGTTCAGTTGTAGTCTCTGCCTCGGAATTATCTGTTGCCTTCTCGCTTGTCACCTCTTCTGATACTACTGCAGTATCTGCCGAAGCTGCCTCTGTTACCTGCGCTGCCGTAGCATTTGCTGTAGTCTTATCAGAATCCTCCTTCTTGCCGCAGCCTGAAACCAAAAGTGCTGCCATAAATAAAAGTATGATCTTGAATTTCTTTTTAGTCTTAATCATTTTTAGTAATTCCTTTATTTTTTAATATAAAGCTTTTTATTCAACCGGATGATCCTTCTACAGATTATTTTGCAAGTGATTCGATTGAATTTCCTGCAAATTCAACATACATTTTCTGAATCTCTTCTAATTCGCCAAGTCCTGAAATGTCTGTCTCTACTTCAAATCCTGCATTTACAAAAAGGCTCTTCCATGTATCATCCTCATCACCGGCCATATCGTTATTTGCATGATCTCCAGCAACAACCATAAGTGGTCTAAGAACAACCTTCTTGTACTTTCCAGCTGCAGCTACTGTATCAACAACATCCTGGAATGAAGGCTCTGCTTCTACAGTACCAACATAAAAGTTCTCATAACCAAGATTCTTAAATGTTTCCTGCATCTTTGCGTAAACTGCATTTGACTCATGCTCTGTACCATGACCCATGAAGCAGATAGCTGTCTCGCCATCATCATACTTGCTCATTGTATCAGCAAGGATCTTTGCAACTCTCTCAAAATACTCATCCTTTGCAAGAAGTGTATCTCCGATAGTAACTGTCTCAAATCCTTCATGCTTTGCAAGTGCCTTTAAAACGTCCTCATACTCATAACCGTTCATAAGATGTGTAGGCTGGATAACAAGGTTCTTAACACCGTTCTTCTCAGCTCTCTCAAGAGCTTCATCAAGGCTGTCGATAACCTCTCCATCACGATTCTTTATATGATTGATGATGATATCACTTGTAAATGCACGTCTAACGCTCCAGTCAGGATATGCTTTTTCTATAGCTTCTTCTATAGCACCGATTGTAAGTCTTCTTGAATCATTATAGCTTGTACCAAAGCTTACAACAAGGATCTCGTTCTCACCGATCTCGTCAGCATTTCTTGGGTTATCAAGGGATGCATCGCCGGTCTCGTAATTCTCTTCATCTTCCTCTTCTGATGCTGGCTCTTCTGTTGAAGGTGCCTCTGTTGGCGCTTCAGTCGTAGGAGCTTCAGTTGTCGGAGCCTCTGTTGGTGCCTCTGTAGTTACTGCAGCTGTTGTAGCTGCTGTTGTAACTGCCTCTGTCTTGTCGTCATCTTCCTTACCGCAGGCTGTCATTGCACAGACTGTAAATACTGATAATGCAGCAAGTAAAAGTTTCTTTCTCATTTCTTCTTTCCTCCTTGAAAATGAAACCGAAATATCACTTAATATTCCGGGAAATATATAATTTCAGATTACTTGGAATTAAGAATACTGAGCGTCAGAAAAAGACCTGGCTGCGCCGATGAAAACGCACCAAAAAAGCTCTGACAAAAAGAATTTACAGAGAAAAACAGTACGACCAATTCCTCGTGATCTGAAGATTATAATCTTCTGTACCAAACATCCAGCAGGTTTCCTGGCTCAGTTATCAACGCATATGACTGTCTTCCCAATATTTTCATCTATCAGTGACTGCGCGAAAAGCGCACCGCCATATACTCCTCCAATACAGTGACGAGATCGTACAGGATTCACACCTGTTTCCCTTTTACCCTATGCAGACACCGCACTAATCTAAAACTGCATAAAAAGCCCTTTAAAAATGTCTATTTATTTAATGTCTCACAGGCACTGGATATTTATATATTAAATTTGTAAACGTCGCTATCCAGCGAACATATTATAAGATAATAAAATTATCATAAAAAATCAACATTTTTTTTCGAACGCTTTCTGAAGCATATTTCTTTTTATATTAACCCTTTCATCCGGTTTTATATCCATATCTGCTCCTTTCACTCTCTGATCAGTATCGCCCTGCATGGTGCGCCATCACTTCCTCCTAGATTAAGCGGTGCTGCGCTGAGAAGATATACGCCTTCTTCAACACCATTTAAACGTATCCCCTCAAGAAGTACCACCTCTGCCCCAAGAAGCTCATAATGTACCTCTGCCGGAGCATCTATAGGACCTACGGTCTGTGATTCATTACCATATAAAACTATTCCCTTCTTCGAGAATACTCTTGCGCCTTCAATGGTCATACACACATTTCCACCGATAAGTATACGTTTTGCTGCTTCCGGGTCTGCCTGTAAAGCCTTTTCCACGACCTTCTCGGCCATTTCTTCTGTAATATCGCCCTCTTCCTGGCATACAAAGCATTTTCCTACAAATGACGAAAGCTCCACCTGATCTATAGTCTTTCCATCATTATAAAAATGATATGGTGCATCAACATGTGTTCCGTTGTGTGCGCACATAGAAAAGCCTGTAAGGTTGCAGATGCTGCCGCCTTCGATAGTTTCAAGCACATTTCTTACCGGAGAAGAATCCCCCGGAAACACCGCGCATGTAAAAAGTTCCTGTGAAATGTCTATTATCTTCATCTGTATATCTCCTGATTATTAATGTTACTCTTGATGATCATCTGTTGATTTTTTCTCATGATGAGCGCCTGCATTCTCTGATGGTCATCTGTTGTTCCTTCTCTCATGATGGAACACTGACATTCTCTGATGATCATCTGAAGAATATCTGACTATCCAAATACTCTTAAATTAATACTCACCAAGAATATATTCTGCCGCTTTAAGAATATTATCCGCCCTAAATTCAATATGTTTCATTAATTCTTCGTCCGGCTCAGTAAGATCCGGTACCATTATAACCCTGCATCCGGCTCTTGAAGCTGAAAGCACTCCATTTGGAGCATCCTCAACCGCAAATGCATTCTCCGGCAAAACATTTAAAGCTTCGCAGGCATAGAGATAAACGTCCGGAGATGGTTTTCCTTCCTTGACCATCCTCGCACTGATCAATTCATCAAAATATCCGACAAGCCCTGCTCTGGTAAGATATTCCTCCGTCAGCGCCTTACTTGAAGCAGTCGCTATAGCCAGCGTAAAGCCTTCATCTCCAAGCTTCTTCAAAGCCTCCTTAACAAAGGGCTTTACCGGCATCTCAATACTGTTCATGAAAGGCTCCATCATTTCCTTTCGCCTTGTTCTGATCTTCACATATGCATCCGGATCACCGGTCAACTCTTCAAACCTTGCTGGTGCAAATGAATGCCCCAGGCTTCTCAGCCCCAGATACTGCTCCTTTGTGATCTTATATCCAAGCTCTTCCGCCGCCATTATCCAGTATTTTTGATAATATTTCTCTGTATCGAGGATAGTACCGTCCATATCAAAAATAACAGTTTTATTGTAATCTCTTTCCATATTTCCCCAATAATAAAATTAATATTTTAAATTTATTTGATTCTTTAATAGTGTCTTTTATAGTGCCTTTTAAAATCTATATCTTATATATCTTTATATTTTCCCTTATAGATTTTATAAAATAATCTCTTATAAAAATATTATAGCATCAGGCTTTTTATATCAATATAAAAATGATACTGCATTATAATTGTGCCTGCGCTTCCTTTCAACAAAAAATGCCATCACAACATCAATGTTGTGACAGCACTTTTTAATAATATTTATGCTTTGAATTTATTTCTTGTTTTATTTGCAAACCAGCAAAGAGCAAGCATTACCGGTAGTAGCAAGCATTCCTGAAATAAAAAAAGGAAATCTTCTGATTTCCTAAAAAAATAACAGGGGCTGAGAGAATCGAACTCCCACCAAAGGTTTTGGAGACCCCTATCATACCATTTGACCAAGCCCCTACTTGATATACATTTTTCATGTACACTCAAAACCTCATACAAACACCGAAATCTATTGACTCGACTTCCTAGTATCACATACTTAAACGTTCATCTTTCTTTGAATAAGCCCTCGACCTATTAGTACACCTCAGCTGAATGCGTTACCGCACTTACACTCGGTGCCTATCAACCTCGTAGTCT